>Ga0310810_10000514_pt1 | contig 39278 bp, 33 predicted proteins | sample NCmetagenome_FD_207641 | JGI IMG/M metagenome (GOLD analysis project Ga0310810, IMG submission 207641) | Soil microbial communities from experimental microcosm in Duke University, North Carolina, United States - NC | ecosystem: Engineered > Artificial ecosystem > Soil microcosm > Unclassified ...
CGGGATAGCAATGATCTTTACCGGCGTGAGGCACTTCCGGCATTAAACTTTACGCTTCGAACCTCTAAGCTTCGGCCAAACGCGAAAATCGCCGATTCGATTCCGGGAAGTCCGCCCCCGAGACAAACCACGCCAGCACACCACAAATGAGGGCAACAACTGCAGAGGACATCCCGAACACGGGCTGCGGAGTGTACGGCGCCTGGGTAATCGTAGTGATGTAAGCGCCAACTATCACTGTGCCGAATGCAATCCACTGATAAAAGCGCAGACCGCAAAATATCGGAGTTTGTGGTTCTCCGCGGTAAGCTTCTTCGACAAACCTTCCCAAACCGGAAAGAATTAGATAAACGCCGCCGATCATGGACGCTCTTCCATGTAGAACGTAAAGCCTGGTAGCAGCCAGTGCCACCACAATGTTCCACAGAATCGAATAAAGGGGAGTGGCGTGGATAGGCACTCCACCAAGATCGGCGAGCCGAACCACTCTGGAGCGAGGATGAGAGTAGCGAATGCCGATTTGCGCAGTGGTTGGTCGTCCGTGGCAACAGCCTTGTATCAGACAACGCAACCGGCCAACACCTTGGATCCAGGGACCAGCCACACACAACGCGCCAAGCGGCAGCCAAATATCTGTCTTTGACAATAATGCGGCTATGACGCCGCCGGCACAAGAACCTAACATGCCGCCGTAAAATCCCAGCGGCCGTAACATGGCGGGCGAGCCTTCAACAAATTGCGCCCAGATCGCAGCTCCAATGATCCCTCCAGCAATAATCGCGACCGTTACCGAGTGCCGCGCCTGCAACAGGGTGTCGAGTATCCAGGCTCCAATAAACACGCCAGCCCCGGCATATAGTCCGTGATTTATTACTCGCAAGGGCCCGATCCGCCATTCTATCCAGGAATTGGCGATCATTTCAGATATGGAACGCAAACAAGACCATACGGATTCAATTCGTGTCAGGGCCACTACTACGACCACGCCAGCGATGACGTCTACCAGGGCATGCCTCCCGGCGATGATGCACGCTGCCGCGACTGCAAACCCCCAGACGTTCCAGACGAAACGCTCCCAGAAACGGCGCCCACTTATCGCCCACGCAGCAAGGAACGCCCATATGACGTGGAACGAGGGGAAGGCTGCGGCAGAAGTATCGAACACACGATCGAAGGCCAGAATGTTACCGAGAAGTCCGGGTGTAACGGAGGGCCGAGCTGGAGCAATCAGGGGAACGGTTAGAAAAAGTGGGAATACGATGAGCATCGCGACCAACCCGCGAATGGAAAATATTCGTAAGTCATGTCGAGTACGCGTCACTGCCGGAACAAATAGCACGACCAGGTAAACGCTGGCATAAAGGAGCTCGGCCCACCACTGTACAGGTATTTTTTGTTCGAAACTCAAATAGCCAACCCTGGCGTCGGCTGGAATTCCCAGGTTCACGATGCCCTCGTAGAGAATGAGCCATGGCAAAAGTACGGTCATGTAGCAGCGGATTCTGTCTCTCGCTGAAGGAGTGGAGCAATCATCGCGCGGTAAAAATCGGTCTACGCCGAGGGAAGGGCCAAATCGTGCCTTTAGCTCCGGCAACTCGTATCCGAGGACTAGGGCGATACTCGCGAGCGAGACCGTCGGCGAGACTAGCCAAACCCCGGCAGCAGATCCCGCGCAAATCGAGATTCCAAAACATACCAGCGCGAACCCAAGGTAAATGGGATGTGAAAATATGCGATATACGCCGCTGGAAACATAAAACGGGGGCGGAAAAGCGTTCATAGGCAATCCGCCGCCAACGCGCCAGAGTGACAACATCCCCAAAGACATCAGGAGCAGCCCTGCGCCGATACCTAAAGAGCCCCAGGCCGGCTGATGTACGATGGGCAAGCTTACGGCGCCCTTGGCGGCAACCGCCCAAAGCAAGAGCAAAGCAGGCAGCACTACTACAAATAGAGTGCCGTAAAGAATCTTTCCCAATTTTGACGTTTTCATTCGATCCATCTAACAACCTCGTGAATGGCCGAGCCTGGACGCACTTGATCTCCGCTCCGCAAGAAACCGGCGCTCAGCCATTTCGTTTCGTAAATGGATTTGAGACGCCCGGGAAGTATGGTCGTTATACCGGGTACAGTGGGAAATACCGTTTTTCCAAGAGGCCCAGTGCGAAGGATGGTCTCGCGGTCGAGTTCAACACGTGTTCCATCAAATAAAGTGATTGCTGACTCGCTCACAGATTCGGCTTCAACGTCATTGCCGTTATAGAGGATGACGCGGTTGTTGTATGCGCCGCGCCAGTCAATCCAGACAACACAATCCTGCGTTGTCAGGAATCGTCCCCAATGCAATTCGTTAAGCGGTAGTTTCCAAGGGGGCATCGAGAGGGTGAGACATTCTGCGTAACCCAATCCCGTTATCGTCTGATGGGATGCGAAGCAAAGCTCCACTTCAGCTTTCGGCTGGAAGCATTGCCAGTCAATGGTTCCGTCTTCGCATTCAAAAATTTTGCGTTTGATCGCGTTTGCGAGTGGCCTCCAGGTGCCCCTAAAGCCCAGCTGTGGCGCGTGAACCTCAATGCCGCTTTCGCTCCGAGCGGGAAGTGCACGCCTGCAGAGGGAAGATTTTCTCTGCATCTCACCTGCCCGCAGAGTTAGTAAGCTGCTGTATTGAATAGAAAGCCTTCTCCACGACAGGTCCGCAAGGTAAATCAGGGCGGCATCGCCGGCTGTCGTGACGCAGTCCAGGTACCACTTTTTCAAAAGAAAAGACTTGTTCACCGGTGCGGATCTCAAGCCGAGTTGCCTGAACCAAGAGGCTGCCATTATACGGGCTGCTGAATGGAGCGGCAGTACGTGTCCAAGTTCGTCGTGCCGGCGTCTGTCCCCTGGGGTGGGTGCGGAGCGCGGAAGCACGTAACCGTCTTGCCGGCCCAGACGACCCGGTACACTCTCCACGCGACCAATCAGTTTGGCGGGACAACGGCAGCTGTGACAGTGAACGTTCAGTAAGGAAGGCAACATCTGCGAGACCCATTTGTGTGTGTACCTCGGATTATTTTTAATCGAGGTTCAGCAGTCAGATTCCGCTCTCAGCGGCTTACAAGGGTTTACAATAATCCGAGCACCCGGCGGCGGCGGTTCGGCATCCAATCGCTATGGTCGGAGGCCGAAGGTCTTCAATGAAAAGCATTTATCGTCTTTTTTTTGTCTGGTTGACAGTCATTTCTGCCTGCGCGCTTGCACAACAGGCTTCGCCGGATTCCGCCAAGTCTGCCGCTCCCCCGGCCCCACGAAAAGTTGACAAGGCGGCTGCTTATTATCACTACACGCTGGCTCATATGTACGAAGAGCAGGTCGCGGTTTATGGGCGCAGCGATCTCGCCAATAAGGCGATCGAAGAGTATCGGCTGGCAATTGACGCTGACCCTGGTTCGGGGTACCTGACTTCAGGCTTGGCTGAACTTTACGCGAAGACCGGCCGTATTCGCGACGCCGTAATGGAAGCGCAAGATATTCTCAAGCGGGATCCAAACAATCTTGAGGCACACAAGCTGCTGGGCCGCATCTACCTGCGATCTCTAGGCGACGTGCAGAGCGGACAGGGATCGCAAAACGTTCTGAAGCTGGCCATCGAACAGTACGAGCAGATAATAAAGATCGAGCCGGACGATATCGATGACCACCTGTTGTTGGGGCGGCTTTATAGCATGCCCAGCGATTTCAAGGACTATCAGAAGGCAGAAAAGGAATTCAAAACCGCGGTCAAGCTGCAGCCCGAGTCGGAAGAAGCGGTGACTTATCTGGCGTATCTATACAACGAAGAAGGAGACACCGCGCGCGCAACCCAGGTCCTGAGCTCGATTCCGGACAAGTCCCGTTCCGCGAAATTGTATTCAGCGCTTGGCTACACCTATGAGCAGCAAAAACAATACAAGCAGGCGGTCGATGCGTACCGCCGCGCCATCGCTCTGGATCGCGACAATCTCGACGCCATCCGCGGGCTGGCGCAGAATCTTTTGAATGATGGTCAGACCGACGCCGCACTGGAACAATACAAAGTTATTGCGGATACCAATCCTGAAGACGCGCAGACTTATCTGCACATGGCGGAGATTTACCGCAAGTCAGGGAAGTTCGACCAGGCGCTCGAAAATCTGAAGAAAGCCGGTTCGCTGGTCCAGGATTCAATCGAAGTTCCCTATAACATTGCCGCCGTTTACCAGGCACAGGGTCGTTATGACGAAGCGGCGCAGACCATGCAGGACCTGCTCAAGAAAACCGAAAAAGCGGACGACTCGTATACGCAGTCAGAGAAGAACAATCGCGCGGTCTTTCTGGAGCGGCTGGGGACCATTTATCGCGAAAACAACAACTCCGCGGCAGCACTGGAAGCTTTCCGCAAAATGCTGACGCTTGGTGACGAGAACGCGCAGCGCGGTTATCAGCAGATCATCGACACCTATCGTGAATCGAAGCAATGGCAGCAGGCCACGGACGCAGCGAAGGAGGCGGTGCAGAAGTTGCCTAACGATCGCGGCTTGAAAATGGTTTATGCGTCGCAATTGGCTGATATGGGCCAGGCGGACGCAGGCCTGGAGCAGGTGAAATCCATGCTTCAGGGCAAGCCCGAAGATCGCGAGGTTTACATTACCCTTGCCCAGATGTACAGCCGGCTGAAACGCTGGCCGGAAGCAGAGCAATCGCTGGACAAAGCGGAGCAGCTTTCCACCAAAGATGAAGAAAAGCAGTACATCAGTTTTCTGCGTGGGTCGACTTTAGAACGCCAGAAGAAGTTTGACGAGGCGGAAGCGTCGTTCCGAAGAGTACTGGCAACGCGCCCGGACGATCCCAACACCCTGAATTATCTGGGGTACATGCTCGCCGACCGGGGCGTGAAGCTGGACGAAGCCATAACACTTATTAAGAAAGCGGTTGATCTGGATCCTGCCAATGGCGCGTATCTGGACTCGCTGGGCTGGGCGTACTACAAACAGGGCAAGTTCGATCTCGCGGAAGATAATCTAATCAAGGCCTCGCAGCGCATCGGAACCGATCCGACGGTTCAGGACCATCTGGGAGATCTCTACCTGCGGACCGGACGTTTGAAGCTGGCGGCCGCACACTGGGAGCGGGCGCTGAACGAGTGGAACAAGACCGTTTCGGCAGAAGTCGACCAGACAGATGTAGCCAAAGTCCAGAAAAAGCTCGAGTCAGCCAAGATGAAGCTGGCCAAGGACGAGTCCCAGAACAAGTGATGTTTACGAACTGCGGCAGGCAACAGACCGCTGAGGGGCAGTCGCCCTCGCCTGTCCAGTCGCGCGTGGCGCGACCGTGTGCAAAACTCCTTCGTTGATCGATTCCGTAAAGCAGTCTGCTGAGTTGCGCTCCGCTCAACAGCAGAGGGCGGCGGTCGCTACGTGGTCTGTGAGTATAGTTCTGATTTAGACTCGCTATATGCTGGCTGGCTATGCGGTTCACGTCGAGCAATCACGCGGACGGCGCCATCCTGAACCGCAGCATCCCTATCGAAACGACTTTCAGCGTGACCGCGATCGCGTGATTCACGCGCGCGCCTTCCGCCGTTTAGAAGCAAAGACTCAAGTCTTTACGCGACGTTATTCCGACCACTTCCGCAACCGGCTGACTCACACCATCGAAGTGGCGCAGATTGCGCGTACCGTGGCCGCACAACTCAATTTGAACGTAGACCTGGTAGAGGCGCTGGCTCTGGTTCACGACGTCGGCCATCCCCCATTCGGCCATGCCGGGGAAAAGGCGCTGGATACGGCAATGCGCCGCTACGGGCTGTTCTTTGACCACAATCTTCACGCATTGCGCATAGTGGAAGATTTCGAGTTGCGATATGCGGCTTTCCGGGGATTGAATCTGACATTTGAGGTGCGCGAAGGGATCATCAAGCATTCCCGAGATTACGACGGGAAAGAGTTTCCCGAACTTCGCGAGTACTCGCTCGAGCAACTTCCTCCGCTGGAAGCACAGCTGATCGACATCGCCGACGAAATCGCCTACAACACCGCCGATCTGGATGACGGCTATGAATCACGCCTGTTATCGCTCGATCAGATTCGTGCAGGTGTGCCGGTGTTCGCAGGTTTTCTGGAAGAGGTGGAGCATCTTTATCCCCATGCAATTCCCAAACTGCAATTCAATGAAGCGCTGAAACGAATGTTGAACAAGTTCGTTGGCGATCTTATTGAGAATACTCGAGGCCAGGTTCGGTCCGCGGGCATTCGCACTGTACAAGATGTGCGCGCATGTTCCCGACGCCTGGTTGGGTTGAGTTCTGAAGTGGAAAGAGAAAGAGCAGCCACCAAGCGATTTCTTTATAACAGTCTGTACTTCAGCGAGCCACTTGATCCGGAGAAAAATGACGCCGAGCGTGTAATCTCAGAGCTGTTCGAATTCTGGACAAAAAACCCTGACAGACTTCCTCCCAGTTACCGGCAAAAATTACGAGAAGAACCTCCGGCACGGGTTGTTTGTGACTATATCGCGGGCATGACCGACAACTACATCCAAGAGCGGCATCAACAATTCCTTGCGGTCGTTGCAAAATTCTAAGTGCCGAGTTCGCAGAGAACTGCCGCGAAAGTCGCAGGGTGATAACAACCGCGGAAGATCCGCCGGCTTACTGTGCGTGCTCTGCGATTAAGATTTGTCCCTTATTTTTGGTAAGTGATCCTATAAACCACTCCTGCCGAATCATCAGCCAGGTACATTGCGCCGTCCGGCCCGATGGCCAAGCCAACAGGCCGTCCCATCCATGTTCCCTTGCGGGTCTCGCCTTCCCGCAACCAGCCAGTAATGAAATTTTCGGGCTGACCTTCGGGCTGGCCCTGGTCGTTCAGCTTTACACGAATTACCTTGTAACCAGTGGGCACGCTGCGATTCCATGAACCGTGGAGGGCCACATAAACATTATTGCGATACTCAGCCGGGAACATATCGGAGTTGTAGAAGATCAGGTTGAGGGGCGCAGAGTGCGCCTGCATCTCAACTTTCGGCGCAATCGTCTTCGAGCAGTCATAATCTTTGCTTTGAGATTTATCGAGAATTTTGTTGCCGTAACAGTACGGCCATCCGAAGTTGCCGCCGTTCTTGCCAAGATCGTTCAGTTCTTCGGGCGGAAGATTGTCGCCCAACCAGTCTCGGCCATTGTCCGTTGCCCAGAGCGTGTCGGTCTTCGGATTAACAGCTAATCCAACCGCATTCCTTAACCCAGAGGCGAAGATGCGTTGCCCACTGCCATCTTCATTGTATTCGGAGACTGCAGCCCTGCGCTGGTCCTCTTCTTTGCAGACATTGCAGCTCGAACCCGCTGCCACATACATCTTGTTATTCCAGAAAGCTATGGTGCGGGTCGAGTGCCCTCCGCCGCTGCCGGGAATATCAGCCAGCTTCCTCCCATTGGTCGCCTTGAGCTGTGATTCATCCCAGTCATAACGGTCGATGGCATTGATTTCCGTGACGTACAGTTTGCCGAAATGAAAGGCAATGCCATGCGGAGCATTCAGATCCTGGATCACTGTGGCCGTTCTTTCGGCATGCCCGTTATGTTTCGAGTCGGGAAATGCCAGAATCTTCCCGTCACTCATGTCCGTAACCAGCAAAACACCACCTGGACTGAATGCCAGCAGGCGGGCGTGCGGGGCTTCCGCGAAAACCTCAATATGAAAACCAGGTGGGACTTTCAGGCGCGAGATGTCGAGCTTTTCGGCGTGAGTGCAGGAAATCATCAGAAGAGCTGCGGCTGCAACCGTCAACGAGCGCATGGTGATTGTGGTCTTCCTCTTTGAGTTGAATTTGCTGATAGGACGTCGGTGACAAGTATCCGACAAAATCTGGAAGCTAGCCAAACCGCTATGGATGGCACAGCAGTTTTTATATCAACTATTGCCAAATTTACTCTCCTTCAAGCCTCGTAACCAACTCTGGATGAGCGTATAATTTGTTTGTTGGCAACAACTTAGCTTTTTGTGGAATTTGGCATCAGAACTGTTATAACGAAAGGGCAGGCGCTCTGGATTGGGGCGCTGGCTTATCAGGTTTTGCTTGCGGAGCGTCAACGCAAGCGGCGGGCTTTCGGAGTACCGCATGAGGGGACGCACAGCAAATTTCGTACACGCCCAAGGGCGTGAGTGGAGCCCCGATGCTCCCCATTCGGAGGAAGTGAACATGAAAAGTCGCATTTTCGTAGCGCTGCTTCTGGCCGTTGTGATCGCGCTGCCCGCGGTAGCGCAACAGAGTGGCACAACGTCGCAAGATCAAACCACAACCAGTCAGCCCTCATCCACCGATCAGGCGGGCACAGGCGCGAGCGGCAAACCGGCACTGCAGTCTGATACCCACGAAGGTTTCTGGGGCAAGCTGAACCCATTTGCCCGCAAGAAGTACGTTCAGCGCCAGACCGCTCCTATCCGTGATCGCGTAAACGAGCTCGATGAACTGACTTCCGCCAACAGTAAGATGATTAAAGACACGGATGCACGCGCGCAGGAAGGCATTCGCCTGGCGTCGACCAAAGCCAACGAAGCTGATCAGCATGCAATCGATGCCGGTAACAAGGCGCAGGTGGCGCAGCAGACTGCGACCACGGCCACGAACCGCCTGACCACGGTCGAGCAAGTGGTTGGCAACATCGACCAGTACAAGGCAGCCACGCAGACTGAGATTCGCTTCCGGCCCGGCCAGACTGTGCTGAGCCAGAATGCCAAATCCGCGCTCGATGAGATTGCCACGCCTCTGAAGTCACAGCGCGGCTACATCATCGAAGTACAGGGCTTCTCAGCTGGACACGGAACCGCCGCTATCGCAACTTCGCAGAAGATGGCCGATTCAGTTGTCCGTTACCTGGTGCTGAACCATGACATTCCGGTTTACCGGATTTACGTGGTCGGCATGGGCAATGCGCCGGTACAGACCGCCGACGAACAGGGTGGCAAGGCGAAGCGCATGAGCGGTGGACGAGTAGAAATCAGCCTGCTGAAGAACGATCTTGAGCAGCTTGCGACTACCTCAAATGCTCCGGTTCCTGCAAGTCAGGATCAGGCTGCACAACCGAAGTAAGTCTGAAGTTTAACGACGTCTCGACCGAGCCTCTTGCCGCAAGGCAGGAGGCTTTTGTTTTCTACCAGTCATTGCACAGAGATGTTATGCTTTCCGCCGTCTGAGTCTCAGCCTTCATGCTCAAGCAGATTGTGCTCATCACTGCGTTGTTTGCTCTCCCCGCTTTTGCAGGTCGCGCACAAACCGGGTTTCTGAATCGCACGGTAATGGAGGCAGGGGAGGAATACCGATACCAGGTTTACGTGCCGGCTGATTGGAACGACCATAAAAAATGGCCGGTGATTCTGTTTCTGCACGGAGCTGGTGAACGTGGCGATGATGGCCTGCTGCAATCAGATGTCGGTCTGGGCCACGCCATCAGGAAAAACGCAGCCGCTTTTCCGTTCATCGTGGTGATGCCGCAGTGCCGGAAAGGCAAAGTCTGGACCCAGCCTGACATGGAAGCGCAAGCGCTTGGGGCGTTGGATCGCTCGATCAAAGAGTTTCATGGCGACCGGGAGCGCGTATATCTGACCGGGCTTTCCATGGGAGGCTTCGGCACCTGGGACCTGGCCGCAAAGTATCCCGGACGATTCGCCGCCTACGTAGTCATATGCGGCGGCATAAGTCCGTTGCCGCAACTTCCTGAGATCGCCGTCGCCCTGGCGAAGGAACATAAGGTTGCTGATCCTTATGCAGAGACAGTGCGCCTGGTCGGCAAGACACCGGTATGGGTTTTTCATGGCGATGCCGATCCCGCTGTGCCCGTTGAAGAATCGCGCAAGATGAAGGCAGCCCTCGAAGCTGCGCATGCCAACGTCAGATACACCGAGTATGCCGGCGTTGGTCACGAGTCGTGGGACAACGCGTATGCCGAGCCGGACCTGGTTCCGTGGCTACTGCAGCAACGGACGCAACACTAATTTCCTTGGCTGCCACTTCCACCACTGCTACTGCAGCAAAATCAGTACTGCGTAAAGCCAGCCTGTTCTATTTCGTCTGGGTCATGTTCTCCTACACGACCGCAGGTCCATTCGGACTGGAAGATCAGGTGAGCACCTCGGGCCCGGGAATGACCCTGCTCTATCACCTGGTAATCCCATTTTTCTGGTGTATCCCGGTCTCTCTGGTAGCGGCAGAACTCACATCAGCGATGCCGGTACAAGGCGGATTCTATCGCTGGGTGCGCGCAGCATTCGGCGATTTCTGGGGTTTTCTGGCCGGTTGGTGGAACTGGTCGGCTTCATTTCTGCTGGGCGGAGTGTATGCAGTCCTGTTTACTGATTACCTGCGCGTCTGGTTTCCGCAAATCACCGGATGGAAGCACTATGTGATCTCGGTGGGTCTGGTAGCGGTAATCGCATATGTGAACGTGCGCGGCATCCAGATGGTGGGAAAATTCGCAACCGCACTCGAGCTCTTCATTCTGCTTCCCATTCTCATACTGGTCGTTCTGGGGCTGCTGCATTGGCATCACAATCCATTCGTTCCCTTCATTCCGCCGAATGGGCCACCCTTCAAAGTCTTCGGGGTGGGATTGGCTTTAGGGATCTGGCTGTACTCAGGTTACGAGCAACTCTCGACGGTTGCGGAGGAAGTGGATAATCCGCAGCGAAATTATCCTATCGCCCTGGCGATTGTTGTCCCGCTTTCTATAGCGACGTATTTTTTGCCTACACTGGCATCATTAGCAGCTCTGGGCAACTGGCAGGACTGGCACACCGGATATTTTTCTGAAGCTGCGCGGCTGATCGGCGGTCCGTGGTTTGGCCAGTGGATGACTATCGCTGCAATGGTAACTAACGCGGCCTTGCTGAACAGCACCGTGCTCACCACAACCCGAATGCCGTTCGCCATGGCAGAAGATCGCTATCTTCCGCGTGCGCTCACGCGCTTGCATCCGCGATTTGGTACACCATGGGTTGCGATCCTGGTATCAGCGGCAGTTTACGCGCTGCTCGCATTTCAGACGCTTACCAGGCTCATCACGATTTACGTGTGGCTGCGTTCTGCAACAACTATTCTGACCGTTCTTGCTGCTTGGGGAATGCGTCGCCGCCGGCCTGATCTGCCACGAGCGTTTCTTGTTCCGGGAGCGAAGGCCGGCCTGGTATATGTCATCGCTGCCCCAGTGATCATGAGCGTGGTCGCGCTGCTCGGCAGCGACAGTTTCACCTGGCGCTGGGGGCCTGTCGCTCTGTTGCTTGGGCCAGTGGTTTATCCCCTGTTACGAGCAACGCGCAGTGAGAAATCCTTGTGAACTGTGCATTCCGGCGGTAACTCGGTCGTACACTCCCTTCTGGTAACCCTTAGTAACCATACGATTCCGGCTGCCGCGCCTTACAATGAGCCTTGTCCGAAAGACCATCTCGCAGGCATGTACCGCGAGCCAGTCTGATCAGACGATAGCTGCAGGCGAAATCGAAAGCTGGTTTCGTACTCCTGCAGCAAACCGGACCCGGAGTCGGCACTGCTATGGCGTTTGGCTTTGGCTTTAACAAACAGAAAGCTCTCAGCTCAGCCGAGAAGTTCGTTCAGCAGGGCAAGCTGCAGAACGCTATCGCGGAATATGAGAAGGTCCTCAAGGCTGATCCCAAGGACCTGACCGTCTCCAACACCGTCGGCGACCTTTACTCCCGTCTTGGGCAGGCAGACAAAGCAGCCACTTGCTTCAAGAGCGTTGGCGACGCGTACGCCACCCAAGGTTTCACGGTGAAGGCGATCGCCATGTACAAAAAACTCACCAAGATGAAGCCTTCGCTAGAGCATGTGTTGCGACTGGCGGAGCTTTATACCCAGCAGGGGCTGTTTAACGACGCCCGTGCCCAGTATCTGCAGGTTGCGGAAGAATTCCTGCGATCAGGTCAGCTGGAAGAAGCAGTGCGGATTTTCCAGAAGACGCTGGAGATGGACCCGGAAAACGCGGCCATGCGAATGCGCCTGGCCGAGGTTTACATCCGCCTGAACAAGAAAAACGAGGCGTGGCAGATCTTTACCTCGGCTGCCGATCATCTTCGCGCCAAAGGCCAGCTTGCCGCCGCTGAGGAAATTCTGCAGCGGATGCTTAAACTCGATCCCCACAATAGCTACGCACTGCTGATGCGCGGCCGCACCGCATTTGAAACCGGCAATATTCCCGAAGCGATAAAGAATCTGGAAGGCGTTGCGGATCTCGATAGCCATCCCGAGGGCCTGAAGGCGCTGATGCAGGCGTATCAGCAAAGTGGGCGCCTGGCAGAAGCAGGCAGTTTGGCTACCAAGCTGAGCACGGTGCATAACGATGTTTCCGCCATTGCAAGTTATGCCGAGGCGCTGATCACTGCCGGACATTATCAGGAAGTTCTGGGTGTATATAAAGAAAACTTCGAGCGGCTGCTGGCCAACGATTCCGGAAAAGTCGTGGACGCTTTGCATGCCTTGATCGGGCACGTCCGGGAAAATGTAGGCGCGCTTGAGACTCTTCTTGAGCTCACCGAAAAAGCCGGAGAGAAGTCGCACCTGACCGAAATATACGAATTGCTTGCGCACGCGGCGGTGCAGGCCGGAAGCCTCGAAAAAGCGCGCGATTATTATCTGAAGCTCACGCAACTGGAACCGCAGAACCAGATGCACACCCGCAATTATGAGCAGGTGCTGGCGAGGCTGGGAGGCAAAGCCTCCAGCGCAAGCCTGATCAGTCCGGAAGAAGGCGCTGTGCTGGTCGACGAACTGGAAGCAACCGCCCCTTTCATCGACCAGCGTTATGCGGATGAGGTGGCATTGGCAGTCCGAGCAGCTCTGACGGACGCCGAACTTTTCATTTCCTATAACATGCCCGCGAAGGCGCTTGGACCGCTCATGGCGGCGTTGCCCAAGGCGCCGAAAGATTTGCGCATCAATCAGCGGCTGGCAGCTTTGCACACCCGGGCGAGCCGTTTCGCGGAAGCAGCAGTCTGCTGCCGCACCTTACAAGAGCTCTATCACGATGCAGGAAGCGCCGACGAAGCAACTCGCTATGGGGAGTTGGCCGACAAATATGAGGCTCGCTCAGGGGCGGCACGCGCCATCGAGGCCCAGGCCCGCCCAGAAGCGCCATCTGCAAAGTTGCCCGAAATACCTGCCAAAGCCGCTGCTGCCCCGTTCTTTCACCAGCCAGAAGCCATGCCTGAGGTTGGACAAGCACTCTCGGCAGAGTCAAAACCTTCGGGCGAGGAAGAAATCGACATTTCTGAAGAGTGGGAGAGCGATCTGTCGGTCGAGGCTCCTGAGGAAGTTGCCGGCAGCGCGGCGCCTGCAATATCATCCTCGGCTTCCGACCAGGCACATAAATCGCAACAGATTGTGGAGGCGGTCGAAGAGATTCGATTTTATCTTTCTCAAGGATTCATTGATCAGGCGCAAACCGTTTTTCACCGTCTGGAAAACCTTAATCCTGGTGACACGCAACTCTCTATTCTCCGCCGCGAGATTGAAGTCGCAAACTCGAAACCTGTTCCTGAGGTCGCAGTTCCTGAAGTCACCGTTGAAGAAAGGGATTTCTCTGCACAACGCCCTGAGCGGGCTTCCGTTCCGGTTGACCATTCTGTTGACAACGATGAACTGAAAGACCTGGTTGCGGATCTTGACACCTCTCTCGGAGATGGTTTCATTGCTGGGTCGGCTCCTCACGCCGAACCGGCTCCTGAGGTAGCGGTCGCACGTGCAACTGACACTGCCGGGGATCGGCTGAGCGATTTTGTCTCTGATTTGGAGAGCTCTCTTGGGCCTGACTTCATGCAGGCTCCGGTTGTGCAACCCGGTGTAACAGCTGCGCGCATTGCCCAACCAAAGCCGGTTACTCCCGCACCTGCTCCGAGTTGGACCGCCATGCCTGCGGTAACCGCCGGCACCGATGGCTCCGCCTTAGCAGTAGCTCCGGCGCGGATTTCGGAAACCCCAACAGCGTCTCCGTTCACTTATGGCCCTTCAAAGCCGCGGCCCCTAGCCGGAACTCCTGCTACGGCGGCGGCTACCGGCGCTGGCATCGACTTGGCGGACATGTTCGGCGAGCTCAAGCAGGAACTCGAAGAAGATACCGCAGCAGCTCAGGAAGATCCCGAGACTCATTACAACCTGGGAGTCGCGTTCCGCGAAATGGGACTTCTGGACGAGGCCATCAGCGAATTGCAGAAGGTCTGCCAGGCGGTGGATAAGGGCCATCCGTTCCCGCAAGTTATGCAGACCTATACCTGGCTGGCTCAATGTTTCCTGGACAAGAGTGTTCCTGAAGCTGCAATACGCTGGTACGAGAAAGCCCTGAAACTGCCCAACATCGATGGAGAAACGACTACCGCGCTCAACTACGAACTGGCAGCAGCTTACGAATTCGCGGGTAACCGGCCGGCTGCTCTCACCCACTTCATGCACGTGTACGGCAGCAACATCGATTATCGTGACGTCGCGGAGCGCATTCAGGCTCTAAAGTCGTAAAATAGGCGAATGCGTTGTCCCAGGTATTCGGGATCTGATGAAGTCAGCTCTCAAGTTTTTGAGACACACCCCCGCTGGCGCGGAGTGATTTTTGAGCTCTGAGTCCCCCATCAACCCAATCTCCGCAACCCAGGTAGACTCCAGGGTACAACCAATTGCGGAAGCATCGCGGGCTCAGGCCGAACTCCACCACCGGCAGATCTCTCCGGCGCGGATTTGGATCCATCGCATTCTGGTTTTGTTGTTCGTCTTCTTATGTGCTGGGGTTGGAGTTCTGCTTGTCATCCTCCCCTGGCGTCCGGAGTGGACCGACAACTATTTCTTTCTCGACTTCCCCGCACTGCGCTCGGTTTTTGCCAGCGGTTTTGTTCGCGGGTTGTGCACGGGATTAGGCGTGCTCGATATCTGGATTGGATTTTGGGAAGCCGTCCATTATCACGAAGCCCACTGAGCTCCACGAAAGTATGGTGCGATGAACGACTTATTGAAATCAGCCCCGCTTGCTTATCAGAACGAGAAGTTTCTGAACAGCCCGGAAGGACGAATTCTCCGTATTCTTGCTGAGTACTCGGAACCATTATCGCGCTTCCGGCGCGAGCAGATTCAGGACACCGTGGTCTTTTTCGGCTCCGCCCGTTTTCAGAACCGGCTCAATGCAGAAAAGAATCTGCTGGCGCTTGAGAATGACCCCGCTCACGCTGCTGAACACCAGCGAGCGGTGGCTTCCGTGGACATGGCCCGCTACTACGAAGACGCCCGACAGATGGCATTCCTGCTGACCCAGTGGGCCATTCAGATTCCAGCACGACGCAAGCGATTCGTTGTGACCACGGGCGGCGGACCGGGCATTATGGAAGCGGCCAATCTTGGCGCGCAGGAGGCGGGAGGGAAAACCATCGGGCTGAACATCGCCCTTCCTTTCGAGCAGTCCCCGAATCCATACATAACGCCCTCCTTGAATTTTGAGTTTCACTACTTCTTCATGCGTAAATTCTGGTTCGCTTACCTGGCTAAGGCATTGGTCATTTTTCCCGGCGGCTTTGGCACGCTTGACGAGTTGTTCGAGATATTGACCCTCGCCCAGACCCAGAAGCTCGCGAAAAAAATTCTGGTTGTGATCTACGGACGTGAATATTGGAGTCGTGTCCTGAATTTCCAGACCATGGTCGACACCGGAACCATTTCGGCCGCCGACCTGAGCCTTTTCAAGATGGTGGATTCCCCACAGGAAGGTTTTGAATATCTGAAAGCCGGCTTGACGGAATTCCATCTGCGCCCCGAGAAGTCGAAACAGAAAGAAGAAGTAGAACCGGAAATAGCCAAGACCAATCGCTGATTGCTGCTCTACTACATCTCTGATCGAACTCAGTTCCCCGGCAACGAAGCGGAGCGCTGCCGACAGCTTCTCACCCGACTCTCAGAAGCCATGCGCTACGGGGTCGACTACCTTCAGTTGCGGGAAAAAGACCTCTCATCGCGCGACCTGGAAGGCTTTGCGCGGCAACTGAGAACTGAGAACCGGCAACTGAGAACTGAGAACCGGCAACTGAAAACTGTTCTTCTTATCAATTCCAGAATTGATGTCGCCATTGCGGCAGGAGCGGATGGAGTCCACTTACGCTCACATGACGTCTCAGCTGCGGATGCCAGAGCTGTCTTTTCACGGGCCGGCATCGATCGAGTGGTGGTCGCGGTTTCATGCCACAGGCTTGACGAGGTACGCAAAGCCGCCCACCACGACGCTGACTTCGCGGTTTTTGGTCCGGTATTTGCCAAAGGCGAGAGCGAGGTTGCGGGTCTGGACAAATTGTACGAGGCTTCCCAGTCAGGAATTCCGGTGTTGGCGTTGGGCGGAGTAACAATTCGAAATGCGGCTTCCTGTCTGGCCGCAGGCGCTGCCGGGGTTGCAGGCATTCGATTGTTTCAGGCAGGCTCGCTCTCCGAGACAATTGGAAAGCTCAGATCACTTGGCGGTTAGCTGCCCCGGTTCGGTCGTCTGTGTTAGATTGAAAAATCCGTCAGCAACTCCCGCCTACGCAGATTCAGGAGAAACCGCTTGCCACTGCCTCAGGACGCGCTTTGGTACAAAGACGCGGTCGTTTATCAGGTGCACGTTCGCGCATTCTATGACAGCAACGCGGATGGCCGGGGTGACTTTCGCGGGCTGGCGCAGAAATTGGATTATCTCCAGGACCTTGGAATCAACACCATCTGGCTGATGCCGTTTTTCCCCTCACCTCTGCGCGATGACGGCTACGACATCGCCGATTATCACTCGGTGCACCCCAGCTACGGAGTACTCGAAGACTTCAAAGCCTTTCTGGACGGGGCCCACCAGCGCGGAATTCGCGTCATCATTGAGATGGTGCTGAACCACACCTCTGACCAGCACCCCTGGTTTCAGGAATCTCGCAGTTCGCACGATAACCCCAAGCGCGACTGGTACGTCTGGAGCGATACCGATACCAGGTATCGCGGCACCCGCATCATCTTCCTGGATACGGAACTTTCCAACTGGGCGTGGGACCCGGTTTCGAAGCAATATTACTGGCACCGCTTCTTCAGCCATCAACCCGACCTCAATTACGACAACCCTGCCGTGCGCGAAACCATGTGGGGCGTCATGAAGTTCTGGCTCGACATGGGGGTGGACGGTTTCCGGCTCGATGCCGTGCCGTACCTGGTTGAGCGCGAAGGTACCAATTGCGAGAATCTGCCCGAAACCCACGTAATCATTCAGGATTTTCGGCGTCGGCTTGACGAGGAATATCCCGGCCGCATGCTGCTGGCGGAAGCCAATCAGTGGCCGGCTGACCTTCGGCCTTACTTCGGCGGCGGAAACGAATTCCATATGGCATTCCACTTCCCTCTGATGCCGCGAATGTTCATGGGACTGAAGCTCGAAGACCGCAAACCGATCACCGAAATCCTGCAGCAGACTCCCGCCATCCCTGAAAACTGCCAGTGGTGTCTGTTCCTGAGGAATCATGATGAGCTCACGCTCGAGATGGTCACCGACATAGAGCGCGACTACATGTACGACGAATATGCCAAAGACCGCAGCATGCGCCTGAATCTTGGCATTCGTCGCCGCCTGGCTCCGCTGTTAGATAACGATCGCCGCCGGATCGAGCTGATGAATGGCATGTTGATGTCTTTGCCTGGCACTCCTATCGTCTACTACGGCGACGAAATCGGCATGGGTGATAACGTGAACCTGGGCGACCGCAATGGTGTTCGCACGCCCATGCAGTGGGATGGCGGCTGGAATGGCGGATTTTCCACCGCCGACCCTGAATCACTGTATTCGCCTCTCATGCTGAACCCGGTGTATGGCTACCAGGCGGTCAACGTACAATCTCAAAAGCGTTTCGATCATTCATTGCTCTCCTGGATGAAACGTCTTATTCGCATACGCAAATCGCTGGCTGTCTTTGGACGCGGCAGCATTGAATTTCTGTATCCCGCAAACCACCGGGTCCTGGCGTACGTCCGTCAATACGGGAAGGATGCCATCCTGGTGGTCAACAATCTCTCCAGTTCTGCGCAGGCTGTTGAGCTTGACCTTCGCCACTACAAGGGCAATATTCTGATAGAAATGTTCGGTCGCAACATCTTTCCGCGCATCGGCGATTTACCTTATCTGCTCACCTTGGGGCCATATCAGTTCTATTGGTTCCGGCTGAGAAAGATTTGAACTGCGGAAGGCGTGTTACGGCGCTGGTTTGCGTGGCTAATTGCCTTAAATTCCGTTGCGTGATTCCACGCTGAAGCGGGAGGAGAGTTTTGCCCGAAGAGACCATCCTTAACGATGATTTTCTTCGCGAGTTGATGAACGTAGGTGAGGTCGACCTTCTCGTCGGCGTTCCTACCTACAATGACGCGCGCACGGTCGGGCAAGTCGTTCAGGCCATCCGCAGCGGCCTGCTCAAGTATTTTCCCCGCCAGCGCGCGGCCATCATCAACGCCGATGGAGGTTCCAAAGACAACACTCAGGAACTGGTACGAGCGGCTTCCATCAGCGATATGCACCACGCGGACAATCTTTACGCTTTGCGCACCCTGCACTGCATCAGCACCCGTTATACAGGCACGCCTTCCAGCGGCACCGCGCTGCACACCATTATGGCGGCCAGTGACCTGCTTCGCGCCAATGCTTGTGCGGTGATTTCACCTGATTCAACCAGCATTACACCCGAGTGGATTCAGACCCTGTTGCAACCGGTAGTGAATGATGTCAACGATTGGGTGACTCCGGTTTACCGGCGCCACAAGTTCGAAGGGCTGCTGATACGCAATCTGCTTTATCCCATGAACCGCGCCGTTTACTCCTCGCGCGTGCGCGAACCGTATCCCACCGACTTCGCGTTCTCTGGCCGGTTTGCCTCGCACGTCGCGGGACTCGACACCTGGTCAGAGGAGGCTGCCCGCGTAGGCGCGGAGATGTATCTCACCATTGCGGCCATCACCGGGAAGTTTCGGATTGTGCAGACATATCTTGGTCCCAAGTCACGCGGAGAAGGAGCCCCGGCAGATCTGGTAGCTGCAATGCGCCGTAGCGTCGGCACTCTCTTCTGGTCGCTCGATTCCACCTTCAATATCTGGAGCGCGGATTTGGACCCTGAACCGGTCGTGACCATTGGACCGGAGCACGAGCTTGATCCCGAGCCCTTGCGCTTCAATCGCAAGCGCCTGCATGACATGTTCGCTCGCGGAGTAGGAGAACTTGAACCAGTACTCAGATCCATTTTGAGCCACAGCACACTGTGCCAGGTGCAGCAGGTCGCATCCTCGCCGGAAGGCGAGCTGGGTTACACCGATGAACTCTGGGCGCATACGGTCTACGAATTTGCCGCGGCGTATCACAAATCCGTAATCAGCCGTGACCACATTGTGCAGGCGCTCGCGCCCTTGTATCGCGGCAGAACTTATACCTTTTTAGCGGAAAATCGTGACAACTCGCCGGAAGCGCTGGAATCGAACGTAGAGGCCCTCTGCCTCGCCTTCGAGCGCTCCAAGCCGTATTTGCTGGAGATGTGGAATGGCAGGAAGTGAGGTTTTATGTGGGAAAGATTTTTTAGCGAAATGACCAAAGAGACACTGGAAATTCTGCGCAGCGTGGCGCAGTTTCTGCCCCGGCTCATGATCACCCTGATCATCGTTCTCATCGGCTGGGTGATCGCCTACGTGCTGCGATATCTGCTGCGCAGCATTCTGCGGCTGGCCAAATTTGACCGGCTCTCGGAGGATGCAGGCGCAAGCCAGTTTTTGAAGAAGGCTGCACTGCCTTCGACCACCGAGCTTCTGAGCCGGTTTGTGTTCTGGGTGGCATGGATAGGTTTCATACTGATCGGCGTAAGTGTGCTGGGCATCGTTGGCCTGCAGGAGCACATCGGGCGCTTCTTCGGATTTCTGCCTCGCCTGTTCGCTGCGTTATTCGTTTTCTTCTTCGGACTGCTGGCTGCGAGTTTTTTTTCGCGCGCAGCATTGCTGGCTTCGGTCAATGCAGACTTGCCCTCCCCGCGTCTTATCGCAGCCACCGTACGAACCGTCATCGTCATTTTTTCAGTTTCGGTGGGCTTCGAAGAGCTGGGAATTGGGGAACACACCATACTGGTGGCTTTTACCATCGTGTTCGGCGCCCTGATGCTCGGATTGGCCCTCGCCTTTGGACTGGGCGGGCGCGACCTGGCGCGTCGCTACCTCGAACGACGCTTCATGCACGAGCACAAAGAAGAACGGGAAGACGAATTGTCTCCTCTTTAGCTTTTTTAGCTTTTTATGGTCTTTGAGGTCGCATCCCAGGTCACCGCTGTGTTTCTGAAGTACGCTTCATTTGCCATGTGGCAGGCCAGTGCTGCATGGTGGCCAAATACCGCGTCTTCCACTACCGGCTTCCGCGTTTTTACCGCACGGAAGAAATTCCACAGATGCGGCTTCACATCATCGAAGTCATTGCCCTTGTAGCTGACCGCCTCGAACAACGGTTCCTTCCCTGGTTTGGGATCATGCTCCTCATGCCATTTGTTCAGGTATTCCTCCCGCATCGCTTTCGGGAAACTCACCGTGTAGTAACTGGGGCTGTTGTCGACGCCGGTCTGAGGCGTGTAGCTCAGGCCGAATTCGGTCAACTCGATGATTCCCTTTGATCCCTGGAACCGGTATGTCTCCGGCATTTCCGTGCCCAGGTTCAGGCGCATGTAAACCGGAATATCTCCGTATTGGAACAACGCTGCATGAACATCAGGCATGTCCCGTCCATCCTTCCAGCGCAGAATACCGCCCATGGCCATGGCGCGCTTTGGTGGCTCGTTGATCCCGAGCACAAACATCATGCCGCTGACCAGGTGAACCAGCAGATCGCCTGCCACACCGGTCCCATACGCTCTCCAGCAACGCCAGCGGGCGAATTTGTTGGGATTGAATTCTATCTTTGGCACCGTGCCCTGCCAGGTTTCCCAGTCGAGATTCTGCGGCGACAGATCGAATGGAGGAGGATACTCCCACGCTCCTGTCGGATCATTGCGTCCCAGCCAGCCCTCCACCATCATCAGGTCGCCGAGCGCTCCTTGCGCCACCATTTCCTTCGCTTTTGCACACAAAACCGAGCTGACGCGCTGTGACCCGATCTGTACGATCCGATTATTCTTCTGCGCCGCGGTATACATATCCACGCCTTCAGCCGCGGTGTGAGACATCGGTTTCTCACAATAAATGTCTTTGCCCGCATTGCATGCGTCCACCACAATCTGCTTGTGCCAATGGTCCGGAACGGCGGCAATCAGGCATTCGATTTCTTTGTTCGCGAGCAAATCGTGGTAGCGCCGTGTTACCGGCAAGCTGGGATTGTTGGTGATCTCTCGCGCCAGAGTATGCCGCCCATCATAAAGATCGCAAGCCGCTACGCATTCCACCCCGGGCAGCTGAATTGCATTCTGCAGCAGACCAGATCCCTGCATGCCGATGCCGATGATGCCGAAGCGCACCTGTTCTGCTGCACCCGATTGTGGAAGCGCATACAGTGGATCGGGATCAAGAATGATCGTTTTGGCAGCCAGACCGGCCCCTGCCACTGCTGCGCTGATTTCCAGGAATCGCCGGCGCGAGAAATTGCTGGTCATGAATCCTCCTCCGTTCCCTCACTTGGTAAGCATCTTCACCGCAACTTCTTTAAAAAACACGATGTCATTCTCGCTATGGTTCTGCAACCCTATGTACCCCTGGTTCGGGCGAGTGCCACGCTGCGGCTCAAAATCAAACTTCCGCTCCGGAACCGGCTCGCCTTCGGTGTATTCCGTCACCTTCAAGCCGTTCACCACAACCGTCGTCTTAGGTCCGTCCAGGGTAATTTCCATGGTGTTCCACTCAGGACCGGGTTTTCCAGGGCGGGCCAGCGGTTTGGTTAGCGAATAAAGCGTTCCCGTAACGTGGTAATCGTCTTCATTCGACTTCTCCGGCTCATTGTCGATTTGAACTTCGTAGCCATAATGAACCGGCATCCATTCTTCACGAGGTTCAACCGGAATTCGAATGAAAACGCCGGAATTGCTGTTATGGTCTCGCATTTTGAAAACCACCCGGATCACGCAGTCGCCCAACTTCCCTCCGGTCCAGTAAAGCAGCCCCATACCTCCGTGGGTTTGAATCAAGCCATTTTCGACCGTCATCTGGCCGGGCCCGACGTGTTTCCACCCCGTCAGGTCCTGGCCGTCGAACAGTTGCTTCCACTCTCCTGAATCGGCTCGCGCCCCGCTTGCGAAGCTTGACAATGCCATGATTGCAACCAATAGTCCTCTCATCATCATTGGGCTCTCCAGAACACGGAACTATACACTATCGAGTTGTGGAAGACGCCACTAAGTCCTTTGTTCTTAAAGTCTCTGGCGAGAAGACCCGCCGCCGGCGCACTCGGCCGAAGACAGGTTACCTGCGTCGTAAATTCATCGCAGCAAGCGCCAGAGATGCCGCATCAAAGAGATATAATGCGATTTGCAAGCCAGTCTCCTGAGGAACTCTGAAATCGATGTCCAAAATGTTAAAAGCAGCCATACTTACTTGTTCCAGCGCCATTCTTCTTTTCATCCTGGTGGGCGGCTCCAGCGGCGTCCGGGCCTCCAGCAAGGATGGCGCTTATCGCCAGTTGCAGGTATACAGTGAGGTGCTTTCCAGAGTCCGCAGCGAGTATGTCGAGGAACCGAATATCCCGCAGGTCACCGATGGAGCCCTGCATGGCCTGCTGGAATCGCTCGACCCGAATTCGAGCTATCTGAGCCCCGCCGAATACAAAGAGTACAAATCGCATAAGACCAGTGCCAAGGCAGAGATCGGAGCCGCCGTATCCAAGCGCTTCGGTTATGCGGCAGTGATATCAGTAATTCCGGGCGGTCCGGCGGATAAGGCGGGCATTCAGGCTTCCGACATCATTGAAGCAATTGAAGCCAAGAGCACTCGCGAAATGTCGCTGGCTGAGATTCATAACCTTCTTGAAGGCGAACCGGGATCGACTGTGAGTGTCGCGCTTGTGCGCGCCCGCCGTGCTGAACCCCAGAAAATTACGATCACCCGTGAAAACGTTGCGATCCCGCCAATTTCTGACAAGATGGTGCAGGATGGAATCGGCTACATCCAGGTTGACGCCCTCACCAAAGGCAAGGCCCAAGAGATTGCTGCCAAGATCCGGTCACTGCAGAAATCGGGTGCGAAGAAGCTGATTCTCGACCTGCGCAATTGCGCGGAAGGGGACGAGGCTGAAGGCATCGCGGTCGCCAACCTGTTCCTGAATCACGGGACCATCACCTACCTGCAGGGCCAGAAATATCCCCGTGAGGCATTCAATGCCGACCCCACGAAAGACATAACCGCTCTGCCGCTGGTGGTTCTTGTTAATAAGGGGACAGCCGGTGCGGCTGAAGTGGTTGCCGCGGCAGTGCTCGAAAATGCCCGCGGAGACGTGGTCGGAGACAAGACTTTCGGAGATGGGGCAATTCAGAAAGTGATTGAACTGCCCGATGGCTCTGCCTTGATTCTTTCAGTGGCGAAATACTATTCGCCCGGCGGCAAAGCGATTCAGGATAGCGCGGTCACCCCCAACGTACTGGTTGCCGATAGCGGCGATGATGGTTCCGCGCTACCGGATGAGGACGAAAATGCCACGCCCGCCCAGGACGAGAAGAAGCAGCCTTCGCCGCAGGATGATCAGTTGCAGAAGGCGATTCAGGTATTGAGCAGCCGTACCAGCTAAGCGCTTTGTGATGGTGATCCGGCGCAAAGCTTGCCTGCTATCCTAACCTCACGATCTTCCGTGAAAGCAGTTGTCAAGCTCGCGCCCGAAACCGATGTAGTTCCTCGCAAAATCTTAGGCTGGATAATCATCAGCTTGCTGATGTTCGTGTCAGCGCTCGCCGGCGCCACCGCTGGCCTGGTTCTGGTTTATTCCACCGATCTTCCGCAGGTTGAACAACTGGAGCGTTACCGGCCGAGCGCAGTGACCGAATTGTATGACTCACAACGCCACGTCATCGGAACCTTCGCTTTGCAGCACCGGGTCATTGCGACGTATGAACAATATCCGCAGGTGCTGCGAGACGCCCTGATTGCGATCGAAGACAAGGACTTTTACCGTCACTGGGGAGTTAATGTTTGGCGCATCGCCGGCGCCGCCTACCGAGACATTCTTTCCGGGGGTAGAGTTCAGGGCGCGTCCACGCTGACCATGCAACTTGCCCGTAACCTGTTCCTTTCCCCCGACCGCTCGTTTCACAGAAAAATTCAGGAAGCTCTGCTGGCCATCCAGATTGAGCGTCGTTTCACCAAGCAGCAGATTTTCACACTCTACGCGAATCAGATCTATCTCGGCCACGGCGTCTATGGCTTTGAGGCGGCCTCCCAGTTCTACTTCAAAAAACCGGCGGCGGATTTGATGCTGCAGGAAGCAGCGCTTCTCGCAGGCTTGCCGAAATCGCCCAGCATCTATTCGCCCATAGCCCATCCTGATCGCGCTATCAAGCGCCGCAACCTGGTGATCAACGCCATGCTCGAAGATGGAAAGATCACCGCTGTACAGGCGGCCCAAAGCCGTATACAGCCGCTACAGTTGATGCTGGCGCGTGATCCCCCCTCGCTCGCGCCGTACTTCGTTGAGGAACTGCGCCGCTATCTGGAAGGAAAATACGGCAGTGATCAGGTGCACGAAGGCGGCCTGCGGGTTTACACCTCAATCGACAGCAATCTGCAGCATGCCGCCAATCGCGCGGTGCTCGATGGTCTGGCGGCATATGAGCGTCGCCACGGCTGGAAAGGCCACCTGGAAAACGTCATCGATTCCGGCATGTTGATCAGTTCCTACCAGCACCCGGATTGGGATGAAGAGCCTGAAGAAGCGGGATATATCCATGGTGTTGTCACCCAGGTTTCCGCAAGCTTCGCCAGTGTCAAACTTGGGCGGTTCAGCGCCAGGATCACCCCCGCGCAAGCCACATGGACTCACCGCAAATTACTGCAGCTACTGAAGCCCGGAGACGTGGTGTATGTGAAGATTTTGACGCTGACACCGGATGGCAAGGCGGCAGTCACTCTTGAACAGGATAGCGGTGTTCAGGGAGCGCTGATCGCCATTGACAACAGCACAGGAGAAATTCTCGCCATGGTTGGCGGCCGCGACTCTAATCTCTCAAAGTTTAACCGCGCTACTCAGGCCCTTCGGCAGGCAGGATCATCATTCAAGCCTTACGTTTATACGGCCGCCATCGATCGCGGTGCGCGGCCCGACGACCCGGTTCTGGATGCTCCCGCCATGTTTCAGACTGCCTCCGGGCCCTATGTTCCGCACAACTACGATGAAAAGTTTGAAGGCACCATCAGCTTGCGGCGTGCTTTGGCGCAGTCTCGGAATATCCCTGCCCTCAGGCTGGCCGAGCAACTTGGCATCAAGACTGTGATTGGCTACGCTCGTCGCTTCGGTATCACCTCCAACCTTCCGGAATATTTGCCGATTGCGCTGGGCGCAGCCGACATTACACTGTTCGAGCAGACCGCTGCGTATAGCGCCTTTCCGAATGACGGCGTCCGCATCACTCCGCGCTATCTCACGAAAGTGACGGATTACGATGGACAAGTGCTGGAAGAAAACTTCGCCGACGTTCGTGATGTAGTTAGCGCCAACACCGCGCGCACTATGACTTCCATGCTGCAGGAAGTTGTGCAGCACGGTACTGCGATCGCGGCGGCCGGCTTGAAGCTGCCTCTCGCTGGTAAAACCGGCACCACGAATAATTTCACTGATGCCTGGTTCGTGGGCTTCTCACCTTCCGTTACTTGTGGCGTCTGGGTGGGATATGACGAAAAGAAAACTCTGGGCGCTAAAGAGAGCGGCGCGCGCGCTGCGCTGCCCATCTGGATGGAGTTTATGAAAGCAGCCGCTGTGGGACGTCCGCCGGGAGACTTCCCCGCAGCCCCGGCGCCCCTCACTGCTTCAACCCAAACCAGGCTCGATACACCCGACACCGCTCCGGCTGCGGAGGAGAGCCATTAACCTGAAAACTTTCTTTCGAGTAGTTCTGGTCGGGCTTGCCATGATCGTGGTCGCGCTTGTTTCTGCTTTGATCACCATGAGCATTGCGATCCATGGACGTGAGGTAACCGTACCCGACCTCGCCGGCCAAACCGTGGCAGACGCTCGACGGCTCGCCAGCCAAAAGAACCTGCAACTGATTCTGGACCGGCAATTCTTCAGCGCGAGTGTTCCAGAGGGCCGAATCGTCTCGCAATCTCCTTCTGCCGGCAGTCAGGTTCGGCGCAGCTGGCAAATTCGCGCGGCCGAGAGCCTGGGGCCGCAGCGTATTGAAATCCCTGATCTGACCGGTCAGAGCGAACGGGCTGCGGACCTTAATCTTCGTCGGCGTGGAATTGAACTTGGTATGGTTGCGCGCACTGACATCCCCGAAATGGCCGACGAGCGAGTAATTGCCCAATCGCCCCCGCCAAGCGCCCGCGGAATTTCATCGCCCAGAATCAGCTTGTTGTTTGGTACTCCGGGGGCGCAGCAAGCGTTCGTAATGCCGAACTTTGCCGGCCAGCCGTTGGGTTCGGCAACCCTCGCCTTAAAGGATGCAGGGTTTCACGAACCCAAAGCTACTACAATTGCCGAGGCCAGTTCGCCAATTTCACCAGCGAGCATTATCGTCTCGCAAACTCCCTTTCCCGGAGAAAAGGTCGAGCTTGGATCGGCAATCGAGTTCCAGGTGAAGTAATCAGCGATTGACGGTCGAATGCTCGAGGATCGCGGCAAAAAAACCATCGCAGGGGTGCAGGCCGGGAAGAGTTCGCAAATATGGTCCGCGGACCAGCGAAGCGGGTTCCGCCCACGTGATCTCGCCGTGACTTCGCAGCCAACCCAATTCCGGCAAAACGTCAGCTATCCGGAACGAATTTTGCGCAAGCGCTCTTGCAATCACTTCTTCATTCTCCTCCGGCTCGAGTGAGCAGGTTGCGTACACCAATCGGCCACCGTGCTCCAGCTTTGCCAGGGCCGACTGCAGAATGCTCAACTGGCGCTGCTGCAGATCTTGGACATCAGACGGTCTCAGCCGCCATTTTATCTCCGGGTTTCGCGCCAGCGTTCCGGTACCCGAACAAGGAGCGTCTACCAGGATTCGATCAAAGGCCCCTGTTTCAGACAGAGCGCGAACATCCCCCGCGATCACCTGCACGTGTTGCTCTTTTACCAGGCGCCGCAATAGCTCGGCCCGGTGCGGATGCAATTCCACTGCAACCACTTCAGCCTGCGGATTCCTCTGCGCGAGTATTCGCGTCTTGCCGCCTGGCGCCGCACAGCAATCCAGGATTCGCTTGCCGAAACCAACCAGCAGCCCAACCAGTTGCGATCCCTCATCTTCAATCGCGACCTGGCCATTGAGAAAAGGCTGCGCACGCGTCACATCTCCTGAGATTACGCGCCGCGCCGACGAGAGCAGCAATCCAGGAGCAAGCTCCACTTCACACTGGCGCAGTTCATTCTCCGTGCTCACATCCGGCAAACGGACCGCAACACCAGGCCGGTGCTGATCGTAAGCACAAATTCGCTTTGCGTCCTGTAGGCCGAAGCTTTTAACCCAGCGCTCTACAAGCCACTCTGGATGCGAACCGGCACGAGCCAACTCTGAAACGGTTTCAGCTTTTTCAATCGCCTCCCAATAATTTCGCTCACCCGGATCCACATCTATTTTCCGCAACACAGCATTCACGAACGCCGCCGCTGAGGTCTTGCGAGCCCGCTTGACCAGCTCAACGGATTCATTGATGGCCGCTCTCGCCGGGATGCGATCCAGAAATCTCAGCTGATATACGCCCATTCGCAATGCGGACTGAACCTCCGCATCGAGACTGGTAATCGGACGTTTGGAATAATCTGAGAGCCAGTTATCGAGAAGCGAGCGCCAACGCAGGACGCCCATAACGAGTTCGGTCAGCAGACCGTGATCCTGAGGGGAGAGTTTTGCGTACCGTTCCGAATGCAACAGCTCAGGCGCGAATGCCTGGTCATGATCAACTCGAAGAAGCACCTGAAATGCTGCCGACCGCGCTGGCGAGAGTGACATTGAGCGTGCTTTTACCTGCCCAATACTTCGCCCGGGCGTGGATGATAGCCGTGCACAAAATCGCGGACCGACATTCGCTTCTTCCCCTCGGGCTGCAGTTGCTCAGGAACCAATGTAGTTCCGGCGCCGCACCCAACCAGCATGCGTTCGTCCTCGATCGTGATTTCAGCTTGCGGCAGGTTTTTGAGATCGGTCGAAGCGCTCCAGATGTGAAGCAACTTTCCTCGAAAGCTTGTGAACGCGCCCGGCCACGGCTGAAACCCACGCAGACGATTACAAATTTCCTGCGCCGTGCGCTCGAAATCGATCATTCCGTCTTCTTTCTTCAGCAGTGGAGCAAGGCTCGCACGCGAGTGATCCTGCGGGCGCAGTGCAATCTCACCTTTTCGAAGCCGGTTTATCGTTTCCAGCAGCAAATCCGCGCCAAGGTGGGCCATCCGTAGTGACAGCGTCTCCGACGTATCGTCTTCCTCAATCCTCATGCTGCGTTGCAGAAGTATGTCACCGGTGTCCAGGCCTGCGTCGATCTTCATGGTCGTGACCCCGGTCTCGACTTCTCCGTTCGCGATCGCCCATTGGATGGGCGCTGCCCCTCGGTATTTCGGCAAGAGCGATGCATGCACATTGATGTTCCCAAGCGGCGGAAGGTCTAACATCCATTGCGGAATCAGCCGCCCGTATCCCACAACAATAATTGCCTGCGGCCTTAGGCTTTCCAGTTGCGACCGGAATTCCAGATTGTTTTTTATTTTTTCCGGCTGCGTCAGTGGCAGGCCGAGCTCAGTGGCCCGCTGCTTGACTGGAGAGTGGGCCACTTCCATTCCCCGTCCCTTGGGACGGTCCGGCTGCGTAACCACCAGACTGATCTTGAATCCAGCGCCGGCCAGGCTGTTGAGTGACGGTACAGCGAACGGTGGAGTTCCGGCAAAAACGAGATTGAGCGGCTCGCCTACCACTCTCCTGCTTTCATCAGCTTGCGGATCTTCCGCTTTATAAGATCGCGCTTCAAGGCGCTCAGATGGCTAATGTACAGCTTGCCATTGAGATGATCGGTCTCGTGCTGGAAGGCGCGCGCCAGCAGTTCCTCTCCGGTTTCTTCAAACCATTCGCCTTGCAGATTTTGCGCCCGCACGGTCACCTTCTGCCCGCGCGTAACGGGTTCGCGAAAATCCGGAATGCTCAGGCATCCCTCATCGCCCCGCTGCTTGCCTTCTACTTTAACGATCTGCGGGTTAGCCAGAACCAGCTTCGCTTTTGCATCTTTCCTGAAACTGATGTCTATCACCGCCAGCCGCCTGGATATCCCGATCTGCGGCGCCGCCAGACCTACCCCATGTGCTGCATACATTGACTCGAACATGTCCTCCACCAGCTTTGCCAGGTCCTCATCAAAATTGGTCACCGGTTCCGCGGGTTTCTCCAGCACAGGGTTGCCATATTTCACGATCGGATAAATCATTAATAATTTTTCACTTGTTGGCAGTAGCCTTGGTAATTGCGCTGTACCTCGACCATGGAATCGCCACCGAACTTTTCCAGCGCACAGCGCGCCAGCGTCAAAGCCACCATAGCTTCGGCGGCAACTCCCGCCGCCGGCACTACGCACACATCAGAGCGTTCGTAAGCCGCTTTCACCGGCTCTCGCGTCGCGAAATCCACCGATTGTAAAGGACGGCGCAAGGTGGAAATAGGTTTGACGTAACCACGCACGCGAATCTCCTGGCCATTCGAAACTCCTCCTTCAATGCCTCCCGCATTGTTGCGAGTGCGCGTAAAGCCCTGGTCCCGCGAATACCCGATTTCATCATGCACCGCCGAGCCCGGCGAGTGTGCCGCCACGATTCCGGCACCAATCTCTATCCCTTTGACGGCCTGCAGCGACATCACAGCACTTGCCAGTAGAGCGTCCAGACGTTCGTCCCACTGCGCGTAGGTTCCGAGTCCGGCCGGAACTCCGCGCGCAACCACTTCGAAAACTCCTCCTACTGAATCGCCGGTTCTCAATACTCCATCAACTTGTTCTTTCATCCGCTGTTCGTCTTCTGCATCGGCACAGTTTAGTAGAACTTCTTCCTTCTGTTGCAAGTCCCGAATCTGCTCCCATAAGACTTCGTCCTTCGCCACCGCCGAACCCACGCCGACCACATGGCTTAACACTTCAATTCCCAGCTCATGCAAAAACAATTTCGCGACTGCTCCTATCGCCACTCGCGCTGCCGACTCGCGCGCTGAGGCCCGCTCCAGCACGTAACGAGCCTCGCTGAAGTTGTATTTCAAAGCTCCTGCCAGGTCCGCGTGTCCGGGTCTCGGCGAGGCGACCCTCTTATGTTTCTCAGGATCGCCCTGCTCCACTGGCAGGGCCTCAGTCCAGTTCTTCCAATCCTTGTTTTCCAGCATGATGGCAATCGGCGAGCCGATCGTTGCCCCGTGACGCACCCCGGAAAGAATATGCGCATGATCGGTCTCGATCTTCATTCTGCCGCCGCGACCGTATCCCTGTTGTCGCCGCCAAAGTTCACGATCGATGAACGACTGGGACAATTTCAATCCGGCGGGGATTCCCGAGATAAATGCCACCAGAGCCTCTCCATGCGACTCCCCGGCCGTGAAATATCGAAGCATCGTTCTGGATTGTATCCGATGGACCGAGCAAACCCTTTGTTCCAGAGCACATCCAACTCACGGGTTCTTGTGCTTTGAACGGCATTGTATTGCGGAGCGGCTGGTTTACAATGAATCGGAACCGCTGTCACTTATTAGCCCTTCGTCCCAGCGTATTCACGCTGCGCCAGGTTCGTTATCTGGCTCCAGGGGTGTTTTAGTGTCCGGTAAGTCTCGCTCTCGGAGCAAGGCTTTTCCGGAAAGCTCTCCGTCGGAATTGTCGCTGCACTTGCTCCGCGCGCAGGAGGAAGAGCGCAAGCGCATAAGCCGCGAACTGCACGACGAGACCGGCCAGGGATTGATGATTCTGCGCCTTTTCCTGAGCGGACTGACGGAAGAGGTGGAAGATGAAGAGTTTCAGGCCAAGGTCGGCGAAGCGATCTCGATGCTCGACCGCACGATCGGCGATCTACGGCGCATCATTGCTCGCCTTTCGCCGCGCGCGCTGGAGGAACTTGGTTTGATGAGTGCGATTCGCAAAGAAGCGCGAGAACTCGCCCGCAGCTCAGGAATTCGCGCCCGGCTTGCGCTGCCCCATCAGTTGCCTGAGATGGACCACGAAGCGGAGATAGCCCTTTATCGTGCGGTGCAGGAGTCGCTGACTAACATCAGCCGCCACTCCCAGGCCAGCACATTCAGCGTGAGCCTGGAAGCTGCCGGCGGCAGGATCCGCTTGCGAATTGAGGATGACGGCGTCGGGCTACAGTCCTCCGGCGCCGGTCGTTTCGGATTATTTGGAATGAGGGAACGAATTGCCGCCCTCGGAGGTGCGGTTCGGATTCGCTCGAAGCCGGGGCAGGGCACGCGTATCAATATCACCCTGCCATTGACTCGTGACCTGTCGGCGCCGTCTGGTCGTGATCGAATCCGCGGCCGCAAGTCACTGCGCCCCAAGAGGGCGCAAAGATCAGGATCACTTAAAAATGTCGCTTAATTCACTCAGGAGAACCTTCGCATAATGCCAATCAAAACGCTGATCGTCGATGATCACACTCTGTTTCGCGAAGGCCTGCGCCGTGTCCTCGACCATGAACCTGATATCGAAGTGGTTGGTGAAGCCAGCGATGCGCGCACCGCCCTTGAACTAGTCGACCAATTCAGGCCGCATGTCGTGCTCCTGGATATTGGCATGCCCGGGTTATCAAGTTTCGAGGCTGCGCGAATGATCCAGAAGAGCAACCCGGGAACCCGGCTGATCTTCCTTACCATGTACGAAGATGAGGAATACTTGCTGCAGTGTCTTGAAGTTGGAGCGGATGGTTACATTCTGAAAGACGCGCCTGCAAGTCAGTTAATTGGCGCGGTACGCGATGTGTATCAGGGGCGCAAATACCTGAGCCCACAGGTTCTCGACAAGCTCGTCAGCCAGAGTGGCTTCGGAGCGCACGGGGTGCCTAGAAGTTCCTCTCTTACTCCGCGCGAACGCGAAGTCGTGAAGATGATTGCCGAAGGAAATTCGGTGCGGCAAATTGCACAACTCTTAGGGCTGAGTATTAAAACCATCGAGGCGCACAAATTTAATCTGATGCGCAAGCTGAACATTCACAATAAAGCCCAGCTTGTGACCTACGCTATTCAGAAAAAAATTGTAAGAGTGCCGCTCGAAGCGTGATTGGATGTCTAGGCTCCGTTCGGATAGATCAGAATTTTGCTGGCTTGCCCGGCCTTAAGCCGTTCCATTGCGGTGGAGAAGTCTTTCATCGCGATGCGATCGGTAATCACCGGATGTAAATCAAGCTTCCCCGCCTTGAGCAACGCCGTCATCTGGTACCACGTCTGGTACATCCGCCGGCCGTTGATGCCCTGAATCGTGATCCCCTTGAAAATAATGTCCTCGGAGAAGTTTAAAGAGATGGGCTTGGAAGTGAGGCCCAGCAGAGAAATTCTTCCCCCGCGCCGCACTACATCAAAAGCTGTGCGGATTGCATCCGGGTGGCCCGCCATCTCCAGCACTACATCCGCGCCGGCCCCGTCCGTCCTCTCGCTGATAATCGCGCGCGCATCTTCTTTAGACGGATCGATGGTCACGTCCGCCTTCATTTCGCTTGCGATCTTGCGCCGGTGCTCATTCACCTCGATAGCGAACACCTGCGAAGCGCCGACGGCGCGCGCCACCGCGATGGCAAATAAGCCGATCGGACCGCACCCCGTAATGGCAACAGTCCGCGCCGCAATCTCGCCCGCCAGCACGGTGTGAACCGCATTTCCCAAAGGGTCAAGAATGGAGGCATACTCCTTCGGGATAGCGGGATCGAGTTTCCAGATATTGGACTCGGGAATCACCACGTACTCGGCGAATGCGCCATCCGCATCCACGCCTATGATCTTGACGTTCTGGCAAATGTGAGCTTCGCCTGTACGGCACTGCAGGCACTTGCCGCACGCCACGTGCATTTCGGCGGAGACGAAATCGCCTTCCTTGACGGTGGTCACTTCGTCGCCGAAGGCGACGACTTCCCCACAGAATTCATGCCCCGGGATCAATGGAGGATGAATTCGGCCCTGCGCCCAGCGGTCCCACTCATAAATATGCAGGTCAGTCCCGCATATGGAAGCCACTTTGACTTTGACCAGCACATCGTTGCGCCCAAAGCCCGGAACTTTCACTTCGCGAATCTCTGCGCCGGGCGCAGCTTTCGGCTTAACCACCGCCAGCATGGACTTTGTCATATCAGCATGAAGCCTGGATGGAACCAGCGTTGCACGGTTCGCTCCAGGCTGATCTCGATTCTACCACCCGCTCAACGCAGGTTTTTCGACGCACCAGGCTAAGCCTTTCCCCATCCCCCGCCACCCGGGCTCTCAATACGAATTCGTTCGCCCCTTATCAGCCGAACATTGAACTTCCCCGGCTTCCGTTCTCGCGCGCCATCCTTTCTCACTATCCACGCCTGCCCGCAGGATCCTTCGCCTCCGTGGTTGAGTCCCCAGGGGCCTCGTTTGCGCCTGTCCGCAAGCAGCGTCACTTCGGCATCGCACAAAACCTGAATCTCTCGCACGATGCCGTCCCCTCCCGGGAATTTCCCCTTTCCGCCACTCCCTGGACGGAGCGAATACTGCGTTACCCTGAACGGATAGGCGTGCTCCAAAGCCTCCACCGGCGTGTTCAGAGAATTTGTCATATGCGTGTGCACGCCGGAAACCCCGGCCTTACCCGGTCGCGCTCCCATGCCTCCCGCAATCGTCTCGTAATACGCGAAAGGCTCATTGGTGCGCGGATCGATTCCGCCGATCGTCAGGTTATTCATCGTCCCCGCGGCTGCTGCGGGAATACGGTCTGGAATTGCCTGGGCCAGCGCTCTCAGCAGCACATCCACTATTCTTTGCGAGGTCTCGACATTACCACCGGCCACCGCGGCCGGCGGCCGCGCATTCACCACCGTCCCTTCAGGAGCGACCACCTTGATCGGCCGCATCAGTCCCGCTGTCGCCGGAATGTCGTCAGCCAGCAGGCAACGAAAAACATAGAAGCATGCGGAGTAAGTGATCGCCGCCACTGCGTTGACGCTGCCCTGCACCTGCGAATCAGAGCCACTGAAATCGACGACAACAGAACGCTTCGCAGTCCTCGGGATGCTGATCTTCACTGCAATCCTGATGGGCGCGGTTGAAATTCCATCGTCATCAATAAAATCTTCGGCAGCGTAAGTTCCGACAGGCATTTTCTTTAGAAATTCCCGCATCAGTCGCTCCGAGTAACGCAACAGACCGTCCCCAGCTTGCTTGACGCGCGCCCTTCCATACCGGCCGCAAGTCTCGCGCAACCGGGTTGCGCCGGTATGGCAGGCCGAAATCTGCGCTCCCAGGTCGCCTTCGCGCTCTTCCGGTGTTCTCACGTTGTTCAACAGCAGGTTCAGAACATCTCTCTGCATCTCTCCGCCGCTCACGATCTTCACTGGGGGAATTCGCAAACCCTCCTGGTAGATCTCGCGGCAAAGACCCATCGAGCCCGGATACGCTCCTCCAACATCAGCATGGTGCGCACGAGAGGCTACATAAAAATCCGGCCGTTTCCGTCCCTTCAGCTGTACGTAAACCGGCATCACCAGCGTGATGTCGGGCAGGTGGGTACCGCCCCGGAAGGGGTCATTGAGCATCACCATGTCGCCTGGTTCCAGCGGAAAAGCCTCGATCGCCGCCTGCACCGACATGGGAATGGACCCAAGGTGTACCGGCATGTGATCTCCCATTGCAATCACTTCGCCTGCCGCATCAAAAACCGCACAGGAGTAATCACGGCGCTCCTTGATATTGGGCGAAAAGGCGGTGCGCCTGAGCGCAGCCCCCATCTCCTCGGCAATGGAGTGGAAGATATTCTTAAAAATTTCAAGCTCAACTGGATCCCTACCCGCCATAGTTGGCCGCCAGTTTACAACTTTCCCCAGTAGAATAGAGTTGTCCGAAAGCCCGCATCGTGCTAGAAACCTGTGTAACAGATTTCCGGAAGATCGGTTCTGAAGAATGAGCCCTCGCGTAAAGTCCGTCTCTCGATCCACCACCGAAATTCTGATTCCCGAAAAACTCTATTTTCGCATTGGCGAAGTCGCTCGTCTTTGCCGGTTACCTGCCTACGTGCTGCGCTTCTGGGAGACTGAGTTCCCCCAGCTCAAGCCGATTAAAAGCAGCACTGGCCAGCGCATGTATCGTCGCAAGGATGTGGAAAGTGTGCTTCGTATCAAGCAACTGCTGTACGAACAAGGGTTCACTATCCCGGGCGCGCGCCAGCACCTGCGTGCAGAAGTGAAAAGTGACACTAAGCAGTCGCCCCTTCCCTTTCCAGCCCGTTCCAACTCTGAACTGAAGTACATCCGTCAGGGTCTTCGTGACATTTTGACCATGCTCTCTCCTCGTCATTAAGGCAAACCGCTTAGACACATACCTGGGTAACCTTTTCCGGCCACTTAGCTATTGACGCTCGCGCTCGCGCGCGGCAAACTCGGAGTTATCGGGTTCCCCACCCGCACCGTATTCAGCGTTGGAGTTTACTAAGCGATGGCAAATTTGGGTGTTCCCCTGCTTGTGCAGCTCTGCCTGGGCTTCGGCGTAGCCGGCTTGCTCTGGCCCGAGAAGTTCGTCGCCGTCTTTGATGTCCTGATGTTTCCCTGGCCCGCCAGCTCCCGCACCGTTCGGGCTAACAGCATTGCCGCCATCGCGCTTTCGCTGTCGTTGCTGGTCACGATGCTGATCAAACTGCGATAGCCGCCGTTCCTCAACGCTAAGTTAAACTTAAAGCAGTTTTCCTCTGGTTTTACTGCGAAGCCCTGATTGCTTATCCCTCTCAAGCTCCCTTCTACTAGACTCTCGGCTTGGTAAGGAGGCTTGTAATGAAAGTGATCACTTTTCTTTTGCTTTGCGTGGTTTCTGCTGCCGCCTGGCAGAACTCTCCCGCGCAAAACGCGCCCATGAACCCCCGCTCTTCGGAGCGGATCACCCAGGAAGTTCGCCATCAGCTGGTAATGCTTCCCTATTACGGGGTGTTCGACAATCTGTCCTACAGGGTTTCACCCGACGGCACTGTTACCCTGCTCGGCCAGGTAGCTCGGCCAACTCTGAAGTCGGATGCCGAGCGCGCAGTTAAAAACGTTGAAGGCGTCGAGCGCGTCGACAACCAGATCGAGGTGCTCCCCACCTCTCCTATGGACGATCAGACCCGCCGCGCCGTGTACCGTGCCGTCTACGGCAACGAAGTTCTAAGCCAGTATGCCTTGCGTGCCGTTCCCCCCATTCACATCATCGTGAAGAACGGCCATGTCACCCTGGAGGGTGTGGTCTCTCGCCAGATGGACAAGCAGATTGCTGAAACGCAGGCCAAGAGCGTTCCCAATGTCTTCTCAGTCACCGATAATCTGCGAGTCGAAGACGAAGGCAAATAAACTCCGCGAAGCGGCGCCGGGTGCCCCACTTCTCGCGCCGGCGAGAAGTGGGATTGTTTGACGGTCACAGTATTGCTGTTTTGGTGGATAGTGCTTCAGCAGGTCGAAGTGAAGCCGCGAAGCGGCCCATGAATGCAGCCCGTGGAGCAAGCCGTGGGTCAGCGTGAAGAGACGACCCGGGCCCCGAAGGGGCGAAAGCAAGAAACGGAACGGGAGGGCACGGCGTCCAGCGGTGCCCCAGATCTTCTAATGGGGGCTCAGCCCCGAATGCTCGAGGTATGATTTGCGCATGTCCGATAACCCAGCACCTCACCTTTTCGGCTCCGCCGACTGCTGGCCGGCTCTCCCACTTTCATCCTGGCAGCCAACTCGCGACACCCTTCATATGTGGACTCAGGTGGTGGGCAAAGTTCGTCTCGCACTAACTCCGCTGGTTAATCACTGGTGGAATGTGCCACTTTACGTCAGTGCGCGTGGCCTGACCACATCGTCAATTCCCTACGGGCTGCGTTCCTTTGAACTTGAATTCGATTTCATCGATCACCATCTCGTACTGCGGGTGTGTGACGGTTCGCTCGCTTCCGTCCCTCTCTCTGCTCTGTCGGTGGCAGATTTCTACCAGGAACTGATGGCGACGCTGCACTCCTCAGGAATTGAGGTTTCCATCTGGCGGATGCCAGTGGAAATAGCCGGCCCGATTCCGTTTGATCAGGATCACACCCACGCCTCATACGACCCAGTTGCTGTAGAAAAATTCTGGCGAATCCTCATGTCGGTCGACGCCGTCTTCCAGCAGTTCCGCTCCCGCTTCATCGGCAAGTCCAGCCCAGTGCACTTTTTCTGGGGAAGCTTCGACCTCGCAGTGACCCGCTTTTCCGGCCGGCGCGCACCCGAACGCCCGGGTGCCGATCCCATTACCCGCGAGGCCTATTCGCACGAAGTCAGCAGCGTCGGCTTCTGGACCGGCAGCGGAGACATCACCGAACCCGCCTTCTACTCTTATGCAAGCCCGGAGCCCGCAGGATTCCGTGAATCACACGTCTTGCCGTCGTTCGCCAGCTACCACCGGCAGATGAACGAATTCATCTTGATGTATGAGGACGTGCGGCGATCACCTTCACCCAGCGCCATGCTGCTCGATTTCTGCCAAACCACCTATGCCGCCGCAGCCGATAAGGGAAGCTGGGACCGCAAATTGCTTGAGCGCACCGCCTAGCGAAGTCCACGTTAGGGGCGGATCTCTGATCCGCCCAGTCGAGCGCAGCTCGCGCCGCTATCCTCCCGCAATCGCGCCGATCACAATGAACGGCTCTTTACCGGACGCCACCGCTTCCGGCAAAAGCGCATCCGGCGACTCGTGCGATAAATCTTCTTCACATGCAAAGAACCGCAAAAATGCGCGCCGCTGCTGGGTATCGTGATCGCGAATCGCCCCACGCAACATCGGGTACCGCGACTCCAGCGCGTCCAGCACCGAGCGCTGCGTAACGGGATTAGAAACTTCGAGCGTCACCTCCGCCTCGGCGTGCGCCAGAGTTCGAAGATGGTAAGGAAGCGTTACACGAACCATATGAGTCAATCCGATGATTCTGCGATTTTAGCCATTGAGGGGATTGCCGCGCTACACCATAAGGTCATTGATCGCGCTCTGGAACAACAACCGGTGCATAATTAACTGCCCTATGAACTCCTTTACCCGTCGTGATGCTCTCCGCTATGGAGCCGGCGCCGTAGTTTCAGGCGTTGCCGCTCCGTTGCTGTCCTCGCAGTCCAATCCGGCCACTCCGTCGCGCGAAACCTCAGACGAGATCTGCTTCATGCGCGCGGTCGATATGGTGACCGCCATCCGTGCCAAGAAACTCTCCTCGCGCGAGATCATGCAGGCGCATTTGAAACAGATTGATCGCGTTAATGAAAAGGTCAACGCAATAGTCACACTCGTTCCCGAGGACCAGCTGATGGCTCAGGCCGCAGCCGCCGACGAGGCGCTTGCCCACGGTAAATGGCTGGGGCCGCTGCACGGACTCCCGGTCGGAGCGAAAGACCTTCACGAGACCGCGGGCATCCGCACCACATTTGGCTCTCCCCTGCATAAGGACTTCATTCCCGATTTCGATTGCCGCCTGGTGCAACGCGAGAAGGCAGCCGGAGCAATCGTGGTCGGAAAAACCAACGTGCCGGAATTCGGATTGGGCTCGCAAACCTTCAACAAAGTTTTCGGTCCCACACGCAATCCCTATGACCTGAACAAAACCTGCGGCGGAAGCACCGGGGGCGGCGCCACTGCCCTGGCCTGCGGAATGGTTCCGCTGGCCGATGGCAGCGACATGGGCGGCTCTCTTCGCAACCCGCCGAACTTTTGCAACGTGGTTGGCCTTCGTCCCTCGCCCGGGCGGGTTCCCGATATTCCAACCAATCTCGGCTGGTTCACGCTTTCTGTTCCCGGGCCGGTAGCACGCAACGTCACTGACTGCGCGTACTTTTTAAGTGTGCTGGCGGGCTTCGACCAGCAGTGTCCAATTTCCATCGACCAGCCGGGATCGCAATTCGCCGCCCCGCTCGATCGGAATTTCAAAGGTGTGCGCGTGGCCATGTTCCGCGACCTTGGTTTGCCTTGGGAACCGGAAGTTAAAAACAG
>Ga0310810_10000515_pt1 | contig 39250 bp, 27 predicted proteins | sample NCmetagenome_FD_207641 | JGI IMG/M metagenome (GOLD analysis project Ga0310810, IMG submission 207641) | Soil microbial communities from experimental microcosm in Duke University, North Carolina, United States - NC | ecosystem: Engineered > Artificial ecosystem > Soil microcosm > Unclassified ...
GCTGCGGGCCGAACACCATTCGTGGAAACGCGAATTGGATCAGTTGTTCGGGATCGTCCTGCGCCTCCAGGAGGCCGGCCAGCCGCTCCTCGCGAAGGCGCTTCAGCTCCGCATCGGGAAACCTCGGGCGGGCGATCACGTCGGCCATGATCGGCAGCGCGTCCGCGAGACGCGCGACGGGAACGTGCAGATCGACGTACGAGGCGTCCGTCGCGCCGTTGGTCGACAGTTCCGCGCCGAGAAAGTCGATCGCATCGGCGACCTCGAGCGCCGTGCGCGATCCCGCCCCTTCGTCGAGCATGTCGGCGGTCAGACTCGACAGGCCGAACTTTCCCGCCGGATCGGATGCGATGCCCGCGCGGACCGCAAGCTCGAGATGCACCATCGGCACCTTGTGGACGCCCATGATCCAGACGGGCAGGCCGTCCGACAGGGTGCGCTTCTCGATCGCCGGCAGGTGCAGCGCGGGGGTGGGACCAAGCGCTGGCGGATGCGAACGATCGGGCGCCTGCTGCGCGGAAAGCGCCGCCGCCCACGCTCCTGCACACAGAACACACAGAACGCTGCGTGGGACGGTCATTTCACAGGCTCCACGATCACCTCGACGCGCTTGTCGAGCGGCAGGTATCGCGCGGCAATCGCGGAGATATCGCCCGGCGACAGGGCGCGGTATCGCGAGAGATCCTCGCTGAAGTAGCCCGGATTACCGGTGTCGGTGAAGTAGCCGTTCATCTGGTCGCCCACACCGCCGAAGTCGCCGACCCGCTCCATCCGATCGTAGAAGGACGACTCGATTTGATTGATCGCGCGGCGGAACTCGCGATCCGTCGGCGGAGCGTCCTGGAGCTTCCGGATCTCCTCGTCCACAATCGTGCGGATGCGATCGATGGCGGCCGTCACCGTCGTCCCCTCGGCCGGCGGACGCGCCGTCACGACGATCTGGTACTCCGAATTGAGAGTCTTCGAGGCCTGGTAGGACGTGACGTCCTGCGCGATCTGCAGATCGTAGACGAGCCGCTTGTAGAGGCGCGAGTTCTTTCCCCCGGCGAGAAGCGACGAGACAACGTCGAGCTCCGCGTCCCCGGGCTCGTAGTGCGCCGGCGTGATCCACGTCAGGTACAGCCGCGGCAGCTGCACGCGATCCTGGATTGTCTTTTTCCTGACTTCCGTCAGGTTCGGATGCGGGTAGTCGATCGGCGCGATCGGCGTCGCGCCCGGCTTCACGTCCGCGAACCATTTCTCGACCGCCGCGCGCGCTCGCGCGGAGTCGAAATCGCCGGCGATCACGAGGCTCGCGTTCGACGGCTGGTAGTAGAGACGAAAGAAGTCGACGACGTCCTGATAGCTTGCGGCGGTGAGATCGTCCATGTAGCCGATCGTCGGCCAGGAGTACGGATGCCCCTTCGGGTAAAGGAGCTGCGCGATCTCGATCGACGCCATGCCGTACGGGGCGTTCTCGTAACTCTGCCGGCGCTCGTTCTTGACGACGTCGCGCTGCGCGTCGACGGTCTTGGGCGACATCGCGTCGATCAGGTAGCCCATCCGATCGGATTCGAGGAACAGCGCCAGATCCAGGGCGTTCGACGGCACGTCGATGTAGTAGTTCGTGCGGTCTTCGGCCGTCGACGCATTGTTCGTCCCGCCCGCCGCCTCGAGCAACTGGTCGAACATCCCGTACTTCGCGTGCCCGGATCCCATGAACATGAGGTGCTCGAACAGGTGCGCGAAACCCGTGCGGCCGGGCTTCTCGCGCGCCGACCCGACGTGATACCAGACGTTGACCGTCAGCACCGGCACCGTGTGGTCTTCATGGAGAATGACGTGCAGCCCGTTGGCCAGCGTGAACTGCGTGTAGGGGACTTCGAGCTGCGACTGCTGCGCGGCGAGCGCGGGGGCGGTCGCCAGCAGCAGCACGATCAGGAACAGCCGTCGCATATGCACCTCGAGACTACATTTCCACATTCCACATTTCCAAATTACCAAATACGCTAGAGGTCGTGTTCTCGACCCGGGTCCCGGGGGACCGACGGCCCAACCGGCTGTCGCGCGCGTTGGCGTCGGCGCGTGAACGCCGCGACCTGATCGATCTGACGATCTCGAATCCGACGCAGGCAGGCATTCACTACCCCCCCGATCTGCTTGCGCCGCTGGCCGACGCTTCCGCTCTCGTCTATCGGCCGGAACCCTTCGGGCTGGCGGCGGCGCGCGAAGCCGTCGCCGGAACGTACGCCGCCCGCGGCCTGTCGATCAAAGCGGATCGGATCGTGCTCACGTCGAGCACCAGTGAAGCGTATTCGATCCTGTTCAAGCTGTTGTGCGATCCGGCGCGTTCGGTCGTGTTGACGCCGGTGCCGAGTTATCCCCTCTTTGCGCACCTGACACGCCTCGACGGCGTGGCGGCGCACGAATACCCTCTCCAATACCACGGGACGTGGACGATTGCCCTCCACGATCTCGATCGCGTCTGGACCGCGGACACCCGCGCGGTGCTGACCGTGAGCCCGAACAACCCGACGGGCTCGTCGCTTGGCGCCCGGGACGCGGATGAGCTGACGCGGCGATGCGAGGACCGTCAGGCGGCGCTGATTCTCGACGAGGTGTTCTGCGACTACCCGCTCCGCGAGCCGCTGGAGGATGCGCCGGCCCTCGCGGGTCCAGGCTGTCTCCTCTTCCGCCTGGGTGGACTCTCGAAGATGGCGGGTCTCCCCCAGGTGAAGCTCGGATGGATTGCGCTCGACGGCCCCGAGGATCTCGTCGTCGACGCCATGGACCGCCTCGAATTGATTTGCGACACCTACCTGTCGGTTTCGACCCCGGTCCAGGTCGCCCTGGCGTCGCTGCTGGAACGGGGCGCCGACGTCCGCCGGCAGATTCTCGAGCGGGTCCGCGCCAACTACGCGTCGCTGGAGGCGTGGGTTGGCCGCGCGCGGGGCGCAACGCTTCTGCGCGCCGAAGGGGGATGGTCGGCCGTGCTGCGCGTGCCCGCGACGACATCCGAAGAGGACCTCGCGCTCGATCTGCTCGAGCGCGGCGGCGTCGTGGTGCATCCGGGGTACTTCTTCGATTTCGCGCACGAGGCCTTCCTCGTCGTCAGCCTGCTGCCGGAGCCGGACCCCTTCGCGCGCGGCGTCGCGAGAATCCTGGAGCGCGTCGATGCCGCGTGATTTCTTTCGCGGCCGCCACGCCGGCCTCCTGGTGCCGCTCTTTTCGGTGCCGTCGCGCGAAAGCTGGGGCATCGGCGAGTTCGGGGATCTCCCGAAGCTCGGCGTCTGGCTGGCCGACGCCGGCTATTCGTTCGTCCAGTTGCTCCCGCTCAACGAAATGGCGGAAGGCCAGAATTCCCCATACTCCGCGCTCAGCGCGATGGCAATGGATCCCATTTTCATCTCGCCGGCGGCGGTGCCCGAGGTCCAGGCGCTCGGCGGCGAAGCGCTGCTGACCGACGCGGAGCGCGGGCAGCTCGAGGCCGCGCGTCACGCGTCAGGCGTCGACTACACGGCCGTGCGCGCGGTGAAGAACCGCGCGCTCCGCGCGGCGTTCGAGCGCTTTTTCGAACACGAATGGCGCCCGCAAACCGATCGCGCGAAGCGGCTCAGAATGTTCGCGGGCCGCGAGCGATGGTGGCTCGACGAGTACGCCCTGTTCCGCGCGCTGCACGCGCGGAACGAAGGGCGCTACTGGCGGGAGTGGGATCCGCCGCTGCGGGACCGCGAGCCCGCGGCGCTCCAGGCCGCGCGCGAATCGCTCGACGTCGAGATCCTGTTCTACACGTACCTCCAGTGGCTCGCCGCCGGCCAGTGGTCGCGCGCCCGCGAGGCGACGGAGGTCGGCGTGTTCGGCGACTTTCCATTCATGGTGAGCGGCGACAGCGCCGACGTCTGGTCGCGCCAGGAGGATTTCCGGCTCGACGCGTCGGTGGGCGCGCCGCCCGACGCCTTCTCGGAGACGGGGCAGGACTGGGGCTTTCCCGCGTATCGCTGGCCCGAGATCGCCGCCGGCGGATTCCGCTGGCTGGCCGCCCGCGCGCGCCGGTATGCGGCGCTGTACGACGGGTACCGCGTCGATCATCTCGTGGGATTCTTCCGGACCTACGTGCGCGAGACCGACGGACGGGCGGCGTTCGTTCCAGCGACCGAGCCGGACCAGATCGCGCAGGGCGTACGGGTGCTGGAGGTACTCAGCGCGCCGGGCGCGCGGCTGACCGCGGAAGATCTGGGCGTCATCCCGGAGTTCGTCCGCGACACGCTCAGGCGCCTCGAGATTCCCGGCTACAAGGTCCTGCGCTGGGAGCGCGAGTGGGACGAGGCGGGCCAGCCCTTCAGGGATCCCGCCGAATACCCGCGGTGCTCCGTCGCAACCAGCGGCACCCACGACACGGAAACCCTCGCCGAGTGGTGGGATTCCGCACCGGCCGAAGAACGCCATGCGGTCGCTTCGATCGTCTGCATGAATCCGCCCGGCTGCAATCCCGACGAGCCCTTCACACCTGCGACGCGCGACGCCATCCTGCAGGTTCTCTTCGCCTCCGCCGCCGATGTCGTCCTGCTGCCGATCCAGGACGTGTTCGGCTGGCGCGACCGCGTCAACACTCCCGCCGTGATCAGCGAAGACAACTGGACCTGGCGCCTGCCGTGGCCGGTCGAAGATCTCGAAACCGAGCCCGCCGCCCGCGACCGCGCCGTCTTCACGCGCGCGCTCGCGGAGCGATGCCGTCGTTAGTCGCCCGAACGACAGCTCAGCGAAAAACGTTCGGCACAGGAGTTGCGACGCGCAGAGGCGTGACCGACGTCGCAGTCCGCTTGCGGACGGCCCGAATGCAGGAGGGGCTTGCCATCGAGGCGCTTGCCGCGCGGACGAAGATCAGTCCTGCGTTCCTGATCGCACTGGAGCGCGGCGCGTACGACGAGTTGCCGGGCGATTTCTACGCGCGCGCATTTCTGAAGGTCTACGCGCGGGAGTTGCATCTTCCTGCAGATGAGGTCGTCTCCGAATACGACGCCAGCCGGACGCAGGCTCAGCCAGTCCAAGGCAATCGTGCGGTCGAGCCGGAAGCGCCCATCCCGGCTTCACCCCTGTGGTCGTCGCCGACCATCCGATCGGCGCGCGGAATCTGGGCTCCCGTCGCCACGCTCGTCCTGCTCCTGGTTGTGGTCGCGATGAGGAGCCGGCCGGTCGAGAAGCCTGCCGGCATCGAAGGCGCCGTCGGCACGACAGGGGTTGCCCGCGCGGGCCTGGCGCCTTCGGCGCCGCCGCCGGCGGCGGAAGCGGCGCCGCAGAAGCTGGTGGTCGACATTCGGCCGTCGGGAGTCGTGTGGGTCGCCGCCAGCGCGGACGGCAAGCGAGTCGTCTATCGGCTGGTGCAGCCTGGCGAGCACGTGACTGTCGAAGGCGTGAAGGAGCTGACGTTCCGGATCGGCAACGCCGCGGCGTTCGCGTACGCGATCAACGGCGTGCCCGGAAAGACCCTTGGGGGTCCCGACGAGATCCGCGAGTTCCAGATCACCCGCCAGAACTTCCGCACATTCTCCCGCTGAAAACGCATAGAATCGCGCGCGATGTCCATCAAGGCCGCACTCGCTGCCGCCGCCGCGCTTTCGATCGCCGCTCCTGCCCGCGCGCAGACCATCGATTGGAAGGCCGTGAACGACGAGGCGCTGAAGACGCTTCAGGCCTACGTGCGCATCAATACGTCCAATCCTCCCGGCGACGTCACCAAAGCGGCGGACTTCCTGTCGGACCTGCTGAAACGCGAAGGCATCGACGCCCGGCGCTATGAGTCGGCCCCCGGACGATCGATCGTGCTCGCGCGCCTGAAAGGAAACGGCACGGGCGGCAAGCCGATCCTGCTCGAGAGCCACATGGACGTCGTCCCAACCGATCCCAGCCGGTGGAGCAGGGATCCATTCGGCGCCGAGATCGCGGACGGCAGGATGTGGGGGCGCGGGACGATCGACATGAAGGGGATTGGCGTCTCCTATCTGTACGCCTTTCTGACGCTGCAGCGGCAGCACGCCGCGTTGACGCGCGACATCCTCCTGATGTTCGTGCCCGACGAGGAGGTCGGCGGCGAGCTCGGCGCGGCCTGGATGCGGAAGAACCATTACGCGGAGCTCGATCCCGAGTACGTGATCGACGAAGGGGGATTCGGCAGCCGCGACATGTTCACCGCGGGAAAGCTCGTGTTCGGCATCTCTGTCGGCGAAAAGAAGATCATGTGGCTCCGCCTCCGCGCGGAGGGAGTCGCCGGCCACGGCTCCCAGCCGCACGACAGGAATCCGAACGAGCATCTGATGCGCGCCCTCGGCCGGCTGTTCGCCGAGCCTGTCGCCGCGGCGCCCTTTTTGGTCGTCGAAACGATGAAGCGCCGCATCGGCGCGCCGCTCGCCGAGAACAAATTCAACAATGCGATTCAGCGGTCGACCATCTCGCTGACGAGCCTTCGCTCGGGAGTCGGAGATCCGCCGCGCGCCAACGTGATTCCGTCGGTTGCCGAGGCGACGCTCGACTGCCGCGTCCTGCCGGGGACGACAGCCGAGGAATGGCTGAAATTGATCGAGGGACGGCTCGCGGACCCGACCATCAAGATCGAAGTCATCTACGAAGGCGACGATCCGGTTGTCAGTCCGCAGGACACGCCGCTCTATCGCGCCCTCGAGGCCGCAATCGTACGCGAGCATCCCGGCGCGATCGTCACGCCGATGACGGTGCCCTACGGCACGGATGCGAACGGCTACCGGCCGCGCGGCGTGAAAAGCTACGGCATCTTTCCCGCCGTCGTCCCGGCTGCGTCGATCCTCTCCATGCACGGCGATTCGGAGTTCATCCCGGTCGATGCCGTCGGCCCGGCGATCAGGATTCTGTACGACGCCCTCAAAGCGACAGCGTCCAGATAGCGATCACGGACGATAGATCGTGACGTCACGCGCGTGAAACGCCGGCGCGTTGATGCGGACGTAGCGCGCGGTCACATCGGAGAGGTCGATCGTCAGCGGCATGTCGCGCGGCGAGGCGAGCGCGGCCGCCAAGGCGAGCCCCCCCGGGCGATCGTCGAATGCAGCCGTCCACGCCGTTCCGTCGACGGACGTTTCGACGCGCAGTGATGCGGGCAGCGCCACCAGATTCCCGTGTATGCGCAGGCCGACGGCGCGCAGGGGCTCGTACCGTCGCACATCCGCGGTGATCCAGGACGGTCCGGATGCGATCGCGATGTCTTCGATCGGCGGGCCCGGCCGCCGTTCGCGCGCGTAGGGCGCCGGCGGCAGCCGGTAGAGGCGTCCCCCGCCCTGCACGCCGAGCATCTCGCCACCAGGCTGCGCGTCCATGAAACGTGTCCACGTATCCGCCTGCTCCGTCGATGCGACGAGCACGTAGAGAGGATGGCCCCGGCGCAGCTCCGTCAATACCGTCGGATCGCGGCGGTTGAGCGCCCACGCCACGACGTCCGCGCTCGGCGGGGCGTAGCCCGAGTAGCCGTTGACGACCGGCAGCCGGTGGGTCATGGATTGATACATCGCGAAGACGCTGACGCGGGCGTCCTCGAAGGGAAGCGCGAGCACGTGCGCGCCGGCTTCGTGCAGCGGGAGCTGCGGCGGCGGAACGCCGAGCGGCATTCCCGCCAGCGTGCCGTCGACCGCGAGCCCGGCGAATACGACGATCGCGAGAGCCGCGCGCCACCGTCCGAGGCGCGGGCTGAGCGCATCGAGCGAGACGCCCGCCGCCACGGCGAGACAGAGAGCCGTGAACATGAAGAACCGCGCCGGCACGCGTAGACCGCTGTATCCGGGCAGCCACGTCAGCCACGTATACGGATGCCACACGGCTTCGAACGAGAACCGGTCCTGCGCGGGACCTGCGCTGAGCCATGTCATCAGTACCATCGCGGCCGCATAGAACAGCCATCGCCGGTCGCGGCGCGCAACCACGAGTCCGAGGACCGCGAGCGACGATGCCGTCAGTCCAGGAAAGAGATATTGCTCGGTGGTCGACGGCGCCGGCGTATGCCAGAAGCGCAGCACGGGCGTTGCGCTCAGAAAGGAATCCGCCCGCGCGCTGTACGCGATCATCTCGGCCGCCGTCCGAGTCAGGCCCAGGGCGCGCTGGACGATCAAGTACTTCACCAGGAAGGGCAGGACGACCAGATAGGAGGCCGCGAGCGTGGCGATGACGTGCGCAGCCGCCGCGAGCTGCCGACGACGGGCGAACCATACGAGCCAGAACCCGATCAGGACCGGCGCAAAAAAAAGAAAATAGCCGTTGGTGAGTCCCTGGAGCGCCGACGCCGCGCCCAGCAGCAGCAGCCATCGTGCGCGGTGCTCCTCGAAATACCCGTGCAGCGCGACGAGCATGAGAGGCAGCCACCAGCAGGCGTAGATCTGCAAGTGAGCGAGCTGGCTCGTCTTGTACGGGGCGTACGCGAAGGCGAGTCCGGCGCAGTACGCCGCGAGGTTGGATCCGCCAATCCGCCGCGTCAGCCAGTGCGTGGCCAGGCCGCTCCACCACGCCGACGCAATCACCAGCAGGTTGTACGTGGTGAGGGGAGATGCGCCGAGCCATTGCAGCGGCGTGGTCACCGGCGACAGCCCGGCGAGATGATCGGTGAGCGCGAGCGCATCGCGCAGCGGCCAGTAGTACGGCGCGTTCCAGTAGGCGGCGGTCAGCGGCACCGCGTGCGCGTTCCACCAAATCAGGTATGTGATGAGAAGGGGATCGCCCGGATCGTGGGTGAAGCGGTTGGTGAGATGAAGGGGAAGCGGCCAGGACCAGACGAGCGCAACAGCGAGGTAGACGGCCGCAGGAATCAGAGCCTGCGGCCGTCGCCAGTCTTCAATCACCAGTCGTCGGTCGGCAATCGCTACTGTCCGGTTCCCCGACCGGCGCCCGCGACGGGCAGCGGCTTCCGCGGCAGCTTCTCATCGCGGTTGGCCGCCAGATATGCGAAGGCCGCGGCGATCGTGGCGTTCTTCATCATGTCGGCCGGCTGGAGCCGCTCGTAGGAGTCGAGGTTCGTGTGGTGGGTCACCGCGTTGTACTCGACTTCGTCCTGAATGAACTGGAAGCCGGGAAGACCGACCGCGTCGAACGACTGGTGGTCGGTGCCGCCGGTGTTGCGGATCGTGAGCCCCGTCATCCCGATGCTGTGGAACGGCTCCATCCACTCGCGGAAGATTGGCGCGACGGCGTCGTTGGTCTGCAGATACACGCCGCGAATCGCGCCGGTGCCGTTGTCGATGTTGAAGTAGCCCGCGAATTTCGCGTGCTCCGGTTTGAGCGTGTAGCCCGTCTGGCAGCCGCCGCGGCCGCCGCCCCGCTGGGGGACGGGCGCTGCGGCAGGACCGGCAGGGGGTGTCGCGGCCGGCGGCGCGGTCGGTGCGGCGCCGCGCTGGCCCCGCTGCGGAGCCGGGTCGTTGCAACTGCCAAAATGCGCCGCGACGTACTCGCGCGAGCCGATCAGACCCTGTTCCTCGCCGGTCCACAATCCGATCCTGACGGTACGGCGCAGCGTCACGCCGGTCCGCTTCAGGATCCGCATCGCCTCCATCATGGCGGCCGAACCCGCGCCATTGTCGGTGGCGCCGGTGGCCGCGTGCCACGAATCGAAGTGCGCGCCGAGCATCACGATTTCGTCCGCCTTGTCGGTGCCGCGAATCTCCCCGACCACGTTGAACATGGGCGGATTTCGGGTGTAAGTGTTCCTGATGTCGGCTTCGATGGTGACGGGAATCTTCTTCGCGATCATCCTCGCCATGCGGCCGTACTGTTCTGCGGGGATGACGACCTGCGGAATCGCGTTGGCGGGGTCGGTCTCCCGGTTGCCGCCGATGGTGTAAATCCCGTGCCCGCGCGGCGCCGTCGAGAGGAGTCCGGCCGCCCCTTCGCTGCGGAACCACTCGTTGCGATTGAAGCCGGTCTGCCCGAATCCGCCGCGGCCGCCGCGGCCGCCCGCCGCGGGACTGGTCACGCCAAATTCCGGCGGCGGCGGCGTCAGCAGCTCCATGCGCTGCAACTCCTCGGGCGTCACGCGCGTGGCGAGCGGGTTCCAGTAGGCCGCGACGTCGGGGGCGGGCTGCGTCAGGATCCATTTGCCCTTCAGCGTGCCGGCGTACTTCTGCAGGTCCTCCGGCGCCGTCTCTGCAACCAGGACGACCTCGCCGCGCACGAGGCCGTCGGTCCCGGGCGTCCATCCCGTCGGCGTGCCGGGAATCGGGAAGGCCTGCGGCGACACGGCCGCCATGTAGAACTTGTCGGTTTGCCAGCCGCGCTCGAAATTATTGCGATTCGTCCATGGCTCGAGCGCGACGTTCTGCAGTCCCCACTCTTTCATCGTCCCGACGGCCCAGTCGCCGGCCTTCTGCACGTTGGCGGAGCCGGTCAGCCGGGGCCCGTACACGTCCTCGAGCCAGCTCGAGATCTCCATCACCTGGGACGTCTGCGGATTCAGTCCCAGCGCCTTGATCTTGTTGACGGCGTCGTAGTCGATTTTCTCGGTTGCGGCGCCGATCGGCAGCACCGCGACCGCCAACACGACCCATGCGAGCAGCGTCCTCTTCATCGCGGCGATCCTCCGCCGTGAGCATAAGAAGTTGATCACAGAAACGCAAACGGGACGACAGCGTTGTAAATCGCGGGGAGGGGCCAGGATCCTGGCCGTTGGCGCCGAACCCGCGCATGCGCACCGGGTTGCGGGGATCCGGCGCGATGACACAATCCTGGTCCGACGGTTGCACTGCGCGAGAGGTCTGATATGACCTCTGTGTCTGCGACCGCCGAACGCCCCGAAGCGCCGCTGTTCACCGACGGACTCGGCGATCGCATCGTCGCGGTCGACTCCGCGACCGGCGACCTGCTGCAGATCCTTCGCGTCCGGCCGCAGCTGCTGGCGGTGCCTTCGTTCGAATTCGCGCTGCGCGAACGCGCCGCGCGGCTCGCGAATTTCCGCCACGCGTACTACGCCCGCGTGCGGCGCATCGATCGCCACCCGGCGGGCCTGGCGATCGTGTCCGACCATGTCGAGGGCGTGCGGTTGTCGGACATGCTGCGCGTCGCCGAAGAGCGGCGGCTGCACCTGGACCTGAACGCGGCGCTGTGCCTGCTGCGGCAACTGGTGCCGTCCGTCGCGCTGCTGCACGAGAACGCCAGGGACGTCGCGCACGGCCTGATTGCGCCCGAGCGGCTGATCGTCACGCCGCGCGCGCGGCTCGTGATCGTCGAGCACGTCCTCGGGTCGGCCGTCGAGCAGTTGCAGTTCACGCGCGAGCGGCTCTGGCAGGAGCTGCGCGTGGCGGTTCCCGTCTCCGTCGGCATCGCGCGGTTCGATCACCGGGCGGATGTGACCGCGATCGGCCTCGTCGCGCTCGCGCTGGTGCTCGGCCGTCCGCTGCGCAACGACGAGTATCCGCATCGCGTGTCCGCGCTGCTGAGCGAGGCGCGTGCCCGCTCCACGGGCGGCGGCGAACAGATGCTGCCGCCGGCGCTTCAGAACTGGATCTCGCGCGCCCTCCAGCTGGAAGTCCGCCACGGCTTCCAGTCGGCGACCGACGCGCAGGTCGCGCTCGAGGAGGCGCTCTCGGACGACTCCGAATTCGTCGCGGCGCCCGTCGCGCTCGAAACGTTCCTGTCGCGCTACATTGCCGCGCTGCTCGACCCTCCGGCGGCCGCGGCGGCGCCCGCCGCGCCGGAGCCGCCGATCGCGCGCGCCCAGCCTGCGAAGCCGGCGCCGACCGTTCACGCCGAGCCGGAGACGCCGATGCCGGCGCCCGCGCCGACGTTCGTGGCGAGCGCGCCCGTCGTTCCGCCTCCTGCGGCGCCGGTTGCGTCGAGTCCCGTGTCGTTCGCGCCCGTGACGCCGCTGCCGATGCCCGCGCCGAAGCCCGTCGTGCCGCCCGTGCCGCTTGCCGCGCAGGAATCCACGCGCGCCGACGCGCCTGCGAAGAGTTCTGCACCGGAAGCGCGCGACATCACCGAGCTGCTTCGCGATTTCGACATGACGCCGGCGGCATCCGCCGCGCCGGTTTTTCCCGCGCCGGCGGCCGAACCGACCTACAAGAAGCCGTTCCTGGCCGGCCGGCAGCGCATCGCCGCCGCCGTGGTTCTCGTGGCCGCGCTCGGCACGGTCGGGACGATCGGCGTGCGGAAATATCGCACGCCGGCCGCGCCGCTGATGGGCACGGTCGCGGTGCAGACCAATCCCCCGGGCGTGGCCGTGTTCATCGACGGCGTGGCCAAGGGAAACACGCCGGCGCGCATCTCGCTGACGGCGGGCTCGCACATCGTCGAACTGCGCGGCCGCGGCGTGCCGCGCGTGATGCCCGTGAGCGTCACGGCCGGCGCGGAAGTGTCGCAGTACCTCGAGCTTCCGGAAACGCCGTCGGTGGGCAGTCTGCTCGTGCAATCGGATCCGGCAGGCGCGCGCGTCGCGGTCGACGGCGTCGATCAGGGAAAAGCGCCGGCGAGCGTCGCGAACCTCACCCCGGGCGAGCACGAAGTGGTGCTGCAGGCCGAGGGAGGCACGCCGGTGCGCCAGCGCGTGGTCATCCAGGCGGGCGTGACCTCGTCGGTGATGGCGCCTGTGTCGACGGCTGCGCCCGGACCCGTCTCGGGCTGGCTAACGGTGAAGGCGCCGGTCTCGATCGAGATCCGCGAAAACGGCCGTGTCATCGGGTCGACCGACACGGACCGGATCATGATGGCGTCCGGCCGTCACGAGCTCGAGCTGGTGAACGAGACGCTCGGGTACCGCGCGAACCGCTCGATTCAGGTGGCGCCCGGCAAGGTGGCGTCGCTGAGCGTGGAAATGCCGCAGGGCGTGATCAACATCAACGCGTCGCCGTGGGCGGAGGTCTGGATCGACGGCCGCCGTGTGGGCGAGACGCCGATCGGAAACCTGCCGATCTCGATTGGTCCGCACGAGGTCGTCTTCCGCCATCCGCAGTTTGGCGAGAAGAAGCAGGCCGTGTCCGTGACGCTGAGCGCCCCGGTCCGCCTGAGCATGGATATGAAGTAGGAGCAACGCCATGGCCGCACCAGCACGACGAGTCCTCGTCCCCTTCCTGCTTGCCGCGTCGCTGTCGTTCGCGCACCTGGCACTTGCGCAGGTGCCCGGGCGGGACATCGGAACGGCGCGCGACCTCTACGCGTCGGCGCGCTACGACGAAGCGCTGGCCGTGCTGAACGATATCCGGCCCGCAGACTCGGCGCCTGTGTCCGACCGCAAGTCGATCGAACAGTACCGCTCGCTGTGCCTGCTCGCGCTCGGCCGCGGGACCGAGGCGGAAAGCGCCATCGCCGCCGTTGTCACGGCGGATCCGAGCTATCAGCCGGGCGAGGCGGAAGCGTCGCCGCGCGTGCGGTCGGCGTTCTCCGAGGTGCGCAAGCGGCTGCTGCCGGATATCGCGAGCCAGCGTTACGCCGAAGCGAAGGCCAATTTCGACCGCAAACAGTACACGGCCGCCGTGCCGCAGTTCCGCACGGTGATCTCGCTGATCGACGATCCAGACATGGGAGGGCGGCAGGCCGATCTGCGCACGCTCGCCTCGGGCTTCCTCGATCTGGCGGTCGCGGCATCCGCGCCGCCACCCGACCCGCCGAAGCCGGCGCCCGCGCCGGCGGTGCCCCCGGCGCCGCAGCCGAACCCGAATCGGATCTATTCAATGGTCGACAAGGACGTCACGCCGCCCGTGATCATCCGTCAGGAGATGCCGAGACTTACGCCCGCGATGACGGTGCACGCCAACGATCGCGGCATCGTCGAAGTCGTGATCGACGAGCAGGGACGCGTATCGGGCGTGACGATCCGACAGTCGGTGCACCCGCTGTACGACCAGGAGCTGATGGCCGCAGCGCGCGATTGGCGCTACCAGCCGGCCTCGATCGCGGGTCGTGCCGTCAAGTATCGCAAGTCAATACAGATCAACGTGAACCGTTAGGCGCGCCCGAGCTCGGCCCTTTTGCTGGCAGGGATTTCGCACCTGCCTCGCGGCAATGCCCGATCGTGTCTCTCTGGCCGAGCTGTCGAGCGCCGGTCTGACTCTGCGTCCGGCGGAAGCTGCGGCGATCGTCCAGGAAATCTGCCGCCAGCACGGCCGCGGCGAGCTGCGTGGAATCCCGTCAGCGCACGTCGTCAGACTGACATCCGACGGTCGCGTCGTCGCTGAGGGACCGATCAGCCCGGATCAGCCCCCTGTGGCGCGGGCGGCCCAGCTCCTGAGCGATCTCCTCCCGCGGTTCGATGCACCTGGGCCATACCGCGTGGCAGGGGGCCTTCGGCTCATCGTCGCCCGCGCGCTGGGCACGATCGATCTCCCGCCGTTTGTATCGCTGGAAGAGTTCACCGCGGCGCTCGATCGTTTTGCGGCACGCGATCTTGCGGCGGCGGCACGGAGCATCTTCCGCGCCTGGGAATGTTCCCGCGAACCGCCCAGCGTGACGATCTCCGATGTGCGCCGCGCCCGGCGCGCGACGGGCCTCTCGCTCGAAGACATCTCGTCCGCCTCGGGAATCAGTGTCGCGCTGCTGCGAGATCTCGAGTGGGGAGACCTGCGCCACTGGCGGAACGACGAGGACGGCCGCGGCCGGATCGCGCGCTACGCGCGCGCCTCGGGCCTCGACGAGCAGCTCGTCCTGTCGGTCGTCGAGCCCTTGATCGCGGAAGCGGCCGCCGCGCCGCCTGACGAGGGAATCGCCGCCAGCGCCGCACTCGTCCCAGCGGGGCCGCAGATGATGGTCCCCGCGATCGCGCCGCCAGTGCGGCGCCGCCGCACGCCGCTCTCGGCGTGGTCGCTCGCCGTCGCGTCGGTCGTGCTGCTGGCAATCGCGTTGACCTCGGCTCTCTGGCGTCCGGAGCCGCCTGTTCCGGTTCAACCGCCGCCCGCCGTCCCGGCGATCGATCGTCCGACGCCACCCGCCGCGCCGGTCCAGGCCGTCAGGCCATCGGCCCGTTCGGTGAAAAAGGCGGGGCCGCGGCGCGCGCCGGCGAAGAAGACGCCGTTCCTGAAGCGCGAGCTCTTTCGAATCGTTATCAGGTAAACTTCCAGCCTGTTGCCCACAGCGACACGGCTGGTATTCGTGGCCGCGGCCCTCATGGCCGCGTCGTGCGCGCGGCCGGATCCGCCGGCGCGTCCTGCCGCGAGCGACGTGCGGCTGCCGCTCGAATCGCTGACGATTCGGTCGATCGTTCCGCGGCATGCCACGCTCGACAGCCTTCTTCGAGCCAATCAACTGCAGGAGCGGCTTGTCGCCGATGCCGTCGCCGCCGCGCGGGCGGTCTTCGATCCGCGGCGGATTCGCGAAGGGCGTCCGTACCGGCTCGTGCGATCGCTCGACGGGCTGCTGCGTGAATTCGAGTATGAGATTGACGCCGATCGCTTCCTCCGCATCGCCAGCCGCGATCGCGCGCACCCCGGAGCGTTGAACGCGCGGGTTCTCAGGTTCGAGAAACAGACCGGCGTCGTGGCCATCGACGCGCGGATCGACGCGCGTCGGTCGTCTCTCATCGCGGCGATCGAGGCATCGGGCGAGAACGTCGAGCTGGCCATGGATCTCGCCGACATTTTCGCGGGTGAAGTCGATTTCCAGACCGAGCTGCAGCCCGGCGACAGCTTCCGTGTTCTTTTCGAGAAGGCCGCGCGCGAAGGACAGTTTGCGAACTACGGCGCGATCCTCGGCGCCGCCATTTCGGTCAACGGCCGGAGGCTGCAGGCGTTCCGCTGGACCGATCCAGCCACGAGCAAGCCGGCGTATTACGACGAGAACGGGCGATCGCTGCGGCGTTTCTTTCTCAAGTCTCCGCTCAAATTCGAGCCGCGGGTGACCTCGCGCTTCTCGTTGCATCGCCTCCATCCGATCGATCAGATCGTGAAGGCGCATCTTGGCGTCGACTATGGCGCGCCGGCCGGGTCGCCGGTCGTCGCCGTCGCGACCGGAACCGTGCTGTCGGCGGCCTACAGCGGAGGCGGCGGCAATACCGTGCATCTGAGGCACGCCGCCGGATTCGAGACGTATTACCTGCACCTGTCATCGTTCGGGCCCGGCATCCGGGCCGGCGCGCACGTCGGGCAGGGGCAGATCATCGGCCGGGTCGGCATGACCGGATCGGCGACGGGTCCGCATCTCGACTACCGGATCCGAAAGGGAGGCGTGTTCGTGAATCCGCTCGCCGCGCACTCACGCCAGGCGCCCGGCGAGCCGATCCCGGCGGCGATGCTCGTCTCGTTCACGTCGGCGCGCGACGAGCTTCTCGCGCGCCTGTCGTCGGCATTGCTCGCGGAGGCCCCGAAACAGAAGCCGGACGCCGTCCCGGCCCTCGCGCGATAAAATGACCGGATGTCCGTCATACGACCGTTCCGCGCCTTGCGCCCGGTGCGGGAGAGCGCTGCTGACGTGTCGTCGGTGCCCTATGACGTCGTCACGACGGAGGAAGCGAAGGAAATCGCGGCCGGCAACCCGCTGAGTTTTCTCCACGTCACCCGATCCGAAATCGATCTGCCGCCCGGCACGGATCCCTACTCAGCCGCCGTCTACGACAAGGCGCGGACCAATTTTGCCTGGCTGCGGGACCGCGCGATGCTCGCCGAGAACGTCCCCTCGCTGTATTTCTATCGGCTTCGCATGGGCGCCCACGAACAGACCGGGATCGCCGCGGGTTTCTCGCTCGACGAGTACGAGCAGGATCGCATCAAGAAGCACGAGCGGACGCGGCGGGACAAAGAGGACGATCGGACGCGACACATCATCGAGCTTCGCGCGCAGACGGGCGTCGTATTCCTGACCTACAGGGCCTCCGAGCCGATCGAGCGGCTCTGCCGCGCCGTCACGGCCGACGCGCCGATCTATGACTTTCGGGCGCCGGACGGGATTCACCACACAATCTGGAAGGCAGACTCGAGCGAGACCACTCGTCTCGTGGACGCCTTCGCCGAGGTCCCGGCGCTGTACATTGCCGACGGCCACCACCGCGCCGCGAGCGCGGCGCGCGCCCGTTCCGCGCTGCGGGCCCGCGGCGATGCGAGCGAAGCGGACACGTTCCTCGCGGTCGCGTTCCCGCACGACCAGCTCCAGATCCTTCCGTACAACCGTGTCGTGAAGGATCTGGCCGGCCGGACCGCCGACCAGTTTCTGGACGCGGTTCGGTCGCGGCTTCCGGTGCGGGCCGGCGGCGCCGTGGCGCGGCGCAGGGGCGAAATCGCGATGTACCTCGATGGCGCGTGGCACGCGATCGATCTGAGCGGCGTGGCGCCGGCGGATTCCTCGCGGGGCAGCACGCTCGACGTGTCGCTGCTGCAGCAGCATATGCTCGAGCCGCTTCTCGCCATCGGCGACGTGCGGACGGACAAGCGGATCGATTTCATCGGCGGCGCGCGCGGCGCCGCCGCGCTCGAACAGGCGGTCCGGAGCGGCAGGGCGGCCGTCGCCTTCTCGATGCACCCGGTCACGATCGACGACTTGATGGCGATCGCGGATGAAGGCGGGATCATGCCGCCGAAATCCACCTGGTTCGAGCCGAAGCTGAGGGATGGACTGCTGGTGCACACGATATGAAGGGTTCAACGGGTTCAACGGGTTCAACGGGTTCAACGGGTTCAACGGGTTCCGGTTCGGGTTCGGGTTCGGGTCCGGCGGATTGATGAAAGTCCTGATCGCGGACAAGTTCGAGAAGAGCGGCGTTGACGGGTTGAAGGCCGCCGGCTGCGAGGTCATCTACCAGCCGGATCTCGCGGCGGATCCGCTCGCGGACGCCATTGCCGGCAGCGGCGCCGACGTGCTCGTCGTGCGCGGCACGAAGGTGACGACGGCCATGCTGGATGCGGGACGGCTGTCGCTGATCGTGCGCGCCGGCGCGGGCTACAACACCATCGATGTCGCAGGGGCGTCGAGTCGCGGCATCTACGTCTCCAATTGTCCCGGCAAGAACGCGATCGCCGTCGCCGAGCTCGCCTTCGGCTTGATCCTCGCGCTGGACCGTCGGATCCCCGACAACGTCGCGGAACTGCGCGCGGGCACCTGGAACAAGAAGGAGTACTCGAAGGCGCGGGGACTCTTCGGCCGCACGCTGACGCTGCTTGGCGTCGGCAGCATCGGCCGCGAGATGATCCGCCGCGCGGCCGGCTTCGGCATCGACGTCGTGATCTGGAGCCGCCGCTTCAACGGCGAAGACCGGCCGCTCACCGACGTCGAGGCGCGCGCGCTCGGCATCGAGAGCGCCCTGCGGAGCATCGCGATCGTGCTGGCGCCCACGCCGGCCGAGGCCGCGTCTCGCGGCGACATCATCAGCGTCCACGTGGCGCTCGGTCCCGACACGAAACATCTGGTGGATGCGGCGCTGCTCGCCCGCATGAAGCCGGGCGCCCTCTTCGTCAATACGGCGCGGGGAGAGGTCGTCGACTATCGGGCGCTCGAGGCGGCCGTGAAGGACCGCGGTCTGCGCGTCGGCCTCGACGTCTACGCGAACGAACCGGCGGCCGCGGCCGGCCCGTTCACCGACGCGCTCGTGTCGCTGCCCGGGGTGTATGGCACACATCACATCGGCGCGTCGACCGAGCAGGCGCAGGAGGCGATCGCCGCCGAAACGGTGCGCATCATCCGCAGCTACAAGGAGACGGGTCAGGTGCCGAACGTGGTGAACCTCGCGCGGCGCACTCCGGCGACGCACACGCTCGTGGTCCGCCATCGCAACCGCCCCGGCGTCCTTGCCCACGTCTTCCATCACCTGCGCGAGGCCAACCTCAACGTCCAGGAAACCGAAAACATCGTGTTCGAAGGGGCGGAAGCCGCGGTCGCGCGGATCAATCTCGACGGCGAGCCGTCTTCGTCGCTCCGGCAGACCATCAAAGCGCACAACGACGACGTACTCGATCTTCAGCTCGTGAGGCTCTGATATGGCAACCACCACTCAGCGTATTTTCAACTTCTCCGCCGGTCCGGCCGTTCTCCCGGTCGAAGTCCTCGAACAGGCGCAGCGCGACCTCCTGTCGCTGCCCGGCGTCGGAATGTCGATCCTCGAAGTCAGCCATCGATCCAAGACGTTCGACGATGTGATTCAGGGTTGCGAGGCGGACATGCGGGCGCTCGCGAAAATTCCCTCGGACTACAGGATTCTGTTCCTGCAGGGAGGCGCCAGCCTTCAGTTCTCGATGGTGCCGATGAATCTGCTGCCGGCCGGCGGATCCGCCGACTACATCGTGACCGGGGTGTGGAGCCAGAAGGCGATCAAGGAAGCGAAAAGAGTCGGGGGGGTGAAGATCGCGGCCACGACGGAAGACGAGAACTTCACGCGCGTGCCGCGCCAGGACGAGCTGAAGCTGGATCCCGGCGCCGCGTACGTGCACATGACGTCGAACAACACGATCTTCGGGACGGAATGGCACTGGCTGCCCGAGACGGGCGGCGTGCCGCTCGTGTCCGACATGTCGTCGGACATCTTCAGCCGGCCCGTCGATGTCGCGAAGCATGCGCTGATCTACGCGGGCGCGCAGAAGAATCTGGCGCCGGCCGGCGTCACACTGGTCATCGTCCGCGAGGACATGCTGAAACGATCGCCGGCATCATTGCACACGATGCTCAGCTACGCGGTCCACGCCGAACACCAATCGCTCTACAACACGCCGCCCGTGTTCGCGATCTACATCATGCGTCTCGTGCTGGCGTGGCTGCTGAAGAACGGCGGCCTCGAGGCCGCCGAAAAAAAGAACACGCGAAAAGCCGACAGGCTGTATGCGGAAATCGATCGGACCGGGTACTACCGCGGGCATGCGCAGAAGGACGCGCGCTCGCGGATGAACGTGACGTTCCGGCTGCCCAGCGAAGAGCTCGAGAAGAAGTTCGCGAAGGACGCCACGGCCGCAGGGCTGGATGGCCTGAAGGGGCACCGCTCGGTCGGCGGCATGCGAGCGTCCATCTACAACGCATTCCCCGAGGCGGGCGTCGACGCGCTGGTCGATTTCATGAGGGAGTTCGAGCGCACTAATGGCTGATCCATCAACGACTTAGGAAGGTACAGAAGTCTTACAATACGCGCCGCGCCAACCTGTTACCTTGGAGCTCCGACTACCTTCCAGGAGCCACATTGACGACACTGCGCGACGCCGCCCGATCTCTCTATTCGCTGTCGAACATCAACTGGATCACCGCCGGATTCATGGTGGCGTTCCACGCGCTGGCCATCGCGGCGTTCTGGTCGTTCTCCTGGCCCAACCTGATCGTGGCGATCGCGCTGCACTGGATGGCGGTGGGCTTCGGCATCAGCCTCGGCTACCATCGGCTGCACACGCATCGCGGCTTCAAGACCTCGAAGGCGTTCGAGTATTTCCTGGCCGTATGCGGGACGCTGACGCTCGAAGGCGGCCCGATGTTCTGGGTCGCGACGCACCGCCTGCACCACCAGCTCTCGGATCACGACGGCGATCCGCACACGCCGCGCGACGGCGGCTTCTGGGCGCACATGGGCTGGATCCTCTTTGGTGATACGCACCACAACAACACCGCGCTGATGACGAAGTACGCGCCCGATCTCGGCCGCGAGCCGTTCTACCGGTGGCTGAACACGTATCACTACATGCCGCTCATTACGCTTGGCGTCATTCTGCTCGCGGTCGGCGGCTGGTCGATGGTCCTCTGGGGCATCTTCCTCCGCGTCGTCGTCGGCCTGCACGGCACGTGGCTCGTGAACTCCGCGACGCACATGTGGGGGACCCGCAGATTCGAGACGCGCGACGATTCGCGCAACAGTTGGTGGGTCGCGCTCCTGACGTTCGGCGAAGGCTGGCACAACAACCACCACGCGCATCCGGTCTCCGCGCGCCACGGGCTTGCGTGGTACGAGTTCGATATCTCCTGGATCACGCTCAGGATCTTCAACGCCCTCGGGCTCGTGCGCGATCTGAAGGTCGCGAAGGTTCGCGAGCCGCTGCCGATCGAAGAAGCGGCCTAACCTCCCGGGATCGCCTGGCGCGCGCGCGCCGTCACGCCGCGGCGCAGCACGCGCACCTCGAGCTCCCGGAGATCCGCGCCGCGCCCCACCGGCGGATCCGCCACGGCGGCGACGTAATAGTTCGCGGATTCGCGCAGGATTTGATCGACTGCGCCGTTCAAGTTGTTCGTGTTCACGAACGCATGACCGCCGGTCGCGTGCGCGAAGCCCGTCGCGCCGTTGTCGACGCGCGCCGTCCCCACGCCTGAGGGATCGATCACGTACATGTTCGCGTGCGCGAACGCCAGGGCGCGCATCGCGTCGATCCACTCGACTCGGAGATCGCGGCCGACCGTCGGCGCGGGAATGGGACGATCGAACACCCATCCAGCTCCGATCCCGACGATCGCCTTGCGCCGTCCCGGCGCCTCCGTCAACTGACGCGAGAGCGCGGAGACCGTCTTGAGGACCTGCTCGCCGAGCACATCGATCGAGATCACGCCGCCGCGCAGCGAATAGCCGTCGATCGCCCGCAGGAGCCGCGACGAATCGTCGGTGCTTTCCATCGCCGCGCCGTCGAGCGTGACGATCGCCATGCGGTCCCCAGGCGCCATACGAGTCACGAAGCGCCGCGCGACTTCGCGAACGCGAGCGGTCGCCGCCATCGGGATGGTGACATCGTCGAGGAGCAGAACGATCAGCCGCCCTGCGGTTTCGGCCGTGGCGGGCGTGACGATGGAGAATGTATCGATCGGCACTCGAAAATGGCCGATCCAGACTTCGACCTCCTCGGGCTTCAGATCCAGCACCGGACCGCCGTTGCGGTCGAAGGCGACGAAATCGATCGCTACCAGCGGTCCGCTCCGCCCGGCAGGCTGCCGGCCCGGCGCCGCCGGCGCGAACCACGCGATGACAGCGGCGACGAGCAGAAGGCGTGTCATGCTGCTAGTGTACGCCGTTCAGCGCAGCGAGTTTCCCGACCATGCGGGTCGCCGCCATTTATGACATTCACGCCAATCTGCCGGCCCTCGAGGCCGTCCTCGGAGACGTCCGCGCCGCCGGCGTCGACCGCATCGTCGTGGGCGGCGACGTGCTGCCGGGTCCGATGCCACGCGAGACGCTCGCGTGCCTCGACGCGGTCGAGCTCCCGATCGCCTACATCGTCGGAAACGGCGATCGCGCGGTCCTCGAGCAGATGAGAGGCATCGATCCGCGCAGCCTTCCGGAACAGGCTCGGCAGGTCGTGCGGTGGACGGCGGAGCAGCTCGATCCGGCGATCGAGCGGCTCCTGGCAACCTGGCCGGCGACGCTTCGCATCCCGATCGACGGGCTGGGCGACGTCGTGTTCTGCCACGCGACTCCGCGCAGCGACACCGAGATATTCACGCGGATGACGTCCGAGGAGCGGCTGCGGCCCGTGTTCGAAGGCGTCGACGCGGCGGTCGTCGTCTGCGGCCACACGCACATGCAGTTCGATCGCCCGATCGGCACTGTGCGGGTCGTGAACGCCGGCAGCGTCGGCATGCCGTACGGCGAGCCCGGCGCCTACTGGCTGCTGCTCGGTCCCGGCGTCGATCTCCGCCGCACGCCGTACGATCTGGCGGGCGCGGCCGATCGCATCGGCCGCACGACGTATCCGCAGGCGAGGGAATTCGTGGAACACGATCTCCTCCGGCCTCGATCCGAAATGGAGATGTGCGATCTGTTCTCCCGAGCCGAACTCCGCTGATTCTTTTGGGCTTTGGGCTTGGGCTTTGGGAGTTGGAAGTTGGCGTTTGGCGGAGCGCCGGCGGCTACCGGCCCATCCAGTGCAGGATCCCCAGCGTCAGCCAGGGCACGTAGGTGATGAGGAGAACACCCAGCGCGAGGATGCCGAGCATCGGGAGCGTGGCCCATGTCACTTCGAGCACGGACTTCTTGAATCGTACCGAGGCGAGCAGCAGGTTCAGTCCCAGCGGCGGATGCAGGAATCCCAGCTCCAGATTGGCGACGAAGATGATCCCGAGGTGCACGTAGTCGATGCCGTACACCTCCGCCAGCGGCAGGATGAGCGGGACGACGACGACGATCGCCGAGAAGATGTCCATCAGCGTCCCGACGAGCAGCAGGAAGACGTTCAGACAGAGCAGGAACGCCAGCTTCGAGTGGACGTGCGCCTGTGTCCACTCGACGAGTCTCGTTGGAATCTGCGCGTTCACCAGATAGTCGGTCAGCCCCGCCGCGACGGCGAGAATCAGCAGCACGCCGCCGACGAGCGCGACGCAGTCCGCCGCGACGCGGAACACGTCCGCCCATGTCGGCAGATCGCGATGGACGTAGCGCTGAACGATCACCGTATAGAGCGCTGCAATCGGCGCCGTCTCCACCAGGGTCGCCACGCCGCCGACGAAGAGGCCCACCACGACGACGGGAAGCATCAGCTCCCATTTCGCCTCCCACAGTGCGGCGAGCGCCGCCCGCGCCTGGAACGGCGTCCGCTCCGCGCGCGTCACGATGCCTTCGCGTACGCCGAGCAGCGCCAGCAGCCCGAGCATCAGCACCCCCGGCAGCAATCCGCCGATGAAGAGATCCTCTATCGACGCCTTCTGCGACACGATCCCGTACAACATCAGCGGCAGGGACAGCGGGAACAGGAGGCCGAGCGATCCCGACGCGGTAAGGAGACCGATCGAGAAGCGCTCGCGATAGCCGCTTCCGACGAGCGCGGGCAGCAGCAGGCCGCCGAGGACGAGAATCGTCACACCCGATCCGCCGGTGAACAGCGTGAAGAACGCACAGAGCGTGGCCGCCGCCACGGCCGTGCCGCCGGGCGCCCACCCGACCCACGCGCGAAACACGCGCAGCAGCCGCTCGGACGACTTGCCTTCGGCCAGCAGGAAGCCCGCCAGCGTGAACAAGGGAATGGCCGCAATTCCCGTCGACGTCGTCAGTTCCTGATACGCCATCAGCGGCAGGACGCCGGGCGGGTTGCCGCGGACGAGCGACGCGAAGACGGCGATGCCGCCGAGCAGCGCGAAGATCGGTGCGCCCAGGATGCCGGCGATCACGATGATCGCGAGCCACGGCAGGACGGAGTGGGCCTCGAGAAGCGCGCGCTCCTGGTTGATCAGCAGACCCGCGACGACGCCGAGCAGCGCAACCGTCCGTCCGCGCCAGTGCGGCGAGGCGTGCCACACGAGGCGGAGCGCGATGAGGCCGAAGCCGATCGGCAGGGCGAGGTCCGCGACCCAGGTCGGAATGTGCGCGGCGATATCGCCGCCGGCCAGCCGATCGCTTCGTGCCAGCGCGATGCCGCCCATCGTGAAGATGGTGGCGACCATCGCGCCGACCGCGCCCGCGATGACGTGCGCCGTGCCGGCGATGCGTCCTTTCGGCAGGAACTCGCCGGTCGCGAGCGTCAGGAGTTTTCCATCCCTGGCGGCGATCGCCGCGCCGAACAGTCCCAGCCAAAGCGTCAGGTTCGACGCGAGCGGTCCGCTGCCGGGAATCGCCGCGCCGAGAACCTTCCGCGAGACGATTTCGGCGAGCGGGAGCACCATGATCCCGCCAAGCGCCACGCTCGCGATGCGGTTCTCGACCTGAATCGCGAACGTTTTCATCGACTATTTTCCCTTCGACTTCCGCACGGCGTCGCGTTCCTGCACGGCCATGTCGTACACGTCGGGGGGCACCATGGTTCCGCGCATCGTCGTATTCAACTGCGTCGCGGCGGCGCGAAACTCCGCGGCGGCTTTCTGATCGAGGGTGATCACCTGCAGCCCCCGCGCGGACATCTGCTTGATCGACTCGGCGTCCTGCGCGGGCGCCTCGGCCCGTACGCGCGCCTCGAGCGCCTCCGCGGCCGCCGACACCTTCACGCGATCCTCGGCGGAGATCTTGTTCCAGGCCGTGTTCGAGATGAGGAGCGCGCTGGCGAGCGGCGCGATGTGAACGTCGAGCATGTACTTCGCGTCGCGGAAGATCTGCAGGTTGAGCGCGAGATACGGCGGATTCGGGGCGGTGTCGATGAGGCCCGTCGACAGCTTGAGCTGCGCGGGAATGTCGGCGGGCAGCAGCGCGACGGGGTGGAAGCCGTTCGAGACGTACCACTGCACCCATTTCTCGGACCCCTTCGACGTGTATAGCTTCGCGGCCTTCACGTCCGCCAGCGTCCGCAGGGGTTTCTTCGAGAAGAGCTGCACCCATCCGCCGGTTCCCCAGCAGAGCAGATGGAATCCCTTGGCCTGCAGGCGTTGTTCCAGCACGGGCGTCAGCTTCTTTTCGACGGCGGCTTCTTCGTCCGGCGTCTCGAGGAAGAACGGCATCGCCAGCACGTTGAACGCCTCGTCGAGGTCGGCCAGTCCGCCGACGGTCAGAAACGACGCCTGGAGCGTGTCGAATCCCGGCCGCATCTTCTTGATGACCGTGCTTTCATCGCCCTGTACGCCGCCGGGAAAAACGGTGAGCGTGACCCGGCCGGCCGTGTCCTTGTTCCAGGTGTTCCCCATGTCGAGCAGCGCCTTGTGCCAGGTGGTGTTGGCCGGCACGAGCGTGGCCAGCTTGACCTCCAGGGGCGCGGCGGCGAGCGTGACGACGGCGAGCGCCGTCGCAACGGGGAGAAGAGCGCGTTTCACGGCAGACATGGTTTCGGTCCCTCGTTTCGTGGTGATCATTTCGTGAACATCGTGTCGATGTGATCGAGCAGGGCGCGCGCGCGGCGCTGCTGCACGAGCGTCACGAGCTGGCTGCTCGGATCCTTCTGCGGATCGATCGCGAGCGCCTCTTTCAGCAGCGACTCGAACTCCGCGCGATCCTGCGCGGGAAGCGCGATGCCGGTGGCGAGCGAGACGTACGGGCCCGGCGACGAGCCGTGCTGCAGCTCGACGGCCCGCTTGAAGTGCTCGCGCGCGTGCGGCGCCGAGCCGCCCAGCGCTTCGGGAAGGCTGTCGAGGGAGATGAACATCTCGTGAAGCGCGCCCTTGTTCCACGTCTCGTCCAGCGCGAGCGCCCGCTCCGCCAGCGCGCGGACGACGGGCATGTCGATCGCCAGCTCCGGCTTGTCGAGGCCGAGGCCAATCGCCGATCCCCACGACGCTGCCATCCAGTAGAGCAGCGGCACGTCGTCCTTCCGCGCGCGCGCGAGGGCCGCGGCCGGATCGTTCAGCAGCTTCGGTCCGATGCCCGGAAAGCGGACCTCCATCGCCCGCATGCAGTAGCCCTTCGCGCGCAGATAGAGCTTCAGCGCGCGCGCGTTGAGGTGGGCGACCTCGTCGTGGTGCTGCGCCTCGCCCAGCACCATTGCGTCGGTCTCGAGATAGGCTACGCCGTACTGCGTGAAGTTGCTGCAGGTGGCGATCAACAGATCCTTGTTCCGCGGGGCGGAATCGAGGAGCGATTCGTAGAGCTTCAACCCGAACGGAATCGCCTGGCCCACGAGCTCCGGATCGTCGTCCCTCGTAAAGACGTCGCCGCTGGACGCGAGGGTGCTGGCGACCATTCCCACCGCCTTGCGCTTGACCAGGGCGCACCCCGGCAGCACGGCGAGGGCGCAGGCGAGCGCAATCGGGCGGCCGGCGGCAAGCGTGCGTCGTCCTCTCATGCAGTTCTGTAAGGCGCCAAACCTCCTGAAGATAGCTCAGACCAGCCCATTCCGGTATCCTGAATCGTCATGATCTCCGGTCGCCGCCGGAAAGCCATCTTCTTCACGATCCTGGGCATCTGCCTCGTCGCGGCAGCGGTGACGCTGAACATCAGTTGGCTCGTGCTCAACTGGCGCGAGGGCGTGCTGATCGTGTTCGGCTCGATCTTTTTCCTCGTGATTATCGCCGGCGGCGTCGTCAATACCATTTTTCTGGTCCGCGAGATCCGACGCAACGAGCAGCACGACTCCTTCATCAACGCCGTCACTCACGAGCTGAAGACGCCGGTGGCGTCGATCCGGCTCTACCTCCAGACGCTGCAGACGCGGGATCTCGACGAGTCGAAGCGACGGGAGTTCTACCGGATCATGCTGGAGGACAGCGATCGCCTCCTGCATACGATCGACCAGGTCCTGCGAGCCGGCGCGACCGGATCCATTCTCCGCCGCAGCGCGCGCGTCCGGCTCGATCTCGCGCAGGTCACCCGCGAGTGCGTCGAGCTGGCGCGGACCCGTTTCCATCTCGGGCCCGACGCCCTCGAGTACGTCGAGCGGGCGGGGCGCGCGGTGGTGCTCGGCGACGTGGAGGAGCTGAAGGCCGCCGTCTGGAATCTGATCGACAACGCGGTCAAGTACTCCCAGGGCGACGTGAAGGTCAGGGTCGAGCTCGTGGACGAGCCCGAAACGCATCGCGTCGCGGTTCGCGTCACGGACAACGGCGTGGGCATCTCTCCCGCCGAGCTCAAACGGATCTTCCGGCGTTTCTACCGGATCCCCGCAAGCGTCGCGGTCCGGACGAAGGGCAGCGGCCTCGGGCTGTTCATCGTCCGCTCCGTCGCGCGCAAGCACGGCGGCCGGGCGTTCGCCCAGAGCGAGGGACAAGGCCGCGGAAGCACCTTCACCCTGCTGCTCCCGGCGGCCCCGGCCTCCGCCTGACGCCATCCGAATGTCGCAGCGCGTCCTGATTGTCGAAGACGAGCACCACCTGGCCGAGGGGCTGCGCTTCAATCTGGAAGCCGAAGGCTTCCATGCCGACGTCGTCGACACCGGCGAAGCGGCGCTGGCGCGTCTGCTCGATCCGGCCTCGCACTTCGATCTCGTCGTCCTCGACGTGATGCTGCCGCGGCAGGACGGATTTGCGGTCGTGAGCGAGCTGCGGCAGAAGCGCGTGTTCGTGCCAGTACTGATGCTGACCGCGCGCGGCCGGCCCGAGGACGTGTTGAAGGGGTTTGCCGCCGGGGCCGACGATTACCTGACGAAACCGACCGAGCTGGCGATCCTGCTGGCGCGCATCGGCGGATTGCTGCGGCGCAGCGCCTGGACGAGACACGGCGCGGCGGCGGATCGCTTCACGTTCAGCGGGCGCTCGATCGATTTCGATCGCCTCGAATTGACGGTCGGCGATCGCGTGCTGAAACTCACGCTGATGGAAGCGAACCTGCTGCGGTACCTCATCGAACACGAAGGCAAGCCCGTCTCCCGTAAAGAGATGCTCGAGCGGGTGTGGGGCCTTCACGAGGACACCGATACCCGCGCCATCGACAATTTCATCGTTCGGCTCCGGCGGTACATCGAAAACGAGCCGGCCCACCCGCGGCATCTCCTGACCGTGCGCGGGATAGGGTATCGTTTCAACGCCAGCCCGCTCCCATGATCGCGATCCTGATTTCGTTCGTGCTCTCGCAGTCGGCCGCGTCGCTGACCGGAGTGGTCGTCGACGCGAGCGGAGCCGCCGTGCCCGGCGCGTCCGTGACGCTCGCGACAGAGGGCTCGAAACAGACGACGAGAACGCTGGCCGATGGAACGTGGACGGCGGCCGTTCCGTCCGGCGCCGACACCGTTCTCGTTCGCGTCGATAATCCAGGCTTCGCGCCCGTCGAACGCACCGTGCGGCTTCCCGCGGGACCGCTGCGTTTCGTGCTGCGCCCGGAAGGGGTGGCCGAGCAGGTGACGGTCTCCGGGGATGCCTCGAGGCCGCGGCTCGCCATCGAGACCAGCGTCACCTCCATCGACGAGTCGGCGATTGCCGCTTCGCCCGCGCAGCGGCTCGACGATCAACTGCGCATGGTCCCCGGCTTCAGCCTGTTCCGCCGCACCTCCTCCGCCGTCGCAAATCCGACGACGCAGGGCGTCACCCTGAGAGGGCTCTCGGCGTCCGGCGCGAGCCGCACGCTCGTCGTGGCCGACGACGTGCCGCTCAACGACCCGTTTGGCGGATGGGTGTACTGGAATCGCATTCCGATGGCCGCCCTGCAGCGCGTCGACGTCATACGAGGAGCCTCGGGCGATCTGCACGGCAACGACGCACTGGGCGGCGTGATTCGGCTCTCGACCCGGACGTCGCGGGGCGCGGAGGCCTGGCTCGACGCCGGATCGCTGGGGACGTTTCGGGGATCCGCTTATGGCGGCGCCTCCCGCGACGGCTGGCTGGGCGGCGCCGCCGTCGAGCGGGCGTCCACAGACGGCTTCGTCGTGATCGCGCCGGAGGCGCGCGGCGCGATTGACATCAGGGCGGACTCGCAGGACACCTCCGCGATGGGATGGGGAAGCGCGGGCGAGGGATCGTTCCAGGCCAGCCTGCGCGGCGGCTATTTCAACGAAGAGCGGGGCAACGGCACGCCGGCGCAGGTCAACGGCACGCTGACGCGGTGGGCCGCCGCCGCGGCGCACGGATTCCTCGGCGGCGGTGTCTGGGAAGCCCGCGGCGACGTCAGCGTCAACAACTACCGGCAGACATTCTCGGCGATCACCGACGCGGCCCGTTCCGCAGAGCGGCTGACGGCCCTGCAGTGGGTCGGCTCGCGGGGGATCGACGCCGACGCAACCTGGATCAAGCAGACCTCGCGCGCCGAAGGGCTCGTCGCGCTGACGACGCGCGAGATGCGCGCGAACCTCGACGAAGCGTCGATCTCGGTGGCCGGCGTCGAGAGCGTGGTCACGCGCACGCCCGCGCTCCAGCGCGGTGAAGGCGTCGTGCTCCAGGGACGGATCGACCTGACGCCGCGGGTGGCGTTCGACGCCGGCGTGCGATCCGAGCACTGGCGGCTGTCGCGCACGGACACCGACGCCGGGCATTCGCTCGGCTTCGTCGAGCCACGCTTCGGCGCGTCGTTCAGGCTTGCCGACGATCGCACGCTGCGCGTCTCGTGGCTGACCGGCTTCCGGACGCCGACGATGAACGAGCTGTACCGCGGGTTCCGGGTCGGCAGCACGAACACGCTGGCGAACGATGCGTTGAAACCGGAAACGTCGTGGGGCCCAGAGGCCGCCTTCACCATGCGCCGCGAGCGCTGGACGGGGCGCGCGATCGTCTACGCGACCAAACTGGACCGCGCCATCTACAACCGCACGGTCTCCGTCAACGGCGCGAACATCGTCCGGCAGCGCGCGAACGGCGATGCGCGCACCGTCGGGTCCGAGCTGGAGCTCGAATGGCGCGCCGCCCGCGCGGTGTCGTTCACGACCTCGTGGGCGATCAACGACGCGCGCTTCACCTCGGGCGAGCTCGACGGCAAACGCGTTCCGCAGGTGCCGCGCGCGAGCGGATCGATCGGCGTCCGCGCCGCTGCCGGCCGCATCAGCGCGAGCGCGAACCTCCGCATCATCGGCGCGCAGTTCGACGACGACGTGAACAGCTTCCGGCTCGACGCGGGTTCGATCGCGGACGGCCGCGTCGCGTGGCGCTGCTCGCGGCGGATGGAGGTCTTCGGGGCGATCGAAAACGCCTTCGACGAAGAGATCGACACCGGCAGGACGCCGATCCGCACGGTGGGCGCTCCTCGTATGGCGCGCGCCGGTCTCGCGGTCCGGTTCTAGCCGCGGACGACACGGACGACACGCACGCGACCGCGCGGATCCGTCCCGCCTGTTTCTGGGACGAATGGATTGACGAAATAGTCAACCAACCGGATGGCGTTGCCGTATACACTCTTGTCGATAAACTACAAGAGGAGCGGCCATGCTCAACGACATCCGCCTCGCGCTTCGAACGCTGCCGCGCACGCCGGGCTACGCGCTGGCGTTCATTCTGACGCTCGGTCTCGGTATCGGCGCGAACTCGGCGATCTTCAGCGTCATCAACGGCGTGCTCCTCAGGCCGCTGCCGTATCCGGACGCCGACCGCATCATGCACCTGCGCCAGCCGCAGCTCGCGGCGGCCGTGGAGGACACCGGCTTCTCGTTCGTCGAGGTCGCCGACTACCGGCGGGCGGCGCGCACGATCGATCAATTCGTGGAGTTCGGCGACTGGACGTTCAACGTGCTCGGGCGTGGCGACGCGCACCGCGCCTCGGGCGGGCTGGTCACTTCGAATTTCTTCCCGATGCTCGGCGCGCGGCCCCGGCTGGGCCGTCTGCTGGTTCCGGCGGACGATCTGCGGAGCGCGGCTCCCGTCGTCGTGCTGACCGACGCGTACTGGCGGCGCGTATTCGGATCGGATCCCGGTGTCATCGGGCAGATGCTCGATCTCACCGTCAAGAAGGCGCAGATCGTCGGCGTGCTGGCGCCGGGATCGCACTATGCGACGCAACGCACGCAGGATTTCTACGTGAACTACGCGGCCAACGACCATTACATGGGCGCGTCGATGCAGAAGGAGCGCGAGCACCGCATGACCGACGTGTACGCGCGCCTGGCTCCGGGCACGACACCGGCCGCGGCACAGAACGAGCTGCGGCAGATTGCGGCGCGCCTCCATGCCGACTACAAGGACGCGTATCCGGCGTCGAGCGGCTTCGACACCGTCGTGACGCCATGGAAGGACGAGTTGACCGCGAAGGCGAGGCCGACGCTAGTCGTTCTGCTGATCACGACCGCCTTCGTGCTTATCATCGCGTGCGCAAACGTCGCCAACCTGACGTTGACACGGCTGGTGCAGCGCGAGCGCGAGCTCGCCATCCGGGCGGCGCTCGGCGCCCGCGGATCGGTGCTGCGCCGGCAGTTGCTGGCCGAGAACCTCGTCCTGTCGGTGCTCGGCGGCGCGCTCGGCCTCGGTCTGGCCGTCGCCGGTCTCGACCTTCTGGTGCGCTATACGTCGCGCTTCACGAGCCGGACCGGCGAAATCGCGCTCGACGGGCGGGTGCTCGGCTTCACGTTCGCGGTGTCGATCGCGATGGCGCTGCTCTTCGCGTGGACGCCGCGGCTCACCTTCGTCGGCGATCCCGTGAGGGCGATGGCCGGCGCGGGCGGACGCGTGGCAGGCGGCCGGGGCCGGCGCCGGACGCAGCGTATTCTGGTGGTGAGCCAGCTCGCGGCGTCGTTCATGCTGCTCATCGGCGCGGGCCTGCTCACGCGCAGCTTGTACCGGCTGTACGCGATCGATCCCGGCTTCAATTTGTCGAACGTCCTGAGCCTTCAGGCGCCGGACTTCCGGCAGCCGAACCGGGATCGGCGGCGACAGTTCTCGCGCGACGTGCTCGAACGGGTGAGCGCGGAGTCCAGCGTTCAGGCGGCATCCCTCGCCTCCGCGGCCCCGCTCGCCGGGTCCTTCCCCCAGCGGCAGGAGTTCCAGATCGACGGTGCCGACGCGGCCGCGCTCGCCAGCGCGCCGACCAGCGTGACCCGTGTCGTCAGCAGCGGGTATTTCAAGACGGTGGGCACGCCGATCAAGATGGGACGCGGCTTCGAGCCCTCGGACCGGGCAACATCCGCGGCCGTCGCGATCATCAGCGAGTCGATGGCGAGGTTCTACCTGAGGGATCAGAATCCGATCGGCCACCACATCACCGTGAAACAGTCGATGTCCGGCATGTCGTCGCCGCCGGCGGAAATCGTCGGCGTGGCCGCGGATACGCACGCCGACGGCCTCACCCGGGCGCCCCTCCATACGCTGTACCTGCTCGACACGCAGGCTCCTTTCGTGCCCACGACCCTTCTGGTCCGCTCCGCAGGCGCGTTCGATCGCCTCGCGCCGCGCGTCGTCGAGATGATTCGCCAGCTCGATCCCGACCGGCCGATCGATCATGTGCAGACGCTCGAGGAGATTCGTGACGAAACGATCGCGCCGCAGCGGCTGAATGCGACGCTGATCGGTCTGTTCGCGCTGCTGGCGCTTGCGATCGCCACCGTCGGCGTCGCCGGGGTGCTGGCGTTTTCCGTCAGCCAGCGCACCAACGAGCTCGGCATCCGTCTCGCGCTCGGCGCCGAACGCCGCAGCATCCTGCGCATGATTCTGGGCGAAGGCGTCGCGATGGCCGTGGCCGGACTCGCGATCGGAGGACTCGCCGCCATCCCGCTGTCGCGGTTGCTCGCCGGGCTTCTCTTCGGCGTCGAGCCTGCGGATCCCTACACCGTCGTGAGTGCCGCGGGACTGCTGATGGCCGTCGCGATGGTCGCCGCGTGGATCCCGGCACGGGCGGCCACCGCCGTGGATCCGATGACCGCGCTGCGCAGCAACTGACTCCGGGGCGGTCCGCGGCCGCTACTCGCGCGGAGCGGCGGATGGATAGCGCCGTCGACGGCGGCGGCGGCGTCGATGTCGGGGCGGCGGCAGCGCGTTGCCGATGTCGCGCCCGGCGTCGTGCGGCGCGCCGGGGCCAGGCTCCGTCTGAAGCGCGCGCCAGTGTTGAACGACGTCCGGCCGCTCACCGTGGATCTCGAGCCACGTCAGCGCTTCCGGCAGCACGTGCCGATGGAGGAGTCCGCGCTGCGCGCGGAACGAAGCGCGAAGATCCAGCAGCCGCGGCTGCAGCATCAGAATCTGGTGCAGCCGCTCCATGTCGCGCCGCGGCATCGGCAGCATCCCGAGCTCCACCCGGCGCTCCAGGGCGTCGGCGGAGAAGCGGCGCTGCGGGCCGGCGAGCCCGAGCGGCGCCAGCAGCGTGCCGGCGAGGATGGCATTCGTCATCGTCTCCGGCGCCGACGTGAAGCGCTGGCGATAGCGATCGAGCCGCGCCACCGATTCCCACAGCGCGGGCGCCGCCTGTTCGAGCTCGGGAGTGATCGCGCGCAGGAGCTTCGTCTCCTTCAGGATTCGGAGGCTGTTCTCGGCCGATCCGGACCGGAGAATCTTGAAGTATTCCTCGACGAGCCTGGGCGGCGCCGCCCGGCCGATCTCGTGGCGGTGCGTCTCGATCGCGTCGAGGATCGGCTCGTCGATCCGGAAGTCGAGCCGCGCCGCGAACACGACCGCGCGCAGCATCCGGACCGGATCCTCGAGAAAACGGACGCCCGGATCGCCGATCGATCGAATGAGCTTCCGCTCGAGGTCCGTCAGCCCGCCGACGTAGTCGATGATCGCGTAGGTGGCGATGTCGTAGAACAGCGCGTTGATCGTGAAGTCGCGCCGGAAGGCGTCTTCCTCCGGCGTGCCGAAGGTATTGTCTCGATGAATCAGGCGATCGCGAGCCCGGATCTTCGCGAGGTGCGTGCCTTCCGACTGCACGCGATCCTCGATCGACGCATCCGCCGCCAGCGGCGCCTCCGGCGCCGCCTCGACGGCGTGGTCGCTCTCCTCGGGATCGGGCGGCAGCTCTGACGGATCGACCTGCCGCCGGAACGTGGCGACCTCGATCGTCTTCGGCCCGAACTTGACGTGCGCGAGCCGGAACCGGCGGCCGATGATCCAGCAGTTGCGGAACAGCTTCTTGACCTGGTGCGGGTGCGCGGACGTGCCGATGTCGAAATCCTTCGGACGCCGGCCGAGGAGCAGATCGCGCACGCTGCCGCCGACGAGATACGCGATGTAGTTGTGTTCGTGGAGGCGATAGAGAACCTTGAGGGCGTCGGGATCGATGTCGCGTCTCGAGATCGAGTGCTCGGACCGCGGCACGATGGACGGTTCCACCATCAGTGCCCGATTATAGCGTGCTACCATCGCCCGATGCGCCTGCGCGCCGCCGCGCTGCTTCTGGCCGCCGCTCTCTCCGCCGGGGCCGCGCGAAAACCGGATCCGCTCGCCGCCGCCCGCCAGTTCTACAATCTCGGCCAGTACGATCAGGCCGTCGAGGCGGCGCGCGAGGCCGCCGCGAATCCCGCCACCGCCTCGTCCGCGCGGCTCGTCCTGGGACGCGCGCGGCTCGAACGTTATCGGCAGAAGCCCACGCCGGAGGAGCTGGAGGGCGCGCGCACGGATCTCCGCGGGGTCGATCCGCGCGCGGTCGACGCCCGCGAACGGGTGGAGCTGCAGGTCGGGTTCGGCGTGCTGCTCTATTTCGAAGATCGCTTCGGCGCCGCGGCGGAGCTGCTCGCGCCGATCGTCGACGCCTCCGAGCTCGCGCCCGACGCCCGCGAACGCGCGCTGGACTGGTGGGCCACCGCGCTCGATCGGGAGGCGCAGGCGCTCCCGCCGGTGGAGCGCGCGCCCATCTATGCCCGCATCACCGAGCGAATCGAGCAGGAGCTGCGCCGCGATCCCTCGTCCACGCCCGCCGGCTACTGGCTCGCCGCCGCCGCGCGCGGACTGGGCGACCTCGATCGCGCTTGGGCCGCGGCCTCGGCCGGCTGGATCCGCTCGTCTCTCAATCGCGACCGTGGCACCGCCCTGCGCGCCGATCTCGATCGCCTCGTCACACAGGCAATCATTCCCGAGAAGGCCGCAAAGGCTCCCGCGCGCGAGCGCCGCCAGGCCGCGGCCACGCTCGCCGAGGAATGGGAAGCGTTCAAGAAAATCTGGTAATCGGGTCATCGAAGCCAACCCCGCGTCGATCGTCTTCGTCCAAGGAGCCGGTAGATGGGCGACATCCGGTACGCGTGGCGCGTCCTTCGCCGCAGCCCGGGATTTGCGGCGATAGCCGTGTTATCGCTCGCCCTCGGCATCGGCGCCAACACAGCCATGTTCGGCGTGTCGTGGGTGTTGTTCTCGCAGCCGCTCACGGTGTCGGATCCCGACGAGCTCGTCGCGGTGACCGATCGTCTGACTCTGCCGCGCGGTCCGGGCATGCGCGGCATGTGGCAGATCAACGGGGCCAGCTATCGCGATCCCGCGACGGGCCGAAGCTACCGCGCCAATCTCTCGTTCCCGGCCTACATGGCGCTGCGGAACGCCGCCGGCGGCGCGGCGGACGTATTCGCGTATTCCTTCATCCGCGAATCGAACATCTCCGTCGACGGCTGGTCCATGACGGGCGCGGGCGCGTTGGCCAGCGGCAACTACTTCCGCGGCGCGGGCGCGGCGATCGCGCTCGGACGCGCGCTGACGGACGACGACGACCGCCCCGGCGCCTCGAGTGCGGTCATCAGCCATCGCTTCTGGGCAACCGCGATGGGAGCCGATCCAGCGGCGATCGGCCGGCCGATCCGCGTCAACGGCGTTCCGTTCACGATTGTCGGCGTGAGCGGACCCGGATTCGTCGGCATGTCGAGAGGGGGCTTTTTTCCGCCGGTCGACGTCACGATTCCGCTGCACGCGCAGCCGGCCGTCACTCCCGCGTGGGGACCGACTGGCGAGTCGCTGTTCACCAGCGACGGCGTGTTCTGGATTCACGCCATGGCCCGCGTGAAGAAGGGAACGGCGCTGCCGCCGCTCGAAGCGAAGCTGACGGCGACATTTGCCGCTTGGCTCAAAGGCTCCAGCCAGCCGTCGTATCAGCGCGCCACCGACGTAGAGGTCCGGCTGCTGCCAGGCGGACGCGGCGTCGACGAGCTCTCCCGTCGCGCGCGACAACCGGTCCGCATCCTGACCGCCGTCGTCGCCATCGTCCTGCTCCTCGCGTGCGTCAACCTCGCCAACCTCATGCTCGCGCGCGGTGTGGCCCGTGCGCGCGAGACCTCGATCCGGCTCGCGCTCGGGTCTGGCCGTCTCAGGCTCGTGCGGCAGGCATTCCTCGAGAGCCTGCTGCTGTCGGCCGCGGGAAGCGCCTTGGGGTTGTGGATCGGCGTCTTCAGCGGACGTGCCCTGCTGAGGATGTTCACGGCGGGCGCGGGGCCGATTGCCATGACGCTGTCCGCCGACTGGCGGACGCTGGCCGTTACCGCGGCGGTTGCCTGCGCCGCCACGGTGCTGTTCGGCGTGCTGCCGTCCGTCCGGCTCGTGCGCCGCGACATCACTCCCGCGATGAAGTCCGCCGTCGCGGTCGGCGCCGGACCGCCGAGGCTGCGGTCGGCGACGATTCTGATGGCGGCCCAGGTCGCGGTGTCGGTTCCGCTCATCGCCGGCGCGGCGATCTTCCTGCAGACGATGCACAACCTGCAGCGCGTCGATCTCGGCTTCAATCCGGACCGCCTCGTCTCGTTCCGCATCGATCCATCGCTGAGCGGCTACGAGCGGGCACGGGTGGCGCAGACGTTCGAGCTCACGCTCGACCGCGTGCGGGCCGTGCCCGGCGTCTCCGCCGCGACGCTGGTGGGTGAGCCGCTATTGGCCGGCTCCAGCTCCAACACCACGGTGACGCGCGAAGACGGAACAACGGCGGACGTGTACTTCAATCGCATCGGCCCCGACTACTTCGCGACGATGGGGATTCCTCTGATTGCCGGCCGGCCGATCGACGAGCGCGATCGCCTTGGCGCTCCGCGCGTCGTCGTAATCAACGAATCGGCCGCGCGCACGCTGTTCGGCGCGGCGTCGCCGCTGGGGCGGCACTTCCGGATGTTCAATGTGGAGACCGAAGTCGCCGGCGTTGCGCGCGACACGAAGTACGACAGCCTGAGAAAGGCGCCGCCGCCGGCCATCTTCCTGGCGTACGCGCAGACCGTGACGCCTTTGACGCTGGGCGCGATGTATGTGGTGGCCCGCACGACTGCCGCTCCCGCGGCATTGATGGGCGCCCTCCGCGGCGTGGTATCTGACGTGGATCGCGACGTTCCGGTCAGCCGGATGAAGACGCAGACGGAGCAGATCCAGGAAACCCTCGGGACCGAGCTGGCGTTTACCCGGCTGCTCGTGACGTTCGGCGCGTTCGCGCTCTTCCTGGCGTGCATCGGGCTGCACGGACTGACCGCTTATTCGGTCGCGCGGCGCACCAGCGAGATCGGACTCCGGATCGCGCTCGGCGCGCAGCGGGGGAACGTCCTGTGGTTGATTCTGCGTCAGGCGGTGGTCGTGACGGCGATCGGCCTCGCCGCAGGCATTCCGATGACGATTGCCGGAACGAGGGCCGTCGCCGCGGTGTTGTATGGCGTCCGTCCCGCCGATCCGCTGAGCCTCTCCGCAGCGGTGGGACTGATGAGCGCGGTGACGGCCCTGGCCGCGTATCTCCCCGCGCACCGCGCCGCGCGTCTCGATCCGCTGACGGCGCTCCGAGCGGAGTAATCCAAAAGCGCGGGCGGTAGCCCACGCAAGCCAGATTTCCAAATTACCCGACTAACTCTTCGCTTCCTTCCAGTTCTCGCCGACCCCCACGTCCACGGTGAGCGGCACGTTCAGCTTCACTGCCCCTTGCATCAGCTCGCGGACCGCGGATGCCGTTTCATCGGCGGCCGCCCTGGGCGCCTCGAAGAGCAGCTCGTCGTGCACCGTGAGAATCATGCGCGCACGGCCCCCCGCGACGTTCGGAAGCCCCGCATGGACGTCGATCATGGCCTTCTTCAGGATGTCGGCGGCCGAGCCCTGGATCGGAAGGTTGACCGCCATGCGTTCGGCGGCGCTCCGCACCTGGAAATTGCGGCTGTTCAGCTCGGGCACCAGCCGGCGCCTCCCGAACATCGTCCTTACGACTCCGCTCGCGCGGCCCTCCTCGAGCGTGCGATCGATGAACGCGCGCACGCGCGGGAAGCCGGCGAAGTAGGCGTCGATGAACTCCTGCGCCGCCTCGGTCGTGACGCCGATATCCTTCGACAGCGTGAAGGCCGACTTGCCGTAGAGCAGCGCGTAGTTGACCATCTTCGCGATGCTGCGGAGCTGGTGCGGGTCGCGGGAGCTGTCGGGGCCGAAGATTTTCAGCGCCGTGCGTTCGTGAAAGTCGGCCCCCTCCGAGAACGCCGCGACGAGGACGGGATCGTCCGAGAGGTGCGCGAGCACGCGGAATTCGATCTGGGAATAGTCGGCGGAGATCAGGATGTTGCCGGGATCGGCGATGAACGCCCCGCGGATTTCGCGTCCGAGCTCGGTCTTGATCGGAATGTTCTGCAGATTGGGATCGCTGCTGCTCAGGCGCCCGGTCGCGGCGACGGCCTGGTTGAAGCACGTGTGCACGCGCCCCGTCTCCGGATTGACGAGCTGCGGCAGCGCGTCGATGTACGTGCCCTTCAGCTTCATCAGGCTGCGCCATTCGAGAATCATCCGCGGCAGGTCGTGCGCCAGCGCGAGCTCCTCGAGGACTTCGACGGCCGTCGACGGCGCGCGCGACGCGCCGGTCCGCTTGAGGACCGGCAACTGCAGCCGGTCGAACAGCACTTCGGCGAGCTGCTTGGGCGAATTGATGTTGAACTCGCCGCCGCAGGCCTCGTAGATCTCCTTCGTGCGGCGCGCCAGCTCCTGCTCGAGGCGGTGGGACTGCGACGCCAGCGCCGGCCCGTCGATCCGCACTCCCGCGCGCTCGATGTCGACCAGCACGGGGATCAGGGGCCGCTCGAGCTGTTCGTAGAGGTCGGAGAGCTGCTCCTTCGCGAGCAGCTCGCGGAAGATTGGCGAGAGCTGGCCGACCAGATCCGCGCGCTCGCCGGCATAATTCAGGATGGCTTCGACCGGCACGTCGGCGAGCGAGACGGCCTTCACTCCACGGCCGCAGACGTCCTCGTCCTTCAGCGCTTTGTAGCTCGCGTGTTCGAGCGCCAGATCCTCGAGCTTGTGCTCCGACCTCGTCGCGTCGATCAGATAGCTCGTCAGCATCGTGTCGGTATCGAGTCCGCGCAGCGCC
>Ga0310810_10000516_pt1 | contig 39217 bp, 40 predicted proteins | sample NCmetagenome_FD_207641 | JGI IMG/M metagenome (GOLD analysis project Ga0310810, IMG submission 207641) | Soil microbial communities from experimental microcosm in Duke University, North Carolina, United States - NC | ecosystem: Engineered > Artificial ecosystem > Soil microcosm > Unclassified ...
CCAGTGGCATTCGGCTCAATTGCCACTCCCATCGTGACGCTCGCCGCCATCACCGGCCTTCCACTCGACCGCTTAAGCGCCGGCGTCGGCCGCGTCTGCGCTCCGGTTTCGCTGATCGTCCCGGCATACCTGGTAATGGTGATGGGCGGCTGGCCTGCATTGCGCGGCGTTCTGCCGGCAGCGGCCGTATGCGGGATCGCCTTCGCCGGGACGCAGTTCCTGGTCTCGAACTTCATCGGGCCGCAGCTCACCGATATCCTCAGCTCGCTCGCCGCCATTGGATCGCTCGTGATCCTGTTCAAACTTTGGAAACCGAAGCCGGGTTTCAAGTTCGATGAGCACAGCTCCGTTCATGCGACGCCACCCCAACACCCAACCGGCGCGTTGATGATGGCATGGGCACCGTACCTGCTGCTGGTGATTTTCGTGTTGCTGTGGGGGTACAAGCCGATCCAAATGAAGCTGAACACCGCGTCGCAGGTCTTCACATGGCCCGGACTGCACAATGTGATCGTCCGCATGCCCCCGGTTGTAGCGAAGCCTGCGCCTTACGGAGCGCCCTACACGTTCAACTGGCTTTCGGCGCCCGGCACTGCCTGCCTGTTTGCGGCGTTGCTGGCCGCGGCGCTGCTCCGCATGCCTTTCTCTCACTTTTTCCGGGTCTTCCGAAGCACCGTGCGGCAATTGCTACTGGCTGAACTGACCATCGCCGCCGTGCTCGCTCTTGCTTTTCTGATGAATTATTCAGGCGCCACCGCGACCTTGGGGCTGGCGTTCGCCGCCACCGGCGTTCTGTTCCCGTTTTTCAGCGCGCTGCTTGGATGGTTGGGGGTGTTCCTCACAGGCAGTGATACCGCGGCCAATGCCTTGTTCGGAAACCTCCAGGTGGTCACGGCCCAGACGCTGCATATGAATCCGGTGCTGATGGCGTCATCGAACTCGGCGGGCGGCGTGATGGGGAAAATGATCAGCCTGCAGAGCGTGGCCGTGGCGTCATGCGCGACCGCGATGAAACCGCAGGACGAGGGCCGCCTGTTCCGCTTCACCCTGAAGCACAGTATCCTGCTGGCCTCGATTACGGGCTTGCTGGTGGTGTTCTATACCTACGTAGCCCCGCAACTGGCGCCGTGACTAGCACGAGCATGCCTGCCCGGCCAAGAGTGTACAGACGCCGGACCAACGCCGCTACAATCGCAGGGTGTGCCTCGAATCGACGTCCTCTCATTCGCAGTCAGGCCTGTCTATTGGAGCTGGACGCGGAGGCTCGCCGCCGCGCCGCCGACGTATATGGTAAGGATCGGCTGCGTGGTTGCGACGCTCAAGCCAGGCAGCGGCGGAATCTTGACATTCACCTGCAGGACACCGGCCACCAAGGTGGGGGCCGGACCTACGTAGAGCACTGGCGCAGGGACTTCCAATACCTGGCCGCCAGTCACATAGTGGATCTTCGCTCGAGCCTGGGCAAGCTGGACTGGAAGCGGCCCCGTTACGGGAACGCCGTCGACTTCGGGCGGGTTGGTCGGGCCGCCGCCGGTGGCGAACACCTGGAGGACCGATCCCTGCGGAGCGGGTTCATCGCTGTTGGGAGTCCCGTTCTGATTAAGGGCAGCGAACAGACCTGGGAATGTCTGGGTCACGGGCAGGGTGTTGGTATTCGAGCGCACGCCGTCGTACTCGACATGGATGTCCACAGTGCTCATGCCGGCAACTTCGAACGGCACTACCAGGTTGATTTGCGCCGCTTGCGCGTAAAGAATCGGCGCCGCCATACCATTGAAAAATACCTGCACGCCGGTGAGTGAATTACCAAACTTGCCGGACGAGTCCAGGCCGGCCGAAACGCCCTGCTGTGGCCCCAGATCGCGGCCGTAGATCGACGTGATCATGCCGGGCGCGACAGCTCCGCCTTGCGCCCCGGCGGCGTTCTGTATCTTGATCCACGGCACCGATGGCGCAAACTGCGGAAGGGGGTTGGCGCCCAGGTAAACGTACTCCACAAAGCCCGTCACGCCGAATGATGCGAAATAGAGATTTCCGCTCGGATCGGGCGCCACTGCCCGTATTGGGCCGCGCGAGCCCGCAAAAATCGAGCTGATGACGCCGCTGGGCGTCACCTTGCGGATCGTCCCATTCGCCGTGTCCGCGATCCACACGTTTTCGGCGCCGTCAACCACCACTCCGAAGGGCAAATTCAGCAGCGCACGGTTTGCCGGTCCACCATCACCGGCGTACCCAAGTTGACCGGGCGTGCCGGCGAATGTGGTGATGATTCCGGACGGGCTAACCTTGCGAACGGTGTGCACTGGGTTATCCGCAATATAGAGATTGCCGTTCGCGTCCAGGGCGAGCGACCGCGGTGTGGACAGCTCCGCCCCGGTAGCCGGTCCACCGTCTCCCGTGAAACCGACAATGCCGTTCCCGGCAATGGTGTGAATAGTCCCGTCCGAAGTGATCTTTCGAATATCGTGCCACTAGTCGAAACTCTGCGCACGACGCCCCGGTTATAGTCCGCGAAGTAGACATTGCCCGCCGCGTCGACGGCCACACCCATTGGAGAATCGGGTTCCGCGTCCACAGCCGGCCCGCCGTCTCCCGCATATCCAGCGGTTCCGTTCCCGGCCAAGGTGGTGATCACTCCGTCCGGCCGAATCTTCTGCACGATGTGGAAGTTGTTGTTGGCGCCATAGACTACGCCGGAGGAATCCGCCGCGATGCCAAACCCCAACTGGTTGCTGATGTTGGGCACGTTCGTGTTGGGATATTGAATCACGGTCCCATCCGGAGATATTCTCTGGAGGGTCCGCGCCGCGACATACACGTTGCCCTTTGGATCGACGGCAAGCGAGCCGCCGAAGGGTTCCACTGTATCGATGATTCCCGATGGAGAAATACGGCGGATGGCAGGCCGGCCATCGGAGAACCATAGATTCCCGGAGGGATCGAATCCCATCCCGCCAATCGGGTTCGGCGCCACTCCAGCCAGCAGCGCGGGCCCTCCGTCGCCACCTCCGCAGCAGTGGAAGGCAAGAAAGCCGTCGCCCAAGTATCCTGCTACCGGGACGACCAAGCCACCAGTCGTGATCCTTCGGATGTCTCCGCCATCCGAGAAATACACGTTTCCGGCGGCATCCACGGCGAGACGAGTAGGGGTGACGAGTGTCTGATTCGCCGGCACATAATTGGCAAGTGGCCCGTTGTTGGGCAAGATCGCACTGGCATCGACAGTAATGAACTGATAGGTATCGGTCTGCGCGAAGCAAGGAAAGACGGAAAGAAACAACATTACCGAAAGCAACAGAGATACCGACGCCCTTCCAGGAACTCCCATGATCTCAGGTTAGCGGATTAAGAACCATAGCTGCTGGTCAATGCTGATCACAACAGCGTAGACGTTCGGTGATTCAATTCACGGCAGCTCACACCCGCCGAAGCAGACTGGGCGGTCTGCTGTGTTCGCCCCGTTTGGAGCATCGTCTCAACTTCGAACGCACCCGCGCTGAAGTGACTAGTTGACTAATAGAAGGATTGAAGGGCAACTTCACACCCCTCTGGCTCCGATCGCCTACAATCGCAGGGTGCCTCGAATCGCCGTCGTCTCAATCGCCATTCTTCTTTCCCTGGGCGCCCGCGCGCAGAAGAAGCCCGTTACCATCGATGCCGTCACCGCCGAGCGAAGTGTCACTCGCTCGGCCCCTATCCAATGGGCGCCGGACGGCAAGCGTTTTGCCTGGCTGGAAGATAAAGAGCTCTGGCTGTACGACGTCACGGCGCGCCGCGAAAAGCAACTAGTGAGTCTGGCGGATCTCGACGTCAAAGCCGTCAAATCCGCAGCTGCTGAACCTTTCGACTGGCGCAACCGGCACGTATCCAAGCAACTTTTTACCTGGTCCGAATCCGGTAAAGAGATCGTGATTTCGACCAGGGGAGACCTGTTCCTGCTATACCCGGACACTGGGAAGTTTGATCAGCTTACCTCGACGGCTGCGGCCGAGTTCGACGCCAAGCTGTCGCCCGACGGCCGCTTCGTCTCCTTTCGCCGCGAACACGACCTTTACTCGCTCGAAATAACGACAGGAAAAGAAACCCGGCTCACTCATGATGGTTCCGAGACGTTGCTCAACGGCGAGCTCGACTGGGTTTATCCCGAGGAACTGGAGATCCCCACGGCCTACTGGTGGTCGCCGGACAGCAAACGGATCGCGTACCTGCAGCTCGATATCAGCCACGAGCCCGTCTTTCCGCAGGTGGATGTCTTGGCGCTGCGGGCGCGCTTTGAGCCCGAGCGCTATCCCAAGGCCGGGGATCCCAACGCCGATGCGCGCGTCGGTATCGTCCCGGTAACCGGCGGTGAAACGCGATGGATGGATTTGGGTGAGACACGCGACTATCTGCTGGCGCGCGTGGCATGGCTGCCCCATAGCCAGGCGGTCGCCGTTGAGCGGCTGAATCGCGTCCAGAACCGGCTTGATTTGTTGATTGCCGATGCCGCGAACGGCGCCGCGCGTGTCGCTTTGCACGAAGAGGACCCGTACTGGATCAACATCAACGACGATCTGCGATTTCTGGGTGACGGTAAACGTTTCCTCTGGGGCAGCGAGCGTGATGGCCACCATCATCTGTACCTCTATTCCATCGAAGGTGAGCGGCTCAAGCAATTGACGGAAGGAGCATGGGAAGTAGACGGCGTAGCGGGCGTGGACGAATCCGGCGGCGAAGTTTATTTCACGTCCACTGAACAGAGTCCCCTTGAGCGCCAACTTTACGCGGTCGAGTTGGATGGAAAGCATCGCCGGCGTCTGACCGCCGAGCCGGGCACGCATGAAATTTCGATGGGTCCGAACAACGAATATTATCTGGACACGGCGTCGAGCCTGACTTCGCCCGTGCGCCGTACGATTCATCGCCGTGACGGCAAACAAGTAGCTGTGTTGCGTGAAGCCGACCGGTCGCAACTGGATGCATATCAGATTTTGCCCACCGAGATCCACAAGTTCAAGACCACCGACGGCGCGCTCCTCTATGCGCGCTTGATCAAGCCGGCGGGCTTCACGCACGGCCGGAAATATCCGGTCATCGTAATGGTGTATGGCGGCCCCCACGCACAAGAGGTCCACGATGCGTGGACGCCCCTCGGCTGGGACCAAGTGCTGGCGCACCGTGGATTTGTGATTTGGCAGGTGGACAATCGCGGCTCCTGGGGACGAGGGCACGCATGGGAATCCGTCATCTTTCGCAACATGGGCGCGCGCGAGCTGGAAGATCAGAAGGAAGGCATCCGCTATCTCGACTCGCTGGGCTTTGCGGAGGTCTCGCGCATGGGTCTCTACGGCTGGAGTTACGGCGGCTATATGACGCTGTTCACGCTGACCCGTGCGCCAGGCCTGTTCCGCGCGGGCATCGCCGGCGCGCCGGTCACGCACTGGCGCAACTATGACACCATCTACACCGAACGCTATATGGGATTGCCCGCGGAAAATGCCGACGCCTATGAACGCGCGTCAGCTCTCTCTAAGGCAGGCGATTTGAGCGCGAAGCTACTGCTGGTCCACAACCTGGAGGACGACAACGTGCACTTCCAGAACACAGTGCAGGTGATGGATGCGCTCGAGCGCGCGGCCAAGCCGTTCGAGCTGATGCTATACCCTCAGAAGGCACACGCCGTCACAGGGCCGGTTCGCAAACACCTCTACGAAACGATGACAGAGTTTTTCGAAAGGAACGTGAAATAACGGCGCTACTTGCCGCGGCCGCCCGCCGGGCCGCCGCCCCCGCCAGCCCTGGCACCGCCACCAAACCCACCGCCTGCGCGCGACACCGGACTCGAAGCCGAGCTGGATGCTGCACTCGATGCCGAGCGTACCGAACCACCCGAGGACGCAACCGTGCCCGAGAGTCCGCTACGCGTAGCGGCTACTGTGGTGTGTGCGCCTGAAGCAGTCACCCCACGTGAAATGTGGCTGCCGCCTCCGCCTCCGCCACGCAGGTAGCCGGTGTTGTAGAAACTCGGCGAATAGAGGTAGTCGTAGACCGTGAACGGGCTCCACAATGCGTATCCAAAGGGATTGTAAAATGCGCCGCGGTATGGAATGAACGTGTACATGTTGAAGTAGGGATTGAAGGCCCACCCGCTCGAGTACCAGGACATACCGGAATCCCGAACGGTTTTCGCCGCCGACACATTGGCCATGCTGATGTACTCGGAGCGCCTGCGGCTCCACCGGTACAGTGCGTCGACGTCGTCCTTATTGAATTTGGCCAGCTTGAGATCGCCGTTCAGGGCCAGCAGTTGGCCCTCTTTGATTTCCTGGGACTTGTCGTTGATCTGGGCTAGCACCGCGCCATCGTACACGCGCAGCGCGGCCGGATCGGAATCAAAACGGTAGATACCCTTCTTCTCAATTTTAACCGCGTAGTCGTTGTAGACAATCGTGACCCCATTGTCCTTCAGCAACTCGTCGGCCTCGACCAGGATCGAACCCGATAGGAACTCCACACGCGTATCGATCAGCCGGTTGGTCACCATGCGGAATGAACTGCTTTCGGCAATACGCAGGAAAACACCCGGCGTGAGCAGCACCTCGGCGCGGCCATCCTCGGTGCGCAACTGGGCGTTCTCTTTGATGTCCGGGAAATTGCCGAACTTGTTCTCGACCAACTGGTCACCGAGGTAAACACGGCCTTCCGCGTAGTGGATCAAACCGGATTTTGCCGAGATCACGGATTGTGCCGAAGCGATAAAACTCGACGCGACCGCCATCACCGCAACGCCCAATGCCAAGCGCACAAGGGTTTTCATGAAGTGCCTCAACTCGATCTTCCTCCTATATTTGGGGCGTGTCAATCGGGGGCGGCCGCGTACCATGTAACTTTTGAGGGCCGGCCGACGGCCGATTCCCGGCTCGCGCAATCGCCCATGTGAGGGGAGTCTTACAGCCTCACGATTTTTTCGGAGCTAATGCCCTTAAGCGCGTTGCGCGTATCGACGATAAGCTTTGCCTGCTCGGCGATCTTACGGTAGTTGAAGGCGGAGTGGTCGGTAACAATGACGGTGCAATCCGCCGTCGCCACCTCGCTCACGTCTTCCGAGGACAATTTCTCGCCGTCGAGCTGCAGCCCAGCCACATGCGGATCAGAGAAGGTGATGCGCGCGCCGCGGCGCTTGAGCAGCAGCATGATATCGAGCGCCGGAGACTCGCGCACGTCTTCGATGTCTTTCTTGTATGCGACGCCCAAAACGTGGATGTGCGAGCCTTTGAGGGGTTTGGTGTGGTCGTTGAGCGCGTTCTGAATCTTATCCACCACGAAGTGCGGCATCTGCCCGTTGATGTAACCGGCGAGCTCGATGAACCGCGCTTCGATACCGGCCTGCTTGGTCTTCCATGACAGGTAGAAAGGATCGATGGGGATGCAATGCCCACCCAGGCCCGGACCCGGATAGAACGGCATGAAGCCGAAAGGCTTGGTGGCCGCCGCGTCGATCACTTCCCACACATTGATGCCCATGCGGTCGCACATCAGCGCGATCTCATTGGCCAAGCCGATGTTGATCATGCGGAATGTATTCTCGAGCAACTTGACCATCTCGGCCACCTGCGTCGAGCTGACTGCAACCACTTTCTGCAGCGCCTGCGAGTAGAACACGTGGCCCATTTCGGAACATGCGGGCGTCGTGCCGCCAACCACTTTCGGAATATTTGAGGTATTGTACTTTGCATTGCCCGGATCGACTCGTTCCGGAGAGAAGCACAAAAAGAAATCCTTGCCTACCTTCAAACCGCCCTGCTCGAGCATCGGCAGCACCACTTCGTCGGTGGTACCGGGGTAGGTCGTCGATTCCAGAATGACCAGCATTCCGGGATGGAAGAACTTGGCGATCTCACCGCACGCGGACACAATGTAGCTCATGTCCGGGTCTTTGGTCTTGCGCAGCGGAGTCGGCACACAGATGTTCACCGTATCGAGGTCTTGGATCACTGAAAAATCCGCCGTGGCCTTTATCTTTCCGGATTCAACCAGTGGCCCGAGCGTTGCGCTCGGCACGTCTCCGACATAGGAATCGCCCTTATTGATCCGCGCGATTTTGGAATCGCTCAGATCGATGCCGGTTACCGTGAACCCGGCCTTGGCAAACTCAACTGCCAGCGGCAAGCCCACATAACCCAGGCCGACGATCCCGACCTTCGCCTGACGCGTGCGAATCTTCTCCTCCAGCACACGGGCCGTTGTCTCCGTATCAACTTGTATGTTGCTCATTAGTTTTTTATCGTCCCACAGAAGAATTCGCCTGCTCCTATGATCTCAGCCGGACCGACCAGGTACAAATCGGGGTTTCCCCGTATCTCGAGAGGTCCAGCGGGAGTGTGTACGGTAACTGGGCTCTCCACCATCCTGCGGCTAATAGCCGCCGCTACGGCTCCGGCAGACCCTGTACCAGAACTAAAGGTTTCACCTGCTCCACGTTCAAAAAACACCACTTCCAGCGCGTGCCGGCCCCTCGCCCGGAAGAAAGAAACATTGGTACGGTCCGGAAAAATTGGGTTCGTTTCGATTTCGGACCCCATTTTGCGCCAGTCGAAGTCGAAGTTTTCCACAGGCACGGCGCATTGCGGATTACCCACCCAGACGAGCGTCACGTCGCGCGCGCCGGATGAGAGCGGCAGACTGAAATGTTGGGCCCGGATTTCGGGCGTGCCCATATTCATCTCAAACGTGAAATGTAGGCCTGCATGGTCCAGCAGGCGCAAGTGTTTGAGGCCGGCTCCCGTTCGGATTCTAACATCTGGACCCTGAAGTCCCTGGTGGACCAGAAACGCGGCTGCACACCGCGTGCCATTGCCTGAGATCTCGGCGACGCTGCCATCGGCATTGAACAGGTGGATTGCGCCATCGGCTCCCTCGCCGCCAGGCGAGACGTGCAGCCAGCCGTCGGCGCCGATTCCGGTATGGCGGTCGCAAAGGGCGCGGGCCAACTCTGCCAGAGGCGCACCGGGGGGGAGATCGGCGACCGGGGTCAGCAAAAAATCATTCTTCGCCCCGTGAGCTTTCAGAAACGGGATCTTGAGCATCGTCATGAATAGGGTGCAGGAGGTCGGTGGGCGCCGTGTGCCGCTCGTAGATCTCGATCACCGGTGCCCCTTTGACGATGATCCGCGTCATCAGATCGTAATTGGGGCCGCGCCGGCGCGCGCGATTGATGGCCGTCTGCACCGGATCGCCGCCCATCACCAACGCCCATTGTTCCCACAGGACGAGGTCGGGCCGCAACTGAGCTGACTGGAACGCCACACCGTTGTCGCCGGTGAGCGTGTCGCGGAGCGGGATGCCGGCCTCGCGGAAGACGCCCGTGTAATCACCGAAGGAAGTGAATACGCCGTCACCAGGGTGGTAGCGGGATTCGAGAAACTGAGCCGCCTTCCTGGTCCATGCACGCCGGGCCACAGAGTTGATTTCCGATTCCTTCCAGGTAATCCAGGCTTCGGGACGAGGGTTGAGCAGCCAGGGCGCAATGGAAATGCCGGCGATTACGACAGCCATGATCCAGCCTGCCAACGCACGCCGCTCGGACAGGCGTTTCCGAGCCGAGTCAGTGCGGGCCCCACTCACAAGCGCCACAATCGCCGCGCCGCAGAACGTTGCAAGGGGCAGCAGGACAAGCCCGTACCGCGCGTTGTAATAGCCGTGCGGCCATAGGTTGGGGATGAAGATCGGCGTCCCGGAAGAGTGAACACTCCAGATGTAAAAAGCGCCCGGCAGCGACAGCAGCACCAACGGCCAGAATGCCCGCTTCCACACCGCGGCTAACGCCCCCGCCGCCGCGATGAAGAATAATGGCGCGCCAGCGCAGGCCCGCACGGCCCAGCCGAAATAGATCACGGCCATTTTCCAGTCATCCTTGCCGGGATACGGCAGGCCGCGCTGAATGGCCTTGGGGGACGACGGCCCAGAATAGAATTCCCAGACATTATGGAAGACCAGCCCGTTGTAGGCCAGCCACAAGACCGGCCCAGCCGAGGCGATCAATCCAAAAGCCAGCGCCGTTTTGAACCGTCGGCCGCGTGCGGTGGCGAGGAAATACGCGGTGGCGAACGGAATCAGAAACCATCCTTCATAGCGCGTGAGCGTGCCCGCAAACAATGCAATCCCCGCGCCCGCCGCGCTCCATAGCGACCGTGTGGCTCCGAACCGCACGGTAAAGTAGAGCAGCGCGGCCAGCGAGGCGAAGAAGATCGCTTCAGTCATGGGCGTGGATTGCAGATAGAGAGCGTTGGGATTTACGGCGTAAAGCGTCGCCGCCGTGGCCCCGGCCACCGTGCTGCCGAAAACGCGGCGCACCGCGGCAAACAGGAAAGTCACACCGAGCACAAAGCAGATCGCCGGAGGGATCGCCCCGGCCAACCCGCTTCTCCACAGCTCATCGCGGACCACGAACGGCAGCAGCAATGCGTGCAGCATCGGCAGCCACACCGTGCCAAACTGCGGATATCCGGGAGTACGCGAATCGATGATACGCCGCGCGATGTTAAGATGCGCCTCGGCGTCGCCATAGTAGAGCGTCCAGCCCTGGCGCCACGAAAGCCATACCGCTCCGGCGCTGAGAAGCGTCGCCAGCATTGCGGCGATCACAACCGGCCAGCGGCTAAATTTGGCGGCGAACGCCGACCGCGTCTCAGAAATTGGTGAAGGCTTTGAACTCGCGATAGCGGTCATCGATTTCCGAGTGGTCGAGCGTCCGGAAGCGATCCGGCCCGAACTTTTCGCAGCAGAAACTGCCCATCACGGACCCATAAATGACCGCCCGGCGAAGGACCTGGTGGTCGATCTCGCCGTGCTGTGGATGGACACCCTGCTGTGCCAGGTATCCCATGAACCCGCCCGCGAAGCAGTCGCCCGCGCCGGTGGGATCGAATACGTCCTCCAGCAGAAACCCGGGCACGATGAAGTGCTGGCCGCCGTGAAACAGGATGGCGCCATATTCGCCGCGCTTGATCACCAGCGTTTGCGGGCCCATGCGCTGAATCTTGTCGGCGGCGCGCCGCAGGTTGTGCTCGCCGGCCAGCATGCGCGCTTCGCTGTCGTTGATCAGCAAGAAATCCCATTGACGGATGGTCGAGAGCAGGTCGTCGCGATAATCGCCAATCCAGTAATTCATGGTGTCGCCGCCCACGTAGCGCACGCCGTTCATCTGGCTGCGCACGCTGCGCTGCAAGGCCGGCTGGATGTTACCCAGCAGGAGATACGGCTCCGTGCGGTACGATTCCGGCAGTTGAGGCTTGAAATCAGCGAAGACGTTGAGTTCCGTCACGAGCGTCGTGCGATCGTTCATGTCCGGCGAGTAGACGCCCGACCAGAAGAACGTCTTGCCCGGCACACGATCGAGCCCTTCCAAATCGATGCCGCGACTCGATAAAAACCCAGCATCCGCCTCCGCGAAATCGTCGCCCACCACCGCCACCAGCTTGACCCGCGTAAAAAAGCTGGCGGCCAGCGAAATATACGTGCACGACCCGCCCAGGATACGATCTACTTTCCCGTGCGGCGTCTCGAGGCCGTCATAAGCAACAGAGCCGACTACAACGAGGGACATTGGAACGATTGTAACCCTAGGTGTTAGGTGCCAGGTGCCAGGTGTTAGTTCGCAGGCTGGCAGAGGGGGGAGCGTGGTTTTCCCTTGCACCTAACACCTAAGACCTAACACCTACTAGAATCACCTCATGCGACTCGCCATTCTCCTGCTGCCCACCCTGTGCTGGGCGGCAAGGGTGCCGGTGGATTTGTCCGGCGTGCGTCCGGGGCCGGTTGCGGTCGAGTCCTTGGGTGGTTCGCTAATCGTCAACTGGCCCGATGAGCAGGCGCGCGTGTGGCATGCCACGTTTTCGTTGGACCCCGCGCAGCCGCTCATCACTTCCATCGCGCTGGGCGGCAATTCCATCGTGGAGCGCGCGCGGCCGCTCTATTGGTGCTCCACCGGCGTGCGGCGCGGAGGATGGGATCAGTTTTTCGATTTTCCGCCTAGTCATCCGAACGGCACGCGCCGGTTCGCAGGTGACTTTCAACTGCATTATGCCCAGGCTCGGACCGTGGGTGATCGCGTCCAAGTGATCTTCGGAAGAATGCAGATGGGAATCTTCGAGGGGACCATCGCCTACACGTTTTATCCGGGCAGCCGCCTGATCCGGCAGGAGGCCATCGTCAGCACGCAGGAACCGGACGTAGCCTACTTTTACGACACCGGCATGCGCATGTCCGCGCCAAGCGATATGCACGCCGGCGGAAACATGACGGCGGAGATCACCTATGCCGATACCGCCGGCCGGTTGCGGACCGAGCGTGCCCAAGGCCCCGAGCGCGTTCCCATCGCCGCGCGTTACCGCTCGCTTGCCGTGCGCACCGCCGGCGGGAGTATCGCAGTCTTCCCGCCACCTCACCAGTACTTCTTTGCGCGCGACTTCACGACCAATATGGGCTACCTGTGGCACACCGCGTTTCGCGGATCGGTCTCCATCGGCGTTCGCCAGCTGCCGGACGACAACTCCAGCTACTATCCCTGGATGAACGCGCCGCCGGGCACCTGGCAGCACATGGGTGTGTTTTACCTGCTCTCCGATCAAGAGCCGCGAGCCCTACTGGCGCAGGTCCAGCGATATACGCACGGCGACCGCTTCCCTGCCCTCGACGGCTTCAAGGTGGCCGCCGCGCACTGGCACTTCGCCTACAGCGAGCAGGCGCTCGAAAAAGGCTTTGACTGGACGCCGCCGTTCAAGCCGGTCCTCAAAGACATGGGCGTGGATGCGGCCGTGATCATGGATTTTCACGGCGACGGCCATCCCCGCGACCTCTCCATGTTGCGTCTCAAGGAACTCGAAGCCTACTTCCGCGCCTGCCGCACGCAATCCGATGCACGGTTCTTGCTGATCCCGTCCGAAGAGGCGAACGTGTACTTGGGCGGGCACTGGGCGCTCGTTTTTTCAAAACCGGTTTACTGGTTCATGGACCGGCCCGCGGGTGCACCCTTTGTCGAGAGTGTCGCGGGCCATGGCCCGGTGTATCGCGTTGGTAACGCGTGCGAATTGCTGGATATGGTGCGCCGCGAAGGCGGCTACATGTACCAGACGCATCCGCGCACCAAGGGATCGACCGGATTCCCGGACCAGATTCGCGAGACTGAACACTTCCGCGACGCCCGTTATCTGGGCGCGGGTTGGAAGGCCATGCCGTCGGATTTATCTTCGCCGCGGCTGGGCGAGCGCGCGCTCAAACTGCTCGACGACATGAACAACTGGGGATTGCGCAAGCGGTTGCTTGGTGAGGTGGACGTTTTCCAGATCGATTCGACGCACGAACTGTACGCGCACATGAACGTGAATTATGTGCGCCTTCCGCGGCTTCCGGATTTCGAGCACTACGGAGAAGTGGTCGAAGCGCTGGCGCGCGGCGATGGCTTTATCACCACCGGCGAAGTGCTGCTGCCGGAGTTCAGCATTTCCCGCGCCGGGGATGCCATCACGGTGCGCGCCCGCATCGAGTGGACCTTTCCATTGGCGCTGGCGGAGATCGTCTGGAGTGACGGTGCCAACACTCACCGCGAAACGCCGGCGATGGAGGCCACGCGCGAATTCGGCCACGATGCATTCACCTGGACGATTCCGGCGAAAAACTGGAAGTGGGCGCGGCTCGCCGTGTGGGACGTCGCCGGCGATGGTGCGCTCACCAACCCCGTGTGGCGATAGAATGCAGGAGTCATGAAAACCATCTGCATCCTGCTTGTTAGTTGCGCCGCGGCCCTGGCACAGTCGGCAAACCCGCTGACTGACGCCGTGATGAACCGCTACAAAGGCATTCGCCAGAACTTGATCGAAAGCGCGGAAGCGATGCCGGAGGACGGCTATAGCTTCCGGTTGACGCCAGCGCAGCGTCCCTTCAGCGAATGGATCGGGCACGTGACTATGGGCAATTACAATTTCTGCGGCATCATCAAGGGTGAGAAGCCGCCGGATACGAACCACCTGCACGCGCTCACGGGCAAAGCGGAGCTCAGCAAGGCGCTGGTCGAATCGTTTGAATATTGCGACAGCGCATTGAAAGGCATGGACGACCGCAAGGCGTTGGCCGAAGTCAGGATGGGCGACAAGAAGGTTTATCCCGTGCAGGGGATGGTGAATCTGGTGTCCTCCGGGAACGAGCACTACGGCAACATCGTGGGGTATCTGCGGAGCAAGGGCATCACGCCGCCGTCTTCGGCGCGCGCGGCCAAAAAGTAGCGCCCAAAATAGCGAGGTCACGATGTCTTCGAGAAGAGAATTCCTGGGTGCGGCGGCACTGGCTGCGGCCAAGCCGCTCAGGGCGGCGAGCGAATACAAAATCGCGGTCATTGGCCTGGTGCACTCCCACGTGTGGGGCCACCTGGGTCCGATGCTGAAAGGCGAGCACGCTACACTCGCCGGCATCGCCGAGACCGTCCCGGATCTGGTGGCCGAGGCTAAGAAGCGCGGGGCGGCCGGCGTTCCCTTCTTCAGCGACTATCACAAGATGCTGGACCAAGTGCGGCCTGACTTTGTGTGGGCGTTCGTCGAGAATAACCGCCATCTGGAAATCGTGGAGGTCTGCGCGCCTAAAAAGATCCATGTGATTTTCGAGAAGCCGCTGGCCTCCACGTACGCCGAAGCGCTGGCGATCCGGCGGTTGGCCCAGGAGCGCGGTATTCAGGTGATGACCAACTATCAGATGGCGTGGTGGCCGGCCAACTACACCGCAAAGGCAAAGGTGGATGCGGGTGCGCTGGGACAGGTCTGGCGGCTGCGCGGCATTGTGGGACACGGCGGTCCCGGCCGGTCGGAGGGTCTTAACAAGTATTTCTTTGACTGGCTCACCGATCCGGTGAAAAATGGCGCGGGCGCGCTCATGGACTTCGGCTGCTACAACGCGCTGTGGTCGCTCTGGTATTTCGGGCGACCGGAAAGAGTCTACGCGCAAGTCAATCGCCTCCGGCCACAGGATTTTCCCAAAGTCGATGACAACGCCGACCTGCTGCTTTCCTATCGTGACAGCGTCGGCATTTTTGAAGGAAGCTGGGATCTGCCGCGCGGTTTTCAGGATCTCGAGATTTTCGGATTAAAGGGCAGTCTCTATATGAAGAATGGCAGCGTGGAATTGCGCAGCGGGCGCGAGGCCCAGGCACTCGAAATCCAACCCCTGCCGCCCGAGCGTGCCGCTCCGCTCGCCTGCCTGACCAGTGCCCTCAAAGCCGGCCAACAGCTCGACGGGCTGACCGCGCTCGATATCAATGTTGGGGTAGCCGAGATCATTGAGGCCGCCAAGCGATCGGTCGAGACCGGAAACGCGGTGCCGCTGCCACTGAAAGCGTGACGAGGGGCACGAGCGCGCCTGTTTCAACTACAAGGCCGCCGGTGTCAGGCCTCGTCCACTTTGTAAATGGTCAATCCGGAAAGCAGCTTGGGATAGAAATCGGTGGATTTCTGCGGCATTACGCCGCCGGAAAACGAAATACGCGCGACATCTTCGATAGCGGTGGAGCGCAGTAGAAACGCGACCTGCGCCTCTCCGCGGCGCGCCGCTTCCACGGCCTTGTCCAGGCCGCGCACATAGCGGAGGTTCTTCTCCGCTCGCACGGCCTCTTCGGTGATCCCCAGCACGCCGCTCAGCAGCATTTCATGCAGGATGGGAACGTCGAGTTTTTCTGAGGGCGCGCGCAACTGCAGCATGTAAAGCTTTTTCCCAGTGGTTACGCCAATCGCACCGCGCGGTGCGTCGCTCCAGAGACTTTGCAATTGCTCCGCTGAAGAAACCTCGTCGACCTGGAATTCGGTGGAAGCCTGCCGCAGAAATTCCGCGGCGTCGAATTCGGCGAGACCGCTCACCAGACGGTGGGTGGCGAGAATCTTCAGTCCAGGGGAATGCATGTTGACGAACGTCATCATGACGCGCGATGCGCCGGCGAGCCCGGGATTCTCGTTGCGAAACGCCAGCGCGGTTTCGTACCGGTGATGGCCGTCAGCGATTAACAGCTTCTTGCCGGCCGTCAGGCGTTGGATGGACGCGATGTGCGACGGGTCGGCGATCTTCCACAGCCGGTGCTCGGCGCCGTACTCGTCCACAACCGCCGCCGCCGGAGTTCCCTGCGTGTATGCCTCCAGCCGCCGGTCGATCTCGCGTCCGGGATCGGGATACAGCATAAAGATTTGCCCGAAGTGCGCGTGAGTATGACGCAACAGCTCGAGGCGGTCCTGTTTGGGTCCGGAAAGGGTCTGTTCGTGGCGGTGTACCACGCCCGCGCTGTAATCCTCGACCGCGCCGAGTCCAATGAAACCGCGGCGGGAGAGCCGTTCACCGGTATCGGGCACGCAGAAATCCTGAAAGTAGGCGAACAGGCACCGCTCGGGCTCGCGCTCCAGCACACCGCGGCCGATCCAATCGTTCAGGTGTTTGGCTGCGCGCGTGTAGACATTAGTCGTGGAATTGTCGGACGGCTGCCGCTCGCCTAATATGATCCGCACCAGGTTATAGGGGCTGAGGGCAAGATACCGGGCGCGCATCTCGGGCGAAATCTTGTCGTAAGGCTGCGTGACCAGATGAGCCAGGGGTCCGGCGGCATCGGTGTAACGATAAGGTTGAAAAGGGAAAATGTCAGCCATGTAAGGAGTTCGCTTCAGAATACCAAGGCAATATGAGACCCCGCCTAGGAGTTTCGCTTTATTCCGCTTGGCGCGCTTCCCGGATACGGTAGAGAAGAAGGAGTTCTCATGGCACCCATAAATCATCTACTGTTGAAGCTCGCGATTCGGGCACGCAACTTAAGACAAAACGTTAACGGACAGGACCTCATCGAATACGCTTTGATGGCGGGGTTTGTCGCGGTAGCGGCGGGAGCGTTGATGCCGAATATCGCGAGCAGTATCAGCACCGTTTTTTCGAAGATCAGCTCGATTCTGGGCGATGCGGCTGCGAGTTAGCGGCAGTCACCGGTCTAAGGCGGCCAGCTCGAAAGCTGCGTGACAGGGACGGGGTGCATGTGCCACGAAATGGCACAGGCATCCTTCGGGCGGATGCCGACGACGGACGCCTGTGCCAATCAAATTCCACAAAGGCGCTTCCAACCCGCGTGGAACCAGGGGGGCGCTAACAATCGCCCAGGAGGAGCATTCTTTAGCTGGGGAGTGCAGCGCCGGAAGGAATACTCTCAACATTTTTTACTTCACCGGCACCTTGAGACGGCAGGCAGTCGAACGTCTGCGGAATCAAACCGAAGCGCGCCTCGTAAGCCTTTGAAATTTCGCGCCGGAAGCGTTCTCCCGCACCGCGCCGCAACAGGTTGACGGTGCAACCCCCGAATCCGCCACCGGTCATCCGCGCTCCCAGAACACCGTCGATATCCACGGCCGTGTCCACCAGAAAATCCAGTTCCAGGCTGCTCACTTGGTAATCGTGCTGGAGGCTGACGTGGGATGCAACCATCAGCTGCCCCATCCGCTCCAGGTCCTGGTGATGCGATGCCGTAACGAACAGGCCCACGCGCTCGTTCTCCGTGATGACATGCCGCGCGCGGCGGGCGATTAGCTGCGGCGTGGACGGCGTGGCCAGATTCAGCAGCGCGACCGTCACATCGCGCAGGCTGCTCACCGCGGGATCGAGGCGACGGATGGCGTCCACCGCGGCCGCGCACTCCTGTGTTCTCTCGCGGTAAGAGGAGTTTGATAACTCATGTTTTATCATGGTATTAACAGCTATTATGTCAATATTTTCAGGAAGGTCGACCACCTCGTTCTTGAGGCTGCGGCAGTCGATCTTGAGAGCAGCGTTCTTGCGACCGAACACCGAAATGTACTGGTCCATGATGCCGCACGGAAGTCCGACGAAGCCGGTCTCGGCACGCTGACAAAGCTCGGCTACCGTAAGAGGAGCGATTTCCCGGCCGCCGAGCAGCGCAAGTGCTGCGGAGACTTCTAAGGCCGCCGAGGAACTGAGGCCCGAGCCTTCAGGCACGGAGCTGCGCACTAGCAGCCGTTTCGGCTGGATGGGGTAACCCATGCGGATTAGTTCCTGCGCGACGCCGATGACGTAGTCGGTCCAGTCGCGCGCGGGAGCGAGTTGTGCCAGATCCGCCACGGGCCATGACCGCAACTGGCGTTTTTCCTCAGAATAGACGCGCAGATATCCGTCCTCGGAATCGTCCGCAGCCACGAAGCAGGCGAGATCGAGTGCGATAGGAAGCACGAAGCCGAGGTTGTAGTCGGTGTGCTCGCCGATCAGATTCACGCGGCCCGGCGCGCGAAAGACGCGCATGTTCTGGTTGCTGCCGAATTGATGCTGAAAGCTGTCGGCGATCATGAGCGCTTGCGGGAGAGCAGCAACATCACGCCGCCAAACGCAAGCATTACGATGCCGCAGTAGAGGTTGACGTTCAGATCAGTGAGCGACGCTCGCAATCCAGGCGAGAACACGCCCAGCGCCGCCAGGATCAGGCCCAGCAGCCCGAAGAACCAGCCCGTGGGCGCGCGTAGATCAAGCATGCGTTATCGAAACCAAATGTTCAGGAACAACAGTACAGCGATAACCAAAACCGCGACCGGCGCGGGCTTGCGATACCAGCTTACTCCAGTATCGCGGGGAACTTTCGTCAGTCCATAGACGAGCCCTTGCAATTCCTCGGCAGGCCGCGGCTTCGTCAGCAGGCTCACTACAATCGTGACTACGAAGCAGGACGTCCAGGCAAAAATCGCAATCCAGAAATTCTGCGCCATGGTGGACGGAAACTGGTGAAGCGGCGCGATCCATCCGCCCTTATGCTCGGCAACGGTTAGACCGTGCGTCAGCGCGGCGGCGCCGGTGCCGGTCAGCAGGCCCGTGAAAGCGCCGTGACCCGTAGCGCGGCGCCAGAACATGCCCAACAGAAAGGTCGCAAAAAGGGGTGCGTTTACGAATCCGAATACCAGCTGCAGCAGATCCATGATGTTGTTGTAGTGCTGCGCCAGATAAGCGGTCATGATGGAGAGCGCCGTGCCGGCGACGGTGGTGATCCGGCCCACTTTCAAGTAGTGGGCATCGGGAGCGCCTCGGCGGATATAGCCTTGATAGATGTCGTAGGTAAAAACGGTATTGAAAGCGGTCACATTGCCGGCCATGCCCGACATGAATGAGGCCATCAGCGCCGTGAGCCCCACGCCGAGCATCCCCGACGGATAGAAGTGCGCCATCAGGGTGGTGAACGCCTGATCGTAATCGTAGCCGTCGCCTTTGAGCGGCAGCGCGTACCCGATGCTCATCTTGGCGATGGCTAACGCCGCAATGCCCGGCACGATCACGATAAACGGCATCATCATCTTTGGAAACGCCGCGATGAGAGGCGTGCGGCGGGCCGCGGACATGGAATCGGCTGCCATGGCCCTCTGCACAACCAGGAAATCCGTGCACCAATAGCCAAACGAGAGCACGAACCCGAGGCCCGCCACCATGCTGAACACCTCGACGCCCATGGGATTCTGGCTGGCGTCTCCCATGTATTTCCAACTGTGCGTCATCACCGACGGCAGGCGCGATTCGATGCCCGACCACCCGCCAGCCTTAACCACCGACATGATGGCCAGTGGCGCGAATCCCAGCACGATCAGGAAGAACTGCAGCACTTCGTTGTAAATCGCGCTGGTCAGGCCTCCCAGGAACGTGTAGGTCAGCACGATCGCCGCGGAGAGCAGCACCGAGGCGGTGAAACTCCAGCCGAGTACCAACTGGAGTAGCAGACCCAGCGCGTACATGGAAATGCCGGAGGAGAATACGGTCATGACGGCAAATGTGAGCGCATTCAGGCCGCGCGTTTTTTCGTCAAACCGCAGCTTCAGGTATTCGGGAACGGAGCGCGCGCGGCTGCCGTAATAGAACGGCATCATGAACACGCCCACGAACAGCATGGCCGGCACGGCGCCGATCCAGTAGAAGTGCGCCGTCATGATGCCGTACTTCGCGCCCGAAGCCGACATACCGATGACTTCCTGGGCGCCGAGGTTGGCGGCAAGAAACGCGAGGCTGGTGATCCAGACGGGAACCGAGCGGCCCGCGGTCAGGAAGTCGCGGCTGGACTCGACCGACTTGCGCAGGCGCCAGCCGATGCCGAGGACAAACCCGAAGTAGATCGCGAGGATAAGATAGTCTACTGTTTCGAGTTTCACCCCGGAACCCTGAAGCCCTCCCGACTGAAATGGAAAAGGTGAGTGTAGCGCGGAGGGAGCGGGAAACGCAAACCGCGACGGCAGTTAGGCGGCGGCGCGGCGCAACCATGCAAATCGTCCGGGTTGCGCTCGACAGGACTAGCCGCGCGCGCGGCGAAGTTCACGCAGATCGCGGAGATCCTCAGCGAGCACGTCGCGATCGCGCGGCGAGAGCGTATTGTTTTCCACGACGTTCTTCACGTCGTCAATCGCCTGATCGAGTTTGTCCTTGTCGAAATTGCCACGCGCGAGCTCCCGGTCGAACTGAGAGAGATGATGCTGGGCGTTAAAGTAACGCTCCTTCTCTTTCCCGTTAGGCGGCGTGAAGTGCTCGGCGCGCCGCAGATTATTCTGCACGCGAGCCACGAGACTGCGGGCGTTTTCGTAGCGTTCGTTCTGTGAGTATGCGACAGAGCCGGCCGCCATCAGCAGGGCAACCAGGATGAGCCTGCGTCGAGTAATCGCTAGCATTGAACCATGATATGACAACACGAAACGGCATAAGTGAAGTAGCGCTCTCGCTTAGCTGGGTGCCGCGACACTGCGCACCATGCCGCTTGCGCCTCGAAGCACCGCCCCACCTATCCGCCAAACTCAACATTGGCCCGCTCGAGTAGCGCTTTCATGTAACCGACGGTGTACGCTACCGAGGCCCGCGAACCGCCTGCCATCTCCGGAAAATGGTCGCCGATAACCACGCCATCGAACCCGACCTCGCGCAGCGCGCGCATGATCTTCCACATCTCCATGTAGCCGCTGTCGACGAATGATTCGACGAAATGGGGGACGGGCGCGCTGACGTTGCGGAAGTGGATCTTCCACAGCTTGCCCATGCGGCCGAAGTAACGGATCGCACCCACTACGTCCATACCCATCAGTTCCCCGCCCTCGAGCCACGTCCCGCAGCACAAGCACACGCCCACGTTCGGGCTGTTGGCGATTTCAAGCGCGCGCTTGTAGCCCTCGAAATTGCCGAAGATGCACCGCGGCACGCCACCCAGCATGGGAACCGGCGGATCGTCCGGGTGAATGCCCATGTACACTCCCTGCTCCTCCGCGACCGGCGCTGCCTGGCGGATGAAATACTCGTAGTTGTCCCAGATTTCCTTCTCGGTGTAGACGCGGCCGTGCGTCAGAGGACCTTTGAATTCTTTGCCGGCCCAATGGCCCGACGCGCTACTCAAGTTAAACGCGCGGGCGCGAGCGCCTCCGCGAGCCGTCTCGGGCTCCGAGCTCCAGATGCCGTTCCCCATGTGGGCATAGGTGGTGTAATGAATGCCGGCGCGTCCCACGTTGCGCAGGTAGTTCTTGTACTGCTCGATTTTCTTGTCGCGTCCGGGGAGGTTCAGGGTGACCTCTTCCATGTTGTGGACGTCGATGTTGCCGATGTTCCAAACCAGCAGGCCCGCGGACTCGACTTTGTTTTTGAGCCGCACAAAATTTTCGTAATTGGCGGCATCGCCTTGCGTCCAGATGTTGACGTAGCGTGCGCCGACCTGGTTGACGAATTGCAAATCTTCGTCCGACGGATCTGACCCCGGCATCTGGATGGAAATTTTGATTCCCGGCGCCCACGGCCGGGTGGCGCGGGCTCTCTGCTGGGCCTGCGCGGCGGAGACGGCCAGGGCTGTGCCAAGAAGAGCTCTGCCGAAATCGCGGCGTTCCAGTTGTTCCTTCATAAAGCGCAAGTATATATCGCCGGCGCTATATTTCGGGCATGTTCTGGAAACCGACGGTTAATCCCGTCGCGGCATGCCTCAAGCCGTCTTGAAGCGGTCGTCGATCTCGACCTGATATCCGCTGGCGAGCCGGTTGGTTTCATTCGCCATGCCGACCACCGCCATCAGCTCGGCGAGCATGGCGTCGGTCATACCCTGCTTGCGCGCGGCCGCGGTGTGCGAAGCAATGCAGTAGCCGCATTGATTGGTGACGCTCACCGCCAGATAGATCATCTCTTTGGTGACTGCATCGAGCGCGCCAGGCGCCATAATTTCCTTGATGCTCTGCCATGTGCGCCGCAGCGTCGCCGGATCGTGCGCCAGCGCCTGCCAGAAATTGTTGATCCAGTCCGTCTTGCGGGTGGCCATGATGTCGTCGTAGATGGCCCGCACTTCAGCGCTCGCGTCTTTGTACCCGATGAGTCCCAAGGTCGCCATTCCGGTCTCCTACGGGCAATCTAGCACTCTCTCGGGTACAATTTGCGCTATGCGCAAGAACCTCCTGCTGGTCCTGATGCTGGCGCCGCTGGCAATCGCTATAGAGCAGAACGATGTGGAATTCGCCAAGCCCGGCGGAGTTGCGATGACGCTCGATCTGCGCGTGCCCGAGGGAAAGGGCCCATTCCCGGCGGCCATCATCGTCCACGGCGGAAGTTTTTCGCACGGCAACAAGAGAACGTACGTCACGCCGCTGTTCGATGTGCTGTCCAATGCCGGTTTCGCGTGGTTCACGATCAACTACAGGCTGGCGCCGGACCATCACTTTCCAGCCGCGGTGGACGATGTGCAGAGCGCGGTCATCTGGGTAAAGTCGAATGCCGCGAAGTATCGCGTCGATCCCAAACGAATCGCGTTGATTGGCGAGTCCGCCGGTGGATACCTGGTGGCTTATGCCGGCGTCCATGCAGATCGTACCGCACGCGTCGCGGCGGTGGTGGATTTCTACGGGCCGAACGATCTGGTGCTGCAGACTGAAAAGCGCCGCAGCGAACCCGATCCCGTAAAGCCGCCCGGACCGGGACTCATGGAGTTCCTCGGATTCAAGAGCTGGCACGACGCAGGTGTCGTGGAAAAACTGCGCGCCGTTTCGCCCACCACGCTCATTTCTAAACGCATGCCGCCTTTCCTTTTCATTCACGGCAACGCCGATGAGCAAGTGCCCTATGAGCAATCGCCCAAGATGTGCGATGCCATGCGGAAAGCCGGCGCAAGATGCGAGGTGGTCACGGTGGAAGGCGGGCGACACGGGATGATGAGCTGGGAGAAAGATCCGGCGATGGCGCACTGGAAGACCGACATGGTCGCGTGGCTGAAGAAGACGCTCGCGAAGTAAGGCCAACGCATCAAGCCGCCTCTGAAATCCAGTTGGGACGACATGCGCCGCTCAGGCCCACGAGATATGATCTCGTGATGCAATCGATGACTCTGCGCGTGTACTTCACAAACTGCTCCATGCGGTTACGATGTCTATTGCCGTCCTGCGTACTCACTTGTCTGGCCGCGTGTCTGGTTGTTTGTCAGGTGCGCGCGGCTGCCACTGCTCCGTAAGCGACCTGGACTCGTACATCGCCGCAGCGATGCACACGTTTTGAGGTGCCGGGGCTCGCTGTGGCGGTGGTAAAAGATGGCGAAGTCGTGCTGACAAAGGGCTACGGCGTGCGGCGGCTGGGTGAACCGGCGCCCGTCGATGCGCACACCTTGTTCGGCATCGCCTCGAATACCAAAGCCTTCACGGCTGCGGCGCTGGGCATTCTGGTCGACGAGGGCAAGATCGCATGGGACAATCCTGTAACCAAGCACCTGCCGTGGTTTCAAGTGTACGATCCTTACGTCACGCGCGAAATGACGGTGCGCGATCTGCTCTACCACCGGAGCGGGCTTGGTCTCGGCGCGGGTGATCTCCTGTTCTGGCCTCCCAGCACATTTTCGCGGGACGAAATTCTGCACCGGCTGCGCTATATCAAGCCGGCGCACGGCTTCCGCAGCAAATTCGCCTACAGCAACCTGATGTTTGTGGCAGCCGGCCAGGTCGTCGCGACGGTAACAGGATCGTCCTGGGATGATTTTGTGAAGCAGCGGATCTTCGGCCCACTGGGAATGCAGTCCACCCAAACGAGCGTCACACTCTTTCACCCGGGCGATAACGTGACCACGCCACATTCCAAGGTCGAAGGACACTTGCGGGCGATTCCGTCCACCGACATCGATAATCCGGACCTGCTGGAGCCATTAACTCGAATGTCAGCGACATGTCGCGATGGGTCATGACGCAGCTGGACGCGGGACGCATTCCGCAGTCCGGCGACAAGCGTCTGTTTTCCGAGCGGGTGAGCAAGGAGATGTGGTCGGCGCAAACGCCGCTTGGCGTACCCGACCCGCCGCCGGGACTGGAGGCGCTCCGCGGAAACTTTTCAGCTTACGGCCTCGGATGGGGATTGCACGAGTTCCGCGGCCACAAAGTCGTGTCCCACACCGGCGGCCTTCCAGGGTTTGTCTCTCTGGTGATGTTGATACCGGACATGCAACTGGGCATCGTGGTGCTTACTAACCAGGAGGCCGGCGGCGCGTTCTCCGCCATCGGCCACCGCATCGCCGATCGGTACCTGGGGGCGCCGGATACCGATTGGATTGCCTCTTACCACAAGCTTGACGAGAAACAACGTGCCGACGCCGCGGAAAAGGTCATCAAGCAGAGCGGAAGCCGCAATGCCGACTCCAAGCCTTCGCTTCCGGTGGCGAAATACGCCGGGCAGTAATCGTGACCCCTGGTACGGCGAGATCACAATCGCCATGGAGCGCGACGCGCTTGTACTACGTTTCAACCACACGCCAGGCCTGGTCGCCGATGTGGAGCACTGGCAGTACGACACCTTTAAGACCCGGTGGCGCGCCCGCAGTCTCGACGCCGATGCGTTCGTCACATCGCGCTCAACCCTGATGGCACGATCAGCGAGATGAAAATGGTGCCCATCTCGCCGCTAACGGATTTCAGCTTTGATTTCCAGGACCTGCTGTTCACTCCTGTAGTTTCTGCTGGAACCGCGAGCGCTGGACATCCGTGAAACTTTTCCCTTTACACAGGGCGGCGGCTGGCGTAACGCAGGTACAAGTGGTCACCGCTTTGCTTGACGCTGAGGAGATCGAGCCAGGGTGCGTTCTGCGGCACGAACTCGACCCCTTCGATCATGCCTGGTCGCTTGCTTTCCGGATTTCTGCCCGCGAACTGCGGTGCGATCGTGAGGAAGGACTCATCGATAAGCCGCTCCGCGAGAAAACTTCCAAACAAGGAAGGGCCACCTTCGTGGAGTAATAAGCGAACGTCGAACTCGCGCCACAAAAGATCCAGTATTGCTGGTGCAGGTAACACCGGCGATGCCGCTGGTATAGCGCGCACCTCGGTGGACGGCAGGGCCTCCACCCCCTTCGAACGCAATCTTTCCAGGCCGGCTTCGGTAGTGATGATGACCGCGCGCACTTCGGCAGTGCGAAAGGTGGCGAGCTCCAGATCGACCTTGCCGCTGCCGCTCACAATGACGCTGATGGGATACGGCGGCTTGCGCAAGATGCCTTGGCGATAACGCCCGTAAGCTTCACCGCATGACGGGTTCACGGACTGCGCCGTCAGCAGGTGACGGCCTCCCGCTTCCCGCAGAGTAGCCGCGCCCACCAGGACGGCGTCCGCCGAGGCGCGCAGCAGTCCCATGATGAAACGGTCGCCCTGGTTGAAGCCGCTGATATCGCCACCGCCGGACTTTCCCGGTATGGCAAAACTGACGACCCCATCGAGCGTGCTGACGAAATTTCCAATCACGTGCGGACGCCCGCCGGCAGAGGAGAATTGAAGGTCCCCTCCGTAAGCCATGTGGAGATCGTCGGGCAGCACGGGTGCCGCGGCGGCTTCCTGCCGTTCAAAAAGGGTACGAATCGGCGCCATGGCAGAACTCAGGATAGCGCGCTATGCGTCAGGTGCAAGATGCGCCGTTCCCTTGCCGGCTCAGTTTTGGGTGACTGATTTGAAGGCAGACTTGGCGTGGCGATCTTCCGAGCGATCTCTAGTGTGTCGTGTCCCGGAAATAACTGAACAAAGTCGAGAGATCTTTTGCAGGATGGAATCGGCTTTGGCGGTCCAGACGAAGGGTCGATGCGAGCGGTTGTAATGCTGGACGAAGGAGCCGATCTTTTTGATCAAATCCTTGACGCTGCTGAAGGAGCCGCGGCGAATGGCCCGCTGGGTGATCAGGCTAAACCAGCGCTCCACCTGATTCAGCCACGCCATGCCGGCAGAGCACCGCAGCACGCTGACTGTCGTGCTTTGCTGTTGCGCCGTGTCGAAGATCGTCGCTTTTCACCTGTTCCACCTGGCTCCTTGCGATAGGTTGGTCGCGCGTAGCGGCGACGCCAAGACATTATTTCCCGTGACTGTTGCGGTAGATTTGGTACGCCAACTCAGTGCTCGCGCCGCAACTGACCGTTGTCCGGGTTCATCAGTCGCACCTGCCGGCTATCCCACTGCACCGGAACACCTCGACCGATCCAGCCCGGCGGTGCACTGTAGTAGGCGGCGTCGACTTCGACACAGCCATCCAGATGCACAGTGCGTGTGCCGTATTGGTAGTAGCGGAAGGGTTCGACGGGCAATGGCAGCAGCAACGGCCGCTCTTCGGCGAACATGATGGCGACCTGCCGCTTGGTGGTGCCGTGGATGCGCGTGTCCGCCCAGCGCGCTTCCCAGTGGTCTAAATAGGTCTGCGCTTGCTCCAGGCCTTCGAAGCGGAGACCCTCCAGCGGCGTCTTCTTGGCGTGGCCTACTCCGGCTTCGACCTTGCCCTTTCGATCCGGATTCGCCAAGCGACAAGGCAGAGGGACGGCGCCGTAATACTGCAGCACATCCCCGTAGAGGGGATTGAGCGTGGGATCGTAGATGTCGGGGGCGAGCACGCCCTCGCGCAGATTATCCAGCACAACCACGCGTGTACAGCCACCCAGCCAGAACTGCGATTGCCGCGTGTTGGCAGCCCCCACCACGGGTAGCGGCAATCAGGTGTTACAAGTACAGGAGGTGTCGTACGTTGGGCTCACTGATAGTGCAACTCCGCAACCGCTCTTCGAGTTCGCTATCCGCGCGGGTTAAGCGGTCGTGCTGACGAAGGTGTTCCGCCCAGGAACTCACAACGAATGTCTCCAGATAACGGTCGGAGATCTCGAGATCTCGACAAATTCCCCATCGCGGCGCCCCATCCCGGCGCCGGACGCGTCCGTATTGGCGCATGGCCTTGATAAATTCTGATAGCCGCTCGGGATTCACATGGTATTCAACGGTGACCAGGACTGGGCCCCCATCGGTATCCGCAGCGACGACAAGAGGCAGGCGCCAATGATTCCACGGCGTCAAATCAGTGCTCTCGTTCGGCAGTCGCAGAAATAATCCCAAGATCGTTGATAGAATTGTTCCGACGCCGGCCCACAGTAGCGCCTTGCCAAGGCCGTCCCGTGCCGCCACCGCGCCCCAAGTGGCACTTCCGGCGGCAACAGCTCCTTGAAACACCAGCATCGAAACCGCGAGCGCACGGGCGCGCACCCAGTCCGGTGTCTGGTTTAGAACCTGAACATTGAAGAGCGAGATAAAGGAGATCCAAGCCGCACCTCCGACGAGCATCACCGCAGCTAGCGGCGCCAACTCGCGTAGCGTTCCGGCCGCGATTGTCGACAGGCCGAAGATCGCGATACCTGCCGATACGATCACGTCTGCCGACCACCGGGATCGAGCGCGCTGCATCACCAAGGCGGCAAGCACCGCGCCACAGCCAAAGCCTTCGAGCAGCATTCCGTATCCAACCGTTAATGCGATGGGCGATGGAAGGCAGCAAGGCCAGAAGGCCGCTTGCGAAGAACATCGCGGCTCCTGCCCGCAACAGCACAATCCGAACTCCCGGAGAGTAGCGGACGTATCGGATCGCGGCGACCGTGGCGCCGGTTACTGTCTCAGGCGGCGTAGTTCGCTTAACAGCGGGCCGCTTCCAGCGAGCTACGACAAGAATAACCCCGAAGAAGGACAAGGTGTTCAACAGGAATGCCGCGCCAATTCCCACAAATGCGATAACGAAACCAGCCAGCGCGGGTCCCACTGCCCGGGCGAAGTTGAATTCGATGCCGTTGAGCGCTGACGCAGCTGGGAGGTCTTCCTTTTCGACCAGTTCGGGCAAGACGGCGCGCCAGGTAGGTGTTTCGAATGCGTCTCCCGCCGATAGTGCAAAGGTCAGAATGAGGAGCAGCACCGGAGACATCTTGCCCGCAATCGTCATCACCGCAAGCACGGCCGCGACGACGACCATCCATATTTCCGTAAAAAGGATCACCTTGCGGCGATCGACGATGTCGCCGATGGCCCCCGCAGGCAGAGCCAGAATAAAGAACGGTAGGGCTGATGCGGTTTGCGTGAGGGCCACATACATCGGGCCGGCATTGAGGGACACCATCAGCCAAGCTGCCCCCACGCTTTGCATAAACGTACCTACATCTGAGACCACGTCGGCGACGAGCAAATTGCGGAAAGTTGATGATCTTAGAGGCCGCCACAGACTGCCCGACCCGTCATTAGTCGAAATCGCCACTGCCTCCGCCTTGTGTTTCCACGTTATCAGCATCTGCTCGGGCCGAGTATCGCCCGGCGGGCACTAGGCGATTCGGCATTTTGCCACAGTTGACGGCTACTCCGGATTCCGAGCAATCGGCAATCGGAAGTTCACGCGGCCAAACGGTGGTCCCAGGATTGTTGTGAGTCACGTCGCAAGTTTGTCGCAAGCTCTCAGAGTTTCTCCGCCGCGCGGTGTGTGAACTTGGCGGCGAGTCTGACTAGCGTGGCAAAAGAGTCTGCTTCCATCTGCGCATAATGTGTGCGCGATGGAATTGAACGATGTCTGCTGGAGGCCCGCAGCTTCTCGCGGACAACGGTTGCGCCTGGAGGGCATCCTCGGTTCAGACGTCGCCAACCCAATGCTGCGGAGCCAATTCTCTCGCCAATGGTGACAGAGTGCCCAGATCCCGGTGATGCCTCGCAAGCCGTCGCGACGCCCTCCGATTGCCAGGCAGTAGGAGTTCGCTCAGAAGCTCGGCATCGATGAATCGACCATACCTCTCCCAGTTCCATGCGCGATTAACGGCTTCGTGCCTCTCATGATGGACATTACGGACGCCGACGCTGTACGTCACCGAAGACAAAATGATCCCGCCTGCTGCCCCAGCGGGCTATGTCCAAACGCGCTGGCTCAACGGTCGTCGAGGTCAAAGGCAGCCACGCCGTGTATGTGTCGCAGCCGCAGGCCGTTGCTGATCTCATCGAAAAGGCCGCCTTGGCGGCAGGCAGAGAAGCGGCAACCAGTGCCCTGGCCTCCGCAAAAGAGACGAGCTAGCGGATAACGGGATTGGACCAGATTGAGGCTTTGGGTCGCCCAGCGCACCTACGAAGCCTCCCTTCTTTGCGGGAAAGTCCGAGAGGCAACTCGTTGAACAGTCCATCGATATCATAGTAAATAACACCAGTGGTGATGCCGCTGGCCTCAAATGCGAACAACATCTCGTCGTTCCCGCGCCATTGTATCTCTCGGTTCCATCAACTACGGGCGTTTCCCGAGCGATGCCCGAGGATGACCTGCTCGACCAAGTCCTCGCCGAACCGCCTGGTCAATGGACCGGAGCGCAATAGCATTCGATAGTAAATCGCGCCGAAAATCGCGTCGTTCAGCAGTTCAGGTTCTGTCTCCGATCGCAACTCGCCTGCATCCTTGCCGCGCTGCAGATCCGTAATCGTAGCGTTCCGTCGAGGACTAATCCATCGGTCGAAGAACTCCTGAAGAACGGCTGGTTCGCTCTGGCCCTCGGCGATCAACCCGGCCACGATCTTGCCGAACGGCCCGTTGAAAGCCTTGATCAAGCTCCGCGCTCGAAACCGCAGGGACTCTTCGGCGGTCAGGACCGCCGGCTTCTCCAGTTTGGGGGCCATCCGCTCACAGAGCATCGCCAATACCAAGGTCGCTTTGGTCGGCCACCATTTGTACAGGGTGGGTTTGCCGACCCCGGCCCGCTTGGCAACCGCTTCCATGGTCAGGTCGCGCACCGACTTTTCCTGAAGCAGTGCATAGACCGCATCCATTATGACGGCGTGCGACGCTGCCATCTCGCTCGGCGGCCGGCCTTTACGCACAGCAGCTGGCTCTGTTTTCTTCATAGTTCAAGTTTTAACGGAACGTATCGTAAAGTTAATTGACATCCTTGCTGCGCCTTGCCTTTTATTATAAAAACGGAACGTACAGGAAATATAATGATTGCCCGCCGAGCTGCTGTCTGTAGCCAGTTTGAACTCAAAAGGAGAATCCAGTGACTAATCAAGTCCGCCCATACGAACCCCTCACTTCCGAAAATGCTGCCCTCGTCCTCATCGATCATCAGGTGGGCCTGATGACAGACGTTCGCGACTATTCGACCGGTGAGCTGAAACACAACGTGGTGGCCCTGGCGAGAGCGGCGAAAGCGCTGATGCTGCCGATCGTCGTTACCACCACGGCACGCGACAGCATGTGGGGTCCCACGTTCCCCGAGCTCGTCGAAGCACTGCCGGGCATCACGATCATCGACCGTTCGTCGGTCAATGCCTTCGACGACGAACGCGTTGCTCGCGCCATCGAGGCCACTGGTCGCAAGAAGCTCATCTTTGCCGGGATCTCTCTTGAAGTCTGCGCGGCTTTTCCTGCCATCACTGCCGTGGGCAAGGGACCGGATGCATATGTGGCGGTAAACGCCTCTGGAACATTCAGCGAGACCAAGCGGCAAGCGGGACTTCTGCGCATGCTTCAAGCGGGCGTCATTCTTTCGGACTACGCGACCCTAATCGTGGAAATCCTCAAGGACAATGCGCGACGGGAGGCTGGCGAGGTTTATGGAGCCATGGACATGGGCTGGGCCAAGCTTGTTGGCCAGATCGCCCAAGCCTACGAAAAATAATTCATTCGTGGACGCCGCCGCGAATTCAAGCGGGTTGGCTTCGGCCTACAGTCCCTAGCCCTTCTCCTCCATCAGCGCGGCAGCACGTTTGCCGACCTTCTTAAGCGCCGCTTCGAGGCCACGGAGCTCCTCCGGGCTGAGTTCACAGAACGCTTTTCTTATCTGTCCGGAATGCTTTCGGAAGGCTGGAACGATGAGATCCTTGCCGCTTGGAGTGAGGGCAACGATCCGGACCCGTCGGTCTTCGCCGCTCTCTACCCGGCTGACCAAGCCTTTCTCGAAGAGGCGGTCCACGGCGATACTGATCGAACCTGGAGTCAGATCGACGATCGGGCCTATCGTATTGACGGGCAAAGGTCCTTTATGTAGCAAGACTTCCAGGACACCGAAATCCGAGAGGCCGAGCCCGGTATCTTCAATGCCCGCGGCTGCGTAGCGCGTCAGCGCTCGCATCGCCTTCATCATGACAAGCCAGACGTGCTCGGGCTCTTGAATGCTTTGGGCCATGAAAAAACCTTGGATCCTCTTGAAGTATACGCCATCAATTCTATTGAGATCAAGATGATTGGCGCCATGTAATGGCTGCCAATCGAAAGGGAGAACCAGCTTATGAAAACCGCTTCCGCAATCGCCCGATATCTGGCGGGCGTGATCTTTCTTGTGTTCGGTTTGAACGGCTTGCTGAACTTCATTCCACTGCCGCCGCCGGGGGGCATCGCTGGGCAATTCATGGGTGCTCTGTACGCCTCACATTATCTGTGGGTGATCTTCGCTTTCCAGGTCATCGCAGGCATACTTCTGCTGGTCAACCGTTACGTGCCGTTGGCGGTGGCCGTGCTAGTCCGCCGCATGGTGGCTGCCGGAGTTCAACCCATTACTTGGCTCGGCCTGGCGGGGGAACTTCAGCGCGATTGGGCTCGCACAGAGCGCCTCGAAGAAGTCGCTCAGCTTTTTATCGACCATGCCGGCGCAACTGGTTCCGTATTCCTGTGGGAGACGCAACTGCTGGGCGCCTCCCAAAATAAGGGTGCCTAGAGAGAGCAAAGGGAAACACTATGACACAAAGAGCTACGACAGCACTAAGTCTCCATTACCACATCAGGCCCGGACAGAGAGGGCAGTTCTCGTCGAGATAAAGGGCATCCTCGACCGTTGTGCGCAAGAGCCTGAATTCATCACGGGCATCGTTCATGAAACTCCCGAACGGCCGAATGAATTCGTGTTCTACGAGTTATGGAAAGGTACCCGCGCCGACTTCGACGCGATCCAGGGGCCGAAACCATATCGGAAGGCCTACATGGAGAACGTCAAGCAATTTCTCGAAAAGGTGGAGGTTGAGTGGAACTCACCAATCCTCGAATGGGGCACAAACCTGACAGGTCTTAACCAGTCCTGAGGGCGCACCAGGACACAGTTTGGATGGAAACACACTATGTCAAAAGTCCTTTGAATCGCTGATACCCGACGCGACCGAAGAAATTCGTCCATTTCACATTTCCCGCAGGAAGCCATGGCCGATCTTCGAGCTCGACTGCGGGCTACTCGATTTCCCAACGAACAGCCGGTGAAGAATTGGTCTCAGGGCGTGCCCCTCGCTCAAGCAGAGACGCTGGTGCAGTATTGGGAATCCCGATACGACTGGCGGCGCTTCGAGAGCGAGTTGAACTCTTTTCGGCACTTTCGCACGCTGATAGACGGCTTGGGTATTCACTTCATCCACGCCCGCTCACCGCATACCGATGCTTTACCGATCATTCTGACTCACGGTTGGCCTGGATCGATTGCGGAGTTCATCAAGATCATTCGGCCCCTTTACGAACCCGACAGATCACGGTGGTCGCGGACAGGACGCGTTCCATGTTGTCGTTCCGTCTCTTCCAGGATTTGGATTTTCTGACAAGCCAAGGGAAACTGGCTGGAACGTGTCCCGCATCGCCTTCGCATGGAGTGAACTGATGCAGCGACTCGGCTACCAGCGTTGGGTAGCCCAGGGCGGCGACTGGGGAGCCGGAACAACCACGGCGCTGGCTCAAATCATGCCACCCGGTTTGGTCGGAGTTCATTTGAGTTGGCAGTTTGTATTTCCTGAGCAGATCCCCGAGCAACTCAGCTTCGAGGAAAAGAGAGCCGTCGAGGGCGCGAAGTTCTTTCTCGGGGAAGGAAATGGATATTTTCGACAACAGTCTACACGCCCGCAAACCGTCGGCTATAGCCTTGCGGATTCGCCAGCCGGTCAGGCGCTTTGGATCTACGAAAAATTACAGGCGTGGACGGACAACAAAGGCCTACCGGAAGACGCGCTTTCGATGGAACAAATGTTGGACAACATTTCGATCTATTGGTTCACCAACTCCGCCGCTTCTTCGGCCCGCATCTATTGGGAGAATCGAGGCGCTTCCTTCTCCGGAGGAAAGGTCACCATTCCCGTTGCCGCCAGCGTATTTCCGCGCGAAATATTCCGCGCGCCTAAAAGCTGGGCGGAGCAGACCTACTCAAACCTGATCCACTGGAATGAGCTTGATCGGGGTGGTCACTTTGCTGCTTTTGAAGAGCCCGACTTGTTCGTTCAGGAGTTGCGGACCGCCTTCACGTCGCTGAGGTAGGGTCGGTGAGTTTGCAGGGATCTGAGATGTGCGATGAACACAAGATTATCCTCGCCATCTGCGCGCCTGGGGAGTTTTTGTGAAGTCCAATGCAAAGGAAACAAACATGCGCCGAAGGCAGCGACAACGCGCGCTCGGCCGGTACGGCCGTTCCGGGGGATCGAATGGTGAATGGTGAGAGGACTTGAACCTCCACCCCGGTGAATTGAGGAACCGGAACAATCGCCCACTCATTTCCCACCCAGTTAGCGTTCGTCCCAGCGGAGAGTGTCGGATACGTCGACCCGCATCTCAATATATGAGGGCCAGCATATATGAGGGCCAGCGTGATGAACTGCAAGTCAATCGTTCAAGTATCACGCTATCAAGTAGTTCCGAATGTTCTTTTGCCTCGTTACCTCGAAAAGTGACTGGCTCGACTCTGGAGGCGACTGCAAGCAGTTGAAAACATGGAGCGGGAGACGGGGCTCGAACCCGCGACGTCCAGCTTGGGAAAATGGGCAATGTCTTGTTTTCAGCAACATAAATGCGCATGGCGTTGATTCAGGGTATGGAAAACGCCAACAAAACAAGGGTCCGTTTCGGCTGGTGTGTTAATGGAGGGTTTTTGGAGGATTAAGTCGACCCTCGGGAACGTCGCTTTGGAAAACTTCAGCGCGGAAGGGCTGCGCGGATCGTCCGTATGTCGAGAAACATCCTTTGTGGCCCCGTCGCAGGTGGGCCACCTCGATGGTGGTCATCCGATAACGCCGGCACAGTCTCGAATGGCGCAGAGTAAAGGCCGAGCACAGCGTGAACGCTAATAGAAGGATGAGCGTCACAGCAGGCAATCCGCGGTTGGGCAGGGACTGGCGCGCGCCGTCCGGCGAGCACGTTTGGGGGCGGTGCCGGCAGGCGTGCAGAAAGCCGTGCTTGAGGGCCCAGTTCTGCGTGAGATCGTTCCACCCGTTGTTCTCCAATTTCCAACGGTCATGACCGAGTCGGCGGACCTGGTTGGCGGGAAATGCCTGCGGGTCCAGGGTGGTAATCCAGAGCCATTCGTGGGCGGTGGTTTCGGGCTGGAGTTAACGCTGACGGTAATGATTCTGGGTGAGTAGTTCTTCGGATCGAACCACGCGAACCGGTTGCGGGTAGTCGCCAGAAAAAGGTAGATCCTGGGTGTCCCAGAGCTGGACTTGGTAGGTCTTGCCGTCCTGCTTTTCGGTAAAAGTGGAATCGGCAGAGCGGCGAGCAAACAATTGGATAGCGGACTGATACAGATCACGCTGGTTTTGTTTCAAGCTGATGACCAGGTCCCAGCCGATTTTCTCGGCCAGTTGGAGTACCGGCGCTTGCGCATAAAGCGCATCGAGCAGCAGGATATCGAAGAAGCGCTGCCATAAAGATCGGGGATTCTGTGGAGCAAGCGCAAAGCGGCGGTCTCCTCGCCTTCGCCCGGCAGGAGCCACTCGATCGCCAGAAAGGACTTGACCTAATGATCTGGCAGCTGACCGCGCGGTGGTAGTACTGTACCTGTTCGACTTTCACGCCGCCTTGCCGCGACGTGACACGGCGCTCCGGACAGGCGTCGCAGCAACGGCTGTAGCTGGAGAGTACCTCGACGCCATCCAGCGCAGCCACGATGCGCCCTTGCACACGACCTTCCTCGAAGGCCTTGCCCCGTTTCAGGGTACGATTGCTCTGGACCAAATCGCCTCCAGGCCGGTCACATCGAAACCGCACAGACTATAGCGCAGTACGTCATCGCCGAAGCCGCGATCACTGCCAATCCAGTGCTGCAAGTAGGGTTGGGCCAGATCCGACTCCAGTTGCTGGAAACTGAGCAGCCGGAAGACAAAGCTGTAGAAGACGGCCAGGAAGACCGACTGTGGGGAAATGTCCGGAGTCTGTCGCGAATCCTGCAGGCCGGCGGTGGCAGTGCGCAAATCGAAGACCTTGTTGAGATAGCGCGCAAAAGACGGAAACCTATGGGCTGAGTTTTATTGCCTTCTCATAAATGCAAGATAACGGCGCCAACCCCTCCGTCCCGGCTTCGTCGCACCATCTATCCCCTTCGCTTCTGCGCGCGGTCTCGCCGCAACAACTCGCGATTGATCTCGGAGATCTTTTCCAGGTGGTCTTTCAGCTTGTGGTAGTTGGCAATCCAGGTGCGCACCTCGGCGAGTTGCTCCTCGCCGATGATACCGCTCGCGGTGCGGCCCCGCCCCAATGTGACCGTGAGATACCGTGCCATCGTGGCTGCAAAATCGACCCTAATATCTCTTGGGACCTGTGCGCCAAAATTTTCCGCGCCGCGCATGTCCGCATAAAGCCGGGATGTCCGAAGAATGCTTTTCGAAGGGATACAACCCGTATTCAAGCAAGTACCGCCCAACAAATCGCGCTCGATTAGCGCTACTTTCGCGCCCAACGCAGCCGCGGCACAGGCTGCCAGTGTTCCCGCTGGTCCTCCACCAAGGCTAACGAAGTCGTATTTGCTGACGGATCGTGGATTGTGCCAAGCGGCTGAAGGAACCTCTTCTAACAACCTGTGGTCGTCATGCTTCGCCGGCACAGTGGGCGGCGATATTGTATCGGACTGCATAACCTTCAGATCCTAGAGCCATCCGCCCCGAAATCCCGCGCGTTGTAACCCCTTCCTGATATAAGGGCAGTCTCGCATCAGACGCCAGATCAGTTGTGAGCGATCGTTTTCGATCATCAATACGATTATGCCTTGGTCCAGCCCGAAATAACCTTCGGAAATCCATCCGGAAGGGCCGCTGCCAGCCAATGTCGGATTGAAGCCACTCGGTAGCCTGTATTCCCTTAACATGTCCGGATATTGCTCACAACAGTGGCGTACCGCAGATAGAGCGATCTGGGGGGCAAACGGTAGTGATGCGAGTGCCGCCGACGGCGCGATTGTTCCGTCGTCCGGCCCATACGGCACGCCACGCGCGGCATAGCCGAACAAGCGCGGCCGCACCTCGCCTGCCTCCGGTATGTCGTCGATCGGACCATCACAGGCAGAAAGGCCCCAGCAGCTCTCGCTGTAACCGGCGAATCTGTACGGGTTGCGCCGCGCGTATTCGCGCTGCACGTAAGTCGCGCGTCGGCTGTTCTCAAAATAATCGCATCGCTTCTCACGCATGAAGCGATCCTGGATGCCACGAAAATCAATCCAGGCGTGCGAGAACTGGTGAACGAAAAGCGGCCCCGCATAAAGAAAATCGTAACCATACATATTTTCCCACTGGTAGGTCGCAGTCCAGCCTTGTAGCCACCCTCGCTGAGGGGGTGCGTCGGTGAGCCAAGCGCGAGCACGTACAGCACGATAGCTTCGTTGTAGCCCTCCCAGCCGTAATGCAGGAATCCGCATTCCGGTTTCCAGCCTTGCGTGATCGCGGCACCACCGTCCTCCGCCCAACGCCAGTCGATGCGGCGATATAACGCATCGCCGAGTTCGCGCAGCTCAATTTCGTCGGGTGTGTTTGCGTTGAAGTACATACTCGCAGTCAGCACGCCGGCGATCAGTAAAGCCGTGTCAATCATTGACAACTCCGAGCGCCAAACACGGCCACCGGTGTTTAAGTCAAGGAAGTGGTAGTAGAAACCCTGGTAGCCTGTCGCCTCCGGACCGCCGCTTTGATCGCTGTCGCGGAAGAAGCGCAGCGCAATGAGAATGCGCTCGACCGCATCGGCCCGCGTCATCCAGCCGTGCTCCACCGCAACCGGATAGGCCGACAACGCGAATCCAACGACGGCGATGCTGACGGGGGCGTTCTCGCGCGAGGTGTCGGCGACCAGGCCGTTGGAGGAATTCACCGCCTGCAGGAAGTAGCCGAATGCGGCGCGCTGCAGCCCATCCAGCAACGCCTCGTCAGTGAGCGCGGATATACAAGCCATAAGTGACTTTCCGTAGTTGCGGATTAGCATTTTTGGATGCGTCGCAATTTAAAGTACCGGCCTGATCTGTACGTTTGGGGCGGCACACTCGCCGGCGCTGGCTGTGCATGCACGCGGCGCGAGATCTTTGTTAAAACAAATCCGAGCCTCCTGTAACTCACCATCCTTATAACAAGACACGCGGAACGCTTCCTTCGGGAAGCTGGGGTTTGTGGCCGCGAGCTTGGTCTCAAGTTCTGCCGGGCTCAATTGCAACTGCACGGCCGGTTGTTTCAGGTCGTCGGGAATCGTGACCGAATCGCGCGCCTTGCGGAGGGCCGCGAAGTAGTCGGCCGCGCTTAACCCGCTGCAAGTGCCGTGAGTGGCCCACTCGTGCTGGATGAGCGATTCCGTTGGAACGTAGTCCAGGGTGACCCGGATGATGTCCGCGGAAACGGGGCTTGCCGATCCACACTTCTCCGGTCCCCGGCCGCTCTTTCCTTGCGGCCACAGCCCATGCACCACAAAGCCGACGTGACGTCCCGTACCGCACTCGCGAGGATCCTTGTCACCTGCTGGCTGCGCGCAAAAATCGGGAGCGTAGGAGAGTGAAAGCAGGTAGTAGTCAAAGGTGGGTCCCGCGTTCGGTTTCTTCTTCTTGTGTGACCGCGCATTGGACGCGTTCGCCACAAGAATGAAAGACAGAGCTGCGACTGCCAGAAGCCGCCCTTGGTTTTTTCTGTACATAGCCATGATGAGCGCTATGTTACCCAAAATCTGAAATGCAGAGGCAAGCTAAGCGGGGAGCTACGACAGCTCGTGCCCAGATGTTTCGCGCCGGATCTGTCGCAAACCCGTTGAGCACGGTCTGGTAGTGTGAACGAGTGAGGAACAAGCGGCCGGCACTGTTTCGCGTGCGACACTTTCAAGACGAGATCATCGTCCTCTGCCTTCGTTGGTATCTACGCGATTCGCTTAGCTATCGGGACCTGGAAGAGATGATGGCCGAGCGGGGACTCAGCCTGACGCGCGGCTATATAAGAAGTTACGTAGCAGCGAAGCGAAGTTGAGCTATCTGGGGCATGTCATGGTGGAGAGCCGGCATGGGTTGATCGTAGACGCGATGTTGACGCAGGCCGATGGAACGGCGGAGGCGGACGCGGCGATCTTGATGGCGGATACGATGCGGAAGCAGAGGCGCGGCCGTCGCTTCACCTTGGGAGCGGACAAGGCATACGACAGCCGGGATGTGGCGACGACGTGGCAGGCCATGAACGACACGCCGCACGTCGCGCAGAACAACAAGCATCGCCCGTAGCGCCATTGACGGGCGGACGACGCGGCATCGTGGTTACGCGATGAGCCTATCGCGACGGCCCATCATCGGGCGAGCGTTTGGATGGCTGAAATCGGTGGCGGGGATGCGGAAGGTAAAGCTGCGCGGACTGGAAAAAGTGAGCTGGTTATTTCAGTACGCGATAACGGCATACAATCTGTGGCGAATCCCACGACTAACGCCGACGAGAGCATAGTTCGGGGCGCCGGTAGAGCTGGATGCGCGGCCTCGCGGCGTTTCGAGAGCCAGCAAACCATCGCGAAAACGCTGGATCTATGAGTGGCAACACGAAAACTCGAGCCGGAACACCCGTACGTGAGACTAATTCAACAAGTTCCTAGTATCGCGTCCCAGAAATAACTGAACAAAGTCGAGAGATCTTCCCCAGGATGGAATCCGCGGTAGCGGTCCAGACGAAGGGTCGATGCGTGCGATTGTAGTGCTGGACAAATGAGTCGATCTTTTCGACCAAATCCTTGA
>Ga0310810_10000517_pt1 | contig 39163 bp, 32 predicted proteins | sample NCmetagenome_FD_207641 | JGI IMG/M metagenome (GOLD analysis project Ga0310810, IMG submission 207641) | Soil microbial communities from experimental microcosm in Duke University, North Carolina, United States - NC | ecosystem: Engineered > Artificial ecosystem > Soil microcosm > Unclassified ...
CCAGGGTGCCGGCGACGTCGGCCTGGGCGATGGCGGGAGCGGTCATGTTGGCCGCGGACTTTGCATCAGGCCGGCCGGGCGCGTCCAGCGCGGGGCCGCAGGCGCTGGCGCCCGCGCTGGACGCGGGTAGCGTGGGCGTCAGGGCGGGCGCGGCGCGCGTCGGGACGCCGTCGCGCGGCCGCGCGCCGCGCCGGCCCGCCCGGCCGAGACCTTGCCCAGCCCTGACATTCAGCCAAGCGGCGGCCGAATACCATCTATGCGGGATCGGGCAGCCACCCCAACCATCGCATCGCGACGGAGTCTCTCCATGCCCTCTTGCCACCACGCCGCGTTCAGCCGTTCGTCGTTCGCACTCTCCGTGGCCGCGCTCGCCGTCGCCATCGCCGCGCTCGCGTTGGTCCGGCCTGCCGCCGCCGGCATGGAAGAGCCGCCGCCGCCGCCCCTGATCTCGCTCGTCGTCGCCGCAACGCCTGCGGTTCACGACGTGAATCTCGCGGCGAACCAGTAGCACTGCCGGGCGCGCCGTGGCGGCGCGCTCGCTACGCCCGCTCGTCGCGCGTCAGTAGTCGCCCCGACGCCTCGCCGAGCACGCGCCCGTCCGCGAACACTTCGCGCCCGCGCAGGAACACGCGCTCGACCACGCCCGCGAGCTTGCGACCGGCGTACGGCGTCACCTTGTGACGCTGCTGGAGCCGCGCGGCATCGACGGTCCACTCGGATTGCGGGTGCCACACGACGAGATCGGCGTCCGCGCCTTCCGCGATGCGGCCCTTGCGGCCTTCGAGCCCGGCGAGCCGCGCCGGCGCCGCGCTCATCCAGCGCGCGACGTGCGCGGGCGTGAGGCCGCGCGCGCGGGCTTCGGTCCAGATGGCGGCGAGCCCGATCTCGAGCGATGCAATGCCGCCCCACGCCGCCATGAAGTCGCCGGACTCCGCGCACTTGAGCTTCGGCGGGCACGGCGAGTGATCCGACGCGATCAGGTCGATGTCGCCGCGCTCGAGCGCTTCCCACAACTGGTCGCGATTGAGCGCGCCGCGGATCGGCGGCGCGCACTTGAAGTCCGTCGCGCCGTCCGGGATCGACTCGGCGTCGAAGCACAGGTAGTGCGGGCACGTTTCGACGGTGATGGGCAGCGCCCGCGCGCGCGCCGCGGCGAGCGGCGCGAGGCCCTCGGCGGCGGCGAGGTGCACGATGTGCACGGCGGCGTGGTGCTCCAGGCACAGGCGAATCATCAGGCGGATGGCTTCGACCTCGGCGGCGGGCGGCCGCGACGCGAGCCACGTCGCGTAGCGGCGCGCGTCGCCCGCGACCAAGACGCGATCGAGCACCTCGGGCAGCTCGGCGTGCACGAGCAGCGTGAGCCCGAGCCGCGACAGGATCGGCATGGCGACCGCGAGATCGCGCTCCGCCACGTTCGCGAACTCGTCCGCGCCCGACGGCGACAGGAAGCACTTGAACCCGAGCACGCCGCCACGCGCGAGCGGCTCCAGCTCGGCGGCGTTGCCCGGCACGACGCCGCCCCACAGGCCGACGTCGCAGTGGATGCGGTTCGCCGCGGCCGCGCGCTTCGTTTCGAGCCCGGCAGCGGACGTCGTCGCGGGGATCGAGTTCAACGGCATGTCGACGATCGTCGTCACGCCGCCGGCGAGCGCAGCCGCGGTCGCCGTCGAGAATCCCTCCCACTCCGCGCGACCGGGATCGTTGACGTGCACGTGCGTGTCGACGAGCCCGGGCAACAGCCACGCGTCGCCGAGATCGCGCGTGCCCGCGGGCGCAGCCGACGGCTCGACGACGGCCGCGATGCGCTCGCCTTCGATGACGACCGCAAGATCGCGCACGCCGCCCGGCATCACGACGTGGCGCGAGCGGAGGGCAAAGCTACTTGGGCGCATCAGGCCAGGGCACGTTCGACGCGTGCAGATGGACGATGCGCCACGCGCCGTGCTCCTTCCGGAACACGAACGTGCGCCGCCCAGTACGCTCGGCGTTGTGCAGTCCGAAGATCGCGAGCGCCGCGGTCGGGCCGAGGACCTCGATCCGCAGGCTGTCGGCGGTCAGATGCATGTACGGCGGGCCGTCAGGCGCGGTCTTGCGGATCGATTCGAACTCCTGCCGAAACCGCTTCTCCACGGCATCGCGCCCACAGAACTCGTCCGGCGTGACGGCGCTCGGGAAGAAGACACAGGCGTCGTCGGAGAAGAACGCGCGAAAGCGATCCCAGTCGAGGTTCTGGAATGCGGTGAGGAACTCGTTCAACGCGTTCGCGACCGCGAGCGAGTCCGAGGTCGACGCGGTCGCAGCGGCGGCATGCGTCCGAGTGCTCGCGTGGGCCGACGCCGGCGCCGCCGTCGCGCGCCCCTGCGCCGCCGGGCCCGCCAGACAAGCCGCGAGCAGCGCCGCGCCCGCGAATCGAGCCGCGCGCGATCCACGCGTCACGAAGCTCCGCATCGGCGGAAGCATTAGAACGGCTTCGCGACCATCATGGTCACGACGATCGCGATGAGCACCATTTCGAAGACGCGAAACCGACGGATCGCGGGATCGTCGAGCACGGCGCGCAGCTCGGGCGTGATCGTGCCCTTCTTCATGGCGTCTTCGGCCGCGGCTTCGCGACGCTTGCGGCGTGGCACCAGGAACAGAGGGATCAGCGGAACGAGGATCACGTACACGAGGGTTCCGCTCAGAAGCCAGTTCGTCTGCGCGCCTTGCAGGAAGCCGAACGTCTTGTAGTGCCGCATGGCCGCCGCTGCGAAGCCCGTGATCAGCACGGCCGGCGACGCGAGGACCACCATCTTCTCGAACACGTCGCCGTTCTTGAGGTGCGCGCACGCGCTCACGACTTCCTTCGCCTTGCCGGCAAGACTGAACGACACGCCGCGCCCGACGATGCCGCTTACCATCCACAGCACGCAGCCGACGTGCAGCACGATGACGAAAGGTGCGATGTCCAAGGCGATGCCCTCCGGTAACGCGCTCGAAGCGCTGAGTTCGGCGGAACGACGCGGCAGCATACTCGGTCGCGGCGGGCGGGATGAAGCGGCGCGGCAGTGGACGGCATCGCGGAGGCGAGAAGCGCGGGCGGAATCGTCGCGACGAGCCCGCCGTGCACGACGAGCGCGGCAGACGCCGCACACGAGCGCGCCGCGCTTGCGTGGCTCCGGCCGATCGCGGCAATCTCCCGCGCCATGCCTGCCGATGTCCTCACCCTCCGTCTCGCCACGCTCGACGACGTGCCGATGCTGCGCGATCTCATCGCGCTCTCGGCGGAGAGGCTCAGCGTCGGCCACTACACGGCGGCTCAGGTCGCGGGCGCGCTCGAAGGCACGTTTGGCGTCGACACGCAGTTGATCGCCGACGGCACGTACTTCGTCGCCGAGCGCGGCGGCGAGGTCGCCGGCTGTGGCGGCTGGAGCCGGCGCGCCACGCTGTTCGGCGCCGATTCGCTGCCGGGTCGCGTGAACGACCTCCTCGACCCAAGCACCCAGGCCGCGAAGATCCGCGCGTTCTTCATCCACCCGAACCACGCGCGCCACGGCGTCGGCCGCGCGCTGCTCGAGCACATGATGGAGCTGATGTCGACCATGCCCGGCATCGCGTTCTACGAAGCGCACGGCTACGTCGGCGGCGTGCCGATCGAGCATCCGCTCTCGTCAGGCGAAACGCTGCGCCTGGTGCCGATGCGGAAGGTACTGCGCTAGCGATCGACGCCGCGCCGCGCAACCCCGCTGCTATACTGCGCCGCGTCATGCACCGTTCTCGATTGTCTGCACTGCCGCGCGCGCACCGCGCGTCGGCCACGCTCGTGGCTTGCGCCGCGCTCATCGCGTGCGCCGTGCTCGCTTTGTCCTGCGCCTCGCGCCATCCGGACGCGCGCACGGCCGCGGAGACCGCGCTCCACGCGCGCTACTTCGGCAGCACGACGCCGCCCAAGGACAACGTGTTCCGCTTCAACAACGGCGCGGAGCCGGAGACCTACGATCCCGGCATCGCCGTCGGCCAGCCGGACGGACGCGCGGCGCGCATCCTGTTCGAAGGGCTCACCATTCCCGATCCGCAGACGCTGGAGCCGCGGCCCGCGCAGGCGTCGCGCTGGGAGCTGAGCGCGGACGGGCTCACGTACACGTTCCACCTGCGCCCGGGGCTTCAGTGGAGTGACGGCGCGCCGCTCACCGCGAACGACTTCCTGTGGTCGTGGATGCGCGTGCTGCGGCCGTCGAACGCGGGGCGCTACGCGAGCCTGATGTATCCGATCGATCACGCCGAGGAATACAACAAAGGCCACGCCGACTCGTCCTCGGTCGGTCTGTCGGCGCCAGACGACACGACGTTCATCGTGCGGCTGGCCTCGCCCACTCCGTATTTCGTCTTCCTCACCCAGTTCTACACGTTCTGCCCGACGCCGCGCTTCGCGATCGAACAGTACGGCGACCAATGGACGCGCCCGGGCAAGATCGTGAGCAACGGCGCGTACGTGCTGAGCGAATGGCGCCAGCAGGATCGCTTCGTGTTCACGAAGAACCCGCGCTACTGGGACGCGGCGAACGTGAAGCTCGATCGCATCGAGGCGTACTCGGTCGACGACCTGAACACGTCCGTCAACCTCTACAAGTCCGGCGCGATCGCGTGGACCACGAGCGGTTACATCCCGTCGACATTCATTCCGTACCTGCGCGATTTCAAGGACTACCAGCACGGCGCCTATCAGGGCACGTACTTCTACTCGATCAATGTGACGCGCAAGCCGCTCGACAACGTGTGGGTGCGCCGCGCGCTGAACTGGTCGATCGATCGCGTGTCGATCACGCGTGATCTCTTGAAGCGCTCGCGCGAGCCGTGGGGCGACTTCTGCCCGTCGGGCTATCCGGGCTACACGCCGCCGCCGCAGATCGGCTTCGATCCGGTGAAGGCGCGCGAGTACCTGGCGAAGGGCGGCTATCCCGGGGGAAAAGGCTTCCCCAAGATCTCGATCATGTTCAACAGCAGCGAGGACCACAAGCGCCTCGCCGAAGCGATCCAGCAGATGTGGAAGCGCTACCTCAACATCGATATCGAGCTGTCGAACCAGGAATGGGGCTCGTTCCTGCAGGCCACGACCGCGGTGCAGTACGACATCGCGCGGCGCTCGTGGATCGGCGACTACCTCGATCCGACCACGTTCCTCGGCTGCATGATGACGGGCGACGGCAACAATCGCGCGCACTACAGCAATCCGCGATACGACCATCTCCTGCATCAGGCGGCGCGCGAGCTGGTGCCGGAGAAGCGCCTCGCGATGCTGTCCGAGGCCGAGAAGATCCTGCTCGACGATTCGCCGGTGCTGCCGGTCTATCAGTATTCGGTCAACGATCTGGTGAAGCCGTACGTGCACGGCATCTGGCCGACGGCGCTCGACACGCATCCGCTCGCGCACGTGTACATCGATCGCGAGTGGGAGCAGCACCTGGCGCCGGTCGCCGGCATGGCGCCGGTCGCGCGCGTGACGCCCGGGCCGTCGGCGCGGCTCGCGGCCATCGCCGGGCGCTTCCCCATCGAGGAGACGCCCTAGTCGTGTTCACTTACATCGTGCGGCGCGTGCTCCTCATCGTGCCGACGCTGTGGGTGATCGCGACGCTCACGTTCTTCATGATGCGCCTGGCTCCCGGCGGCCCGTTCCGCGCCGAGCGCGACATCCCTCCCGCCGCGATGGAGCAGCTCCGCCACAAGTACGGGCTCGATCGCCCGCTCGGCGAGCAATACGGGCGCTTCCTCGTGCACGCGGTGACGCTCGACTTCGGCGTCTCGTACAAGTACCCGGGCCGCACGGTGCGCGAGATCATCTTCGAGGCATTCCCGGTGTCGGCCGAACTCGGCGGCTGGGCGCTGCTGCTCGCCGTGCTCGCCGGCGTGCCGATCGGCGTGCTCGCCGCGGTCAAGCGCAACACCGGCGCCGACTACAGCGCCATGGGCGTGGCGCTCGCGGGAGTGTCGATCCCGAACTTCGTGCTCGGGCCGGCGCTCGTGCTCGGGCTCTCGCTCACCATCTTCCTGCTGCCACCCGCGCTGTGGCACGGGCCGGCGAGCCGCGTGCTGCCCGTGCTCACGCTGAGCGCCACGTACCTCGCGTACATCGCGCGGCTCACGCGCGCCGGCATGCTCGAAGTGCTGCGCCAGGACTACATCCGCACCGCGCGCGCGAAGGGCCTGAGCGAACGCGTCGTCGTGTTCAAGCACGCGCTGCGGCTCGGCTTCCTGCCGGTGGTCTCGTTCCTCGGGCCGGCGGCGGCGCGCATCGTGATGGGCTCGATCGTGGTCGAGAGCATCTTCGCGGTGCCCGGGCTCGGGCGCTACCTCGTGAACGCCGCGTTCAATCGCGACTACACGCTCGTGCTCGGCACCGTGCTGTTCTACGCGCTGTTCCTGATCGTGCTCAACCTGCTGGTCGACGTCGCATACGCGGTGCTCGATCCGCGCGTGGAGCTGGGATGAGCATCGGCATCGCGCCGCCCGCCACCGTGCTCGCGCCCTCGCGCAGCGTGCGCGGCGACAGCCTGTGGCACGACGCGTGGCGCCGCCTGCGGCGCAACCGCGCGGCGGTCGTCGCCGGCTGGTTCCTGTTGCTCGTGGCGCTTGTCTCGATCGCCGCGCCGTGGATCCCCGGGCTCGCCGATCCCGCCGCGCAGAACCTGCCGCTCGGCGCGACCGCGCCGTCCGCCGCGCACTGGTTCGGCACCGACGACCTCGGCCGCGACATCTTCGCGCGCGTGATCTTCGGCGGACGCATCTCGCTGCTCGTCGGGCTCGTCGGCACGCTCGTCAGCATCGTCATCGGCGTGTCGTACGGCGCGATCTCGGGATTCCGCGGCGGCAAATGGGACCTGGCGATGATGCGCGTCGTCGACATCCTCGACTCGCTGCCCTACATCTTCCTCGTCATCCTGCTGCTCGTGTTCTTCAGCCGCAGCCTGATCATGCTGTTCATCGCGCTCGGCCTCGTGCAATGGCTGACCATGGCGCGCATCGTGCGCGGCCAGGTGCTGTCGCTCAAGAACCAGACGTTCATCGAAGCCGCGCGCGCGCTCGGCGCGAGCGACGGCGCGATCATCTTCCGCCACCTCGTGCCGAACACGCTCGGCCCCGTGATCGTGTACACGACGCTCACCGTGCCCGCAGTGATCCTGCAGGAGGCGTTCCTGTCGTTCCTGGGGCTCGGCGTCCAGCCGCCCGCCGCGTCGTGGGGCACACTCGTCTCTGACGGCGCGCGCGTGATCGCGCTGTTCCCGTGGCTCGTGATCTTCCCCGGCGTCGCGCTGTCGCTCACGCTGCTGTGCTTCAACTTCCTCGGCGATGGGCTGAGAGACGCGCTGGATCCGCAGGAACGGAAGGAAGGGGCGTAGGAGCTGCGTCCCAGAGCCTCGCGACTCGGCACCAATCCTGCACAAGACCAGGGGTGAGTGCCGAATTCACGGCCCTCGCGCTGTCATTCAAGGACGGGCCCCTCATGAAACTGAACGGCCGCATCATCTTTCCGCTGCTGCTCGCGTGCTTCTGGGTGTTCCTCGCGTACCGTGCATTTTCCAACGGCGACTCGACTCTTGCATTCGTGTACCTCGCCATCGGCGCCGTGATCACGACCTGGAGACTGCGCCGCGCGAACGCATGACCGCGGCGCGAAACTCTCACGACGAAGCAAGACGCCCACGCGAGTGATCGCGTGGGCGTTCGCATTCACAGCCCGATCTCGCGCCTCGGCCCATCACCTCACGAGCGCGACTCGCGACGTGACGGACTTCCCCGCCGCCTCGGCGTGAATGAAGTACACGCCCGCGGGCGCACGCGCGCCAGCGGCGTCGCGGCCATCCCAAGTCGCCGAGTGCGCGCCGGGTGACAGGATGCCGCCGCGCAGGTCCGCGATGCGACGGCCCGCGATGTCCGTCACCCACACGCGCACCGCGCCGGCGACGGGCAGCGTGTAGTCGAGCTCGACGCTTCCGCGGAACGGGTTCGGTCGCGGCACCGCGAAGCTCGCGAACACACGAGTCGGTTCGACGCCGGTCGTGCCGTCGCTGTATGGCACGGCGGTCGCGACGAAGTTCAGATACATCCACCATCCGGCTTCCCCACTCAGGTTGTCGACGTCGGAGTGACTGGCGCAATTGCCCGAGCCGCCAGGCAGCAGGGACGAGAGGGTTTGTCCCCCGATGAGTGGCATGGATGCCGGGAGGATGGTTGCATCCGCGTCGGTCTTGACGAGGAAACCCATGATGAGTCCGTTCACGATGTCGGTGGCGGGCGCGCCGGAGTACACGCCGCCGATACGCGCGCTGTGCAGCGTCATCGGAAGTCCGGCGAGCCCGAGCGTGAGCGTGCCCACGTCCGTGACGAAGCAGTTGTCGGTCGGGCTCGTGATCGAAGGCGTGTACGAGGAAGTCGTCCCGGCCAGCGGGGCGAGACACGCTCCACTCGCCTGGTTCTGATACGTGAACGTGGCCACGCCGCTCGGGGCCGGTTGACACTGGACGCCCGCGGACGGGGTCGTGCATTGGCCGGTGACGAACTGGAGCGTTCCCGTCGCGGCGTTCTGGTCGAGCGGCTTGAACACGATCAGCTCGCTGAGGTCGAGCAGGCTGTCAGCCGGATTGGTGTCCGAGGTCATGTCGGTCTGAATCCGCCCGTTGACCGAGAAACCGGCGAGAGGGTTGTCGGTGATGTCGCGACACCCGATGAAGCTGACGAAGAAATGCGGGTCGCGGAACGCGAGCGACGTCATACGGAAGCCGGTGCTCGCGGCGTTGCCCGTCCCGGGGGTCAGCGCGAACAAGAACAGCAGCGTCGCGCTCGCGGCTCGCATGCGGCTCATGGGGGACCGGTCCTCTACTCCAGCACCAGCACCCGCGTCGCCGCCTCGGCGCCGGCACTGCCGCGCGCGCGCACGAAGTAGAGCCCGGCGCCCGGCGCCGGCAGCTTCCAGTCGAGCGTCGTGAAGCCGGCGGCCGCCGGCTGCGCTTCACGGGTCGCGATCGCGCGGCCCTGCAGGTCGTACGCGGTCAGCGTCACGCGCTGCGCGGCCGGGAGCTTGAGCGCGAAGTGCGCGATGCCGCCGAGCCGGAGCGGCTGCGGCCACGCGGCGCCGAGCGAGGCGCGCGACGGCAGGACGCTGACCCCGACCCCGAGCACCGAAGGATCGAGCGCGAACTCGGGACGGCCGTCGATGTACTTCCAGTCCTGATAGATGATGAAGGGCCGGTCATATGCGTCGAGCGCGATCGACGGCACGTAGCCCGTCGTGCCGCTGGCGTCCACGTTGCTCGTGTGCCAGATGCCGCCACTGCGTGCGGCGTAGCGGAGCATGCCGCCGACCGGGACGCGATACGCGATGTGCGGTTCGCCCCCGGAATCGAGCGCGAGTCCGGCCTGGTCGCCGGGCTGGCCGACGGCGTCGACGACCTCCTTCGTCCAGACGCCGGCATGGCGCGTCGCGTACATGAGCGTGATCGGGGATCCGCGGCGGCGGTAGGCCACGTGCGCGTCACCATCCGCGCTGTACGCGAGCTCGCCGGCGAAGGCGTCACCCAGCGTGTCCAGCACCTCGGTCGTCCACTCGCCGGCGGATCGATGCGCGAACTTGAGCAAGTTGGCCGAACCGCTGTTGTAGAGCACGGAGGGCTCGCCGTCCGCGCCGAACGCGATCGACGGCCGATAGCCCGAGTACATCTCGGCGTCCACCGTGTCGATGCTCCACACGCCGCCGACGCGCGTCGCGAAGCGGCACACGGTGCCGGGGCCGATGTTGGAGGAGCACCCGCTGTACGCGACACACGGGTTGCCGGCCGCGTCGAACGCCAGCGCCGCCCGCTCGCCACCGCCGGCATCGATGGGCGTGAGGGTCGTCCACACGCCGTCGATCCGCTCGGTGAACTTGATGACCTTGGTGTCGCCGCTGTTCGTCAGGACGAACGCCGGATGGTCGTCCGGCGCGAGCGCGAACGCGGCCTCCGCGACGTTGACGATCTGCGACTGCGCCGGGTCCGCCGGGCCGCGCCCGGCGGTCGCCGCGGGCGACATGCGCGTCATCGGCGCCGGCGCCGGCGCCAGCGGGCCACTGATGTACTGCGCCACCCACTGGCCGCCGATGAACTCGGCATACGCGGCGCCCTGGCTGAACGTCGCGTAGCCCGCGCACGGCACGCCCGAGTAATTGATGCGGAGGCCGGTGGACTGCCCGCCGGCGATTTCGTCGACGGTCCCGAGCGCCCACGTCTGTGTGGCGACCTGGTCGGGGCTGGGGAGCGGCGCGAGGCAGAGCAGCGCGAGCAGCGGAGTCGAGGACCAGGGAGAACGCACGCGGAAGTTCATGTCGGCCTGCTCTCCGATGGGGCTCACCAGACGCCGGGCAACAGTCGGTAGCGCGGCGCGCCTGCGGCGGCGGCGAATAGCGAGTCCGCGTCCGGCTCGCCGCTGCGTTCGATACGGACACAACGATACACCGAGGTCGCGCACGCGGGCAGGCTCAAAACGAGCAAACCCCAGGGCACGCCGACCGCGATGGGCAGGGCCACGTAGAACAGGCTGCGGCCGGCCAGATCGGGGTGGCGCACGGGGTTCGCGAGGCGCATGGCCATGGCCGTGAGCGCGAGGGCGATGCCCGCGATGTTGCCGTAGCCGCCGAGCAGCGCGCCGCCGGTCGGGTGGATGAGCACGTAGAACAGGGCCAGCGAGGCGATCGCCGTCACCCGCACCCACGTCGGCGCCGGCGCCGACGGGACGAAGCCGGGCTTGCGCCGCGCGATGCGATCGGCGACTTCGTAGAGCACGATGAGCGTGCCCGACGTGCAGTAGCGGATGGCGGCGTTCTCGAAGATCATCCGACCGGCACCGCGGCCAGCGCGGCGACGCGTTCGTCGTGCGTCATCGGCTTCTTCGCCTTGATGAGATCGCGCGCCCAGTCCACGAGGCCCCAGCGGTTCCACAGCAGCGCGCCGCGCACGACGTCGTCCTTCAGGTAGAACACCACGCCTTCGCGATTCGGCTCGGTCCAGACGGGATCGGTCACGAGGCTCGAGTCGAGGTCGCCGACCGCCTCCCAGCCGATCTCGAAGAAGTCCGAGTAGAACATGGGCAGGTGCTCGTACGGCGTGGCCACGCCCGCCATGTTCGCGCCGGCGCAGCGGCCGTGATGGATCGAGTGGTCCCAGTGCTCGATCCGCGTGCGCCGCTCGAGCGCGAGGTACGGGAACTCGGCGACGTCGCCGGCGGCCCAGATCGACGCGTCGCTGGTGCGGCAGAATTCATCGACCTCGATGCCGTTGCCGGTCTCGAGGCCGCCGCTGTCGGCGACCGCCAGCGACGGCGTGATGCCGATGCCGGCGACCAGCAGCTGCGTCGAGACGGTGTTGCCGTTGTGCGTGACCGCGTGCACCACGCCGGCGCCGTGCGAGATGCTCTTCACGGCTTCGCCGGAGATGGTCTCGACGCCCTTCTCGCGATAGAAGTCCGCGATGAACAGCCCCAGGTCGCGCGGCAGGATGCGCGCCAGCGGATATTCCTCGGGGTACATGAGCGACACCTCGCGCCCCGTGTGGCGCAACGCCGCGGCCAGCTCGAGCCCGATGAATCCGCCGCCGACCACGAGAACGTGCTGCAGGTTGCGCGCGTGCTCCTCGAGGAACTGGTAGTCCTCGAGGCTCCGGTAATAGTGGATGCCCTGCGGGGCCTCGCCGTCGACTCCGAGCACGCGCGGCTTGCCCCCGGTCGCGAGCAGGAGCTTGTCGTACGTGTACGTGGTGTCGTGGTCGTCCCAGACGGTGTGGCTCTCGGGCTCCAGTTCGACGACCTCACGGCGCAGCGCCAGCGTCACCTGGTTCGTCGCGTACCAGTCGGTGTCGTGGACGGCGATGCCGTCGAGCTTCATCTTGCCGAACCACAGGTCCTTCGTCAGCGGCGGCCGCTGGTACGGAACGACGTTCTCGCGCGAGATCAGGAGGATCGAGCCGGTCTTGTCGTGTTCGCGAATCCCTTCGATGGCGGACGCCGAAGCGACTCCGCCGCCGACGATCACGTACGTGTAGTGGCTCGACCAGGGTTCGTCTTGAGGTGGGGTCATCGACACCTGCCGGAAACGAGGGGCGCGCACGGCCTGCCACGCGGCAGTCGCTACCTTATCACGACCCGGCGCCGCCTTCGGGCAAGCGATTGTCAGGTCCGCGAAGTTCGCGCGTGAGACCGCGTTTCCACGTGCCGCGGGCCGCCCAGCCGGCGATGAACAGGCTGCGGACGATGCAGGTGAGGCTGATGACCCAGGCGATGGCCAGCACGCCGAGCCCGGTCCACTGAGGCATGAGGAACGCGAGCGGTATGCGCAGGACCGAGAACGACGTGAAGATCCACGAGATGGCCTGCGTGTGCCCGGACCCCATCACGCACTCCGCGACCACGATCTCGATGCCCGTGAAATACAGGCACGTCGCGAGAATGCGCAGGTAGGGCACGCCGAGGCGCAGGACCACGGGATCGTTGCTGAACAGGCCGAGGAACACCTGGGGGAACCCCATGATCACGACGGTCATCACGGTCGTGATCGCGAACATCCACAGGAGTCCGGTGCGGATCACGAGCACGGCGCGATCCGGTCGCCCGGCGCCGAGATTCTGTCCGACGAGCGCCGCGCCGGCGCTGCCGATGGCGATCGAGTTGATGAACTGGATGGCCTCGATCCGGTTCGCGATGCCGACGATCGCGTGGGCCGCCGGACCGAAGCGCGACGCGGCGTGCGCGAACGCCACGTACACGACCGAGAACAGGATGCCGATGAGCGCCGCCGGCACGCCGACCCTGGCCATGCCGCGCACGTGCACGGGCGGACCGTCGGCGCTGCGCGCGAACGGGAACTGCGGATGCCGGCGCGCCGCCATGATCGCGTAGCCGACGACGATCAGTCCCTGCGCCGTGACCGTGGCGATGCCGGCGCCGGTCACGCCGAGCTTGGGGAACGGCCCGATGCCGTAGATGAGGAATGGATCGAGCACCGCGCACGCGCCGACCGAGATGAGATCGATGAGGAGCGGCGTGCGCGTGTTGCCGGCCGATCGCATGATCCCTTCGCAGGTCATCGCCATCATGGGCAGCGGCGCGCCGATCATGCAGATGCGCAGGAACGGCGCGCCGATCGCGATGGCCCTGGGGTCGGCGTCCATGAGCGAGTAGATCTGCGGAGCGAACAGCACGCCGGCCACCGTGCCGACGAGGCCGAGCAGCGCCGAGCCCATCACGCCCTTGTAGGCCGCGACGCCCGCGCGCCGGCGCTCGCCCGCGCCCAGCAGCTGGCTGACGTACGCGGTGACGCCGACCATCACGATGTCGTTGAGCGAGTAGATCGCCCACATCACGAAGATCGACGTCGTGACCGCGGCGGTCGCCTCGACGCCGAGGCCCCTCACCCACACCGCGTCGATCCACTGATACGCGATGCGCAGGACCTGCGACGCGAGCACGGGAATCGCCAGACGCAGCAACTCGCCGGGGATGGGACGGGTGACCCCCGACGGCAGCGCCGCCTGGGGAGATGCGCTCGACATCGGTGCAGCCTCCGTCAGCGGTCGTCCTGCTCCTGGATGGCCGCGAGCACCGGCTGCCACACGGGGTCGAACGCGATCGAGATCAGTTCGCTCTCGGGCGGCAGATCGTCGAGATAGAACGGGTGTCCCCAGGTGTCGGACACGAACTCCTGGCGCCACGAGTTGGAGTAGCGCGAGCGCCCGCTGGAATTGCGCGTGCATTCGAGCGCCTTCGGCAGCGTCCAGCTGCCGAACGTGTCGTGCCAGCCGCTCTCCACGCGGCGCGCGCGATCGGGATCGCGCTGCTTCATGTCGGGCGGCACCAGGCAGTACGCGTCGAAGTTGCCGTTCGGGCGAAAGTCCGTGTAGAACGTGCGCGCCTTCGCCTCCTGCACGCCCTCGCGCCGGGACACGGCGTCGCCGGTCTCGACGTCGATCACTTCCGTCTCGTACTTGACGCTGACCTGGCGCTCGCGCTGGACGGCGCCGAACTGAGTGTCGGTGTAGCGCACGGTCGTGCCGCTCGTGTCCTTCACCTCTTCGCGGCGCCAGATCGTCTCGCGATAGCGGTTCGTGTTCGTGCTGGCGTTGGGCGCATAGCAGCGCCCCCACACCACGCGGTCCGCGCCGATGCGCCGGCCGAGCGCGATGGCCTTGTCGCGCGTCAGGTCGTCGAGTTCGTTCACCGTCATGCGGCTGTACACCTGATCGGGCGTCAGGAAGCGCGTGAACACGAGGTCGCTCGGGCCGAGGCGCTTCTGCGCCTCGGCGTACACGAGGTCCGACAGCCGCCGCGACAGGCCCGGGGATCCGGCCTGGTCCTCGAACGGCAGGATCGCGACGCGCGTCGTGGCCGCGTTCAGGGCGTCGGCCTTGCGTTTGCCGACGTCGCGATACGTGGGCAGGAAACGCTCCGCCAGTTCGAAGTGCCCGTACGCGATCTTGGGCTGGCGCGCGCGCATCGCGCCCACGCCGTCGCGGAACTCGCCGGCGGCCGCGGCGCGGCGGATGATCGCCTCCTCGCGGTCGTAGGCCGCGTCCTCGCGCACGGTCACGCCGTAGCTCGTGACCTCGCGGCGGAACGCCGTCAGATCGAGCGACTGCCGCGCCGCGGCCAGCGTGTCCATGACCGCCACGTTGTGCACGCGGTGCCGCCACTCGCCGATGCGCGCGTTCGCCGCGTTGCTGAGCGCGTCACGCACCTTGGGATCGTGCGGATCGCGCCGGTAGGCGATGAGCGCGCTCTGGTAGGCCTTGTCGGTCTGGCCCGCGGCCAGTTCCTGCTCGCTGCGCTCCGCGAATTTCTTGGCCGTGGCGCACGAAACCAGCAGCACGGCGAGCAGCGGCATCCACCAGCGGGCCAGGCGCACGTGCACGATCACCTCGAAAAGGAGTCGAGGCGCGGACGATTCCGCGCTCGTGTCGCACGAAAGGTGACGCCCGCGCGGCGCGCCGTCAAGCCCCGCTCGTACGCATCGAGGCGCCCCGGCACGCGCGGGGCGTCGCGCGCGACCGGCGCGGCCTCCCCACGCGCCAGCGCGGCGCTTCAGCCCGACGCGTAGCGCGCGATACGGAACAGACCGAGGTCGAAGCGCGAGCGCCCGTCCAGCGCGACGTCGGCCAGCACCTCGCCGAGCGCGCTCGCGAACTTGAAGCCGTGGCCCGAGCACGCGCTGGCCAGCACGACCTGCGAGTGCAGCGGATGCTGGTCGACGATGAAGTGCTCGTCCGGCGTGTTCGTATACAGACACGCCGCCGAATCGAGCAGCTCGCCGTTCGCGTCCGGCAGGTAGCGTTCGAGCAGGCCGCGGACCTTCGCGACTTCATCTTCCCCGACGTCGCGCTTCACGTGGTCGGGGTCGGTGGGCGTTCCTTCGTGGTGGATCGCGATCTTGATGCCCTTCCTCGACGCCGGAAATCCATAGAAGAACCGCCCCGCCGCGTGCTCCCAGATCCAGATCGGAAAGTTTGCCGGCTCGAAGCGCTCCGCGTGCTCGCGCGGCGCGAACCAGAAGAGAGTCTGGCGCACCACGGCGAGCGGCAGATCGAGACCCTGAACCAGGCGCGGCATCCATGCGCCGGCCGCGAGCACGAGCCGGTCCGCCTCATGGTGTCCGCGCGCGGTCGTGACCTCGACGCCGGCCGCGTTCGCGCGCCACTCGAGCACGGGCTCGTCCGGGTGCAGCTCGGCGCCGGCGTGCGCCGCGCGCTCCAGGTGCGCGGCGACGCAGGCCTCAGGGTCGAGCACGCCCGACGTCGGCTCCCACACGCCGACCGTGCCCGCGCTCGGGTGATAGGCCGGCCAGCGATTCTTGATCTCGGCGGCGTCGATCCGCTCGTGCGGCAGGTGCCAGGTCTCGGCGCTACGCAGCGCGCCGGTCACGAGCGTGCTGTCGGGCGCGCCGATCATGACGCCGCCCGTGCGTTGGAGCAGGACGCGGCCGGTGTCGAGCGCCAGCGCGTCCCAGTTCTCGAACGCGCGCTGCACGAGCGGCACGTACTGCGGGTGCTCGAAGTAGGCCTGGCGGATGATGCGCGACTCGCCGTGCGACGAGCCCAGCGCATGGGGCGGCGCGTGCAGGTCGAAGCCGACGACGTGCGCCCCGCGACGCGCCAGATGATCGGCCGCCGCGCTGCCCATGGCGCCCAACCCGGCGACGATGACGCGCGTCGTCACGCCGGCTGGCTCTCGGCCCCGTCGCCCACGAGCTGGTACCCGACGTAGCCCGCGTACAGATCCATGAGCGCGTGGATCAGCATGGGCAGCACGAGCGAGCCCGACACCAGGTACACGGTCGCCATGAACGCGCCGACCAGGCCGGTCTGGAGCACGCCCTTGAGGCCCTGATACAGGTGGCCGAACCCGAAGAACACGCTCGACACGATCGCGGCCGGGATGAGGCCCAGCCAGTGCTGCAGGTACCAGATCATGAAGCCGCGGAACAACAGCTCTTCACACACGCCGGCGGTGATCGACAGCCCCGAGAACAGCCGCAGCTCGCGCACCGTGTGCGGCAGCATCGCTTCGACGTGGGCGAGCCGCGCGCGGGCGCGGGCCATCATCGTCTCGCGATCCGCGCCGCGCGAGCGCAGCGCCATCAGGGTGACGATGAGCGCGACGCCGATGGCGATGCCGAGCGCGGCGTACGTGAACACCGGGATGACGCCGAGCCACGCCCACGGCCGTCGGTTCGTGATCCACGCCGTGAGCACGAGGCCGGAGATGATCCACTGCGACAGCATCGCGAAGAAGTAGAGCTGTGGTCGCAGGCGCCGGCGATCCTCCGGCGAGGCCGCGTTGAGGCGCCGGAACGACATCCACGCGCGCGGCGGGATCAGCACGACGAGCACCGCCATGACCACGTGATCGAGCGGGGTCAGCACGGCGCGGCCCGCGCCCCGCTAGCCGAGCGGATTCTTCGGCGGCGCGACCGGGGGCTGGAAGTCGAGCCCGCGGTACATCGAGATCAACTCATCGTGGGTGATGAGGATCAGGCTCTTGCACTTCCGGCACTTGAGTTCGAGGCCGTCGCGCACCATGCGGGCGAGCATCGAGCCGCACGTGCAGCGGCACTGGTCGCCCTTCGGCACCATGCGCTGGGAGCCCGCGGAGGCCGAGGCTCGCACGACGCTGACATCGATCGACTTCACTGGCCATTTCCTTCCGGCGGCTGCCGGACGCTGGCGCTTGAGAAGCGCTCGAGAAACGCTGGGACTGAGCGAGAGCGGTGCGGACCGCGCGAAGTCTAGGCACGCGACCCCGCAGGGTCAAGCCACGACGACGCGCCATTGGGCCAACCATGTCACGGCCGCGAAAAGAACGAGGGCGAGGCCGAGGAAGAACGCCAGTCGCAGGCGGCGCATGTGGGCGAGACCGGCGCCGACCAGCAGGCACCACAGCGGCAGCGTGTACAGCATCTGCCGCGCGATGAAGAGATGGATGCCCTGCGCCGACATCTCCCAGGGCACGAGCGTCGGCAGCAGCACGAGGAACCACAGCAGCGACGCGGCCTTCCACTGCGCGGGCCTCTGCAGCGGCAGCGCCGCGACCACGGCCAGCACCGGGATTAGCCACACTGAACCGAACGCCAGGCTCTTCGTCACGATCACGAGATCGGAGACCGACAGCGCCAGCGTCCAGCGCTCGCCGCCGACGTCGCGCCCGAGCTGGCCGAACATGGCCGGCAGGTGCGGCGCGAACGCGAGCGCGACCAGCATCCACAGCCCGATCCACAGGAGCAGCCGGCGCCGCTCGTTGCGCATGCGCAGCACGCCCCACAGCGCGAGCGCGAACAGGACGAACACCGAGTAGTAGTCGGTGTACAGCGCCGTCAGCGCGAACGCGAACATGAGCGCGCTCTCGGTGAGGCGCGAGCGCAGCGTCCAGCGCCACGCCAGCCACACGATGAGCGTGAGCAGCAGCCACGACAGCGCGTACGCGCGGATGTTCTGCGACGACGCGATGTGCGTCCCGTTCACGGCCAGCAGCGCGCCACCCAGGATGCCGGCCCGCGCGCTGAACAGGGCGCGCCCCATGGGCAGCAGCGCGAGCACCGTGAACAGCCCGAACACGATGGGCAGCGCCTTCAGCCACAGCGCGCCATCCCCGCCAACGGCGCGCCACAGCCACAGCACGACGTAGTGCACCGGCGGATCCACCGTCTGGTGCAGGCTGGCCAGCACGGCGGTCAGCGAATGGCGCAGCAGGACCAGCGTCTGGATTTCGTCGAACTGGAACGGGGTGTGCGTCGCCTGGAACAGGCGCGGCACCAGCGCGAGCAGCAGCACCAGGCCGTACGCCCAGCCGGGCACCGGCGCCGTTTCGGGCCGTGCCTTCAGAGGCGATGGCGCGGCGGCAGGACTCGTGATCGAAGCACCCGCGGAGGACACGGCCGCGGATGCTAGCACGTTCGCGTGGTGCTCGTGCCGGGCCGGGCGGGTACTCGCCCCGGGGCGAGTTGCTGCGTTGCGCGAGGAGCCGCTGCCTCTGGTAGCGTCCGCCGGTCATGGACGCCGCCCCCGACATCCCACGCCGCGCCGACGGACTCGTGCTGGGCGCGGCCCACGCCGGCGAGACCACGCGCGTGGCGTCGCTGCCCGAGGGTCGCCACTTCGAGATCTCGAGCGAGACGGCCGCGCTGCTGGAGCTGATCGACGGCCGGCGCACGCTCGACGAGATCGCGAGCGCGCTGGCGGCGCAGACCGGCGCGGCGGTCGGCGACGGCACGACGCCCGCGGCGAGCGGCGATGGCGACGCGAGCGGCGACGGCGCGGGGCTTGGCGACGGCGCGGGGCTGGGGGCGACGACGGATGGCGCGGTGCCGGCCGCGCTCGACGCGACGGCCCTGCGCGTGCTGATCGAGGGCACGCTGCGCCCGTCCGGGCTCGCGTATCTGGGCGAGGCGCCCGAAGGCCGGCAGGCGCCGCCATCGCACATGTGGCTGCGGAGGTCGCTGATCCCGGCGGAAACGGTGCGTGCGCTCTCGCGCGCGCTCGTGCCCCTGTTCTCGCGCCGCGTGGCCGCGACGCTCGTCGGCGTGGCCGTGCTCGCACACGTCGCGTTCTATCTCACGGCCCCGCAGCTCGAGCTGGCGAACGGTCTCTTCCACTTCGGCCTGTGGTGGCCGCCGGCCGTGATCTTCGCGGTGTCGCTGATCGTGCACGAGCTGGGCCACGCCGCGGCGCTGATGGCGGGCGGCGAGCGCCCGGGCGCGATCGGTGCCGGGTTCTACTACGTGTGCCCCGTGATGTTCACCGACGTCGACGCCGCGTGGCGCCTGTCACGACGCTCGCGGGCGGTCGTCGACATGGGCGGCGTCTACGTGCAGCTGCTGTTCGCGGCGCTCACGATCGGCATCTACGCGGCGACGCGCTCGGGCGTCGCGGCGCGCGCCATCGCGCTGATGGATCTCGGGCTCATCGCGAACCTCAACCCGTTCCTGCGCATGGACGGCTACTGGCTGCTCGCCGACCTCACCGGCACGCGCGACCTGCGCGGCCGCACGCAGGCGCTGGCGCTCGGGCTGTTCGGAGTGGGCGGAGTGCGCGGCGACGGCGGCGACGGCGCGGGCGGCGCGCCCGCCGCCGAGAGACCCTCGCGCTTCATCGTCGCCTACACGTGGGGGAGCCTCGCGTACTTCGTGGCCGCGTGCGGGTGGCTCGTGGTGTTCGCGATCCCGCGGCTCCTCGTCGAGATGCACGCGCTCGCCGGCCACGGCATCGAGCGCAAGGCGCTCCAGGCGGTCGGCCTGCTCGCGCTCGTCGTGATCGGGGTCGCGCTGTGGGTCGGCGCGAGATCGGTGGTGGGCGCGCTGCGCGCGGCCACGCGGGACGATCGATAACGGAGGAGGCTGCCTTGGACGAATCGGCTCGCGACATCTCGAACACCAGCGCATGGCCGCGATGGATCGCCACGGCGCTCGCCGTCGCGCTGATCTATTTCGTCGTCGGCGTCGGCTCCGCGGCGCTCGCCGCTTCGGCGCCGTCCGAGCGGATGCAGTTCGTCTGGCGCTGGGGCGCGTTCATCGTGAGCGGCATCGTGTTCGTCGCGCACATCGCGCTCGAGATCGTGCGCCGCTGGAATGGCGCGCGTGCGATCGCGTGGCGCGCCGCGGTGGCCGCGGCCCTCGGCGGCTTCGGGCTCGCGATCTCAGCGAACGTGCACGACCTCGGCGCGGCCACCGGCTATCGCCCGAAGATGCTCCTCGCGCTCGTGGCCTGGCCGCTGCTGATCGGCGTGCCGGCGTTCCTCGCGGCGCTCGTGCTCGCGGCGCTGCTCGGCATGGGGCGGAAGCGCAGCTAGCGAAGGCCCAGCGAGGGCCCCGCCCTGAGGACAACGGCGGTGTCTTGGACCGCAGCCGTGTCAGTTCCGGCGGCATCGTTGGTGATGTAGCCCAACGAAACAGTCTGCTTTGCGCCGGCCTGGCGCTCAACGGTGACGAGATACTCACCATCGCCGCCGCCCCTGAACTCCTGGACCCAACTACTGCCCACAGGCAGGGCCTCATGATGTCGGTGGTCGCCGTATGCCGTGACGTCCACGGTCACGAGCGGTCGAGACGAGTCATTGCGTACTACGATGAAATGACGCGTCGGCCACATCATGAAACCCGCAACGCCCAACAGCCCGAGGCCGACCACCAGCACGAGACCGACGACAACCCGCCTCATCAGGACCGTTACGCCCCCATGTCCACCTCGACGCGGATCCCGCCCAGCATCCGCGCGAGCGCGTTGTAGATGACGCAGCCGATGGACGCGACGATGAAGCCGAGGCAGCCCTCGACGATCGGCAGCATCACGATGGCGCCGACCCCGAGGAACATGCCGAGGATCGGGCCGGCCGGACGCTGCGAGGCGAAGCCGCCGAGCAACGAGATCAGAGAAATGATCACGCCTGCGAACAGACCGACGCAGGCATGGAGCAGTGCCGCGATCTTGGCCACCGACAGCGGTGCGACGCGCTTGATGATCATGTGCGACCTCCGATGTGAGTTTCCCGCCGCGGCGCACGACATGACGCCACGTTCCCTCTAGCGCCAGCCGATCGTCCGGCCGCGCCTGAACACCGCCATGCTGTCGTTGATCGCGATCGTGTCCACGGCCGTGACGCCGTGCCTCACGTAGCCGAGCACGAACCTCTGCATGAAGCCCGAGCGCGGCTGCATCGACAGTCGATACGGACCGTTCTCGCCGCCGAGGAACGTCACCTTCCACGATTCCCCGGACGCGAGTTCGCCGTGGGCGCGCACGTCGTCGTTGAGGCTCACGGTCACGTTCGTCAGGCCGCGGACCGCGTCGTCGCGCACGACGAGGATGTGCCGGCTCGGCGTCATCGCGTAGATCCCGATGCTGGCGATCACGATCACGCCGCCGAGGATGCACAGCCAGATCGCGACCCGGCCGACCGGCACGCCGTCGCGTTCCACGCTATTTCTCGACCAGGGGAAATGCCTCATCGTCCGCCCCCGGCGCATCGGCCTTGGACGGCGCGGGAAGCAAGAGGCTCGTGACGAGCAGCGCCGCGGAGAGTCGCATCCTTACGATTCGGGGCTCGCATCGATGGGAACGGCCGGAACCCGTGGGCATGCTAGCAGACGGCGCGCCGCGCGGCGCGTGCTACGCTGACCGCCATGGACGAGACCGCTCCGGCCGCCGGCGATCCCTTCTCCAAGGTGCAGCTGCGCTGGCTATTCCTGGCCGTGGGCTTCGGCGTCATCGGCTACTTCACGTACGCGTTCGCGATTCGCGGCGAACTCATCCGCGAGGCGCACGCCCTCAACCTGACCGCCTACATCCTCGCGCTGTACGTCCCGATCGTGACGTGGATGACCGTCGCCGCGAGCGACGCGGGCATCGATCTGATGCGCTTCCTGCGCCCCATGGCGTCGCGCTTCTGGTGGAAGGCGCCGCCGCTCGCGTTGCTGGTCCTCGCGTTCTCGCTGATGTCGTCCATGGTGCTGATCTGGGCGGTGTCACTCGTGTCGCCGCGTTTCGCGCACGCCGTCCTCACCCGCGGGCCGAACGCCGTCGACACGACGAGCGACTCGGGGTTCCTGGTCTTCGCCGTGTTCGTGCTCGCCGCACCGGTCATCGAGGAGCTGTTGTTTCGCGGCGTGCTGCTGCACGTGCTGGCCGCGCGCTGGGGCGCGCCGCGGGCGCTGATCGCGGTGTCGCTCGCGTTCGCGCTGCTGCACCCGAACCCGGTCGCGACGTTCGCGTTCAGCCTGGTGCTGGGCACGCTGTACCTGGCGAGCCGCTCGCTGCTCGCCCCCATCCTGTGCCACATGACGAACAACCTGGTGCCGACGCTGATGATGCTGGCCGTGCGCGGCGCGAAACTGTCGGAGGCCAGCGCGGCGCGCGACGCGGCGATGACGCTCGGAGCGGTGGGCGATGTCGTCCTCGTGCCGGCGATCGGCTCGGTGCTGCTGGGCGTGGCGATCACCCTGATCATCAGAAGGCACTGGCCACGACGCGACCAGCGCCTGCCGTACTTCGACGACGATGCGGCGCCGCCCGGCGACGCGCCTACGCTCGAGGACCCGCCGTCCGCCGATAGCGGAAGCACGTCGTGACGTGGTCGTTCACGACGCCGACGGCCTGCAGGTACGCGTAGCAGATCGTCGAGCCCACGAAGCGGAAGCCGCGCTTCTTGAGGTCCTTGCTCAGCGCGTCGGACAGCGCGGTGCGCGGCGGAATTTGTTTGAGCGCGGTCCACGCGTTCTTCACGGGCTTGCCGTCGACGAAGCCCCACAGATACCGGTCGAACGTGCCGAATTCCTTCTGGACGGCGAGGAATGCGCGCGCGTTCGTGATCGCCGAGTCGACCTTGAGCCGGTTGCGGATGATGCCGGGATCGGCAAGCAGCTTGCGCACGCGCGCCGCGTCGAAGCGCGCGACCTTCCTGGGATCGAATCCGGCGAACGCCTTGCGGTAGTGCGCGCGCTTGTTGAGCACGGTCTCCCAGCTGAGCCCGGCCTGCGCCCCCTCGAGCACCAGCATCTCGAACAGGTGCCGATCGTCGTGCTGGGGCGCGCCCCATTCGCGATCGTGGTACTCGACGTACAGCGGGTTCGTCGGCTTGGCCCAGGCGCAGCGCACGCGGCGGTCCGTCATCGGGTCTCGGCCCCTCAATCGAAGGTCACAGCAACGGCGTGACGCGCAGCACGGACTTGGGGCGCGGCGCACCATTCGTGAACACGCGGTCCGCGTCTTCGGGCGCGTACGGGGGCAGCGCCGCGCCATCGGGCGCGAGCAGCGCTTCCAGTTTCGCCAGCACTTCTGATTCACGCTCGTCGTCGTGCGCCTTCCACACCTGGACGAGCAGCGCGAGCGAACGCATGCGTCGCTCCGCCCTGCGCTCCTGCGGACCGTCCATACGGTAGCAGCCGGCGCGCGTCGCGTTGTGCTCGATCAGGCCGACGTATCCGGGCGTCGCCGAGCCGACGCGCGAGCGCCATTCCATGAGGCGCTGCTCGAGCTTGTCCATGAGCACGCGGAAGCGCACCCAGGCGTGCGGATCGAACTCGAAGTCGTGGAGCAGCAGCCCGGCGCGCCGCCCCTTGTCGACGATGCCCTTCAGCGTCGCCTCGGGCATGTCGAGGTTGAGCCCGCCTTCGTCCTTCGCGAGCAGCACCTGGGCCACGCGTTCGCGGCAACCGGGCAGCATCATCTGCGTCGTGTCGTGGTAGTTCTGCGCGGTCGCGAACACCTGGCCGAGGAAACCGAACAGGCCGCGGATGTCGACCCAGCGCGGCGGCAGCACACGATTCGGCTTCGGCAGGTACACGTCGGGGATGCCGGCCTTCTCCGCGAGCTCCTCGTCGGGCTCGCGGTCCTGCGGCGCCGCGGCGTCGACGCCGACGCTGCCGAACTGCGCGCGATCGAAGTACTGCGGTCCGCTCGCGGCCGCCGCGCTCGGCGTCGCCGCGGCGCCCGCGGGCTTCGCCGTGCCCGCCGTCTCCACGACGTGCTCCGCGGGCACGTCGCCGAGGTTGATTCCGAACGTCGGGCGCCCGGGCAGCCACGCGTCGAACAGGTGGATCGGGAAATTGCTCGAGATGCCTCCGTCGCTGAACCACAGGCGCATCAAGTCGCCCGCGGCGAACGGCGTCGTCGCGCCTTGCGGGCGCGCGGCGTGCGCCGAGACGCGCACGACGTACAGCGGCACGGCCTGCAGCAGGACCGGGAAGCTCAGGCTCATGCGCGTCGCCACGATCACCGGCAGTTCGTCCTCGCGCGGAAGGTAGTGGTAGCCGGCGGGCGGCGCGGGGCGCGGGCCGTGTTCGGTAGCATCGGGATGCTTCTCCCCCGCGCGCTCGACGAGGTAGCGCACGACGCGCTCGGGGAACAGCTCGGCCATCTCGTCGCGCTGGAACAGCAGCTCGTGCGTCTCGAACGGCAGGAGCAGCGGCATCTGGTGGCTGAGGTTGCTCGTCACCATCTGCAGCGTGATCCCGGCATCGCGCGTCGCGCCGGAATTGTCGCGCGCGGTCTTGCTCTTCAAGTCCGCGAACGTGAGCGGGCGCGCGTCGGGCGCGCGTCCGGCGAGCGTGTCGATCTCGTCGGCGAGCCACGACGTGAGCACGGTCCGGCCCTTCGCGTCGATCCCCGAGCACATGCCGAAGCGCTGGCGCGGCAGCTCGACGAACAGGATCCACACCAGGTGCACCGCGCCGCCAACCACCGCGCCGGCGAGCACGAGCAGCGCGGCCGCTCCGACCCGCCACCACGCCGCCTGCCAGATCGCCAAGGTCCCGAACAGCACCGCGAGCCCGAACGCCGCGGCGGCGCCGATCAGCGCCGAGAGCGGGTTGTTCTTCACGACGGCCAGGGCGATGCCCACGTTGCGCGCCGCGCCGCCCAGGAAGTACGTGACGCGTCCGAAGCCCGAGCGCTTCTTCGACGGCGTACGGCTGACGAAGCCTCCGTCCAGCAGCGTGTGGAACAGCGGCGGCGCCGAGCCCGTCGGCCGGAACAGGTCGCGCATGAAGCCCTGCGTCGAGATCTTCTTCTCGAGATTCGCGAGGCCGGCGAAGCCGCTGCCCGCGCGTCCGCTCTCGCGGCCGAACTCCGCGGCCGCGGCGACGGCGGCGGCGATGGCGCCGGCCGACGCGCCGCCGATGCAGCGGAAGCGGTACTTGTCCTTGAGCGCGAGGATGGCGGGCGGATACACGATGCCGCTGGTGACCCCGCCCTTCATCACGAGGTCGCAATCTTTCTCGGGAACGGGAGCGTCCATGGCGGACCTCCTCCTTGCGAAGCGCGCGGCCTCGCGTTCAGTTCACTCGAAGCGGTCTCTCTCGGATGACCTTCAGGAGCGCCAGATGGCCGGCGATGACGACCACGAGTTCGAGCGCGAGCATCGGGACGAACACGTGCAGCCGCCGCGCGGCCGTGCCGACGAAGAATAGCCCGAGCATCACCGACAGCGTGAGCATCGCCACGCCGATCTGGATCGCCGTCTGCCGTCCGCTCTCGGGCGCGCGCGACAGCGGCAGGTACTCGCCGAGCAGCCCGTCCAGCATGGACAGCGTCGGCAGCACGACAAGCGCGGGCAGCGTGAGCACGACCGGCGTCCAGCTGCGCGTCGAGCCGAGCATGATGACGAACGCGAGCGCGAGCATGGGCGCCGCGATCCACAGGATCGCCGCCTTGCGCGCGCCGTGGAACAGGCTCGCCGAGCTCTCGAGCGGCACGTAGTGGAACAGGTCCGCGGCGGCGCTCTGCGTGCTCGTGCGCAGCGACTCGAGCGTCATCGTCGGCAGCATGCCGGCCATCACCGCGGTCATGAGCGGCACGAACGTCGGCCCCATGTTGCGGTCGACGAGCGCGAGCACCGGGAACACGAGGAAGCTGGCGAGCGACGGATAGACGCGCATCCGCACTTCGCGGTCGCGCCGCAGGTACGTGGCGGCCAGCTGGAACGCCGCGCGCTCGCGCGGATCGCGCATCCACGCGCGCAGCATCGGATGCAGCTTGCCGGCCGGGCGCACGCGGCGCTCGCGGCCGGGGCCGACCTTGGGGCGCGCGCTCGTCTCGCCGAGCCACGCCAGACGCCGCGCGTAGTCGGACGAGATGCGGCTCACGCACGCCGCGGCCAGCAGGACGGTGACCGCCACCGCGAGCAGCGCCATGCCGACGCGCGCCGGCGTGGGCGCGAGGCCGCCGAGCAGCGCATCGAACATGCCGAACCACGCGGATGGGATGAGCCACAGCACGGGCAGGTCGGGCGACATGCGAAAGCCGCTGGCCGGCGTGATGAGGCGCGGCACGATCTGGTAGCCGAAGATGAGCACCGCCGACACCGCGACCTGGAACCACGACGCCAGGCTGTCGAAGCGCTCGCGACCGACGACCCTCGTCAGCAGCCCGTACAGGAACACGACCGCGCCGGCCACGAACACCGACAGCAGCAGCGTGCTCACGAGGTGCGCGAGACCGAACCACGGCCGCGCGCCGCGCGCCCACGCACCGACGATGGTCGGCACCAGGTTCAGCGCGAGCGCGTACGCCGCGGCCAGAGCGAACAGCGCGAGCGACTTGGAGAGCAGCAGCGTGCGCGGGTGGATCGGCCGGTGCAGCAGCAGGTCGTTCTCCTCGACGCTGAACAGCAGCTGGCTCGCCTCCGCGATCAAGGTGCCCGCGCCGAGGAACAGCGTGACCGCGCTCAGGTACTGCGAGTACGTGAACGCGTCCGTGCGCGCGAACACGATGAGGCTCATGAACAGGCCGAACACGCCCTGCATGGCCAGCGAGAACACGAGCCCGCGCGCGCGCCCACGGCGGCCGAACGTGAGGCGCGACGTCGTGCGCACGCGCACGAGCACCGAGAACAGCGCGCGCAGCTGGCGCGGATCCCACGGTTGACCCGGCGGCACGGACGCGGCGCCGGCCCTCTCGAACAGTCGCGCGCGGCCGGGCGGCGGGCCGACGGGCGCGGCGTCCGGCGTCACGGCCCGAACGCGCGCGCGAACTCCTCGGCGCGGGCCAGCAGATTCTCCGTCGCGGTGAGGCGGTTGAACACGCGCTCGAGCGTCGGCTCGCCCGTGCGCTGGAGCAGCTCGGGCACCGAGCCGTCGGCGACGATGCGCCCTTCGTGGATGATGACGACGCGCTCGCACACGCGCTCGACGACGTCGAGGATGTGCGAGCAATACACGATCGTCTTGCCGTCGCGGGCCAGCGACTGGATCAGCGTCTTGAACGCGAGCGCGGCGTTCGCGTCGAGCCCGTTCAGCGGCTCATCGAAGAACACCACCTTGGGGTTGTGCAGCAGCGCCGACGTGATGACGACCTTCTGGCGCATGCCCTTGGAGAACGCGGCCATCGGCTTCGACACGAGATCGTCGGGCTTCAAGTCGAAGAACGCCGCGAACTGGTCGATGCGCCGCTCGGCCTCGAGCTCGTCGAGGTGATAGAGCGCGGCCACGAAGCGCAGGTACTCGCGCGCGGTCAGCGTCTCGAACACGGCGCCCGACTCCGGGACGTAGCCGACGACGCGCTTGACCTCGAGGCTCTTCTCGACGACGTCGAAGCCTTCGACCTCGGCCCGGCCCGACGTGGGCAGCAGCATGCCGGTGAGCATGCGGATGGTCGTGGACTTGCCCGCGCCGTTCGGACCGAGCAGGCCGACGAGTTGGCCGCTCGGGATCTCGAGCGTGAGATCGCGCACCGCGACCTGGTCGCCGTAGTGCTTGCTCAGCTGCTCGAGTCGGATCATCGGCGTCTCCGGCTATTCGCCCACCATCTGCTTGAGCGACCGCGGCGCGATGCCGGCCTGCTGCGCGGCCTTCGCCACCTTGAGCGGCACGAGCTTGGCGAACGCCTCGTCGAAGCGCCAGCGCCGCCATTCGCCGTCGAGGCGCAGCATCAGGTGCTCGCCCTCGATGCGCAACGGCAGGCCGCGGCGCCGCGCTTCGCGGGCCAGCAGCGGCGCCAGGTCGCGGCTCCATTCCTCGGCGCCGATCGCGTTCAGCACGTTGCCGCGATACTGCGCGGCATCGAGGCGCACCTCGGGGTCGAACACGAACACGCGGCCGGCCGCGGCGCCCGACATGAAGAACTTGCCCGAGTAGGGCCGGGGCCGGAGCGTCAGCTCGCCGCGCGCATCGGGCTTGCGCAGGCCCATCACCACGTGCAGCGAGTTGTCGCCGCCCGACATCAGGTATTCGAACGCGTATTCGTTCGGCGAGCCGAAGTGCACGGACTTGAAGCCGGGCGCCGCGGTCTTGCCGTCCGCGAGCACGACCTTGTTCTGCCCGGCGGCCGCGAAGCGCGAGCCCGAATCCCACAGGCTGATCGTCGCGCCGTGCGCCGCGTACATGCCGGTGTTGAGCACGTCCTGCAGCACGAACAGGTAGCCGTGATCGGCCTTCATGCCGTAGTGGCTCTGCCCCTGCCCGTACACCCAGATCTCGGCGCCTTCGAGCAGCGCGCCGACGAAGTCGCCGAACTCGCGGCCGTACAGCTCGAGCGTGACGCCGCGCGCGGCGACACCGTCGGGCGTCGCCAGGTTCGTGCCTACGTAGCGCGGGCCGCCGATGAATCCGTAGCCGACGAGATTGCGCCAGCCGAGGCGCACCGCTTCGCTGACGATGCGCGACGCCGAGTCGAGGCCGAACGACTCGCTCGCGAATCCCGCGAAGTCGATGACGAGCACGTCGCGCGCCGCGTCGTTCGGCGGGCTGAGATCGTCGCGCGTGTCGAGCGTGAGCCGGCCGTAGCGCGCCGCGCCCTTTGGGCTCTGCGCAAGCGCTTCGAACAGCGGCGGCACGGCGTCGAGGATGCGCGTGAGGCCGCCCTCCGCCGAGCCGTCGCCGGCGCGCCCGCCGTCCACCAGGTACTCCATGCTGGAGAGCGCCTTGTCGCCGAGGTTCGCGAACGTCAGGCGCTTGCGCAGCTCGGTGAGCACGCGGATCGCCGCGGCGCGGCGCGCGTCACCGCCCGTCGCGAACGCGACCAGCGCGTGCTCGGTCAGCCAGCGCCAGTCCGCGAACGACAGCCGCGCCGTCGCTTCCAGCGCGTGCTCGATGAGCTCGTTCGCGGGCGGCGGCAGCAGATCGTCCGGGCCGAACATGCGCGTCGCGCTCATGGCGCCCGCGCCTTCGAGCGTGCGCGCGAGCTGCGCGAGATGCGTCTCGATCAGGCGCCGCCACTCCGCGTCGCCGCCCGCGCTCGCGTGCTCGAGCGATTCGCCGAAGTCGACCTTGCGCCCGCCGCGCTCGACGTCGATGCGCTCGCCGAAGCGGTTGCGCAATCCCATGCGCCCGCTGCCCGGCGTCGTGAACGCCTCGAAGACGCCGCCGAAGTCGCGGCGCTGGGGATTGCCGCCCGGGCGCATGCTGAAGCGCATGTCGGCCGCGGGGTCGCCGAGCACGCCCTGTTCGTGCAGCACGCGCAGCATGCTGTCGGCGATCTTGGCTTCGCTGCCGTTCGCGACCGCGCGCACGCCGCCTTCGCTCGTTTCGTCGGTCACGATGATCTCGTGCGGCCTCAGGAACTTGATGTCCATGTTCTCGCGGAAGCCGACGACGCGCCGCGTCCCGCCGTCGCCGGCCACGCGCCGCGACTCGACGATCGTGAACTTGTAGGGGCCGGTCGGCGTCAGCTGCACGTAGTTCGTCATGAGCAGCTTGAGCTTCACGCGCCGCGCGTCGTCCATGTTCGCGAGATCGAAGCCGGTGATCGGCGAGATGATCTGCGACGCCTCTTCCGTCGTGAGCCCGAGCACGCGCCGCGTGAAGTCCACGAGGTACGCGGCGTACTCGGTGTCGGTGAGCGCCTTCCTCGCGTAGACCGAGTCGCCGGCGAACAGCTGCGCGCCCTCGCCCATCGACGCGTCGGCGTGCACGTAGCCGAACTCGCTCAGGAACGGCGACGTCGAGTCGACGCCGACCTGCTCGCCGTTGTGCATGAGCAGCACGTTGTACGCCTTGAACGGATGCGCGCCCGCCGGATTGCCGCGGCCTTCGGGGTCGATGGCCGGCGAGTTCGTGGGATAGCGGTGGTGCATGCCCCACACGTGCGCGTGCAGCGCCGTGGTCATGAACGTGCGCCCGCGCACCGTGACCTGGACGCCGCCCCGCTCGGCCGCGCCCGGATAGCCGGCCCAGAAGCGATCGAAGTCGAAGTACTCGGGGATCGTGTGCGTCCAGCCCGAGATCTTGATGGCGCCCAGGTCCTCGCCTATCGACACGACGAAGCCGCGGCGCTTCGCCGCGTACATGCCGTCCGGCGCGCCCGGCGGTTTGTGCGTGCGGTAGTAGCGCGAGTCCAGGATGTGCGCGAGCGCGGTGAAGTACTCCTCGCGCACGTCGGCGACGAACGTCTCGAGGCGCGGGTCGCCCGCCGGCACGCGACCGGCCGCGGCTTCGTCGAGCGCCGCGGACAGCGCGGCGTCCGTCAGGCCTTCGTACTTCGTGCGGCGCTGCAGCCACTGCGGGCTGGCGATGAGCGCGCGGCCGTAGCGGCGCTGCACTTCCGGCTTCAGGTCCACGAACAGCACGTAGAAGTCGCCGGGATTCTCGCGCAGGTCGGCGCGACGCCAGCCGTCTTCGCCCTGGTACTTCCCGCGGATCGGCAGCTTGAACTCGAACAGCCGATCCTGCACGTCGACGATCGAGCGTTCCGCGCCCGCGCCGTCGAAGAAACGGCAGCCCGCCAGGTGCATGAGCATCTCGCGCATCGCGTCGTCGCGATCCGGGCCGATCGTGTTGAAGATCAGGCACGTCTTCTCGCGCAGCGGCTCGGGCGCGAAGCCGGCGAAGTCGATCCCGCCGCCGCGGTTGTTGCCGCCGTTATACGAGCGGCACGCCGATTCCCAGATAGCCGCGACCGTGACCGGCTCGCTGACCGCCAGCGAACCGACGCGGCACGAATCGTGGTCCGCCGCGGGCGCGACTTCGGCCGTGCGCGGCGCGTGTTTCGGCATGATCAGCAGATCCGTGCGCCCGCGCAGCTCGCGGATGTCGCGCAGCATGCGCTTCGCGTCGACCTCGCGGCCCGACGCGTCCAGCGCGCCGCTCTCCTTGTTCAGCGCGTCGATCAGCACGGCGAGCTTGACCATGTTCAGCGCGGTCCAGTTGCGCGTGCGCACGCGCATCTGCGCGCGGTCGTTCTGCAGCATCAGCTCGGGCTTCGTGGTGATGCCGCCGCGCGGGCAGTCGAGGTGGCAGTTGCCGCACTGGTTGCAGCCGAACGCCACGGCCTTGCCGATGCTCGCCTCCATCAGCGCGTCCGCGCCGGCGATCAGCACCTTCAGCATGTCCAGCTCGCCGCGGATGCCGCCCGACGCGAACAGCCGCGTGCCGCCCTGGGCGCCGAACGGCGCGCCGTTCAGGTCGCGGATGCTCTTCAGCGTGCCGCTGCGGTCGAGGTCGACCTTCTCCATCACGAGCGCGTGGTGCGTGTGCAGGATCGTGCGGAAGATGTCGGGCCAGCCGACGTGCGACGAGTCCGCGTGGTAGTTGCCGGAGCCGCCGAGCCCCGAGTCCACGAGCAGGTAGTCGACGACGAAGTTCGACCACATGCCGGCCGCGACGTAGCGCGTGTAGTTGGAGCCCGTGATCTTGATGCCGCAGTGGTTGTGGTACAGCAGCCACAGCCACACTTCGGCCGGCATGTCCTCGATCGAATAGATGTCGTGCTTGGGATCGGGCGACAGCGCGTCGGTGCCGACCGGAATGTTGCGCGCGCGGCTCACCGTCGGCGTGACCTTCGCGCCCGACAGCCGCCCGCCCTTGCCCGGCTTCGCGCCCTGGTTGATCTTGATCTCGACGTCGCGCACGCGGCGCAGGTCGGCGGCGTGGATGCCGAAGTGTCCGCTCGCGGCTTGCAGGCTCTCCCACTTCATGTCGTCGTCGGACAGTCGGATCGGACCGCCTTCGCCCGACGACGTCATCGCCAGTCCCGCGCTGCCCTCGACGCGCGCGGTCAGGAAGTCCTCGGACGCCGCGCCCAGTGAGATGCTCGAGTGGTTGACCGGCCCGTGCCAGATCGGCTCGCGGAAACCGAAGCCGGCGACGACGAGCCCGCCGCGCGGCTCGCGGCGCAGCGTGACGTTGCCGTCCGCGGAGGCGCGCGCGACGGAGCGGCCATGGCCGCCGTGCGCCTTCGCGGTCAGCTCGACGCGGCGCTCGGCGCCCTCGGCGTCGCGCGACGTCAGCCACAGCGACGCGTCCCCGGCCAGCGCGTTCTCCAGCGCGTGGCCCTTCTCGAGCCGCACCTCGAAGCCGCCCTCGCCGTTCGCGGCGAACGCGACGAGCGGCTCGCCGCCCGCCTTTGCGGCGATCGACACGTCGGCGTTCGCCGGCGCCGCGCCCGGGCGCAGGAAGCCGCGCGGCACCGCGAGCGACACGTAGTCCAGCAGCTGGGGATCGCGCTTCAGCCGCTCCAGCGACCACGCGACGGACTCGCGCGACAGGCGGATGCCGATCGCGTCGAGCGACATCGCGCCCATGTCGCTCTGCATGAAGAAGTCGTCCGCCGTCGGCATCTGTCCCGCAGACATGCGGTAGATGACCTCGAGGAAATCCGCGCTCAGGTTGCGATTCGAGTTCTCGAGATGGAAGTTCGCGTTCTCGTGCGCCAGGATCTTCGCGGCCTGGACGAGCGGCTGGTCGGGCCGCACTTCGCGCAGCAGCTGCGACACGCGGAAGCGCGCCCGCACCGCGCCCGGCACCGGCTCGGCGGCCACGCGCCGCGCGTTCAGCTCGGCGTTCTCCCTGCCGAACTCCGGCGTGACGAGCGCGTCGACCTCGCGCACCCAGTCCTCGGTCATGGTGATGGCCATCGTGTTGCCCGACGTCTTCTGGATGTCGTCGATGCCCATGCACGACAGGAAGTCGAGAATGCTGTGCTGCCAGCAGCTCAGGGTGTGGATCGCCTGATCGCGCAGCGCCTCGCGCCCGCGCGCGCGCAGCCGGGCCACGAGCGGCGCCGGGTCGGCGCCGTGGTACACGTCGACCAGCTCGGGCAACAGCGCGAGCGCGGCGACGTGCGTCATCGAGCCGCCGTTCGCGCCCAGCAGCACGGACTCGTAGACCGTGGCCGCCGAGGCCTGCGTGTCGCTGTCGCCGCCGGCCGAGACCAGCTGCACGCGGGCGCGCAGGTTCTCGGCCTTGAGCCGCGCGTCGATCTCGGGCGTCAGGCGGTAACTCTTATGCGCGCCGGTCTGGTAGTGGATCATCGCGACGCCCTCGATGCGCACGGCGCCGAGCAGCGCGTCGAAGAAGCCCGCGTCGTCCGTGTGCTCGAGGTACGTCGAGACCAGCAGATCCGGGTTCACCGAACGCAGCGCCACGACGTGCGCCGCCAGGTCCTCACTCCACACGATCTCCGCGATGCGCGACGACGCCAGCATGTCGGTCAACGCGACGGCGTTCGCGTCGGGCGCGGCGAGCGCGGCGACCTGCGGCGCGGTCAGGCGCAGCATCACGTCCGCGGCGTGCGGGCGGAACGCGGCGATGTGCTCGAGGTAGCGCTTGGCCGGCACCACGACCAGCGAGCGCGTGTGCACGTCGTTCGCGTCGTCCGCGGACGCGATCGCTTCCAGGTACGCGCGCTCGATCGACACGCCGTCGCCGTACGGCAGCGGGCCGACGATCATCGGCAGGTCGAGGCGCAGCGAGCGCAGCGTGGCCTGCGTCTGGCCGGCGGCGCCCTGGAACAGCACGGCCGGCTGCTTCCGCACGATGTCCCACGCGGTCGAGAACTCCTCGCGCAGGCCGTCGTTCGCCGGGTGCGTGATGGCCGCGTGCGAGAAGTACGAGCGCCAGAAGCCGTAGTGCCACGCGGCGCCCAGCGTCAGCGGTTCGCTGCGGAAGCGCTCCTTGATGAGCTTGTCGAGATCGAACGACGTGATCTCGAGCTGCGGGACGTCGCGCGACACGCGCGAGAACTTGGACAGGAACAGCCGGCCGCGCTGCCCGCGCGACAGGCGCCAGAACGCGGCCTCGTCGATGCCGTGCCGCTCGAGCAGGAACGACAGCAGCGCGCGGCGCCGCTCGCGCTCGGCGACGCGCGGGCTGTCGGGATCGACGATGAGCGTGAGCAGGTCCTCCCACGCCTCCAGCTGGTCGCGCAGCGGCGCGCCGTTCGCGCCCGGGCCGGCGGCCGGCGCCGCGCCGTTCGTCGCGCCTCTCAGGTCGTCGCGAATGCGCTCGAGGCCGATGCTCAACGCGTCCTCCCCTTTTCGAATTCCTCGATCGCGATGAACCAGGCCTGCGTCGGCGCTTCCATCACGCGCAGCGTCTGGCCGCCGTTCGCCAGGTTCGCCGGGCACACTTCCACGCACGTGCCGCAACCGATGCACGCCGCCTGCTCCGTCGTGATCCAGCGCGGATCGGCGCCCTCGAACTCGTGGTTCGCGCCCGTCGGGCACACCGCGACGCACGCGCCGCAGTGGATGCACGCCGCCGCCGGCCCGGCGTCGCCCTCCGCGCGCAGCAGCACGTAGCGCGACGTGCCGGCGAGCGAGGCCGGCGTACGCTTGAGGTAGCCGCCCGGGCGGATGTCGAGGAACTCGCGCGTGTAGCGCGGCGAGCCGCGCAGCGCGGCCAGCACGGCCACGTGCCGCTCCTCGCGCTCCGGCGCTTCGCGCTCCGCGGCCGCCTGCATCGCCTCGTACAGCGGCAGGTGCGGGATGCCGGCCTGGCACACCTCTTCGCAGTTGCCGCAGCGCATGCACAGATCGAGCAGCGTCGCGCCGGCCGCGCCGATCGGCTGCCCGGCGTGCATCGCTTCGCCGACGTGCGTGAGCATCTGCGGCAGTCGAATCTTGGATTCGTTGAAGATCGGGCACACCGTGTTGCACTCACCGCAGTTCACGCAGTTGAGCGCGCGCGCCGAGGCCCGCTGCGCCGAGGGCGCGGGGTTCGCGGCCGCGCCCTCGAGCGGCGCCACCTGGAACGTCGCGCCGATCGTGGCCGGCTCGCCGCGCCCGCGCGCCGGACCGGCGAACGCGCCGAGCGGCCCGCGCAACGCGCGCACGACGAGCGACAGCGGGCTCGCGTAGACGCCACGCACGAATCCGATGCCGGGCGCGAACGTCGCGCCGAGCAGCGCGCCGAGCGGGCCCTTCAGGAGCAGCCCCAGCCGCACGCCGCGATTCAGCACGGCGTCGGGATCGAGCGAGCGCTTCATGTCGGCGACGCGACGCGCCTCGGCCGCGCCCACCTGGCGCGCGAGCCACGCCGACTGCCAGCGGCCGAGCACGTACGGCTTGCCGTGGAAACCGTTCATCGCGAGATCGACGAGCGCCGGCGCGAGCACGAGGTCGAGCGCGAATGCGCCCGTGCGATGGTCCGTGAGGTATCCGCCGATCACGAGCGCGCAGCCATCCGCGAGGAAGTACACCTCGGCGTCGAGTTCGCAGCCGGCGTTGCGCGCGAGCCGGGCCGCGGCCGGCAGGAAGCGTGCGACCTCGGCGCCCGGCATCACGATCTCGGCCGCGAGCAGCCCGGGGCCGAGGCGCTTCGTCTGCTGCGGGCGGAAGCGCTCGCCGGCGAAGCGCACGCCGTCTTCGCCAAGCACGCGCGGATGCCCAGGGCACTCGGCGAGGCGCGCCGCGAACGCGCGCGCGGCGTCGAGGTCGAGGAAGTCCACGAACAGGTACGCGCCGGCGTGCTCCGTGTCGGCCGACGTCGTCGCGCCCAGTTCCGCGGGTCCGACGATGCGCGTCCACGGCAACTGCGAGGCGTTCGACAGCGCGCTCGGCTGCGCGCGCCACTCGCGCGCCGCCTCGTCCTGCCACACGCGCCGCGTGTGGTGCATGTGCGACGCCGAGAACAGCTTCACGTTCGCGGGGCGCGCGGCGTCGCGATCCAGCGCCGCGGCGTCGCCACCGCCCGCGCCGCCACCGCCCACCCACTCCACCGCCGCGAGCGCGTCGGCCTCCGCATCGAACGACAGCAGGAACGCGCCGATCGCGGGTCGCGGCTCGATGGCCACGGCCACGTGCAGCACGAGCCCCATCACGCCCTCGCTGCCCGCGAGATCGGCGAGCGTCATCGGCTGGAGGCCGCGCGCGCTGAACCACAGCGCGCTCTCGTCGCTGGCCAGCGTGCGACGCTTGTGGCCTTCGTCCGGCACGTCGAGCCGGCCGTCGTCGTGGAAGCGCACGTGCTCGCCGTTCGGCAGCAGCACGTCGGCGGTGCGCACGGTGTCGAGCGCGCGGCCACGCCCGTACGCGTTCATGCCGATGCCGCCGGTCACGAACCAGCCGACGAGCGTGCCGCCCAGGTTCGACGGGTAGGCGCGCAGCGCGAAGCCGCGCGCGGCGAGCTTGGCGTGCACGTTGCGCATGCGCGCGCCGGCGCCCACCACGGCCACGCCGGCCCCGGGTTCGATGTCCACGAAGTCGAGCCGCGACAGGTCGAGCGTGAGCCCGGCGTCGTTCGGCACCGCGCCGCCCATGGCGGTCGACGCCGCGCCGCGCAGCGTCACCGGCACCTTCGCGTCGCGCGCCCAGCGCAGCGCCTTCGCGCACTCGCCGAGCGACGCCGGCTGGAAGACCAGATCGGGCACGGCCTGGGTCAGCGTGCGGGTGAACAGCGGACCCAGGTACACGTTCTGGTCGCGGTCCGCCTCGCCGCGCAGCAGCGCGTCGGTGACGATGCGCTCGCGCAGCGTGCCCGCGTCGGCGTCGGGCTCGGCGCTCAGCGCGGCGTGGAGCGCCTGCGCCAGCTCGCGGCTGCGCGCCGGAGCCTGACGCTTGCCGAGCGCGGCGCCTTCGTCGAAGAAGTAGTGGAGGTCGGGGATGCTTTCGCGCACCGCACCGGCGCGCTGATCGGGCGCCAGCTTGCGGAACGCGTCGAGCGGTTGGCCGATCGTCTTCTCGAGAAAGGAGTCGGTCATCCCGGTGGGTTCGGGGAGGGCGTGCGCCGCCGGCCGGTCTCTCATGGATCCGCCGCGTTCGGCGCTCGGTCGAGCCCTCGAGTCCCAACGAGACGCGAGGGCACCGCACGAACCGGGGGACTATAGCAGAGCTTGCCGGAAGCGGTCACGGCGCGGCGGAACGGGTCACGACGCCGCAGAACCGGCCGCGGCGCGGCGGTCGCTACCCGCCGATGATGGCTACGCTCTTCACGAACGACAGCACCACGCCCGCCGCGGTCGCGAGCAGGAACCCGATCGCCGCGAGCTGCATGCCGAGCCCCTCGCGCTTGTCTTCGTGGAAGCGCATGGCTTCGGCCACGACCCAGCCGCCGGCGAAGCCGCCGAGATGCGCCCACACGTTGACGCCGGCCATTCTGAAGCCGATCACGAAATTGAGAATGACCCACGGCCACAGCTGGAGCGTGAGCGCGCTGTTCCCCGCGCGCCGCCCGTACACGATGAGCGCCGCGAACAGACCGAACACGCTGCCCGAGGCGCCGATCGTGGGCGCGCCGCTCACCAGGTCCGACAGCGCGAAGCCGACGACGCCCGCCACCATGAACAGCACGAACGCGCGCGCCGGGCCGTACACCGAATTGACCGCGGGCCCGAGCTGATACACGACGAGCAGGTTGAAGAAGATGTGGAGGAGGCTGCCGTGGAGGAAGATCGCGGTCAGCAGCGTCCACCACCAGCCGTGTCGCAGCAGCGGGCCGCTCGTCATGCCGAGCGCATACAAAGCGCTCTGCCCGGGCGACAGCATGTTGAACAGTCCGCCCGAGAAGATCGCACCCGGCTCGAGCGCGAGCGACGCGATGAACAGCACGACGCACCCCACCATGATCAGACGGATGACGTCGAACTGGCGGCCGAAGAAGCGCTGGATGAGCGGGGTGGCGCCGTACATCCCCGGCCGCCACGCGCCGCAGAACGGGCAACGCTCCTCGCCCACGCTGATGAGCTTGCCGCACGACGGACACAGCATCGAGCCACGATTGGACGACATGCCGCTCCTTTATCTCCTGGTATGGGCCGCGAGCCACGTCTCGAGCGTGTCGAGCGCGGCCGGGGCGAACGTCTCGTCGATCTGACCGTACTCCATGGGCAGCCCGCTGCGACAATTCTGGAACAGGTGGTTGAGCCCGGGCAGCTCGACGGTCTTCGCGCGCGCATTGCCGCCGCGCGCGAGCGCAGACCGGATCGCGGCCAGGTTTTCACGCGCCGGGACCTGCAGATCCTTGGAGCCGCCGAGCGCGAGCACCGGGCAGCGCACGTCCTTCAGGAAGCCGGACGGATCGGCGGCGAGGAAGTGACGGAACCACGGCGTGCTGATCACGTCGAACTCGGCCGCGAGCCCGCCGCCCTTCGCCTCGAGCTGGCGGCGCGTCACCGGGTCCAGCCGCGCGTAGCTGGCCTTGAGCGTCGAGTCCAGCGCCGCGCGCGCCTCGGCCGTCGAATGCGCGCGCAGCACGGCGTCGAACAGCAGGCGGTTGATCGCGCGCGCCCCGGCGATGGCCGAATCGCTCGCGCCGCTCGCGCGCATGAGCGCCGCGTTCTGATCGAGCATCAGCTGCTCGCCCGGCACGCCCGGTCCGGCCAGCAGCACGGCGAACGCGACGTCGCGTTCGCGCGACGCGAGCATGGCCGCGATGAGCGCGCCCTCGCTGTGCCCGATCAGGCCGACGCGCCTGGGATCGACCTCGGGCTGGCTCGCGAGAAAGCGGAATCCGGCCAGCGCGTCGTTCGCGAAGTCATCGCTCGTCGCGCCGGCGAAGCTGCCAGTCGAGCGGCCGACGCCGCGATCGTCGACGCGCAGAGTCGCCACGCCGCGCCGCGCGAGCGCATCGGCGATCACGCGGAACGGGCGGTGGCCCAGCAGCTCCTCGTCGCGCGTCTGCGCGCCCGAGCCGGTGAGAAGGAGCGCCGCGGGGAACGGCCCCGGCCCCTCCGGCACGGTGAGCGTGCCCGCCAGGCGCACGCCCGGCGCGCGATCGACGTCGAAGCCGACGTCGCGCGTGACGTAAGGGAACGGCGGCGCCGGATCCTGCGGCCGCCGGCGCGGCGCCGGCAGGGCCTGCGTGCTGTCGGCCGCGACCACGACCACCGCTTCGTCCCCGCCGCGCACGTAGCCGCTGCGCTCGGCCGCGTTGTAGACGACGGACACCGCGCGCCGTCGATCCGCGATCACCACGAGGCGCGCGTTCGGCAGCTCGACGGAGAAGCGTTCGAGCCCGCGCGGATCGCTCGCCGAGTCC
>Ga0310810_10000518_pt1 | contig 39155 bp, 37 predicted proteins | sample NCmetagenome_FD_207641 | JGI IMG/M metagenome (GOLD analysis project Ga0310810, IMG submission 207641) | Soil microbial communities from experimental microcosm in Duke University, North Carolina, United States - NC | ecosystem: Engineered > Artificial ecosystem > Soil microcosm > Unclassified ...
TTTGCCGGTCTGCTGGTTGCACCAACTAGTGTGCCCGCGACGGTATCTGGCGGTCCTGCCATCGCACGCGCGCGCCAATCTCTTCGGCAGCGACTAAGAAGACATCCTCCTGTGTACCCCGCTCGATGTGAGTGAGAGGTCCGCCCGCGTTAGGGAGAGACGCCTCGCGCTACCAGCGACGCGCAATCCCAGCTACTAGCGACCAGCTACTAGCCACCGCTTCTGACAACTGACTACTGACTCTGGAGGATTCCATGACCACGAAAACGCTGACTGTCGGCCCGAAGATCAAAACCGCGATTCCGGGCCCCAATGCGAAGCGCATTGTCGCGGGTGATGACAAATATATTTCTCCGTCCTATACGCGTTCGTATCCGCTGGTCGCGAAGCGCGGACGCGGCGTCGTGATCGAAGACGTCGATGGTAACGAGTTTTTTGATTTCTCCGCTGGTATCGCCGTGACATCGACCGGCCATTGCCATCCGGAAGTGGTCGCCGCCATTCAGAAACAGGCAGGTGAGTTGATCCACATGTCCGGCACCGATTTTTATTACGAGAACATGGTGCAGCTGGCGGAGCGCCTCACGAAGATTGCTCCCATGCCGGGGCCGCACAAGATTTATTACGGCAACTCGGGAACCGAAGCGATTGAGTGCGCGTTGAAGCTGGCGCGCTATCACACCAAACGACAGAACGTCATTGCGTTCTTCGGAGCATTTCATGGACGCACGATGGGAGCGCTGTCACTGACGGCTTCTAAACCACAACAGAAGCGAAGATTCGCGCCGCTGGTGCCGGGCGTGACACACGTGCGGTATCCAGATGTTTATCGAGGCTGCTCGGGTGGTGCGCAGGATGCCGAGGCGTTTGCACTCGGTTGCGCGCGCTACATCGAAGAAAAGCTGTTCGCGACCATGCTGCCTCCGGAAGAAGTGGCGGCAATCTTCGTCGAGCCAATCCAGGGCGAAGGCGGATACGTGGTTGCTCCGACCATCTTCATGAAGGAACTGCGGCGGATTTGCGATAAGTACGGGATCCTGCTGGTTGCCGATGAAGTGCAGTCGGGCGTGGGCCGCACCGGAAAATGGTGGGCCATCGAGCATACGGGTGTGCAGCCGGACATGGTCTGCATGGCGAAGGGCATCGCGTCGGGCATGCCGCTCGGCGTCGTGATGACGAAAGCGGAAGTAATGGACTGGGTGCCGGGATCGCATGCGTCGACTTTCGGCGGGAATCCGGTATGCATCGCAGCCGCGCTCGCCACTTTGGACGTGATCGAGAAAGAAGGCTTGCTGGCACACTCGGCTGAACTTGGCAATCACATGCTGAAGCGGATGGCAGACTGGCCGAAGAAGCATCGCATGGTAGGTGATGTTCGCGGACGCGGCCTGATGCTCGGTGTCGAAATCGTGAAGGACAAACAGACGAAGGAATATGCCCATGATGAGCGCGACCGGATTGTCGAACTCGCGTTCGAGCGCGGCATTCTGTTCCTGGGCTGCGGTCCGAGCACGGTGCGCATTTCGCCGCCGCTCGTTGTCTCGCAAGACGAAGCCGATACTGCGATCGACGTGCTCGAAGAGTGCATCTCGATCGTGGAGAAGTAGTCTCAGCTTTCAGCGATCAATCAAATTAGGACGGGTGCGGGGCGCCCGTCCTATCTTTCCATTCTCAATCAGACGAGGAGTCCGGCCATGGCGACGGGACGGGTGGCGTCCATCTATATCGCGGCGGCCGCACAGGCGCCAACGCAGGGTGTCGAGCAGGCAAAGGCAGTGCCGGGACGCGGGCTGGAAGGCGACCGCTACTTCTTGAAGCAGGGTACGTTTTTCGAGCCAGAACCTTCTTTTGAATTGACGCTCATCGAAGCGGAAGCAACGGAAGCGGCTAAGCGGGATTATGAGCTGGGGTTGGCGGCGGGCGAGGCTCGACGGAACATCGTCACTCGAGACGTCGCGCTGAATCATCTGGTCGGGAAAGAGTTTCGCGTGGGCGAAGTGCGCGTGCGTGGCATTCGCTTGTGTGAACCGTGCAACCACTTGCAGCGCTTAACAGGCGCTCCGGTTATCAAGAGCCTGCGGCATCGCGGCGGGTTGCGTGCGCAGATTCTGAGTGAAGGCGTGATTCGCGTGGGAGACAAGGTGGATTGTTGATTTTAGATTTAAGATTGCAGATTTTTGATTGCAGATTGCTGGTTTCCGATAACTGACTACTGACAACTGACTGACTCATGCTTCCTCGTTTTACAACGCGTTCGGTGGTGGCCATGGCGGCGGCCTTGCTGTTCTGGGCGTCGGCGTATGCAGGCATTCGCGCCGGCTTGAAAGCATATTCGCCGGCACACCTCGCGATCCTGCGCTTTGCGACGGCGTCGCTAGTATTGATTGCCTACGCAGGAATTGCTCACTTCCGCCGTCTGAAACGAAGTGATATACCGGGGTTCATTCTGACGGGCGCCATCGGAATTACCTACTACAACCTGGCCATCAACTATGGCGAGACCGTGGTGGCGGCGGGCACTGCGAGCATGCTGATCGCGTCGACGCCGATCTGGACGGCGCTGCTGGCCATGTTCGTCCTCAGAGAAAGGCTGCCGCTTCGCGGATGGGTGGGAGTGTGGATCAGCTTTGCGGGAGTCGTGTTAATCGCTTACTCCGAAGGCGGTGGGATTCGACTGTCGCCGAAGGCGTTGATCATTCTTTCGTGTGCGATGACATCCGGGATTTACATGGTGCTTCAGAAAAAAATGCTGGAGCGCTACAGCGCACTCGAGTTCACGGCGTATTCGATTTGGGCCGGTACGTTGCTCATGCTGCCCTTCGCGGGTGGTCTGATCAGCGAAATGCGGAATGCATCGGTATCGGGCACGGCGTCTGCGATTTACCTGGGAGTCTTCCCGGGCGCGATCGCTTATGTGGCGTGGGCCTATGTTCTTTCTCACAACGATGCGGGTCCAACCGCGACACTGTTGTATGTGACTCCGGTATTGGCGATTGCGATTGCATGGATCTGGTTGGGAGAGATGCCGCGTCCGCTGTCTTTTGTAGGAGGAGCGATTGCGCTCGGCGGGGTGGTGCTGGTCAATGCGCTGCGTCGAAGCGGATCGGCGACGGAGATCATGCAGGCGGAGAGCTAAACTCGTCAGGCTTCCGGCTTCAGAAAACAGGCATCGGTACACAGGCTTATCGACATTCCGAGATGCGATAAACCATTCCAAATTGGGAATCAGCCATTCGGTTGTGAGGCCCGTCACGCGATTCGAGGCGTGTCGTCGGTTAGGTTGAAGAAGCAGACGCAAACGGCCGATTACGACAATGGAATGATTCCCGCTGCAGTGGTTCAAAGTCTCGTTCGCTTGATCGATCGATTCCGGCCAGATGCCGATTCCGATCTTCCAGAGCATCAGCGACTTGGTAGGCGTGGAGAAGAGGATGTGTACTTCTATCTCCGCCGAAATGGCTATGTGATGGTGGCGCGCAATTTTCGTACGCCAGTGCATCGGGGCGAAATCGATCTCATCGGGTGGAAAAAAGACGTGTTGTGTTTTATCGAGGTGAAATCGCGCACATCACGTGACGTGAAGCCGGCGGAGGCTGCTGTAGATCGAGATAAACAAAGAGACTTAGCTCGCGTTGCGCGAGATTACTTGCGGCACTTGCCGGGCAATCCACAATGGCGTTTCGATATTGTCAGCGTGTATTATGAAGGCAATTCTTTCCCTTCATTCGAGCTGTACGAGAATGCTTTTGGGGTGTCGTAAGATACTCATTTCGACCCGTACTGAAAGGATTTAGTAGTGCCCGAGCTCAGAAAAGACCCAATCGTGGGACGTTGGGTCATTATTTCGACAGACCGCGCCAAGCGTCCCACAGATTTCGTGCGCGAAGGTGTGAAAATTAAGGGCGGTTTCTGCCCATTCTGCTACGGAAACGAAAACAAAACGCCGCCAGAAATTCTGGCATACCGGCCCAATCCGAATGGCGGACCGCCGCCGCAACGCGATACACCCGGTTGGTCGGTACGCGTTGTTCCGAATAAATTTCCGGCGCTGGGAATTGAAGGCAATCTCAGTCGGCAAGCCGAAGGCATGTTTGACAAGATGAATGGGATCGGGGCGCATGAAGTTATTGTCGAGACCTCCGAGCACGTTGCCAGTCTGGCTTCCCTCGCGCCCAAGAGAATTGAAGACGTGCTTTGGGCATTCCGTGATCGTATTCTCGACCTGAAGAAGGACAAGCGGTTCAAGTACATCCTCATTTTCAAGAACCACGGTGAAGCTGCGGGTGCATCGCTCGAGCACGCCCATTCGCAATTGATCGCGTTGCCCATTATTCCGATCTACGTGGTCGAAGAACTGCAGGGCGCAAAGCAATATTTCTTGTACAAAGAGCGCTGCGTTTTCTGCGACATCATCCGGCAAGAAATTGATAACGGAACGCGCGTTGTGGATGAGAACGAAGACTTCCTGACGCTGGCTCCATACGCGCCGCGCTTTCCGTTTGAGACGTGGATTTTGCCGAAGCAGCATGAGTCGGCGTTCGAAAATTCCTCGTCACACATGTTTGAAAACCTGGCGATTGCGATCAAGAACCTGCTGATCAAGGCGGATCGGGTGCTCGACAATCCGCCGTATAACCTGGTGATTCACAGTTCGCCGATCCAGGATCCGGCGAACGATCATTATCACTGGCACATCGAATTTATGCCGAAGCTAACGAAGACAGCGGGATTCGAGTGGGGTACAGGGTTCTATATCAATCCGACGCCACCGGAAGAGGCTGCGCGATTCCTGCGTGAAGCTAGCGTAGAAGAGATGGAAACGGCAGAAGTGAGATAGAGGCAGGTTTCGAAGTTTCGGGTTCGAGTTTCAAGAGGCGCGGCGCGGGCTGCGCCTCAACTTTTTGGGACAAGGTTCAAAGTTTCGAAACTGGGTTTATCCCTGCGTTCGATCGAGGAATTCCGAGTGCCATGCCATTTGAATGGCTTCGAGCTTGCCCTCGTTGGACTTCTTCGGGTCGTCTTTGAAGTTGGGCAGCTCGGTCACGTACTTGTGCAGGTCGGTGAAACGGACAGCTAGAGGATCGACGTCCGGATGTGCTTCGGAGAGTTCAATTCCGATATCGTCAGCGTCGTCCCAAGAGAGTTCTTTTGCCATGAGAGCTCCACAATAAGCAGTTAGCAAGTTGCCGTTGTTTTTAGCCGGTCTCACTGTTGGCTGGCTAAGGGCTAAATCCTAACGGCCGAATGCTATCTAGTGTTCTTCCGAAACGTAATTGCGATTCCACGCGGGAATCTCGACGGTCACTTTGCCGGGCTTCAAAATTTGCGCCTGACAGCCGAGGCGTGAGTTTAGCTGGAGATCGGCAGCCATGTCGAGCTTATCGGCCTCGTCGTCCTCCATGTCGGAAAGCAGCTCCGCTCCTTCTTTTACCCAGACGTGGCAAGTCGTGCAGGCGCAGTTGCCGCCGCAGGCATGGTCGAGACGAACGCCATTGTTGAGCGCCACGTCGAGAAGCGACTCTTCTTTGCCGTGGTCTTTGTAAGGCAATTTGCCGTGCTCAAACGAGACGGTCTTTCCTTCGGGGAGAAAAGTGACCTGTACCGTGTTTTCGCCGGGAGCATCCACGGTGGCGGTTCCTGCCGAGTGTTGTTTTTCGTCTGACATTGGGTCCTCTGAAGTTTCAAGTTTCCAGTTTCGAGTTTCGAGCGAAGAGACTTGAAACCTGAATCACTTAAATTCTGCCTTGGCCACTGGATGTCCGGCGGCAGGGCCTTCTTCGAGATTGGTATCGTCCATCGACTTGCCCTTGAGCGCGGTCGCGACAGCCGTATCCATCATCAATTCTGCAAGGCGCATCGTTCCCTGGTTAAGTGCGTCAATTCCGCTGCGAATGGCCTGGTAATCATCACTGTCTTTCACCGCACGCAGCGCTTTTTCAAATTTCGCGATCTGGTCGCGTTCATTTTTCGCTAGCTTTTGCCAGGCTTCGTTGACTCGGCCTTTATCGAGCGCAGCGAGAATCGTGTCGGCTTCGCGCCTGGCTTCGATGACTTGTCGCTGACGGAAGTCGTCTTCCGCAAAGTCGAATGACTCGAGGAGCATGCTTTCGACCTGTTCGTCGGTCAGGCCATAACTTGGCTGGACTTCGATCTCCGCTTCTTTGCCACTGCGCTGCTCGCGAGCAGAGACGTGAAGGATGCCGTTCGCGTCGATCAGGAATTTCACTTCGATGCGCGGCATGCCCGCCGGCATGGGCGGTATTCCCTTTAGATCGAAGCGGGCAAGAGACCGGCAATCTTTAGCGAGTTCGCGCTCTCCCTGCAAGACGTGGATGGCGACGTTGGTCTGTCCATCTACTTGCGTTGTGTAGTGCTGGGTAGCGGAGGCGGGAATCGTCGAGTTGCGGAGGATGATCTTGTCTGTCACCCCTCCAGCGACTTCGATGCCGAGCGACAAAGGTGTCACATCGAGCAAGAGGAGTTCTTTGGTCGCTTCGGATCCGCCCGCAAGAATGTTGGCCTGCACGGCCGCTCCGAGGGCGACCACTTCGTCGGGATTCAGATCGGTGTGTGGAACTCGTTTGAAGAGGTCCTGCACTAACTGGCGCACTTTTGGAATGCGAGTGGATCCGCCGACCAGGACGACTTCGTCAATCTGCTCGGGCTTAAGCCCGGCGTCTTTGAGGGCTTGCTTCGTAGGGCCGACTGTACGGTTGATGACAGGCTGCGCCACCTGTTCGAACAGGGCACGCCTGATCTCGCGCTGATAGCGGCGTCCACCGGGCAGTTCGAGGTCGAGCTTGAACGAATCTTGCGAGGACAAGGCAATCTTCGCATCGATGACGGCTTTCCGAATTGCCTGCACGGCTTCCGGATTACGGCGAAGATCGATACCCATGTCGCCCCGAATGTCGTCGAGGGCAATGGTGATGAGGAGGTTATCGATATCGTCGCCGCCAAGGTGGGTGTCGCCGTTGGTGGCGATGACTTCGAAGATGCCGTCGTGAAGCTTTAGAATCGAAATGTCGAAAGTGCCACCGCCGAGATCGTAAACGGCGACAATGCCATTCTTTTTCTTGTCGAGACCGTACGCCAGGGACGCGGCCGTTGGCTCGTTTACGAGGCGAAGCACATCCAGACCGGCGATGCGTCCGGCGTCTTTTGTGGCCTGCCGTTGAGCGTCGTTGAAGTACGCAGGCACCGTGATGACCGCTTTGCTCACCGGTTCGCCAAAGAAACGTTCGGCGTTCCGCTTGAGCTGGCGCAGAATGAATGCGGAGATTTCCGGTGGAGTAAAACTGCGACCTCCAAGCTGGATGCGAAGGACTTCGCCAGGCTGAATATCGTCTGCCAGACGAAAGGGGAAGAGCTTGAGCTCGTCCTGAATATCTTCGACTCCGCGGCCCATCAGACGCTTCACGGAGTACACGGCGCGTTCAGGAGTCTCGATCAAGTGACGGCGAGCAGAATTGCCGATGATCGGCTGATTGTTCGCATCGAGAGCGACAACCGAAGGCACGAGATTCGAACCATCCTCGCCTGGAATGACGGCAGGCGTCTCCCCTTGCATGTAAGCCACGAGAGAGTTCGTGGTGCCGAGGTCGATGCCGACGATGCGGGCCATATGTATTGTTGCTGCTCACTGCTTACTGCAAAAGCACTCAGCATTCAGCAGTCAGCATTCAGTCGCCCAGGCTTATGAGTGTTCCGCGAAAGTCAGAGACTGAATGCTAATTGCTGAGTGCTGACTGCTAGGTTTCCAACGCTTCATTCACATCCCTTACCAAGTTTCTTAAATAGTTCCGGCGGTTGACGAGGTCCACCATCTTGTCGCGGAGGGTGCGGCGCTGTTCTTCGGTGCCGGAATCAACGGATTGGTCCCACTCGCGCCAGAGTCCGTGCAGTTCGTTCATCAGCGCTTCGGATTTATCTTCAAGCGACAGCTTTGCTTTGCCGAGTTCTTCAAGCAGCGCGGGATCGTCCTCTCCCATTTTTTTCTGCATGCGCAATTCTTCCAGCTGCATGTTGAGCTCGAACACTTCTTCGAGCATGTCCGGAGGAACAACCTGCTTTTTTAGTTCGCCCGTGGCGCGTGCTTTCTCGGTGGCCGCTTTGGACTGTTCTTCGAGTTCCACTCCTTCGAGTCGCAGCAGGTATTCGGTGCGGCGGATCGGATCTTTTAACGTTCGGTATGCGTCGTTGAGCAGTGAACTCTGTTCCAAACTCCACTCGCGTTCCTGATCAGGCGCGGCGGCATACACATCCGGGTGAAGTTTGCGATTGAGAGCATAAAACTCTTTTTCCAGCTGAGCCGGGTTGATCTCCAGCTTGCGGGGCAGGCCGAAGAACGTGAAATAGTCCACGGGCATCGGCGGCTGAACCTTGCCGCATGCGCTGCAGAAATGAGCAGCGCGCATCGTGCCGCAGGACCAGCAGGTCGAAGTAGCCTCGCCCGGCATGATTAACGACGATTTGGATTGCGTTTCTGCCATACAAAACAAAAGCGGGCGTCGTGCCCGCCCTATTAAATCAGCTTTGAGCTACGAGTCGCGAGCTAAGAGCAAGCATTGCGTAAAGCGATGCCAACCTGTTTAGCCGCTCGTTGCTTTCTTCGAAGTTCGTAGCTCATGACTCAGAGCTTCTCTTACGCTGAAAACGAACTTCCGCAGCCGCAGGATTTCGAAGAATTCGGGTTCACGAAAACGAAACCCTGCTGCATCAGCGTTTCCTGGTAATCGAGCGTCATGCCGTGCAGGTAGATGAACGATTTTGGGTCCACAAACACACGGACATCTTCAAACTGGAAGATCCGGTCACGCTCGCGGGGCTGAGTGTCAAAGCGGATGTTGTAGCTCAAACCGGAGCAACCGCCTCCCTGCACACCCAGGCGCAACCCGCCTTGCTCGGCGGAGATTCCCTCTTTCGCTATTGCAGAACGAATCTTGGCAATAGCCTTTGGGGTCACCTGGACACCCTTGGCTGGCGCTGCTGCCGGCGCGGGTGGTGCAATCGTCTTGGTTGCTTCTTCTGCCATGTCTCGACCTTAGGTCGCGCTACTCCCAGTGTCTGTGACCTACTTGGTGGCCGCCGCCTCGGGTTTAGCCGATTCCTGCTTCTTCTTCCAGTCGGCGATGGCTGACCGGATCGCGTCTTCTGCCAGCACCGAGCAGTGAATCTTAACCGGAGGAAGCGAGAGTTCCTTCACGATATCCATGTTCTTGATCGCAAGGGCCTCGTCCACAGTCTTGCCCTTCACCCACTCGGTTGCGAGAGATGAAGATGCAATGGCGGATCCGCAGCCGAAGGTCTTGAATTTGGCTTCTTCGATGACGTTCGTGTCGGGATTGACCTTGATTTGCAGTTTCATGACGTCGCCGCATTCGGGTGCGCCAACCAGTCCGGTACCCACGTCCGGGCTGGCTTTGTCGAGTGAACCGACGTTGCGGGGATTCGAGTAGTGATCAAGGACCTTATCGCTATATGCCATTTGTTTCTCCAACAAAAAGTTTCAAGTTTCGAGTTTCAGGTTTCAGGGTCGAGCAAAATCCTAATGTGAGGGCTCTGCTGCCCACTTCACGTTCTTGAGATCCACGCCTTCTTTCGCCATTTCGTACAGTGGCGAGAGCTCGCGCAGACGTTCGACTGTTTCGCAAACGCGGTCTGCCACGTAATCCACCTCGGCCTCGGTATTGAAGCGTCCAATGCCGAAACGGATTGAGCTGTGGGCCAGGTCGTCCCCGGTACCCAGAGCCTTCAATACATAAGATGGCTCAAGCGTCGCGGAGGTACAGGCTGATCCGCTGGAAACTGCGACATCATTGATGCCCATCAGCAGCGATTCGCCTTCTACATAGGCGAAACTGATATTGAGGTTGCCGGGCAAACGGTGTTCCGTCGAACCATTGATGAAGACCTCGTCCAACCGGCCCATGATCTTGTCGCGGAGACGATTGCGAAGCCCTGCCATTTTGCAGCTCTCGGTCGCCATCTCTTCGGTTGCGATCGCGCAGGCTTTTCCGAGGCCGGCAATTCCAGGAACGTTCAGGGTTCCCGAACGCATGCCACGCTCATGACCACCACCATCGATGATGGGAGAAACCTGCACGCGCGGGCTCTTCCGACGAACGTAGAGAGCACCCACACCTTTCGGACCATAAATCTTGTGGGCCGTGATCGACATCAGGTCGATGTTGTCCTTGTTGACGTCAATAGGAACTTTGCCTACGGCCTGCACGGCATCGCTGTGGTACAAGACACCTTTTTCGCGGCACAGCTTGCCAATCTCGCGCCACGGCTGAAGAACACCGATTTCATTGTTGGCCGCCATGATCGTAACGAGAATGGTCTTGTCATCGATGGCGCGCTTTAAATCGTCCAGATCGACAAGTCCGTCCTTCTGCACGGGCAGATAGGTGACGCGATAACCGTATTTTTCGAGCCGCTTACAGGTGTCAAGAACGGCTTTATGTTCCGTGACGGCCGTGATGATGTGGTTTCCCTTTTCGCGGTACATCTCGGCCACGCCCTTAATGGCGAGATTATCGCTTTCTGTAGCGCCGGACGTGAAGATGATTTCTTTTGTGGTCGCGCCGACCAGCTTAGCAATGCGTTCCCGCGAGGTTTCAACGGCCGCTTCAGCGGCCCAGCCGAACGGGTGATTGCGGCTAGCTGCGTTGCCGAACTTGTCGGTGAAATAAGGAAGCATCTCTTCAAGTACGCGTGGATCAACCGGCGTGGTCGCGTGATTGTCCATGTAAATGGGCAGTTTGACGCCGTCGGCGGTAGTGCGATGCTCCTGGATCTTGGTATCGGTGCTCATCAGTGCGTTCTCCTACAACAGTGTGACCAGTTCGGTCGTGGACTTTACAACGGAGCTTTCCAACTCAGGCTCCTCTTTCATCTGGGAAATTTTGATCTTCTTCAGTACGTCTTCGATGCTCTGATTCACTTTCCGCAACGGTTCTCGAATCGTGCAGCGGTCGGTCTGGTCGCATTCGCCCCGGACAGTGATGCACGAAGTGATGAAGAGAGGTCCATCGATCGCCTGAATGACCTCAAAGGCTGAGATAGTGCGCGGATCCCGGGCCAGTGTGTAGCCGCCATTGATGCCATGCTGGGAATGCAGCAGTCCAGCTTTCGCCAGACGCTGCAGGATTTTGGCCAAGGCTTCCTGCGGGATGCCATAGGACTCAGCTACGTCTTTGGCGCTGCATGAACCCCTCTCGGCATGCTCAGCAAGGTGCTTCATCGCCATGAGGCCGTAGTCGGCTTTCTTAGTCAGCTTGAGCATGGAATTGGCGACTATTCTGGTCGGATAAAAAGCCGACCTTTTAAGTCGCACTTTATTGTACCCCTCTACCTGGCGCGCATGCAACCCTTCCCAGCCGGTGGTAACCCAAACGTTGTGAGTGGTTTGAAAGAGTGGTCGAGTGGTAGATCCTCGATGTCAAAAATGAAAGGTCGCCACAGTCAAAACAGATTTCGACACTTGACAAGCTTATTGCTGGGGCTACAATACCCAAAATTTCCGGTAAATGAGCCCTTTTGAAAGGGGCCACTACGACGCCCGGAACTATGACGAATCCTGCCGTTCCAACCCTTCCTGAGACGAAAGATGCCAGCCTGTAAACACCCTCGTGTGCAAATTGTGTCCCGTGACGAAGATGCCGAGTTCGTAGAGTGCCTCGAATGCGGCGAAATCTTCGAGTCGAGCGAATTCAAAGACATGGCGATTGAAGAATCGACCCCGGATGAGGCATGAAGGTTGCACATGCCTGTGACGTTCGTAACTAATCCTCGCCGGTAGTCAGCTTGTGAAGCGCTGTTCAGACTGATACGTTGCGAGAAGGACCGGCGCTGTGTAACCGGAAGCCCTTCTATGCCGATGCTCGTGTTGGTTGTCGACGACTCAATGCTGATCCGACATACGGTCTGCCGCTTTTTTGAAGAGCGCGGATTCGCAGTGCAATCAGCTACCAACGGCGTTGATGCGTTGGCGGCGATCAGCAAAGCTCATCCGCATTTGATCATCACGGATCTCGAGATGCCTCGGATGAACGGAAACGAGTTGATAACCGAGCTTAAGAGCCGTCCGCACACAGCAGCGATTCCACTGGTGGTGTTAACCAGCGCTCCCAAGAAATCTGCCGCAGATGGGCGCGCCGACTTTGCTATCCGCAAAGACATTGATATCGATGAGCAGCTGGCGCGGGTCGTCGACGAAGTGTTCAAGGCCCGTTCGGCACGAGCCGGCGTTTAGATCTTAGTTCTTATCTCAATCTTCCCTAAGGAATCGTAATCGAGGTCGGCGATGCGGTCGTCGTGTACGGCGAACCGGGGGTCGCGGTCAAATCACCAGTGCTTGCGTCGATGGAAAATCCATTGATGTTCTTGTTTGTCTGACTGCCGGAATAAAGGAAGGCTCCCGTGGGTTCAATGGCAACAAAGTTTGCGCCAGCACCGGCAGTAAAAGGAGACTTGGTGAGCGCGGTGGGAACTCCAGTGGTGGTATCGATCGAATACGCGTAGATCTTTCCGTCACTCAGACTCGAGACGTAGACGTACTTGCCGGAAGGATCTTCGGCAATGCCCGTCGGATGTGCGCCGGTAGGAAATGGGGAGCCGGGGATGGGGATGAGCGTGCCATTGGACGAATTCATCGTAAATCCCGCGAACGACCCTTCCTGCAGATTGGCCACGTAAACGAACTTCTCGTTGGCATCGATGGTGAGCGCGAACGGCCCGGCGAGGGGGTTCGCTGAGATTCCGGTTGGAAATGGAGAGCCTGGAACCGGTGTTAAATCGCCAGTTGCACTGTCGACCGAATAGCCGACAAGCACGCCCGAAGCGGAGTTCACCACATATAAGAAGTGATCGGACGGTGAAAACTTCATTGCCGATGCGCCAAAGCCGGTGAAGACACCGGATCCAGCAGTCTCGGTCGGAGTTCCTTTGCTCGAATCGATGGCATAGATGCCGATCGTATGCGAGCCCACATTCGATACATATAAGAAGTGCCCGGCGGAATCTATGGCAAGGGCAGTAGGAGTTGTTCCTGTCGTGGTGCGAGGAGTGACCTCCGTCAGCCCTCCTGTTGAGGATACGTTGTAAAGCGCGATGGTGCTCTCCGAGGCGTTCGCGACATAGGCAAATTTGCCTGCCGGATCAAGAGCGATGGCGGAAGGCGAAGGTCCGGTGGCAAAAGGCGAGCCACTCATCGCGTGTAGTTGCCCCGATCCGTCAACGTTGAAGCCAGCAATCTGATTGGAAGTTGAAACGGTGACGTAAACGGGCTGACCACCCGATTGATTGTTGTCGCTTCCACAAGCCGTTAAAAATACCAGCAGGCACAAACCGAACCAGGTGATGAACTTCACTCGTTCCACTCCTTGGGACAAGCAGTTTTCAGTACGACTGGCATGTATGGCACAACCGCGATCAGCGCAGAGGCATGCCCGCCTCGGCAGAGAATTCCCGCGGCGCGAAATCATTCGCCATGAACTTCGGATAAGCCGCAGCCGCAATCATCGCGGCGTTGTCCGTCGATAAAGGACGTGTGGGGAAGTATACCGGGATACCCTCCATCGAGGCGCGCAGCTCGAATTCACGGCGCAACTGGTTATTCGCAGCAACGCCGCCGGTGACAAATAAAGTTCTTACGTCATGTGCGCGCGCAGCAGCCAGGGTCTTCGTGACTAAGTCGTCGACCATGGCACGCTGGAACGAGGACACCAAGTCAAGCGTATCCCGGTCGCAATGGGCAAGGTAGTCTTCGAGCGCGGGCTTACGAATCTCGCGCAAGGCGGCCTGCCGGGCATCAATTGCCGGTTTCATGGTGTGCGTTTCCACGTGACGGAGCACGGCTGTCTTAATTCCGCTGTACGAAAAATCAAATCTGGGCTGATCCGGCGACTCGTTGCGACGGTTGCGGTCAGGATGCTTGATCTGGGCTATGCCGAACTTCACTGCGTTCGGATCCCCGTGAGGAGCCAGACGGTCGATCACAGGCCCGCCCGGATAACCTAATCCGAGCAATTTAGCCACTTTGTCGAAGGCTTCTCCCGCCGCATCGTCGCGTGTGTGCCCAATATTTTGATACGACCAACCCGGCCCGCGTTGCTCGGCAAGGTAGAGATGGGTGTGTCCACCGGACACAACCAGGGCAAGGACGGGGAAGTTCACCGTGTGATTGCCCTTTTGCCGCTCATCGAGCAGCACCGCGTGGATGTGTCCTTCGAGGTGGTTAACCGCAATGAGCGGTTTATCGAGAGCATAGGAGAGAGCCTTGGCATAGCTGATTCCTACGAGTAACGACCCAGCTAAGCCCGGCCCCTGGGTCACGGCGATTGCGTCAATCGATTCGTAACTTTGTTTGGCTTCGGTGAGCGCCTGGCGTACGACGGGAACGATGGCGCGAAGATGTTCCCGCGAAGCGAGCTCCGGGACAACTCCTCCATAGGGTTGGTGAGTAGCGATCTGCGAAGCGACAACGTTCGAGATCAGCTGCTCGCCCGCCCGCACCACGGCAGCAGCAGTTTCGTCACACGAGCTTTCGATACCAAGGATGTAGGTCATGGGTAAGGCGTGCCGAGAGCTCACGCTGACAGCTAACGGCCAACTGTTTGATCGAAACAACTAGTTTATCGCGGAGAAGATCATTCGTGGGAAGTCCGGCGATCGGTTGTATGCATGGTAGGCTTGGCTCGGGATCGAGGATTTCGCCAGAATGCATCAGATGTCCGAAACATGAATGACTCCAAAGACATGGCTGTACGCATCATTCGCACGCTGCGCGAGCGGGGGCACCAAGCCTATCTCGTGGGCGGATGCGTGCGCGACCTGCTGCTCGGACGTCAACCCGCGGATTACGACGTGGCCACAGACGCTATACCCACGCAGGTGATGCGAATTTTCCCGCAAACGTATGCCGTAGGTGCGCAATTCGGAGTGGTGCTGGTTCCTGTTGAAACTGGGGCGGACGTAGCAAGCTACGTTCCTACCGATCATTCGAAGGCAGGCGTGGTCGAAGTCGCGACCTTTCGCAGCGATATCGGCTATTCCGATGGACGGCATCCCGATGAAGTCCGTTTCAGCAAGACGCCTCAGGAAGACGTGGAGCGTCGTGACTTCACTATCAATGGAATGATGCTCGATCCTGAAACGAATGAAGTTCTGGACTACGTCGGTGGCCGGAAGGATTTGAAAACCGGCATCATTCGCACGATTGGCGATCCGGAAAGACGATTTGCGGAAGACAAGCTGCGGATGCTGCGAGCCGTGCGCTTCGCGGCCCGCTTCGGCTACGAGATCGATCCTGCGACGAAGGCTGTGATCCGGGAGTTAGCCCAGGCGATTCACCAGGTTTCGGCGGAACGGGTAAGGGATGAACTCACAAAGATGTTGACGGAGGGCAAAGCGCGGGAAGCATTTCTCCTTCTCGATAACACAGGATTGCTGGAACAAGTACTGCCCGAGATTTCCGCGATGAAAGGAGTTGAGCAGCCTCCGCAATACCATCCTGAAGGCGATGTCTTCGTGCACACGCTGTTATTGCTGGCGAATCTACCCCTTCCTTGTTCGAAGACATTGGCTTGGGGAGCGCTACTTCACGATGTGGGTAAGCCGCCAACGTTCCGGGTGGCGCCCGATCGCATCCGCTTCGATGGTCACGTGGAAGTCGGAGTGAAAATGGCGGACGCGATCTGCCGACGATTCCGATTTTCGAACGATGATACCGAGCAGATTCTCGCGCTCGTCGATAATCACATGCGCTTTGCCGATATCACGCGCATGAAGGAATCCACCCTGAAAAAATTCCTTCGGCTTGCACATTTTGAGGAACATCTCGATCTCCATCGGATGGATTGCATGTCGAGCCATCGCGATCTGACGCTCTATGATTTCGCTCGCGAGAAATTTGTAACGGTGCCCCGGGAAGCGATTCGTCCGGAGCCGCTCGTCAATGGCCGTGACCTGATTGCAATGGGATATGAGCCGGGTCCGCGCTTCAAGGAAATCCTGACAGCTGTTGAAGATGCACAGCTGGAAGGTGAGTTGGGCGACCGGGATGCCGCTCTCGATTTCGTGCGCAGCCAATTTCCTGCCAACTGAGAGCTGAACAAAATTCTGTGCAATTTTTGAGTGCTACAATCGTTCCTCTTTCAGCAGCTCGGGCTGACAGATATGCATCACTCAAAAGACATGGAACGCGTGGGCGGAGGATTGACTAAAGTCCTCGGGAACTCACTGAAGCAGGCGCCCGTCGATGAGGCACCAGTTTTGGCATGGCCTCTGGTTTGTGGAACTGCGGTCGCTGAGCGGACTCATGCAGTCGCATTCGCCAAAGGCGTTCTCTACGTGCAAGTGCCCGATCACGGATGGCGACACGAACTTGCCACTCTGGCGCCTCGTTATGTGGCTCTGATCAACGGTTACGTGCCCGAGGATGTGACGCGAATCGAATTTGTGGTGAGTGGTCCATGAGCGACACGAGCAAAGTTACTGAGCAAGATGTTTCCTACGTTTCCGAGCTCGCGAATCTTGAGCTCACGGAGCAGGAACGCGCGCGCATGGTAAGGGACCTGAACTCCATTCTTGATTACATCGATCGCCTGAATGAGTTAAATACAGATAGTGTTCCAGCGATGGCACAAGTATCGGACCGTTATGGAGTAGATGAATCGAAGCAGGGAAGTTCGCGATTTGCATATGCCAGTCGTGAGGATGTTAAGGATGGTCTACGTCCGTCGCTGCCGCATGAATTGGCCCTGCAAAATGCGGCCGATGCCGACGGAGCGTTCTTCAGAGTTCCGAAGGTGATCGAGAAATAGCCTTTGGTCGTTCCCTAAAACTTCTTCCATCAGTGATGATCCCTACACACGACACAATCGAGAGTGTAAACAGGCAAATTGCGGAGGGAAAAACTTCTGCGAGTGCGATTGCTGAGTCGTACTTCTCTACCATTGATGCAAAGGATGGAGAAATCGGGGCTTTTCTGGCGCTTTCGAAAGAACGCGCAGTGGCGAAAGCAGCGGAAATCGATCAACTTGCTAAAGCAGGCAAGCCGCTCCCACCACTCGCCGGCATTCCAGTAGCGATCAAGGATGTGATGGTCACCCGCGGTGTCCGGACGACAGCGGGCTCGCGCATCCTCGAAAACTTTGTTCCTCCCTACGACTGTACCGCGGTCGCACGCCTTGAGAGTGCGGGTGCGGTCATCCTCGGAAAGCTGAATTGCGACGAGTTTGCGATGGGCTCGTCGAACGAAAATTCTGCGTACAAGCCAGTGAAGAACCCTCGCGACACAAGCCGAGTTCCCGGCGGGTCGTCTGGAGGCGCGGCAGCGGCAGTGGCGGCCGGGATGGCTGTCGTAACACTCGGTTCGGACACGGGCGGCTCAATCCGGCAGCCCGCCTCTTTCTGCGGCGTCGTGGGAATGATGCCGACCTATGGTCGTGTATCACGCTATGGGTTGATCGCGTTCGCATCGTCACTCGATCACATCGGACCTTTAACGAACACCGTGAAAGATGCGGCTCTGGTTTTGCGCACGATTGCCGGACGCGATCCGATGGACACGACATCCGCTGACGTTCCCGTCCCCGACTACGTCGCGGAATTGGACATACCGGTGCGAGGGCTGAAAGTTGGGATTGCGAAAGAATATTTTGGCGAAGGACTGGACATTGAAGTACGCCAGGCGGTTGAACGGGCAGTCGACGAACTCAGAAGCTTGGGATGCGAAATTGTCGAGGTTTCGCTTCCGCACACTGAATATGCAATTCCGACCTACTACATTATTGCCACGGCGGAAGCATCTTCGAATCTCGCGCGTTATGACGGTGTTCGATATGGATATCGCAGCCGGAAAGCGCGTTCTCTTTCCGAGATGTACCGGCGCAGCCGTGATGACGCGTTCGGCGCGGAAGTGAAACGTCGCATTATGCTCGGGACATATGTTCTGAGCGCCGGCTACTACGATGCGTATTACCTAAAGGCGCAGAAGGTACGCACTCTGCTGACGCGCGACTTCGATGAAGCATTCAAGAAGGTAGACGTGATCGCAACGCCCACCAGTCCTACAGCAGCATTTCGACTGGGAGAGAAGACGGATGATCCTCTGGCAATGTACCTGGCCGATATTTACACAGTGACTGCTGATCTGGCGGGCATTCCCGGGATATCGATTCCGTGTGGGATGACAAAAGAAAATTTGCCCATCGGGTTACAGTTGCTAGGAAAGCATTTCGATGAAGCTACTGTGCTGAGAGTGGCGCATGCGTATGAGCAGGCTTCAGGCTCAAGGCTCCAGGCTTCACGTTCTAGTGCTTAATCGGCAACACCTGGTAATAAGACTCACCGGCACACCCACGACATAGGGTCTTGCCATCGCGCAGGACTTCCCTGCGAAAAGCGATGCTCTCGCCACAGTTCGCGCACGCGACCCGTTCTGCTTTGTAGCCGGGCATTTCTTCCGCAGGAAGATCGATGCTGACCCATTGCGCGGTGAACAGATCATCCGTTGGCATTTCGGCGTATGCGCGCATCTGCTGCTGGTTCTTACTCTCGAGTTGTGGATACAGCTCGCGGGCACGCTCTTTCGAAGAATCTTTAGCAGAGATTCGGACTGCCTTGTTGGTATCGAGGTCGACGAAGGTGGCTGCCATCTTGCCGAAGTCGCGGAATTTCAAAGCGCGTTTGCCGAGGCGGCATCCCGTGACCACGCCGATCGCGTCGGTCGCGCAGCGATCGATCTCAACAAATGTTACGAGCCGCTTGCGGTCTTTGTGATAGGGGTCGTTGATGCCGAGCATTTCGAGTCCAAGCATTGCCATGCGCACTCCCAGGACTTGCCCAGCACAGAGATGACCGTGTGCCTGCTCGGCATCGTGTAAGTATTCGTGCAAAGACTTCAGCAAAACTTTCTACTTCCTTCTCCAGCGGACGCCATCTTTCGTGATTTCCACGATGATGCCGGCGGCATTGAGTTCGGCACGGATCGCGTCGGACTCTTGAAATCGCCGCGCTTTGCGAGCGGCATTCATTGCGGCCACTTTTTGATCAATGGCCTCGTCCGAAAGAGCGGAAGAGGCGGCAATCTCCCGCAATTCGGCGCTGATATCCTTCTCGCGACCTGCAGCAGATGCCCACTCGAGCACAGCGCGCATTTTCATCGCGTCATCATCTTTGATGACTGCAAAAATTTCGTCGAATTTGCTGAGTGCGTTAAGTAGCGGGCGAGTGTCATCCCTCTTCATCGTGCCGGCGTCAGCGGCTGCGTTTGCCGCGCGCACCATCTCGAAGATCGCGGCCTGCGCCTGGGCAGTGTTCAGATCATCGTCGAGGGCGGCCTTCATGCGATCGATGGTCTCCTGCACCAGCTGTGTCATCTCCGGCGAGGATCCCGCTGGGAAAATCGCCGTTTCCATGCGCAGTTTGAAATTACGCAGTCTTTCCACCGACACCGCTGCTTGCTTTAATCCATCGAAGGTGAAATTGAGTTGATTGCGATATGGCACCGAGGTCAGCAGGTAGCGGATGGAGGAAGGTTTGTGTCCTTTGAGCACGAGATCGCGCAGGGTGAAGAAGTTGCCCAGGCTCTTCGACATCTTCTCGCCTTCGACCAATAGAAAGCGGGCATGGAACCAGAAGTGTGCAAAAGATTTTCCGGTCAGCGATTCCGATTGTGCGATTTCGTTTTCATGATGCGGGAAAATTAGGTCTTCTCCGCCAGCATGGAGATCGAATGTTTCACCGAGTTCTTTGATCGACATGACCGAACACTCGATGTGCCAGCCTGGGCGTCCCGACCCGATCTTCGTGTCCCATGAAGCCTCGCCGGGTTTCGGTGATTTCCAAAGAGCGAAATCGCGTGCATTGTCTTTCTCGTATTCATCGACATCCACGCGCGCGCCGTCCTCCATCCCGCCGAAATCTTTCTTGGAAAGCTTCCCGTACTCGGGAAACTTCGCGATCCGGAAATAATAGGAACCATCATCGGTTCGGTAGGCATAGCCTTTTTCCTGCAATCGCGCGATAAAATCGGCCATCTCATCGATGTTGTCGGTTGCACGGATCAGAATTGGCTTTTCGATGTTCAGCGCCGACGAGTCTTCCAGAAAAGCGTCAACGTATTTCGCCGTATATTCGCGCACTCCGAGGCTGTCACGGGCGGCGTTGCGGATGATTTTGTCATCCACATCCGTAATGTTCATGACATAGCGGACGTCGAATCCGCTCTGGCGCAAAAAGCGGCTGAGCAGGTCCACTGCAACGAAAGTCCGAAAATTTCCGATGTGGCCGTAGTCGTAAACGGTTGGCCCGCAGGCATACATCCGTACTTTCCCGGGATCCAGCGTGCGGAATTCTTCAATCTTTGCCGAGAGTGTGTTGTAAAGGCGAAGAGCCATCGTGAAAGGAATCGGAATGCCGGCGAACGTGCAATTCTATTGGCTGCTCGGAGAGAGGGTCAAATGGAGAGGTGATCAGCTTGCGCGACGTACGGGAACGGCTGGGGTGTTCGATTGATGGCTGTGTTCCCGCAGTCGATGCTGTACGAGGAAAACGTAGTGCACAGCCGAAAGAATGGTGAAAAAGAATGTCGCTCTCAGAAAGAATTTACGGATGATCGCGATCGTCGGGTCCGGGTGCACCGCGAACAGCAGGACAAAAAACACGGCTGACACCTGGGCGAATGTGTTGGCTTTTCCGAAGATGCTGGGACGGAAATCGCGCAGGCCCGCGATCATATAGAGGACGGCACTTACCGCCAGAATGGAAATGTCGCGGCTAAACACCATCACCGTGAACTTCCAGGGAATCAAGTGCAGGATAGCGAGGACGAGAAACAAAGTGCTCAGCAAGAGTTTGTCTGCGATCGGGTCGAGATATTGTCCCAGCAAGGTTTGCTGATGCAATTTGCGGGCGAGCAGCCCATCCAGACCATCGCTGAGACCCGCCAGCACAAACAATCCTAATGCCCACTTGTAATGACCCTGCACAAGGTTCGTCACGATGAAGGGGACGAAAATCATACGCAGGAGCGTGAGCTGGTTGGGCGCTGTCAGCAGTTCGGTCAGCTTCAATCCTGACCTCCGGAGGAAACCCCCGAGGGCGCTGCGAGCAGTTGGGCTGGGTCCATCCCGGTCTTGGCGGCAAATCTCTGCGACAAGGAGGGAATCGCGCCGTCAGGAAGGTCCAGTTCCATGCGTTCGACGCGGTGCATTGGGAAAAAAACGACGCCCGAGGTAAATGCTTCCCCGTCCTTTAGAAGGTTCAGAAGATCCTCAAAAGAGGCGAGTTCAATGCCACGCAAACAGAGTCCCTCGGGAGCCATGGAAAGGACTGCGCCCCAGAACTTTTCACGAGGGTTCGACAAGGTGAGCACCACCATTGCGCCGGGGTGGAAGGGCTGTGACCCATTCACGCCAAGCGCAGCATTTTGCATATGTTCCACGCAGTCGATTCTCACCTGTGGGCGCATGGGTTTGCAAGGGCATGGGCTCGCCTGAGGCGGAATAACTGAAGCTTTTGTTCCGCATTTCATCTATACTTTTCGAACATTTTTAGCCGCCCTGACATCCAAGGGCGAGCACGGCGAGTCCAAGCCGTTGCTAGTTCACACGAATTCCTACGATGACGATCCTTCCCCGGCCCCGTCCCTCTGAACAGGAGATTGCACCTTCGTCGTTTTCTGTAAATCTGCATACTGGCGATGTGCAGGTTATCGACGAACTGGCCGCGGCTTGGCGTGAATTGTGCGCCAGGGCTTCGGATGATGAACCTTTTTACCGTCCGGAATGGATTGCTGCACACGTGCGTGCCTTTACGCCGCATGCCAAATTGTTCGTGATCACAGTCCATCACGGCGGAGAGCTTTGCCTGATTCTGCCGCTCATCCGCAATCGGCAAGTTATTTCTGGAGTTCCGGTGAGGACGCTCTCTGCTCCGGTGAACAGTCACTCCTGTCGTTTCGATGCGGTACGACAAGCTGGCCCGATCGGAGAAGCTGCAATCGCTGCCGCCTGGAATTTTCTGAAAACGGCAAAGGGCTGGGACGTCCTTGATGTGCGCGAGGTTCCGAACGACGGCACGTTGGCAGCATTGGTTTCGCTTGCGGAGTCCGAGCGCATGCAGACCGGAAAGATTCCCATGCGGCCAAATCCGTGCGTGGCCATTCCGGCGGCATCGGAAATTTCGAAACGACTGCCGCAAAATGCGCGTCTTCGTGGGAAACTCCGTCAAGTGAAGCGTGAAGCGGTCGCTCAAGGAGATCTTAGGTTGAGAAGGGTGACCGTTGCGCAAAGAGAGGACCTGAATCAGTTTTACAAACTGGAGGCCAGCGGCTGGAAAGGCGAGGCGCAAAGCGCAATCAACGCTGATGCGAAAACCCGACAGTTCTACGATGAGATTGCGAACAGTGCCGAGTGGTTTGGGTACTTGAGTATGTATTTCCTGGAACTCGATGGCCAATTACTGGCCGCGCATCTCGGCCTTTGTTATCGCGACGTCTATTACTCTCCGAAACTGGCATACGACGAAGAATTTAAGCAATTCGCTCCTGGACACCTGATTATTAGTTCTATCCTGGAAGACTGCGCGGCGCGTGGCGTGAGCCTGTACGACATCACTGGACCAGACGACGAGTGGAAATTGCGCTGGACGGAGTCGCTTCGTCCCAGGTCGCGATTTCTGGTTTTCCAGAATGGCTTGGCAGGCAAGTTAGCCCACATGATGCGATTCCGCATTCGACCTTGGGCAAAACGAACGATGAGGTTAGGGCGTGGCAAATCGTGAACTCACCAGTTTTAATCCTCGGCTGCGTGACACGCATTGCTGTGGCGGTCGCTCGTTCGCTCAATCGGCGCGGGATTCCCGTTGAGGTAGCCACCTTCTCGGCCCAGGAAATTAATCCGCGCTCACGCGCAATACGTAGATTTTTCCGGCTGCCCAATCCCGATGACTCTGCCCGTGATTTCATTCTCTCGCTGACCGAACTCATTCACCGCCAGCGCTATGACCTGATCATTCCAGGCAATGATGTGGCTTTCACCGCATTGGTCGAAAATCATGCAGAGATCAGTGAGAGCGTGAAAATTGCATCGCCCCCGCCCCATGTCATCGAGCGCGTGCTCGATAAATCTCTGACAATCGAAGCAGCACAAAGGTGCAATGTTCCGTCGCCACTAACGCGAGTGGTGTCGAATGCGGCGCAGATTCGCGACGCTGCTGAAGAGCTAGGATTTCCTTTCGTACTGAAGCCAGCTCGAAAGATGCGCACCGAGGATTTCAAAGTGCTGACGATCCACGATGCGTCACAAATCCAACAGCACTTTCCCGCGAACCAGGCATTCGCATCACCGCTGCTTGCGCAGGAGTACTGCCCGGGCGTCGGGGTTGGGGTCGAGGTGCTAATCCACAACGTAGAATGCGTCACGGCCTTTCAGCATCAGCGAGAGAAGGAATTCCCCTACGGAGGCGGTGTATCCGTGGTGGCGCGGGCACAACAGCCGGATCCCACCTTGTTGGAGAAGAGCATTTCTCTTTTGCGAGAACTGGAGTGGGATGGGATTGCCATGGTCGAGTTTCGTGTGGACGAGCAAGGGAATGCATCGCTGATGGAAGTGAACGGGCGGTTTTGGGGGACCGTGTCTTTGCCAATCGCCTGCGAGTTCGACTTCCCCTACCATCAATGGCAGCTATTGCATGGTCAGTCGCCAGTGCCTTCTTCCGCGGCAACGTTCAATAAAAAATGGAGGTGGACGGCTGGCTATCTACGTCGAATGTACGGACTAGTACTCGCGGCTGCGACCACTCCGCGTGCGCGCCGCCAGCTTCGATCGGAAATCGAAAATATGTCTTTGGACTTCGGTGAGAACGTCCATGATTCGCTTTGGAGTTCATCCGATCCTTTGCCCGCGATATTGGAATTTTTCGATGCCCTCAAAGATATTCTGGTTTCAGCTGGAAGGTCACTTTTCCGAACACTTTTTCAGAGCAGGCACAGGGTTGAAACAAAGGTTCGACAGGCACGCACGGTGAAATCAACCTCATGAAAAGAATGATTCGCGCGGCACGAGAAGCGCTACGCGTTGCGACAGGGCAAAAGCTCGCTGGTCGTGGTATCACTACTTTTGAAGATGACGTGTTCATCGTTTCGTACCCGAGATCGGGGAACACATGGACGCGTTTCCTGATCGGTAACTTGGTTTATACCGACACTCCTATTACCTTCGCCAACGTAGAAGAGCGAGTTCCGGAGATCTACCTGTTTCCCGACAGGGTGTTGCGGCAGCTTCCTCGACCGCGCATATTGAAAAGTCATGAATGCTTTGATCCGCGTTATAAAAAAATCATTTACATCGTGCGCGATCCAAGAGATGTAGCGGTCTCGTACTATCACTATGCGATCAAACGGGAATGGATTGAAGACACGTGTTCAATCGCTGATTTCGTGCCGCGCTTTATAAGCGGAGAGTTCGACATCCGGGCGAAATGGGCTGCGGCATGGGATGATCACGTCATGAGCTGGATTTCCATGCGGCAGGGACGGCCGGGTTTCCTGCTATTGCGGTATGAAGAAATGGTGCGAGCTCCAGTAAACGCTCTTGCCGCAATTGCCGAGCTACTTGATCTTGACGCGCCGCCCGAACGTTTTGCGCGCGCGGTTCAACTCAGTTCCGCCGACCACATGCGCTCTCTAGAACGCAAAGAAGGAACGCAGTGGCACTTAACAAGGAAAACCCGGCAAGACAAACCGTTCGTTCGAAGCGCGAAAGCGGGGGACTGGCACACCGCTCTACCTAAAAACTGCGTGGATCGCATTGAATCCGAATGGGGACAGGTGATGCAGAGCGTGGGGTACGAACTGAGTACGGCTGCAAATTCTGAGCGCAAAATCGAGGAAACGCCTGTCTAGACGGAGGAACGCGACCGATCAACAGCAAGGGCAGTGTTGTTTTTTCCGGTCAAGTTGACGTTGATGTGATGTAAGAAGTCCCAGGCAGGCGCCGGAAGTGCTTTGCGCAGCCTCTCCTTTCCATTGACTGCGTTTTTCATGATGCTCAGGTAAAGGCCGCCAAATGTACGTCTCCGCGCGATATGGAGGTTCATGTACTCCGCTGGTTTCGCGGCCCATCGTGCTTTGTAGCCGGGTTCTCCACCCAGAAAGTCATAAGTGGTCACGCCCTGTGCAATGAGTCGCTCAAGCACGTGTGCCCGTAAGAGCGTTCCCACTCGATCAGAGTGATATGCCTCATCGAACCCTTCCTGAAGTTGAAACACCTGGTCGCGATACCGAAATGCAAACTGGACAGCGACTGGACGTTCATTGAGATCGAGCGCCCACAATTCGAGCCAGCCCCTCTCCAAAAATATACGGCTTATATCAGCGTAGAGTTGTCGTCTGGCCGGGTCGGCGAAAGTACCGCTTTCACCCCGTCTTTGCCAGCGCTGCTGGTGAAGTTCGAACATCGCCGGAAGACACCGATCCACTTCCGGTTGGGTGGTCACCTTGTAAAAGCGGCTGGCATAGCGCTTCTCGAGCCGCTTGCGATATCGCGCCAGGTTATTGCGGTCTTCGGAGGAAAGCTGCTGCAAGTAAGCTGGCCAGCTTGCGGGAAGGTGGATCGCCGAAGCAGGTTTGCTTCGCGTCATTGACATCCATCCTCGCCGATTGAGATCAGACGTCAACCGTCGTGCCACCGAACTTTGCGCAGGCATCACGTTCAGTTCAACCACGTCCCACTTCGAACGCGATGATTCCAGAAAAATCAGAAGGGAGCGGGAAACCTTTTCTTCCCATCCTGGTCGCGCCAGGACCTCGAGGTTGTCGGAGTCTCCGCTTCCATCTCCGAGTAAACGTACAACTTTCATGCGGATGCCGAATCGGAGAGTCGATTCCGTGATGCAGAGTGGCGCGAGTCCAACCAACTCGAAACCTGAATAGAAACCAACTACCACCAGCTGACCTTTGCCGAATGCGCGCCACCATGGCAGCAGCCATTCCCACGTGGAAAATGTTGTGGCTTCAGGCACATTCTTAAGCAACTCGTTCCAGCTGGGAACAACACTCTCGACCTGCTCTACAGTTTCGAATGTCGAGATGGTCAAAGATTCGGGCATCGATTGGACAACTTCCCTAGCTGTCGCGAACTTGGCTTCGATTGAAGTCTTCGCAAGTGGCTTCATGATGCCAAGTCCTTTTGTCTTCTCGTTCTACCAGTGTGCGGCAAGCAATTCGAAATCGGGGCGATTTCTTGACGAATGGACGGCCACCCCAGGTCGACAGCACCGCACATGCAAAGAAACTTCATATTGCGAGATGAAGCAGAACGACCCTTACAACCGCCACATAGTGACGGCTTAACCCTGGATGCGGATCACGCAGCCGCACCGAGATTCTGAGATGCTACCTCATTTGGAGGGTTGCTTTGAAGAGGATAAGGTCTGGAAACGCTTCAGCATGACATCAATGGCGATAACCCTTGTGTTTGCATGGGGTGCGGAGTTCAAGTTTCTATCGCGTGTTAAAATCGATTTCGATCCGCCGACTGCATTATCACTGTAGGCCCGTAGCTCAGTCTGGTTAGAGCGCTTCCTTGACACGGAAGAGGTCGATGGTTCGAGTCCATTCGGGCCTACCATCTCGCACGAAATTGCGATGAATTCCTGGTTTACGCAGCGGCCGCTCTCAGTCCTTATCTAGATACTCCTCCGGCACATCATCCTCGGGCACTTCATGTGTGTGCACTTCCCGAGTGTCTTCGTCGTCAGCCTCCTCTACGCCTGCGATTGCGCTGGCTTCGAAGGCATTGCCCTCTTCGATCAACTCGTCCACGCTCTCTGAATCCGCTTCTGCTGAAGAAGATAGGCCCTGCAGATCTCCGGATTCTCGGCCCGAGATTGGAACTTCGTCTTCCCATGAAGCCTGTAATCGTGGCTTACTTTTTGGCTGGGGGCTCCTGCGCGATGCAGGCTTCGAGGGAAAAGTCTTTTTCTTGAGCAGCTTTTTCCTCGCAGGCGTCTTTGGACGTGCTTTGCTTTTCTTCAGCTGCTTCGCTTTTCGTGGAGTTGAGGCTTTTTTCTTTTTTGATTTCGGACGTGTGCTTTTGCTTTTTTTCTTGCTGGGCGACATGCGAAGCAGTCTACCTCACAGGAGAGTGTTATCGCCCCGGCGGCTCGGAAATTTGAGAAGGTATTCGCCGCCATGCGATGGCGGAACTCCCGAGGGCGAGTGCTGTACACAGCAGCATCACGGTTCGAAAACCAAAAACGAAGGCTTTCTCCACGGCCGTCCGAATAGCGGAGGTAGTTTCAGGATCTGTGCCGGAGGGTGCCTGAAGAGCGCCGAGGCTGCTCATCTTTGATTCGAGGGCTTGAACGACGCTGGCATGTAGTCCCAACCCATTGATCGACTCCCGCAAGGAATGAGCGAAGGCTGAAACCAGGACAACTCCGAACACGGCGATGGCGAGCACGCCAGCAAGGCGGGCTACTGCATTGTTGATCCCCGAAGCTACGCCGGCTCGTTCTTGCCCGATCGAGTTCATGACGACGGTTGTCAATGGCGCTACGCTGACGGCCATCCCCAGTCCTAGCACCGTAAAAGCGGGGAAGAAGCCCGTCCAATAACTGGTTCCAACGCCTGGCAGCAAGAAAAGGACGAAGCCTGCGGCCACGATCAGTGGACCCGCAATAAGCGGAAGCCTCGGCCCATATTTTTTGATAAGTCCTCCCGACCAGCGCGACAGCAAAAACATGAGAATGATCATGGGAAGTGCGGCCGCACCAGTAGCAGTTGCGGAGTATTTCTGCACCTGGATTAGATTCAGTGGATACACGAACATGAAAATCCCTAAAGCTGCGTAGAGGAACAGCGTCAGAAGATTTGCGCCGCTGAAGCTTGGAGATTGGAACAACTTTAGTGGAACCATGGGCGAGTGAGCAGTCTTTTCCACAAACACGAAAAGAATCAAGGACCCAATTCCAATAACCAAACCGCAAATTACAAGAGGATGACGCCAGCCCCAGGTCGCGGATTCCAAGAACCCATACACGAGTGCCGCCAAACCGAGCGTCGCGATAGTCGCGCCGAGCCAATCGATGCGGCCGGGATTTGCGTTGCGGGATTCCGGCACCCGCCATAGTGAGATGCCAAGGGCGGCAGCAGCAATGGGAACATTGATGAAGAAGATCCAGTGCCACGAAGCATGTTCGATCAGCCAACCTCCGAGCACTGGACCAAGCGCAGTTGTAATGGTGGTGCATCCTGCCCATGTCCCAATCGCTCTGCCCCGAGATTCCTCGTTGAAGGCTGAGCTGATAATGGACAAACTACCAGGGACAAGGAACGCCGCCGCGATCCCCTGCACAGAACGCCAAAGCAGCAAACCATTGATGGTTGAAGAGAGACCGCAGCCAACCGAAGCAGCCGCGAAAACCACCACGCCCGACAAGAACATCGCTCTGCGACCAACAGAGTCCCCGAGCGCACCTCCAACCAGAATCAGGGCAGACAAAAACAAGCCATACGATTCGACGACCCACTGAACATCCACGACGGTAGCGTGGAGAGAAGATTGAAGTGCCGGCAGAGCGACATTCACCACCGTGCTGTCGATGAATGCCATGCTCGAACCGAGAATCGTGGCCGCCAAGATCCAAGGGCCCGATTTCTCCGCGCACGAGGAAGCGGGCGCTCCGGCGCGAATCATTGCTTCGTCGCAGGCGTGATTCATCCCCCCTCTGGATGCGTGAGCATTCTGAACGGATTCTCCTCTAAATGAGGAACTTTCTGTACTGATACGTGTGCAAACCTCGGACTTCACACAACATGCGCGAGTGCTAGCCTACTGTGAATCCCCGATTGACTGCATCGGTCGGTGATGCAACGATTCACGTACGCCAACTTCGCAGTTTCTCGGCAATGCTTCGTAATCCGCATCGCGTCTCATGGGTCCCCTGAAGAATCTCGAAAATGAGCGATACGAAAACGACAACGACGGCAGTTCATTGCGATTCCCCTCAGTGCCTCGCCACAGGAAATGCGGAGCGTATTTTCCTCGTCAGCTATGAAGAGGGCAGCGCTCAAATGCATACCGTTTGTTGCCCGTACTGTCACTGCGAAGTTCAGATTCAGCTTGCCGGAATAAAAGTTTCGGATGTTGTGCCGGATTCGTTGCTGGCGTCTTGATCTGCAGCTAGCCCTGATTCAACCAATTCCTAACAATCACATCGGAATCGCTTTCGATCGCCAGCGCTGAAACATAGTTGTCCAGGCCGGTTCCAGTGAATGGGATGAGGGTCCAGCCGTTTACCTCGAATCTCTCGAACGGGGCATTCTTCACAGCCTCGTGGTTTCGCAAGCCGGGTGAAACGTCGAAGGCATCGAGTCCGAGCGATAATCCTTTCCCGACCGCTTTTACGAACGCTTCTTTCATAGTCCAGCACTTCAAGAATGCTTGCCGTTTCTTCTCCACCGGAAATTTCCGAAGCGCTGCATTTTCCGACGCAGTGAAAAAGCGGGAAGAAAGTTCGTCGACCTCCAGCTTTCGGTCGGCCCATTCGATGTCCACACCGATTTCGCGCCCGAGGGTGCAGGCAACGATGGCCTTCTCGCCGGAGCGGCTGAGATTGAAGCGGACATCAATTGGCGGTGCGGCAAGCCGGGGCTTCCCGTATTCCCCATATTGGAAGACAGCCTGTTTAGGGGGCGTGTTCATGTAGCGGGCCAAGATGTCCCGCAATGCGGCCCGAGACATGACGAATTTTCGCCGATCCGCGGGGTATCGAAAGCGGTTCGCTCGCCGAGTCTCGTCCCCACTCAAAAGGCTAGAGGCGGTTGCAAGCGCTCCCTCCTCAGCCAAGAGGTTTACGGTCCAGACTTCGACGGTACTGTTGCTAAGTGCAAGCTGCATCGAAAGTTATCCACCCGCCCGTGGCTCAGCGGGGCCAAAACTCAATTCTAAAGTACATTCGCTCATGCGGTTCACCGCCGCTTTAGGGCCGGTTTTTCCCCCCTGGTTACGACCGCCCAAGACCCAACGACCTTTGTTCCATGCACTTGTGAGTTTTTCATTCAAGCAGACCTGTGAGTAGAATCGCGGAAAATCAGCTGAATTGGTGGGTTGTCGATAGCAGCAAGAGATCCTGGGAGTTCTCTTGCGAGTTCCCTCGTGCCATCAAGTCAGCTCCCAGGGGAATAACGTGTACGTCAGGAACAAAATTGCCAAAACCTTCCGATTGCTACTCATCACCGCCGCTCTTTCAGTTTTTGGGCTAGCGCAAACCGTCACTTCCGATTCCGTCAGTACTCTTTATCGAACACAGTCATCGACAGGCGAAGTTGTAACCAGCACCTGGCAGGGAGCGCAGATACAACACGCGACCTCGTTGACTGAAAGTGGCGCTGGATGGACTCTCACCGGTGCCACGCAAGCCGACCTCAATGGCTCAAGGAAACTCATTTTCTCAAACAACTCAACTCAAGCTCTCGTCGTGAAGACCTATGGAAAGGGCGGGAGATTACTCAGTTCCAGTGCTATGTCGCCACTCGGGGCAGGATGGACACCCCGCGCTATGGCCGACATGAATGGAGATGGTCACCCGGACGTGATCGCCACGGAAGAGAACAGTGGTCGCGTCGGCGTCTTCTTTTTCGGAGGCGTCCAGGGTACCAATCTTCTGAAATCCGAAACGATCGATTCCCTCTCCGCAACCGGCTGGAATGTCGTAGGTGCAGCCGATCTTAACCGGGATGGTCACGTAGATCTCGTTCTCCAGGATGCATCGTCAAGACAGGTGATGATCGCATTCCTGGCAGAGTCGAACGGGTTAACTGTGACCGCTACTCAAATGCTCGCTGGCAGCGACGTTCGCGGCTGGACCGCTGCCGGGATGCAGGACATGAATGGAGATGGTCAAGCGGATTTGATCCTCGTCGCCGATGCCACGGGTAAAAGCGTGATCAGTTTCTACGGCGGGGCACAGGGTCTGGACTATCTAGGTTCTAAATCTCTCGACGACTCCACGGCGGCAGGTTGGAAACTGGTTGTCCCCAGTACCGTCGGGCAGACCTCGTCAACCGACACTGCTTCGGCAACTCAGGTCGCTTCATCAGGCTCCGTATCATCAACATCCAATACGGCCACTATTGAAACTCAAGCCAGCACATCATCTACGTCGCTGACGGCATCGACCGATACCACAGCTACAGCTTACTCAACGACCTCGACTGCACCGGTACTGATTTTCAATGGTACGGGCACCATTTCGAACGCGGTGAGCGCAATTGAGAATGTTGTCCATGCTGCCGGTCTTGCATATAAGACGATCAATTCCAGTCAGTTGAATTCTACGAGCCAGGCAACACTGGCGAAGTATCGTTTGTTTATCGTCCCAGGCGGTAATTCCATCACTATCGGGAAATACCTCACGAACCAAGCGGTATCGAACGTTCGCAACGCAGTAGCGCAGAATGGAATGAATTACCTAGGGATGTGTGCCGGCGCATTCTTCGGATCTTATTCGAGCTACAACAGAGCGTTGAACCTTACTTCCGGCAAATGGTTCAAGTTCTTTGCGGACTACTACAAAGGTATCCACAAGGAATCAGTCCTCATCTCCTTTCCGGCGCGCAGCAAGCTGGACATCTACTGGCAGAACGGTCCCACCGTTGCGGGTTGGGGCAAAGTTGTCGGGAAATATCCCAATGGAACTGCTGCGATCGCAGAAGGATACTGGGGCAAAGGGTTCGTGATTTTATCGGGCGTGCATCCGGAAGCACCGTCGAGCTGGCGCTACGGCATGAGCTTCAGCACACCGGTGGACGTGGACCTTTCCTATGCGCAGACTCTTGTCCGAGCTGCCATCAACCGCACAATGCTGCCTCATTATTGATTGATGAGGTGACGTCTAGGGCGTGGAAGATGATTCAGTAATCTTCCACGTGTTCTCAATATAGAAATCGCCATAAGCGATCGTTCCGGGCTCTACCCGCAAGGTGGCACAACGCTGCCGAAGTTCAATCTCGTGACTTTTCGATTCAATCGCGAGATCGATCCGGTAGAGTCCGGGCACGACCGGCAATGTGGGACAGCGAAACTCCACAATTCCCGCGCCAGGCTTCAGGAGAAATCCCCCGGTGATCGACTCAGTCGTGAGTTGCGCACATAAGTATCCGCTGGGCCAATAAATCGATACTCGAAATACCGCATCGGGAATTTCCTCCGCGGCGCGGTAACCAAGGCGTGCGACCATCGGAAAACCGGTGCGGATGCTGTCGTCGGAATCGGGAGACGAAAACGCAATGCTTGTGCATTGTGCCGGCTTTGTTGTCTTGCTGGCAGGGTGATCTGACAGTTCCTGGTTCGCAAACGTGATTTGCTGATATTCGTCGATCACCTGTCTGGCAAGACCGTCCGACAGGATCGAGCCGTGACTCAACAGGAGTGCCCGATCACACAATCGATGAACTGCGGCGAGGTCGTGGGAGATGAAGATAATCGTGCGTCCATCTTTTCTGAGTTCCGCGATTCTTTCCAGGCATTTAGCCTGAAAAGCCGCATCGCCTACCGCCAGTACTTCGTCCAGCAGCAAGATGTCAGGGTCGAGATGGGCCGCGATCGCGAAGCCCAATCGGACATACATGCCCGATGAATATCGTTTCACCGGCACTTCGATGTATTTTCCGACGCCTGAAAACTCGATGATGCTTTCAAATTTTTTACGGATTTCCGACCGGCGCATCCCAAGCATTGCACCGTGCAAGTAGATGTTCTCGATGCCCGTGAGTTCAGGATGGAACCCCGAACTGATTTCAACGAGTGCAGCCAGACGACCGCGGATCCTGATTTCGCCCTTTGTAGGAGTGGTAATCCCTGCCAGGATCTTCAGAATGGTTGTTTTTCCCGCTCCATTGTGGCCGACGATCCCAAGCGCCTCACCCTCGTTGACACCAAAACTGATATCTCGGAGAGCCCACATCGGGCGCGATGGCTTGCGAAATACCCGTGCATACCAACGCTTGGGAGCATCCGAGTTGGCACGGATGTTGTATTTCTTTGAAACACCATCAAGTTGAAGATCGATCATTTCAGATCACGTCTGCCATCGTTGCTTCCGAAGATTTGAAAAACGCATAGCCAATCGGCAAAGTCACAGCCACCACGGCAGCGCAGATGCCAAGGACTTTGAAGTCCGGCGGCGCGCCCCCAATCACTGCGCGACGGAATCCTTCAATTAACCCTGCGATTGGATCCAGTAGGTACAAGCTTCTCCATCGCTCGGGCACTGCATTGAGGCTATAAACGACGGGAACGGTGAACATCCAAATCTGCAGCACGAAAGGCATGGCAAGTCCTACATCTCGAAATCGAACTTGTATCGCCGAAAAGAACAAAGAGATGGCTGCGGAAAAGCCAGCAAGAATCAGAACGATCGGTATTGCCACCAGCACGTGCCAGGTGACCGGCATTCGGTAGTGGAACATCAGGGCGCCGAGGATGGTCGAAGCGATGCAGAAATCAGTGAAGCTGGCGACCAGGTACGACAAAGGGATGATTTCTCGTGGAAAGTACATCTTCGTCAGAAGATTGGGATAAAGCACCAGTCCGTTCACCGCGTTCGAAATAGAGCCGGAGAAAAATAGCCAGGGCAGCAATCCGGAAAAAACAAAGATTGGATAAGGTATGCCGCCAGTCGCGACCCTCGTCACGCGAGTGAAGACGATTGTGTAGATTCCCATCAGGGCGAGAGGTTGGATTGCCGCCCACGCCCATCCTAGAGCCGACTGCTTGTAGCGAACGTTGAGTCGGAAGATGCTCAGGGTATACAGCAGGTCCGAGTATTGGAGCAGCGTGCGCAGTCCGGTTGAGATCGTCCGCAGGGAAAAAGCCGGCGGATGGATAATCTTGATGGGTCGGTCGGATGAGCGCGCCGCTCGACCGATCGTTTCCGCGGAATTGTACGGTTGCGTCGCGTCGGCAGACGGAGTGCTTGCTTGATCGATTTTCACTACTTCTGGAGGAGAACTCATCCGGCCTTCCTGGCTAAGCGACCGAGTTTACCCATGTTCCGGGATCAAGGTCGCTGCGACGGTCGGGCGAGTCCAAAGTAGACTGTGCCCCTTGCTGCCGTCCTACCAATTCCAAGCGGTCCGCAAGCTTTCGCCCGACAACATGGACGAAAGGCTCGCGCATCATCTCTACGTGTCCGCAATCAATTTCGCAAATTTCGACGCCGCCGAGTGAACGTGCTCCCCAACCCATCTCGGCATCCTTGACATAAAAATACGGCTGCCGCGGCCGTTTAAACAAAAGTATGGGCGCCTTGAACCGCGGCTCCTGGAAGTCTTCTCCCGGCCAATAAACGTCTTTCCAACCATTCAGCACGTCAGCCGTGCTGGATTCATTCGTCTTTCCGAAGAATCTGCGGACCGTCGCGAGTTTTTCCCCCAAAGGAATCGCACGGAAGTTGCGAAAACGCTGCGAATAGTAATCAACGGCCCAAAGTGCGCGGATTTGCGAATTTTCCAAGACCCAGGTATCGAAGATTGCAACAAAGCCGACCTCTTCTCCTTCGGCTTCAAGTTGGAGTGTCATCTCCTGCGCAATCACAACGCCGCCACACATCGCACCCAAGCAGTAAGGACCCTTTGCCTGAACCGATCTCATCGCTGTAATCGAGGCTTGCGCTAATTTCTGGACCTCTGACTGGCTTAGCGGACGCCCGCGCACCACGGGATCGGAAGCCTGTAACTTGTAAACGGATTGCTCGAGTGGCAAATGGTGCGCAAGTTGCGCAAAACCGAACGTATCAACCTGGGGCGCAGCCACCGCGAAGAACGCAACCGCGCTACTACCTTCTTTCAATTTCATCAGCAACGGGTCGGGTTTCGAGAGTGTATCCCCTTTTAACAACTTGGCGTACTCACGAATTGTAGGGGCTCGGAAGACGGATGAAAGCGGTACCTTTCGTCCGATGGCGTTATGCACTTGTGCCGTTAGTTGGGCAGCCATAAGCGAGTGGCCGCCGACATCGAAGAAGTTATCGTCAATTCGCACATCCGGCAACTTCAGAAGCCTCTTCCAGATGGCAACCAGCAGTTCCTCTTCACGACTTAGGCGTGGGGCAACTGGCTGTGGCTCTGGCCGAGTGAGTCTAGCGGCAACACCTTTTCGCTTCGGTTCTACTGGATACGTGTCGAGATCAGGGATCGCTGTCGTGAGCGTGAAATCCAATACGCGGCTTTCCGGATTAGTCCCAACCGCTTCCAACAACTTCGTGTAGTCGGCGAGGAGCGCCGCGATATCCTCCGAGGTGAACAAATCACTGTTGTAATCGAGTTCGGCCCACCATTGCCCCTCAAGTCCCTCTACGATCGTCATTGTCATATCGAAGATCGAGGTTGTCGGACTTACCACATAGGGAAAAGCAATGAGATCACCGAAGCTCTGCGACTGAACGGCCGCTTTGATTTGCGCAAACATCACCTGGAACACTGGGTTGTAGCTGAGATTACGTTCCGGTTGCAGGACTTCAACGACGTTTTCGAACGGAACGTCGCCGTTGGCAAAGGCCCTGAACAAAGTTTCACGGAGTTGAGCGACAACATCCGCGAAGGGGCGATTGCCAAACAAGTCCGTGCGCAACACCAACGTGTTTACGAAAAACCCGATCAGCGCCTCCGTCTCTACTGAGTTGCGGCCAGCAACAGGTACTCCGACCAAAATGTCGGGTTGCGCGCTTGCGCGGTACAACAAAACCTTGAAGGCAGCCAAAAGAACCATGAACGGAGTCGCTCGTAGTCGAACAGCCAGCGTTTTAAGCGCCGACATAGTTTCAGGGCTGATTGCGGTTAACTGGCTCGCGCCCGCGAAAGTTTGCTCAGGCGGACGCGGCTTCTCCATCCGCAGCTTTAAACAAGGCGCGGCATCGGCTAATTCATCTTTCCAAAAAGCTAATTCCTGTTGGATCTTCTCGCTGGTCAACGACTTACGCTGCCATTCGGCATAATCGCCGTAGTTGATGGGCAGTTCTGCCAACGGCGATGGTGAGTTCTTTGAAAAAGCCGAGTACAGTGCTGCCAATTCCTTCGCCAGGATCTGCATGGACCATGAATCCGTCACAATGTGGTGCAAGGTGCACAAGAGGACATGGTCTTCAGGCGTAACGCGAAAGAGTTTTGTCCGAAACAGAGGCGCCTTCTCGAGGTCGAAAGGCTTATCCACCTCTTCTTGCGCGAGCGCATACGTTTCTGGATACAGATTTCCCGTTCCTTCCACAGTCGTAATGGGAAGATCTATAGAAAGCCCCTCGGTTATAACTTGCACTAATTGGCTGCCCTCGAGCCGGAAAGAGGTTCGCAGGCTCGCGTGACGATTCAGCACTTCTTGCAGGCTTGCTTTTAAGGCACGAAGATTCAGAGGTCCGCGCAGCCAAAATCCCAGATGCACGTTGTACGCAGCCGACTTGGTTTCCAGTTGATCGAGAAACCAGAGCCGTTGCTGGGCGAGCGAGGCAGGATAAATCTCGATGGCATTGGAGTGTAGATACAGTTCCGCCAGCAGTTTCTTCCGATCGAGTTCTGCGTCCGACTCTTTACCGCTCGACAGCATGCCTTAACAGCCCCCAAAAATTTGTTTCAGCATTTTTTCGATTTTGGAACCGCGAGGATGAGATGAATGAGGTCGTATGAACGATGGCTAAAACCCATCTTGACCAATCGGACGTTGAACTCCTTGAAGTTGCGCCTCATGGTTTGCCTCAAATTTTCCCCCATAGGTGCAAACCTTTGCACAAAACGACCCTTGTTCCGCTTGGCGGAACATCTGATGTACTCATGATAGCAATCTTGTTACCTGATTCAAGCATCTGTCTTTGAATAAGTAGGTCATTCGCCCGGAGCGAAATATCAACCTTTTCCCGCAACTCGACATCCCACGTTTGCTGTAAAGTTGGGCGTATGCTCGACTAATTAAGGGGTATATTCGAGTCACAGCTTTTAAGGAACAAAGATGGGTCCATTGGGGCTTCCAGCGTCCTTCGCCCAACAGAGACTTTGGTTTTTAGATCAACTTGAGCCCGGAACAGCCGCCTATAACCTGGTTCGCGCGTTCCGGATCACGGGGCCTCTCGACAACAACGCCCTCGCCGCCGCCTTTCGCGCGGTGATTCGGCGGCATGAATCTCTGCGCACTATTTTTGAGAGTGTCGACGGCGAAGCGCAACAATTCGTGTTGCCGGATGTTGAAGTTGCGATTCCGGTGGTCAATGTAGCTGATCTTCCTGAAAAGGATCGCGAGCCCGAAGCTCTGCGCATTGCAAGCGAAGAAGGGAAGAAGCCTTTTGATCTGACGCGCGGTCCGTTGCTGCGCGCTCTCTTGGTGCAACTTAGTCCGGAAAAAAATCTCCTGGTCCTGGCCATGCACCACATCATCACGGATGGCTGGTCCATTTCTATTCTGTTCCGCGAAATAGCTCGCTCTTACGAAGCAGCTATCGAGTCAAAAGATCCTCACCTGCCCGAACTCCCATTGCAATATGTCGAGTATGCGCAGTGGCAGCGTAAGTACATTGCGGGCGAAGTGCTTGATACCCAGGTTAAATACTGGAAGAACAAACTGGCGGGCGCCCAGACGATGCTCGAGTTGCCCATCGATCATCCCCGCCCCCAGACTCACAGCTGGCGAGGCGCTACCGAAGAGCTCATTTTCGATGCCGACACATTGGTGGCGCTCAAAGAGTTCGCGCAAAAACAGGGAGCCACCCTCTTCATGGTTTCTATGGCCGCTCTGCAGGGGTTGCTCTGGCGCTATACCGGCCAGGACAGCATTCTGATTGGTACCCCCACTGCCGCTCGCAACCAGATGGAGATTGAGAACCTGATTGGGTTCTTTGTAAATACGCTTGTTTTCCGCGCCGACTTTAACTCCGATATGACATTCCGCGACCTGCTTCGACAGGTCCGCGAGTGTGCACTGGAAGCGTATGCCCATCAAGATGTCCCGTTTGAGAAGTTAGTCGAGCAACTTGTTCCTCAGCGTGTGATGAACACCACTCCGTTGTTTCAGGTGATGTTCACTTTTCAAAATATCCCTAAACAGGTGTTCCAAATCTCTGGTCTCGAGATGGAAGAACTGGAATTCGAGACGGGAATCGCAAAGTTCGACTTGTCTGTAGAGGCATTCGAAGACGACGAGGCGCGCTTCCACTGCCGTTTCGAATACAACACGGACTTGTTCGAGGCGGAGACGATCGCGAGAACAGTCGATCACTTCCGCAACCTCGTAAATTCTGTTCTCAAAAATCCCGATCTGCTTGTGTCGTCGATTCCGATCATGGATGGCGAGGAACGGGAGCAGATTCTGCAGCGGTGGAATGACACAGCTGCTTCGACTTCCCACGATTCTCGTATCGATACAGCTTTCGAAAAGCGAGTCTCGCTCACACGCGACTCAACAGCACTGGTCTTCGAAGAAAAGTCCATTACTTATAAGCAGTTGAACGAAGATGCCAACCGAGTCGCACATTATCTGGTCAAGAAGGGAGTGCGGCCTGGTTCGCTCGTGGGCGTTTCGCTCGAGCGGTCGACGGAGCTCACAACGAGTTTGCTGGCGGTGCTCCAGGCTGGCGCAGTTTATGTTCCGCTCGATCATACGTATCCGAAAGATCGGCTCGCCAGCATGCTCGAGGAGACAATCCCGGCATGTGTGATCGCTTCCAGTGCAACTCGGAGCAAATTGCCTGTCGGTATCAGCAATGTGATCACGATTGATTCCGAAGCCGACCTGATCCAGCGGGAGTCCTCTTCTAATCTTGAAGTGAAGTCCGGAGATCCACGTGCCTATGTTCTGTACACGTCGGGATCGAGTGGGAAGCCGAAGGGAGTGGAAGGGACGCATGCTGGAGCGCTGAACCGGATGCAGTGGATGTGGGAGCGGTATCCGTTTGCCGCTGGAGAGGTGTGTTGCCAGAAGACGAACCTGGGATTCGTCGATTCGGTGTGGGAGATCTTTGGGCCGCTGTTAGCAGGCGTGCCGAGCGTGATCGTGCCGCAGGAAACGCTGCTTGATCCGGAAGAGCTGATCACGTATCTGGCGCAGTATCACGTGACGCGGCTGGTGCTGGTGCCAACGCTGTTGCGAGCCTTGCTTGAT
>Ga0310810_10000519_pt1 | contig 39078 bp, 31 predicted proteins | sample NCmetagenome_FD_207641 | JGI IMG/M metagenome (GOLD analysis project Ga0310810, IMG submission 207641) | Soil microbial communities from experimental microcosm in Duke University, North Carolina, United States - NC | ecosystem: Engineered > Artificial ecosystem > Soil microcosm > Unclassified ...
CGTCGCCGGGCCTGATGGCCCGGCGCCACTCCTGGCGCCCCCGCGATCCCAGCGATCTCCGCGATGAAACCTCTCTGCGAGCTCCGCAGTGAATGGAATGTGCTAAACAGACACTTCCCAACTCCCGAGACGCCAACTCCCAACCAAGCTCGTCGCGTCGAATTCGATGCCTGGAGTTGGGAGTTGGGAATTGAACGTCTCGCGACCTACTTGAAGTTCGAAACCAGATAGGCGTCGGTTTGCGCGGAGCCGCGAGCGACGATGAGGCTGGTGCCATCAGGGGTGCGGCGCCCGCGCACGATATCCAGTGTGGCGAGATCCGTCACGCGTGTGGGCGCTGCGCCAGACAGGGGCTGCAGCCAGACGTTGGTGCGCTCGACCGTCGAGAAGAGAAGGCCGGAGCCATCCGCCGTCCATTCCATCAGCCCGTTCGCCGTCGCCGGAGCGATGGCGCCAAGCTCCCGTGCAGGCGACGATCCGTCGAGCGGCATCGTGACGAGCGTCAGGCGGTTGGCCCCGGTCGCGACATTGATGCCCGCCAGCAGACGGCCGTCCGGAGAGACCGCCGGGCGATCGATACCTGGAGCAATCAGCGTCGGTTCGCCGCCGTCGATCGAGACTCGCCACGTCCCCACGGCAGTGCCGCCATCTCCAACCGACGCGCACACCACGTACCGGCCATCCGGCGTGACCGACAACCAGGACGGCCGCGGCAGATGCGCAAGCAGTCGCGCACCGGTGCCATCGACGTTCATGCGCCAGATGCCGGTCTGACCGTCGCGATTCGACACGAACGCGACGGTCATGCCGTCGGGGGCCGCTGCTGGCCACAGGTTCGTTCCGTCGCTGGTCAAGACCTGTCGCGTCGAGCCGTCGCGAGCGATCAGCGAGAGCTGCGTGTTCCCGCGCTCGCCCGAGCTCACAATGGTGCGGCCGTCCATCAACGGGGCGACGCCAAGCAGCCCGTCGTACCGCTCGGACGAGAGCCGCCGCGGGCTGCCCCCGCGCAGCGGGATCTGCCAGAGGGAATACGCGGCGTCGAGCCCAACCGACACGAACGCTTCGCCGTCGGCGCGCGGCGAGACGTTTCTGTACTCGAGCAAATCGGGGGTCACGCGATGGGGCTCGCCGCGGGGATACGGCTGAAACCAGACCTTGCGCGGGTACTCGCGCAGCTGGTCGGCCTGATCGGCGACGAACAGGATTCCGGAACCGTCGGGCAACCATGACGTGAAGGTCGCATCAGGAAAGCGGCGGGTGAACTCTTGTCGCATGCCTGATGCCGCATCGATGGTAACGAGAACCGCCTCTCCTGTGTTGCCGTTGTGGACCACGGCCGCGATAATCGCGCCGTCGGGCGACCACGACGGCGCCGCGAAGAATGCCGGCACGAAGAACTCGGGCGCCTGGAGCGTCGCAATCGCGCGAACGTTGCTGCCGTCGATGTTTGCCGCCATCAACGACGTCGCGCCGGGCGCGGGAAATCCTGCTCGATAGAACGCGATTCGCAGCCCGTCGCTCGTCACGCTGGTCGTGCTGTCGATGCCTTCGAGCAGTGCCATCGAGGCACCGCCACTGGCGCTCACCGCATACAAGCGGCCTGCCGGGCTCTGCGCGCTCTTGGTCGAATAGAGCACTCGAGAACCGTCTGGCGTGAACGTAATGCCCCAGTAGCCGACGGCGGCAGGAGCCACGAGCTCGATCGACTGAGGCCCGTCGATCTGCCGTAACCGCAACCCCTGCATGCCTCCGACCGACTCCACCCACGCGAGCTGACGCCCGTCGGGTGAAATGGCGGAGTCGATCGCTGTGCCGGTCGTCGTCAGGCGTTCGATCGAGACACGAGCCGACGAGGGAGCGTTGCCTGCAGGCCGCCGTGCGGTCAGCCACCACACTCCAATCGCAACGACCAGCAACGCGGCAAGGCCTGCCCCCAGCAGGGACATGCGGTTCCGTCGAGGCGGCGGCGCCACCACCGCCGTGTCGTCCATTCGCCGCCGCACTTCGCGAAGGTCAGCCGCCACCTGGCGCATCGAGGCGTATCGACCCGCGGGATCTTTAGCCAGACACGTGCGGACAATACGCTCGAGCCCCTCGGGCACATGCGGCACATGCGTCGTCAGTGGCGGAGGTTCCTGCTCGACGATTTGTTTCAGCGTCGCGAACGCATTCGGTCCGAGGAACGCGCGCTGGCCGGTGATGGCTTCGTACAGCACGCAGCCGAACGAGAACACATCGGTGCGGTAATCCGTCGGCTGACCCTGCACTTGCTCGGGGGACATATACCCAAGCGTGCCCAGCAGGCGGCCACCGTCGGTCGGCGTCGGCTCCGCGCTCGCCTGCGAACGAGTCGTCATGAGATCGGCACGCAACTTCGCGATGCCGAAGTCGAGCACCTTGGCGTAGCCGCCCTCGGCGATCATCAGGTTCTCGGGCTTGAGGTCGCGGTGGGTCACACCCGCGCTATGCGCCGCGTCGAGCGCATCGGCCACTTGCGCCATGAACTCGACAGTGCGTTCGAGCTGGAGATGCTTTCCCTCGATCGCGGCACGCAGCGTCTCGCCCGCCACGAGCTCCATCGCGATGTAGAGCACGGGCGGCCCGACCGGCGTTCCCTTTCGTTTGGGTGAGCTTTCGCCGATGTCGTAGATCGCTATGAGATGCGGATGGTTCAGCGCCGAGGCGGCGCGCGCCTCGAGCACGAACCGCTCGAGCCGATCCGAGTCGCGCGTGACGTCCTGACGCAGGATCTTGAGCGCGAGGTCGCGGCCGAGGACGGCGTCCCTGGCCAGATAGACCTCGCCCATCCCGCCGCGCGCGATCAAGCGGGTGATGTCGAAGCGCCTGATCGTCGTGTTCGACAGGTCCTCGTCGGCCATGCAGGTTCGAGGTTATCTTACCGTCACTTCTTCAGCCGTTCGCTAAGGCGGTCAGCCACCGTTTCGAGCACTTTGATGCGCGCGAAGTTCTTGTCGTTGCCTTCGACGAGGGTCCACGGCGCGATCTTCGTGCTCGTGCGTTCCACCATTTCGTTGACCGCCGCCGTATAGTCCGGCCAGCGCTTGCGGTTGCGCCAGTCCTCGTCTGTTATCTTCCAGCGCTTGTAGCTGGTCTCGCTCCGATCGCGAAAGCGCCGGAGCTGTTCATCCTTGCTGATGTGGATCCAGAACTTCAGGAGCAGGATGCCGTGTGTGACGAGCTGCTCTTCGAAGTGATCGATCTCGCCATAGCCTCGCATGTACTCCGCTTGCGTCGCGAAACCTTCGACACGTTCGACGAGCACTCGGCCGTACCAGCTCCGGTCGAAAATCGTGATGCGGCCTGCACGCGACAAGTGGCGCCAGAACCGCCACAGATAGTGATGCGCACGCTCTTCATCGGTCGGTGCCGCGATGGGAATCACCTGGTAATCGCGCGCGTCGAGGCTACCGGTCACCCTGCGGATCGCGCCACCCTTCCCCGCGGCATCCCAGCCTTCGAACACCAGGATGGTGGACACCCCACGTTTCCCGGCGCGCCGTTGCAGCAGATTGAGTCGGCCCTGAAGCTCGGCAAACGATTTCGCGAATGCATCGTCGCTCAACTTCTGCGTGAGATCGAGGTTGTCGAGCACGTTGAATTCGCGGTCGACGCGGCCAAGCACTTTGGCGGGCCCGTTTGCCGACGCCTTTCGCCGCGCGGCCCGGCGCTCGGGGGGCGCGGCCCGGCGTTCGAGGCCGCGGCGAATGGCATCGCGAAGCTCGGTGGCCACAACCACAGTGCGATACCGTTCGTCCTCACCTTCGACGATGTGCCAGGGCGCCGCGTCGGTGCTGGTGCGACGAATGGCGCGGTCGGCTGCGCTCACGAACTTGTGGAACATCTTCCAGTGCGTCCACTGCTGCTTGGTGACGCGCCACCGTTGTAGCGGATCCTCCTCGAACGCCTTGAGCCGCTTCTTCTGCGCCGCCTTGCTCAAGTGCATCCAGAACTTCACGACCACCGCTCCATCGTCGGTCAGGGCCCGTTCGAAGGCCGCCACCTGATCGAGCGCCGAATCGAACTCCTCGACCGTGATGCGGCCGGCCACGCGGTCGCGAATCGGCGAGGAGTACCACGCGCTCAGGAACATGGCGATCCGCCCGCGCGGCGGCAGATCGCGCCAGTATCGCCAGAGCCGCGGCCGTTCGCGCTCTTCGCTCGACGGATCAATGTAGCCACGCGTGAGAATCCAGTGCGGGTCCATCCACTCGTTGAGCAGATTGACCGTCTCGCCCTTCCCTGCCGTGTCCACGCCGGCGAAGAGCACGATCACCGGGAAGTCCGATTGCCGGAGCTCCTCCTGCACGGTGAGCAGTTCCGAACGCAATTGCGGCACTGCCGCTTTGTAGTCACTCTTCGCGAGTTTGCGACCCACTTCTGCTGCTTCAAACATGACGCGCCAAGTGTACTGATTCCCCGGCTCGCACTACGATGTACTGCGCATGACCGACGTGATCCGCGTATCGCCAGAGAACCCGGACCCGGCCTCGATTGCCCGCGCCGCCGAGTGCCTGCGCGGTGGCGGGCTGGTCGCGTTTCCGACCGAGACGGTCTACGGGCTCGGCGTGAACGCGCTCGACCGGACGGCGGTGCAGCGTCTTTTCGCCGCGAAGCAACGGCCGGCAACGGATCCGCTCATCGTCCATATCGGCTCGATCGATGCGCTGCCAGCGCTCGTCGCGCGCGTGCCGGCCTGCCTTGCGACGCTGGCCGATCGCTTCTGGCCAGGGCCCCTGACGCTGGTGCTATCGCGGTCCGAGGCAGTACCGGACGAAGTCACGGCAGGACTCAACACGGTCGCAATTCGCATTCCACTCCACCCCGTTGCACGGGCGCTCATCTCAGCGGCGGCTGTGCCGGTCGCAGCGCCGAGCGCGAATCTGTTCTCGCGGCCAAGCCCGACGCAAGCCGCACACGTCCTCGAGGATCTCAACGGCCGGATCGATCTCGTCGTCGATGGCGGGGCGACCACCATCGGCGTGGAGTCCACCGTGCTCGACCTCACGTCTGAGATTCCGATCGTGCTGCGGCCCGGCGCGGTCACGCTCGAGATGCTGCGCGATGCTCTCGGTGATGTCGGAGTGTTCCCAGGCTTTGGAAGAGACGCCTCGACCACGACGGGTGCGATGCCATCGCCTGGCATGCTCGAGAAGCACTACTCTCCACGTGCCAGCTTGACGCTGTACGAGGGAGAGACCAAGGCAGTGCTTCCGATACTCGTCGGCACGGCACACAAGGAACTGGCGAATGGGCGATCGGTCGCGATCATCGCTGTCGAAGAAGACGCTCACGAACTCGCTGCGCTGGCGCTCGATCGGCGCGTAGTTCTCCGCACACTTGGCTCACAGGACGCGCCCGGCACGGCAGCCAGGACGCTCTACGCGACGTTCCGCGAGCTCGACACCCTGGGTGTCAACGTAATCCTCGTGCGTGGTTTTCCGGCTGGTGGGTTGGGGACTGCTGTGCAGGATCGCCTGCGCCGCGCTGCGGCGGGCCGGATCATCGTCTGAACAGCCTGAGGCAAGTCTACACAGCACGACTCGCTACACGCGCTATCGCTCGCGTCGTACGGGTATCCAGCCGTCTTCGAATCGTGCGCGCGCCAGCAGCGTGAGCACGAGGTCATAGCTCCGCACGCCCTCCTCGACGCGGTTAGCCTTCAGATATTCGTCATACACTCGCCAGCCCGCATCGCGCACGACCGTCACTTGCCCCCGGCGCACGCGCTCGCTGATCGCAGCGACATCCGCGCGAGGGCCGTCCTCGAGACCGGATGCCAACAGCCGGCGAATGACGGGTCCCGCCTCTCCGTAGACCTGCCAATACAGAAACAGCCAACCGCTGTACGCGGCGGGCGTCGACGCACGCACGCAGGTCAGAAAGCCGACAAAGCTGGCCTCGGATTCGTCGGCGTAGCCGGCAAGGTGAGCCCATTCATGTGCCGCCACGAACGGCCGCTCGAACGGCAGCAGATCGGGGTTCGCGAGCACCTCGAGACCGAACGGGTTGATCATGCCGTCCACGCTGGTCCATCGGAAATACGGCCCCAGGAGCGACCATTTCAAGCGGCCAGGCACCGCGGGTGATGCATCTGAGAGCTCAGTGAGCACCGACTCGTACGCGTCGCGCAGACGATGTTCGCGCCATGGCGCCGTTCGCCAACCCTCCGAATGAGCCGCCATGTACAACGCGTTCAGTTGCCGGACCGACATCCGCCCAAGATCGAGAATCGCTTCCGGCGATGCATCGCGGTCGAGGACCAGACGGTCGGTCATCGGCAGGCGGCGATAGTTGAAGCCCCAGATCGCCAGGAATACGAGATAGATCGCCGCCGCCGTCGTGACCAGGCGCGCGAGCGTGGCAAAGAACGGCGTCCACTTCTTCTTGCGTCGAGCCAGACGAACACCACGAACCAGCATCACCAGAACCGCGAGGCCGACCGTCACGGCGATGACGTCGAGCAGCGCAAATGGCACCAGGTTCGACACTGTGGTCGTGACTCCCTGGATAGCGGGATAGAGGCCGGTCGAGTACCACCGTTCCACAAAACGTGGGTCGATTGGCGCGAGACCCACCGCAAGCGCCATCGCCACGACGGCGGCACGAAATACCACCTGCATTCCGCTCATTATCGTTGGGCCGGGGCGATGGCGACCGGATGTGCGCTGGCGTGTCCCCATTTACAATTCAAGGCGGATGCGAAGGCTGATTGGGGTCATCGCTCTCGTATCGGGCGTCAGCCTGACGGCGCAGACGCAGCCGAGCGGTACCGGCCGGGGACGCATCATCGGTCATGTTCTCACTCCTTACGCCGAACTCGTAGGAGAGGCCACCGTCACGTTGACCAGTAGCGTTGCGCAGACGGTGAGAACAACCAGGACAGATGAACGCGGAAGCTTCAGCTTCGAAAACCTTCCCGAGGGCCGGTATCGCGTTCTCGCCTCCAAGAGTGGATATACAGGAAGACAACCACCGACACTATCCGACTCCGGCAGCTTCTTCTTTGGCCAGGGAACTAACGTCGATCTCACCGAGAACGAAGCGGTCTCAGATCTTCAGGTCCTGCTTCAGAGAAGCGCAAGCATCTCGGGTCGCGTCATCCGCCCCGACGGAAGCGCCGCGCCCGGCGTGCAGGTTCAGTTGGCCGTTCGGGCAGGCACGGGACGAGGGATCCTGACCGAGGCTCAGGCCACGAGCCAGTTCGATGGGAGATACGAGATCACAGGTCTCCCACAAGGGGAATACCTGGTTGGCGCCCTGAACGTCGCGATGCCAACGAGGCGAGGCTTCGACGCCGCCGGGACGACGCAGGCCGAGCGCAACGCCGCGGGGCGGCAGGCCGTGGCGGCAGCCACGAACTCGCACTGGTCGTGGTATCCGGGCGTATCGGATTCCGAACCCGGCAGCCCCGTGACGCTGCTCGAAGGCGTCAACGCCGAAGGCATCGACATCTGGCTCACGCCGTCGCAACGTTTCAGCGTATCCGGACGCGTGTTCTGGCCGGTCGGCGTCACATTAAATGGCATCACCATCGACTACGGCGACCCCGGTGGCACGAACTCCGGTCTCTGGCTGCTCTCGGATCCCGGCGGCCTCTTCACGCTTTCCGGAATCGCACCAGGGACCTTGACGATGCTGGTGCGGGCCGAGACGGATCAGGGAATGATGCTGGGCCTGGCGACGACAGAGGTCACTGTCGATTCAGTCGAAGACGTGCGCATCGTCGTTGACCGCCCGGGGCTCGTCGCCGGCCGGATCACCTATGAGGGAAGCGTGCCTGCCGCGTCGCGTGCCACCGGGCTTCGTGCGGTGCAACAGCTGCTCAAGGTGTCGGCGCTCTACCCTGTGCCCGAGTCGTCAATCGATTCGAGCGGGCGGTTCGAGTTGCACGAAACGCTCGGCGAGTACGAATTCGCGCTCATCGGCCTTGCAACCGATCTGAGCATCAAGACGGTGAGGCGAAATGGACGGCCGCTGCCATCGAATCGCATCGGCGTTGCTGCCGGCGAGACGATTCGGGACGTCGAAATCGTCGTCGGCCGCTGACGGACGCTGCAGGTGAGCCACCCGCACTTCCTACTTACTACTTACTTCCCTACTTTGAACTTTGAACTTCGACCTTCGACCTTACAGAAGGGCTCGCCCTTCTCCTTCAACCTGGCCTCGAGCCGGTCGGTGCAATCGCACGCCGAGCACGCCCAGTATTCGGTGCCATTCTCGTGACGGCATCGGCTGCGCGCGTGCGCATCCTTGATCGACAGGAGATCGAAGAACGCCTCCCAGTAAGGGCGCTCCTCGTCGAGCGGCGTGGCGCAGAAGCAGGTTTCCACCCACTTGACGGAACCATCGGGAAGCTGACGCGCCTGCCGCATGTCGTGCAGGTACTCATCGCCAGCGATCGAGCCCGCGCCGAGCGTCTCGTCGTGAATGGCTCTATCCAGTGCCGGCCGGCGCCCCGGCTTCACTCTGGCGGTGACGAGATAACGCATTGACCTCCAGCACGCAGCGCGTACGTTGCAGACCTCGAGGCAATGTTACTCTTTCGCGAATGCGAGCGAGGGTCCTCCTCGTCGGGGCGATCTCACTGCTGCCGCTGGTCGTGGCTGCTCAGCAGGCTCCCGCCCCAACTGGACGCGGCCGAATAGGCGGCGCCGGCATCGGGGCCTATCCGCAGCGCACGGTCGAAGATCAGGCAGCCGTCGATCGTGGTCGCTCCACGTTCAGCACCAACTGTGCGTTCTGCCACGGCGCCGACATCCGTGGCGGCGATAGCGGACCGAGCCTGCTGCGCTCGTCGCTGGTCCTCGATGATCAAAAGGGCGAGCTCATTGGTCCGGTCATTCGCTCCGGCCGTCCCGATCGAGGCATGCCCGCGTTTGCGTTCACTGCCGAACAGATTGTTGATCTGGCGGCATTCGTGCACAGCTTCCGGGTCGCCGGCTACGACGCCTCGCGCGACCGTCCTCCATCGATCGTGGTTGGCGATGCAGCAACGGGCGAGAAGTACTTCACTGAAACCTGCGCGACATGCCATTCGGCCACTGGTGATTTGCAGGGCATCGCGACGCGCATCAGCGACCCGCGCCTCCTCCAACAGAGCTGGCTGATGCCGGGGAGTGTCGCCGGGCGCGGGGCGCCTCCGCCGGCGCGACCACAGCCTCCATCCGCAACGATCACGCTGCCAACCGGCGAGAAGATTCAGGGGCAGCTCGAACGCGTGGACGATTTCGTCGTCGCGATCAAGACCGCCGATGGCAGCCGGCGCTCGTTTCGTCGCGGGAACGGCGTTGAGGTGAGCATCGCGGATCCGCTGCAGCCTCACCGTGACCTCCTGCGCCGCTACTCGGACAGCGACATCCACAACGTTACGGCTTATCTGAGCACGCTGAAATGAGACAACAACGGTGCGAGGGTGCGAGGGTGCGACGGTGCGAGGGTCCGGTCCGATGGTCCGAGGGTCCGGTCCGACGGTCCGAGGGTCCGGTCCGACGGTCCGAGGGTCCGGTCCGACGGTCCGAGGGTGCCGCGGTGCGACGTGTCTCGATCGTTGCGCTCGCGGGCCTGCTGCTCGTTAGTACGATCCTGTCTGCACAGCAAGGTGGCCTCGATCCAGCCGAGATTCTGAAGCCGCTGTCTGACGCCTGGCCGACCTACTCGGGAGACTACTCCGGACGCCGCTATAGCGCGCTGAAACAGATCAATCAAAGCAACGTGAAGAACCTGGGCCTCGCCTGGACCGCCGCGGTCACGGCAGGACCCGGCGCGGCAGCGGTTGTGCCACCGTTCGGACCGGCACCGCCGGAAACGATCGAAGGTGGCGTCGGCGACAACGAGTTCGTCGGGGCGACAACGATCAAGGGGGCGGTGCTCGCGGTAAGCGGCGTCCTCTACGTGACAGCGCCCGACAACGTCTGGGCGCTCGACGCGCAGGACGGTCATCTGCTCTGGCGATTCTTCTGGCGCACGCGTGGCGGCACTCACATCGGCAACCGCGGCGCGGCGATGTGGCGCAACTATCTCTTCTTCGTCACGCCCGACGACTTCCTCATCTCGCTCGATGCGCGCACTGGCAAGGAGCGCTGGCACAAGGAGATCGCGAACTTCAATCAGCAGTACTTCCTGACGTCGGCCCCTGTCGTTGTCGAGAACCATGTGATCGTCGGCACCGGCAACGACCTCGATTCAACCGGCTATCTACAGGCGTTCGATCCCGAGAGCGGTGACCTTCAGTGGACGTTCTACTCCGTTCCGACCAAGCCCGGCGACCCCGGGCTCGAGACCTGGAAGGACCTGGATGCCGCTCGAAACGGCGGAGGCCATCCGTGGCTGCCGGGCTCGTACGATCCCGAGACGCGTCTCTACATCTTCGGCACTGGAAACCCGACGCCAGCCTACACGTCCGGACCGCGCGGCAACGGTGACAATCTCTTCACGTGCTCGATCGTGGCCGTGCACGTCGATACCGGCAAGATGGCCTGGTATTACCAGACCTCCCCGCATGACACGCACGACTGGGACTCGGCGCAGACGCCTGTGCTCGTCGATGGTGACTTCAACGGACGGCGCCGGAAGCTCGTCGTGACGGCGAGCCGGAACGGCTACTTCTTCACGCTGGATCGCACGACCGGAGAGCGACTGGTCACGAGCCAGTTCTCCGAGACGGTGAACTGGGCGCGGGGACTGAATCAGAAGGGGCAACCGGTTCGCATTCCCGAGAAGGATCATCACGTCGGCGGTTCGCTCGTGTCGTCGAACAACGGCGGAGCGACCAACTGGCCGCCGCAGGCATTCAGTCCGGACACGGGTCTCCTGTACGTGCCCACAGCCGAGAATTACGCGATGTATTACCTGACCGAGCTCGATCCGCGCGGCGCGATGGGCCTCGGAGGCAAGGACGAAATGGCTGTCGGCGGCATCGGCAGCTACATCACCGCGATCGACTACAAGACCGGGAAAGCGGTCTGGCGGCACAAGTTCACCACGGCCACGAGCGATGGTCGTGGCGGCCCGGGTCTACTGGCCACGGCGGGCCGTCTGCTGTTCGGCGGCGACGTTTCGGGCAACTTCGTTGCGTTCGACGCCGCGAGCGGCCGCCCGCTCTGGCATGCGCGTCTCGGCAACGTCTCGAACGCGCCGCAGACGTATCTCGTGGATGGCCGGCAGCACGTGTTGATTGCGTCCGGCGATCGTTTGTATTCGTTCGCGCTGTACTGAACCGGGTCCGGCTGAAGCCGGACACTACGCACGGCGGACCGAGACACGACGGTAGTGTCGGGCTTCAGCCGGACTCGAAACAAACCCGTAGTGTCCGGCTTCAGCCGGACTCGAAACATTCCCGTAGTGTCCGGCTTTAGCCGGACCTCGAGACGAGGATCACATGCTCACTCGAAGAGAGTTCGGAACGCTGACCCTCTCTACTCTCGCGCTGCCGACACTGTTGCGCGCCCAGACCGTCTCAGGTGTGCGCCTTGGCGTGCAGACGTATTCCTTCCGCGAGCTGAAGCGGCCTGCCGGCGGAGACCTCGTCGATCCTGTCATCACGGCGATGAAGGAGTGCGGGCTGACCGAGTGCGAGCTCTGGGCACCGCAGATCGAGCCGGCGTCGCCCTTCGGCGCGGGCCGCCCGACACCCGAACAGGCACAGCAGACTCGCGACGCGGTCAAGAAGTGGCGGCTCGACACTCCGCTCGATCACTTCAAGACCATTCGGAAGAAGTTCGAGGCAGCCGGCATCACGATCTACGCGTTCAACTACAGCCCGAACGGGAGCTTCAGCGACGAAGAGATCGACCGCGGTTTCGAGATGGCCAAAGCGCTCGGCGCTGAAATCATCACGGCGTCGGCGACGCTCGAGGCGGCCCGGCGCATGGCGCCATTCGCGGCCAAGCACCGCATGCTCGTCGCGGTGCACAACCACTCGAACGTGACAGACCCGAACGAATTCGCCACGCTTGCGAGTCTCGAGGCGGGATTGAAGATCTCGAACCAGTTCCGGATCAACCTCGACATCGGGCACTTCACCGCCGCCAACTACGATGCCGTGGCCTACATTCGCGAGCACCACGATCGCATCACCAATCTGCACCTCAAGGACCGCAAGAAGAATCAGGGCGACAACGTGGCGTGGGGCACCGGTGATACTCCCATCCGCGAGGTGCTGCAACTGCTGAAGAAGGAACGCTGGCCGATCCGCGCCTACATCGAATACGAGCACAAGGGCGACGCCGGCGCGATTGACGAGGTGAAGAAGTGTGAGGCGTTCGCGAAGAACGCGCTCGCGTAAGGTTGTATTTCACGACTGCGCCGGAGATCTCTGAGTGCCTCCTGCGATCCGATTCAAACTCTCGGCGTTGATGTTCCTGCAGTACTTCGTCTGGGGCGCCTGGTCCGTGACGATGGGGACGTGGCTCGGTCAGACGCTGGGCTTCTCTGGAGAACAGATCGGGCTTGCCGCAGGTACGACGGCTCTGGCGGCGATGATCTCGCCCTTCTTCGTCGGAATGATCGCCGATCGTTTCCTGGCGACCGAGAAGATCCTCGCCGCGCTTCACCTGGCCGGGGGCGTGGTGCTGTTCTATGCGTCCACGATGACCACGTTTGGCCCTTTCTATGCGGTGCTCCTCGGATACGCGCTGTGCTACATGCCGACACTGGCGCTGAGCAACTCGCTGTCGTTCCACCAGATGCGCGACTCCGCGCGCGAGTTCCCGTCCATCCGTGTGCTCGGAACCATCGGGTGGATCGTCGCGGGGCTGCTGGTCGGCACGCTCGGGCTCGAGGCGACGGCCACCCCGATGCGCCTCGCGGCTGGCGCGTCACTCGTGCTCGGCGTGTTCTGCTTCGCCCTGCCCCACACGCCGCCCGCGCGTCGCAAGCGCGCCTCGCTGGCCGACGTCCTCGGACTCGACGCACTGAGCCTGCTGCGCGAACGATCGTTTGCGATCTTCGTACTCGGCTCCTTCCTCATCTGCATTCCGCTGCAGTTCTATTACGCGTTTGCCAACCCGTTCCTGAACGAAATCCAGGTCGTGAACGCGGCCGGAAAGATGACGCTCGGCCAGATGTCCGAGATCGGCTTCATGCTCGTGATGCCGCTCTTCTTCCGCACGCTCGGCGTCAAGAACATGCTGATCGCCGGGATGGCTGCGTGGACGGCGCGATACCTGCTCTTCGCGTACGGCAACAACGGGCCGCTCGTCTGGACGCTCTACGCGGGCATCCTTCTCCATGGCGTCTGTTACGACTTCTTCTTCGTGACCGGGCAGATTTACGTTGACCAGAAAGCTCCGCCCGATCTGCGGGCGGCCGCACAAGGTCTCATCGCGTTCGTGACCCTGGGAATCGGGATGTTCATCGGGTCATGGGTCTCTGGACGAATCGTGGACGCTTTCGCGCTCACGGGCGGCGGTCATGCGTGGGACCGCATCTGGATCGTACCGGCCGCCGGCGCCGCGGCCGTCTTGTTACTGTTCGCCCTCTTCTTCCGCTCGGCTGAAAGCACGGCCGCGACGGCGAGTCAAAGGCCTCCGGCCGTAGGTACCTCGTAGCATCCGTCCTTCTAACCCGTTACCACGAAGTGCACTAAGAGTACGAAGAACACGAAGATCGACGAGTTGAACCGAATTTTTAGGGTGATCAGAACTCTTTCCAACGGGAGAATGCTGCCGAGATCGCGATGAGTCCCATCGCATCCGCGCGCAACGTTCTCCGTCCCATCGTCACCAGCCGGCACACGACGGCGGCCGCCTCGACTTCCTCGCGCGTCCACCCGCCTTCGGGACCGATGACGGTCGTCACCGCATTCGGCGGCTCGACGTCGAGCTCTGAAAATGGGACCGCGGCTTTCGATGCGCCCGGTTCGACCAGCATGATCGACGGGCCCGAGAGCCACTTGTGTAGGAGAAAGTCGATCAAGTCTTCGAAGGTCACCGGTTCGAGGATGGGTGGGACAACGGCCCGGCCGCATTGCTTCGCCGCCGAAATCGCGATGCGCTCCCAGCGATCCTGACGGCGGCTCTTCTCGATGATCGCCGCCGAGGACTCGGTCCGCGCCGTCAGTACCGGCCGGATGGCGGCTGCGCCGATCATCACCGCATCGCGGATCACATCGTCCATCTTGTCGCCCTTCAGCACGGCCTGCGCGAGCGTGACCTGAAGGAGTGCTTCGGGCGCGGGCGCGCGTGGATGACCCAGCCTCACCTGCACGGCGTCCTTCGAAGCGGCCTCGACAACGGACTCGAACTCGTCGCCGCTTCCGTTGAACACTCGAACCGCGGCACCGGTGCCGAGCCGCAGTACGCGCGTGAGATGTTCGGCTTCCTCGAGCGGAAGCGTAACCAGATCGCCGGATGTCTGCGCCTCCGGCGCGAAGAAACGTGGATGCACGAAGCGAATTATACGGCTCACCTCGCGCCCCGCATCACCGGCAACGGCGTGAGAGCTCGTAGCGACGAGCGTCAGAGCGTCGCACCGACAATCGACAGAAGATCGCACTGACGAGCGTCAGAGCGTCGCACCGGCAATCCGTCCGAGATCGCACCCGCCTCCGCCGCTTCGCGGCTTCGGCGAGGCGGGCCCTGTTATACTCGCGTCACCCTCGATGTTCTTCCGCGGTCAGACTTTCGGGAAGTACCGCATCCTGTCCTCCCTTGGCAGTGGCGGCTTCGGCACCGTCTACCTCGCCGAGGACACCTGGATCGACAAGAAGGTCGCCCTCAAGGTCCCGCACAAGCAGAACCTCGACTCGGTCGAGATGCTCAAGGAGCCGCGCCTGCTTGCGTCCATGAGCCATCCCAACATCGTCACCGTCCTCACCGCCGAGAAACAAGACGATGTGTTCTTCATCGTGATGGAGTACGTGCCGGGAGAAACGCTGGAGAACCTGATCGTGCGCGAGGGCGTTCTCGATCTCGCCAAGGCGCTCGACTTCAGCTGCCAGATCTGCAACGCCGTCGATCACGCGCACGGCGTCGGCATCCTCCATAGAGATCTGCGACCCGGCAACATGCTCGTGTCCGAGACCGGCATGTTGAAGGTGACCGACTTCGGGACCTCGCGCTACCTCGAGATCGCGGCGCACGGCACGACCGTCATCGGCAGTCCGCCCTACATGGCGCCCGAGCAGTTCCATGGCAAAGCGGTCTTCGCCAGCGACATCTACTCGGTGGGCGTCACGATGTATCAGATGCTGACGGGGACGATGCCGTACGATACGCCGGGACCGGCCGACATTGCCCGGCTGGCGCGCGGTGAGTTCCTCTCGTCACCGCGAATCAAGAACCCGAAGATTCCGAAGGCGATCAACGACATCGTGCTCAAAGCGATGGCGCCCGAGCCCACTGAGCGTTATCAGAAGGCATCGGAAGTGCTGGAAGAGTTGCTCGCTGCCCGCGAGCCGGCGCCGCGACGTGCCACCGGCCGGCGAACGGTCACAGCCGACGCCACGGTTGCTGATATCCAGTCACGCCTCAGGGCCCGCGAGACGCCTCCGGCCCGCTTCTGCTGGCACTGCCGCAAGCCGCTGCATGCGCGATCGGATCGCTGTCCGTTTTGCAATGAAGCCCAGTAGCTCTGTCAGGAACCAGATGACACAACCGACTGACTCACACGCCCACACGGCGAAACCCGAAGGTTGTACTCGGCGCGAAGTACTGATTCGCGCGGCAGGCACCCTGACCGCGGCTGCGATGTCATCGAGGATGGCAGACGCCGCCGGACGCGCCGCTCAAGTCTCACTTCCCTCGCAGACGATGGCCGACTTCCCGGTCGGCGAAATCATGACGCGATTGAGCACGTACATGAGCGAGGCGCCGGAACGCGCATTGCCAGAAGAGGTGACGGAGCGGGCGAAGCGTCACGTCCTCGACACGTTCGCGGCGATCGTCTCCGGGAGCGAACTCGAACCGGGACGAGCCGCCCTCAAGTTTGCGCGCGCGTATGGCGGCAAACCCGTCGCCACCATCATCGGCGACACAACGCTCTGTGGTCCCATCGAGGCTGCGCTGGTCAATGGGACGATGGGCCACGCCGACGAAACCGACGATACGCTGGCTCCGGGCCCGTGGCATCCGGGCTGTAACGTTGTCCCCGCCGCTCTTGCGCTCGGCGAACAGTTCAAGGCAAGCGGGGTTCATTTTCTGCGCGCCGTTGTTCTCGGTTACGACGTCGGCACGCGCGTGCTCGCCGCGATTCAGTCCGGCATCCCGAACAGCCACAAGCTCTCCTACGGCATCGGAGCCGTGTTTGGATCCGCGGCGGCCGGAGGAGCGATCGCCCGGTTCACTCCTGAGCAAATGCGGTGGACGTTGTCCTACGCAGCGCAGCAGAGCTCCGGCATCGAGTCGTTCCCGCGAGATCCCGATCACATCGAGAAGGGCTTCATCTTCGGCGGAATGGGCGCGCGAAGCGGAGTGACGGCCGTCCTTCTGGTGCATGCGGGTTGGAATGCCGTCCACGACATCATGTCCGGCCCGGACAACTTCATCGTGGCCAATGCACCCAAGGGAGAGGCCGACCGCCTGACGGATGGCCTCGGCACTCGGTACGAGATCACGCGCGCGAACATCAAGCGCTGGACGGTCGGTCAGCCGATTCACGCGCCGCTCGACGCGGTCGAGGCGCTGCTCGCCAAGCAGCGCATCGATCCCGAGATGATCAAGGAGGTTGCCGTTCGATACCAGCCGGGGTCGATCACCGACAACAGCGGGCCGTCGGATATCAACGTGCAGCACGCGCTGTCGGTGATGTTGATCGACAGGACGCTGACGTTCCGATCGATTCACGACAAGGCGCGCATGAAGGATCCCGCCGTGGTGCGGCTCAAGGCCAAGGTCCGCCTGGTGCCTGGAGCAGCAGGGGGACGCGGAGCGCCAGGAGCGCCGAGTGTGCCGCTCATCCAGATCATCATGACGGATGGCACTCAGCTGACGCAGGACACGGTCGGACCCGTCCTCGGAACCGCCGCCAATCCCATGTCGCGCGAGCAACTCATCGCGAAGAGCCGTGACCTGATGTTGCCCGTTCTGGGCGAGGCGCAAACGACACGGCTCATCGAGGCCGTGATGTCGCTCGAGAAGTCACCTAATGTCGGTGACTTGCGACGCCTGCTGCAGCGTGGGAACCGAAATGGATCCCCAAGGCTCTCGGAATACCCATTTTCAAAGTAGCGTCGTGTAACTCTGCCGTTCCAGTTTCTGGTTGGCAGCGCGCGGCGACGCGGCATAATCGTGACTCACGGGCCGTATGCAAATCCTTTTGTTGTCGATGCCCGACAGTTTCGAGCACACGCCGACGCTCGCGATCCGGATGCCGAACGGCGGACTCGCGTCGCTCGCTGGCAACGCGGATCCGCATCATCAGGTTGCCATCGCCGACCTCGTGCTCGCGCAGTCATCTGTTCAGGCGACGATCGTTCGGCTGATCAACCAGCTCCAGCCCCGGCTGGTCGGCTTGTCGGTGATGACGTTCCAGCGCAGCACCGCGCGGCGGATCATCTCCTTGATCAAATCGCTCAAGCCCGACACGCTGATCGCCGTCGGCGGATACGACCCGTCGCTGGCACCAGAGGCGTGGACCGATCCTTCGCTGAATGTGGATTTCGTCGTGCGCGGCGAAGGGGACCTCACCTTCCGGGAACTTCTGCGCGCAATCGAAGGCGGCGGATCACCGGCTGACATTCGCGGACTCTGGTTCCGCCGTGGCGACGGTTTTCACCACACTCCAGCGCGGCCGGTCGCGTCTCTGGATGGTGGCGACGTGCGTCCACCTGCGCGCGGCGGACGTGTGCTCTCCGGCTACACGATGATGGGGCGCCCTATCGACGTCGTCGAGACCTCGCGCGGCTGCACGTTCGACTGCAGCTTCTGTTCGATCATCGAAATGCGCGGCCGCAATTTCCATCGCTTCAGCATCGAGCGTGTCATCGCCGACATCGGCGACGCGCGCAGCCGCGGCGCCAGCTCGATCTTCCTCGTCGACGACAACATCACGATCGACGTCCCGCGGCTCGAAGCGTTGTGCCGCGCGATTGTCGCGCACGGCCTGCACGACATCATGTACGTCGTCCAGGCGATGACCGCCGCCATCGCGACGCATGGCGCGTCGCTCGCGCCGCTCATGCGCAAAGCGGGATTCCGCTATGTGTTCCTCGGCATCGAGAACGTGCTCGAGGACGACCTCACGTTCCTGAAGGCGGCCGCCAAGAACAGCCGGCGGCAGCAGAACACCACGCTCGCGGCGGTCGATGTGCTCCATCGCCACGGTCTGCTCGTCGTGGGCGGATTGATCGTCGGCAATCCTGACGACACGCGAGCGTCGATCGAGACCAACCTCGAGTTTGCGAAGAGGTACGTGGACTGGCCGTACATCCAGCACCCGACGCCGTATCCCGGCACGCCGATGACGCGCGAATTCCGGGAGCGCGGTTTGATCGTGAACGATCGCGTGGACGAGTACGACGGCACGTCAGCCGTCACGCGAAGCGCGCATCTCGATGCGGAAGAGATCGAGTTCCTGCGGTGGAAGGCCGAGCGCTGGATGAAGGTCCGTCACGTCCCCACGGCTCTTCGTCTCCATCCCGGCTTCGTGCTCAGAAACGGCCGCAGGATGATGGCCCACACGTTCCGCGGCACCACGTGGAGATCACTCCTCGGGTTGGAATCCTCTCGCGACACCTTCCGCCGGTACCGCCAGATCCGAGAGCGCGAGCGGCACTACCTCGACTGGCCGGACCCGCTTGCGTCGGCTCCGCCCGCGCGAGGAATCGCAGCGGAGTCGAACACCCTGCACTGGGTGGACGGCCGTAGCGTGTCAATTCGCAACTAATTCCCCGCGCCATCGATGAGCGCATCGGGAACAACATCTGCTGATCTTTTTCATCGCAGAGATCGCAAAGATCGAAGGGATCCTGAGTGCCTGTCCGGGTGGGCCGCGCTACGCGCGGCATGCAACGCGAAGGGCCTCGAATCACAAGCACTATAACGACCAGGTGCTTGTGATCGAGGTCCCTTCGTGTTTCATGAGCCGGCCTTCGGCCGGCGTCCACCCGGACAGGCCCGCTGCGATCCCCGCGATCCCTGCGATAAAGAAGCCCCCGCGATCTCCGTGATCCCTGAAGCATCGGGATTGGGAATGTCCCCGTCACATTGGGCATTTCCCGGAAAGCCGGGTTACGATCTGATCAACTCCAGTTGATAACCGCAGTGGACGAAGGGAGCAGCGTCATGTCATTTCCCGGGACCGGCAAGATATGGATGAACGGCAAGCTCGTGGATTGGGCGGATGCCAAGATCCACGTCGCGTCCCACGTCGTTCATTACGGCAGCGCAGTGTTCGAGGGCGCACGATGTTATGACACGCGTCAGGGGCCGGCGTGCTTCCGGCTGGATGCGCACATGCGTCGCCTCTTCGACTCGGCACGCATCTACCGGATGGACGTCCCCTACGATCAGCAGACGCTGGTCGATGCCACTACGGATCTCATTCGCGTCAACGGGTTCAAGGCCTGCTACATCCGGCCGATCGTCTATCGCGGCTACGACTCGCTCGGCGTGAACCCGCTGCCCTGTCCGATCGACGTCGCCATCATGCTGTGGGAATGGGGCGCCTACTTCACGAAGGAAGCGATCGAGGAAGGGCTCGACGTCAAGATTTCCACGTGGGCGCGCAACGCGCCGAACACGACGCCGGCGATGGCGAAGAGCGTGGCCAATTACGCCAACGCGCAGCTGATCAAGCTCGAGGCAATCGCTGACGGATACGCCGAAGGCATCGCACTCGACACTAGCGGCAATCTGAGCGAAGGCAGCGGGCAGAACATCTTCGTGGTGCGTGAAGGGATCATCTACACCCCGCCAATCGGCAACTCCGTGCTGTGGGGCATCACGCGCGATTCGGTCATCACCCTCGCCCGCGAGCTCGGTTTCGAGGTTCGGGAACAGACCCTGCCGCGCGAAACGCTCTACATGGCAGACGAGGTCTTTTTCGTGGGGACGGCGGTCGAAGTCACGCCTATCAGGTCAGTCGACCGAGTCAAGGTCGGCCGCGGCCGCCGCGGCCCCATCACCGAGGCCCTCCAGCAGCGTTTCTTCCAGATCGTCAAGGGCGAGCTGCCGGATACACACGGCTGGCTGCAGCCGGTGACGGCCCGGGAGGCGGCTACATCCGGCGCCTCGAAGAGCCGATAACCTACGGGAAGAGGGCCCGACGGGTCGGGGCACCACGCCCCGCCCGATTCGGCCCAAGCCCGTAGCATGCACGTCAACGATCTCCTCAAAATTGCCGTTCAGAGCGGCGCGTCGGACCTTCACGTCAAGGTCGGAACCTATCCGATGATGCGGGTCCGTGGGACGCTGATTCCCGCGACCGAAGAGCGCCGGCTCGAGCATGAGGACGTGGTGGCCATGGCGGCCGCCGTGCTCCCCGCCGGGCACCGCGACAAATTCCGCGACAACCACGAAGTAGACCTGGCGTACAGCGTGGCCGGCCTCGGGCGGTTCCGTTGCAATGCCTTCCAGCAGCGCGGCACGATCGGGATGATTTTCCGCGTCATTCCCATGCGCGTGGCGTCGATCGAGGATCTGCTCCTGCCCAAGGTCCTGAAGAAGATCGCGACCGAGGAACGCGGCCTGGTGCTCGTCACCGGGACGACGGGAAGCGGCAAGAGCACGACGCTGGCCGCGCTGATCGACGAGATCAACTCGACGCGCACGGCCCACATCATGACGATCGAGGACCCGATTGAGTACCTGCACCGGGACAATCGCTCGGTCATCAATCAGCGTGAAATCGGCGTCGATACGCGATCCTTCGGCGATGCCTTACGCAGCGCCCTCCGGCAGGACCCCGACGTCATCCTCGTGGGTGAGATGCGCGACCTCGAGACGATCCAGACGGCGCTCTTGGCCGCCGAGACCGGCCACCTGGTGTTCTCCACGCTGCACACGCTCGACGCGACCGAGACGATCAACCGCATCATCGCGGTCTTCCCGCCGCACCAGCAGAAACAGGTGCGCATCCAGCTCTCGAGCGTGATCAAGGCGGTCATTTCCCAGCGCCTGATGCCACGGACGGACGGAAAAGGCCGCGTACCGGCCGTCGAAGTGCTGATCAGCACGGCGTTCATCCGCGATGCGATTCTCGACAAGGAGAAGACGCACCTGATTCACGGCGCCATCGCGCAGGGCACCTCGCAGTACGGGATGCAGACGTTCGATCAAGGGATCTTCAGCCTGTACGAACAGGGACTCGTGTCCTACGACGAAGCGCTCCGCTGGGCGACCAACGTGGACGAATTCAAGCTCAAGGTTCAGGGCATTCACACCACGGCCGACATGGCGCGCGATCAGATGGCGCGTGCCGGACAGACCTCGGGCGGGCGCTCGCCGGAGATCACTCGCTTCGGAGGATAGCGGCCGGAATTTCGTACACTCAGCTCAGTGTCCGACGACACCTATCTGACTGCGCTCAAGATGCTCGCCCGGCGCGAGCTCTCGGAGGCGCAGCTTCGTCAGCGACTCACCCGCCGCCAGCACGACCCCGATGCGATCGACGCTGCCCTCGCCCGCCTCAAGACCGATCGAAGCCTGGACGATGAGCGCGTGGCGGGAGCGATTGCGCGATCGGAGACCGGCATCAAGAAGCGCGGCCGGTATCGCGTCACGCGCCAGATCGAGGCCGCCGGAATCGCGGCGTCCGTCGCGCGCCGCGTGGTTGAGGAAACCTTCGCAGCGATCGACGCCGACACGCTCCTGAGGGACGCGCTCGATCGGCGTCTTCGCGGCCGGACGCGAATCGCGGACGACAAGGAGTTCCAGCGGCTGTACCGATATCTCGTAGCTCAAGGCTTCGAGCCAGACCGGGTGATGACACTCCTGCGCACGAAGTCGCATCGTACGTAGTGTCCGGCTTCCGGCCGTCGCGCTGGACAGCGCAGGCGCTCTGGCGAGGTCTCGCCGTCGCTCGCCTTCGGCGAGCGGAGGCGGATAGCCGGACCCCGACCTACAATAGAGATCCATGACTTCCAAGGAAATTCGCGCGTCGTTTCTCGCATTCTTCGAGAAACGGGGCCATCGCGTCCTTCCCAGCTCCCCGCTCGTGCCGCACGAGGACCCCACTCTCCTCTTCACGAATGCCGGGATGAATCAGTTCAAGGACGTGCTGCTCGGCAAGGAGACGCGCAGCTACAAGCGGGCGACGACGGTGCAGAAGTGCATGCGCGTCAGCGGGAAACACAACGACCTCGACAACGTCGGGCCGTCGTTTCGCCACCACACGTTCTTCGAGATGCTCGGGAATTTCTCGTTCGGCGACTACTTCAAGCGCGACGCGATCCCGTTTGCGTGGAGCCTGCTGACCGACGTGTGGCAGATCCCGAAGGACCGCCTCACCGTCACGATCTTCGCGGGCGATGCCGCCGTTCCCCGTGACGACGAGGCGTTCGACGTGTGGCGTGCGCTGATCGCCGCCGATCGCATTGGCGAGCTCGGCGCGGCAGACAACTTCTGGACGATGGGCGATACCGGCCCGTGCGGTCGATCCTCGGAGATCTACTTCTTCCGTGGCACGAGCGTGCCGTGCAGAGAAGAGTCGGCAGGCGGTGCGTGCCGCGGTGTCGAGTGCAGCTGCGACCGGTACGTGGAGATCTGGAACAACGTCTTCATGGAATTCGATCGGCAGGCAGATGGCACGCTGAACCCGCTGCCGGCGCGGTCGATCGATACCGGAATGGGCCTGGAGCGCGTCACGGCGGTCTTGCAGGGCCATCTGTCCAACTACGAGACCGACCTGTTCACGCCGATTCTCGCCGCCATCGGCGAGCGCGCGGGCACGAGGCATCGCGGCACGATGGAGCCGTCCGATGTGTCGATGCGCGTGATCGCCGATCATCTACGCGCCATGACGTTCCTCATCGCCGATGGCGTCGTGCCGTCGAACGAGTGGCGCGGGTACGTGCTGCGCAAGATCATGCGCCGCGCGATGCGGCACGGGAAGCGCCTCGGGATGGAGGAACCGTTCCTGTACGCGATCGTCGACACGATGGTGCAGGAGTTCGGCGCAGCCTATCCGGAGCTCGTCTCGGGACGCGACCTCGTCGCGCAAGTCATCCGGAGCGAGGAGGAGCGCTTCGACGCGGTGTTGTCCGGTGGACTGCCACGCCTCGAGGAAGTGCTCGATCGTGCGGCCGCCCAGGGCGGAGTCGTTCCAGGCGACGCGGCGTTCAGGCTCTACGACACGTTCGGACTTCCCCGCGACTTCATCGAAGACATGGTCGAGGATCGGAAGCTTCGTCTCGATGCTGAAGGATTCGACCGTGCGATGGAGACGCAGCGCGAGAAGGCTCGCGCGAAGAGCGCGTTCAAGGGTGCGGACGCGAAGGACGCCACCTGGGTGGTGAGCGACGAGGTGCGCGCCGCGCTCGAGTCGGTCGGTGATCAGGTCTTTCGCGGATACGAGAAGACGGCGCTGAATACCCTGGCGTTGGCGCTCTTCAACAGCGAACGGCAGGAAGTACCATTGCTGACTGCTGGCCAGAGCGGCTTCACCGCCCTCGCCGAGACTCCTTTCTATCTCGAGGCGGGCGGGCAAGTCTCCGACGTCGGGAGGATCGTCGCTCCCCGCGGCGAGGCTCGAGTGACGACCGTCGTGCGCGCTGGTGCCTGGCCTCGGTTACACGGCGTGACGGTCACGGCAGGCGAGCTTCGCAGGCGCGATCTGATCAGCGCGGAGGTCGAGGTGGACGTGCGCGATGCGACGCGTCGCAATCACACCGCGACACACGTGTTGCACGCGGCCCTCCGTCAGGTGCTCGGGCCACACGTGAAGCAGGCGGGATCGCTCGTCGCCCCGGATCGGTTGCGCTTCGACTTCGTGCACGTGAGTGCCGTCACGCGGGAGCAATTGCTCGAGATCGAGCGGATCGTCAACGAGCAGATCCTGCGCAACTCGCCGGTGCAGACCGATGTGAAGAACACGCAAGACGCGATCGCCGCCGGCGCGATGGCGCTCTTCGGGGAGAAGTACGGGGACCGGGTACGCGTTGTCTCGATCCCGGGCTTCAGTGTCGAATTGTGCGGCGGCACACACGTGCGGGCCACCGGCGACATCGGCCTGTTCGTCATCACTGCGGAGAGCGGCGTGGCCGCCGGCGTGCGTCGCATCGAGGCAATCACCGGTCTGGATTCGTTGACGTCGTTCCAGCGGCAGCGCGAAGAGCTGGGAGCGTTGTCGGCCAGCCTCAATGCGCGACCGGGCGAGCTCGCCGCGCGCATCGCCGCGCTGCAGGATGAAACAAAGCGCCTCGCCCGCGAGTTGCAGCAGGCGAAGATGAAAGCCGCACTCACTCCCGCTGGCAGTGGCACCGCGGACGGCGAGGTTGCAGAGGTCGCGGGCGTGAAGCTCGTGGCTCGCGAGGTGAGCGGTCTCGACAAGGACGGCCTGCGCGCGCTGGTCGATCAACACCGCGACAAGATCAAGAGCGGCGTCGTCGTCCTCGCCTCCCCTGACGACGGCAAAGTCTCCATCGTTGTCGGGGTGACGCCCGATCTGACGAAGAAAGTGCCGGCCGGGCAGGTCGTCAAGCAGCTCGCCCCGATCGTCGGTGGTGGCGGCGGCGGAAGACCGGACTTCGCGGAGGCCGGCGGCAAAGATGCGTCGAAAATCGGCGAGCTCCTCGCCGCCAGCCGCGGCGTCATCGAGAAGATGCTGTCGACGTAACTTCACTACTGAGCTTGATCCTTGCTGATCGGAGCTGTCAGGTAGCCGAGAAACTCTCTCGTCCACCACGCACCGGTCTTGGCCCGTTCATCCGCTGACGTGAAGTGATACCGGTAGTACGCGAGGCGAACGTAACGCGGCTGGCTCGCCAGAGGGTTCGGTCCCAGGAGCTTCAGGACGGCTTCGTCGCCATCGAGGATTCGCATCGCCAAGCGTGACAGCCAGCCCTGCGCTGATTGCGGGTCGAGCGCCGCGAACCACATCTGCCAGTCGAGCCGCGGCATGTGCGGCTCGACGAAGTGCGGCCGCCGCATCACATTGCCTGCCTTCCAACGGAATTCGTATTCCCTCCACCTGTTGTTGTCCTCGCTGACCTCGATCACGATCTCAGGTCGATCTGTGGTCATCACGCGAAAGAGACCGTAGCCGTTGATGGAGTCGAGCGGTGAGACCCAGTCGAGGATCGTCTCCGACCACGCGTTTGCGAAGAGCCCTGGTCTTCGGCGCGTGGCATCGATCTCCCTGAAGAACGCAAGGACGCTGATACACGCGATGACCACGGTGACAACGTTTGCGGCGGTCCGCCAGCGCGATCGTGGTGCCGGTTCCCCTGGCTGCTCGAACAGCTCGATGCCATACGGCAGAAACGCGCGCAGCGTTCGATCGTCCAGGATCGCCAGATAGAGCACAATCGTCAGCAGGTTGAAGAAGCCGTAGTTTCCCGTGATGCCAATCCCGATCTGCAATGCGCTCATGAGCACACACGCGACGAGGCGGGTGCGGCGGAAGCGCACGGGCGCGAATATCACCCACGGCACACCGAGCTCGATCACGAACATCGCTGCCGTGGACCAGTAATGCACCGCGTGTGGCAGGTGATGGGCGAACCAACTGGTCCACGCCGGAATCGGCTGCGTTTCGTAGTGATAGTCGAGCGCCGTCCAGCGCGCCCACGTGACATCGCCGCTGGCGAGCTTGGTGATGCCGGAGAGAAACGTCAGCTTGACGGCAAGACCCCAGAGCACCCAGCGCGCGATCGCTGGAGGCTCAGGGTCGAGAGCGACATGCGATCGCCACACGAGCGGCGCATAGAGAATTGCCAGCAGGCCGGTTTCGAGGAGCAGCGCATCCCATTGGAACTGGAGGAACAGCTGCCCCGCGATCGTGACCGAGAGGTACAGCAACCAGAGCACCGCGGTCGATATGACAGGCGCAACGCCGGCGATGAGGAGCAGCGAGGTGCCGACTCCGCCCCAGCACAGGATCATGAGAAACGTGTCGCTCGGCCAGAGCCAGACGAGCGTTGGCCACACGCGATAGGCCTGGGCGCCATACGTCTCGTGGGACCGGCGGAGGAATTCGCCAACGGGCAGAATGCCGCGTTCGCCGACGAGGCCGGTAATCTGCGCAGCGAGCGAGGCGAACGCAATGCCGTAGACGACGCCGAGCAGCCGCAGAAAGAGCCAGCGGGAACACACAAAGCTGATCGGCGTGCTTCCTCGCATTTGCGATCCCTGTATACTCTCGGCCATCTGGTACGCCGCGCGGCATAGCAGAATCCGTGCGGCGATGTCGTTCCTGATGTCTTGGTGACTCTAACGCGCTGGCCGTCGTTGAGAAACACTTAATCAGCGCGTCCACGTCACAAGGAGGCGGTTGTGAAGCGCGCCATCGTCGTCGTGATCGTGCTGGGACTGGTCGCCATGCTACACGCGCAGCGCGAGGGCGGTGGGGGCGCTGCGCAGGGCCAAGCTGGCGGCGGCGGACGCGGACCGAGCCCTGAGCAGCAGGCGGCGCTTGCCAAGCAGGATGCGCTCGAGAAGGCAACGCCTCAACTGCAAATCACCGAGGATGTGCTCACCCTGGCCATCCCGGGTCATACCATCGGCGAAGCAGTTGGAGTGGCCAAGAACTCAAAAGGCCATCTGTTCGTGTTCACGCGCAGCGGCAACGCCGGTCCGGCGCGCGGCTCAACCGCCTCGCAGCTCTTCGAATTCGACCAGTCGCTGAAGTTCATCAAGCAGTGGGGACCCGACAACTACGCCGCGTCCTTCGCCCACACGGTGCGAGTCGACAAGTACGACAACGTGTGGATGACGGATGAGGGGTCGAACATGGTTGTGAAGTTCAACGCTCAGGGGATGGTGCAACTGGCGCTCGGCCGCAAGCCGGAAGCCATCGACTTCCTCGAGCGATTCCTCGAGCGCGGTGAACGGAACGAGGTGCAGTTCCCGGTGGGCACGCCCGGCACATTCGGCCGGCCAACCGACGTGACCTGGGATAGCAAGGACAACATCTTCATTGCTGACGGCTACAGCAACTCGCGCGTCGTGAAGCTGGCGAAGGACGGCACCTGGCTGAAGACCGTGGGCACACGCGGCGGCGGGGCGAACCAGTTCAACACCGTGCACGCCATCACGTCCGACGCCAAAGACAACATCTACGTCGCCGATCGAGGCAACCGCCGCATCCAGGTGTACGACACCGACCTGAACTTCGTCCGCACGATCGCAACCGCTGCCGCGCCGTGGAGCGTGTGCACGTCGCCGCCACCCAATCAATACCTGTTCAGCGGCGACGGCAACGGCAAGTTGTACAAGCTCGACCTGCAGGGCAATCTGATCGGGTGGGCGCAGACCAGCCAGGGTCATGGCCAGACAACGTGCCTGGTCCATGAGCTGCACTGCGAGTCCGACACGGTGATCTACAAGGGCGATTGCTCGACGTGGACCGTGGAGAAGATCACGATCAAGGGCGGCGGCAAGACGGCCGCGACGTCGACCAAGTAACCCGGTTCTCTCTGCTTGGCGCGGTTGACCCACATTCCAATTTCCACCTTCCTGGAAGTGAGGCTGCTGGGAGTTGGAGGTTGGGCGGTGTCTGTTTAGCGCTTTCCATCCACCGCGGAGCTCGCAGAGAGTTTTCATCGCGGAGATCGCTGGGATCGCAGGGGCGCTCGGAGTGGCGCCGGGCCATCAGGCCCGGCGACGGCATGAGCCGGTTGTCTCGGCGATCGCCGCGATCTCAGCGTTGAAAAGACCAGCGCGTGTCCTTCCCGTGATGCGCTAATCAATGACGTTGGGCGTTGATCGTCTTCAGCATCCGGCTATGTCGCGCTGCGTGCGCCGAATCGCCACACGATAAACGCGGCGACCACGCCGATCGCGATGAGGAGCTGACGCTCGGTGGATGGATTGAACGGGTCGCTCGCCACTTTGAGCTCGAGTCGAGTCCTCGTCCATCCGCCACGCGCATACAGCTCGTCGTACATGCGCGTCTGCAAGTCGTGGGCATCGACCGTACTCGGGTCGTCACCCTGCCCGAAGGCCAGCGGTCCGGGAAGCGTCGGAAGCTGATCGCCCGGATCGACCACCCAGTTGACGAACTTCACTCCGAGACTGCGATCTTCAGACGGCGGCCACAGAACGACGATCAAGAGAGCGACCGTCAACAGCGTCCACCACTGACCACGGCCTGGCTGCCACATCAGGGAAATCTTCCAGTCGGTCCGGCTACCCGGCCTGCGCTCGCGCCGCGCCGCTACATTGCGATGACGATCTTGCCGACGAACGCGCCAGTCGCGTGCTGTTTGTATGCGGCCGGTGCCTCGTCGAACGAGAACACGCGATCGACGACGGGCGTGATGCGATTGACCGCGATCGCCTGATTCATCTCCTCGAACATGCCTCGATCTCCGACGAAGATGCCATGGAGGCTGCCGCCTATCATCATCAACGGCGTCGGATTGGTGTCGCCGTCCCGCCCGGCGAGAAATCCGATCAACCCGATCTTCCCGCCGGGCGCCAGCGACCGCATCGATCGACCCAGCGTGCCCGCGCCACCGATTTCAACGACGCAATCGACGCCGCGTCCAGCGGTCACGCGCCTGACCTCCTGCTCCCACTCGGGCGTCCGGCGATAGTTGACGACGTCCGAGGCGCCCAGCGACGACACACGCGCGGCTTTCTCGTCGCTCGAAGAGGTGGCAACGACGCGCGCACCGGCGGCGCGCGCAAGCTGGAGAGCCGCAATCGACACCCCACCGGTGCCCAGCACCAGCACCGTGTCGCCGGCCCTCGTCGGACGGCCGGCGCGAAAGAGCGCGTGCCATGCGGTGACACCGGCACAGGGCAGACAAGCCGCTTCCTCGTACGAGAGATGATCGGGAATCGAGACCAGTCCTTCTTCGTTGAGAACGACCTGTTCCGCGAGCATACCGTCGAGCGGCGAGCCCAGCGCCGCCGGTGGGGCCGATTGGAAGAAGGTCGCCGCCACCCGATCGCCTGGCTTGAAACGCGTGACCGCCGAACCGACCGATTGAACGTCGCCGGCACCATCCGACATCGGAACGGTGTCCCGCCCGACGGCACCGCCGAAGTACTGCCCCGCCACAACTGCCTGGTCCCGATAGTTCAGCGACGTGGCTCGCACTCGTACGACGACGTCATGCGGACCGGCGAGCGGATCTGGACGATCGCTCAATCGCAACTCGTCGACACTGCGGCATCCGGCTGGAACGATCCACGCTCTCATCGACAGTCTCTGGTGCTCTAACAGGTTGCTGAAGAGGTCAGCGGGCTGACGACATGTCTCGCGTCAGGCCGCAGGCTCGGCGGCTTCTTCCACTTCGACAATCCGCCGTCGGCGCAGCACGCGGTTCCACCACATCACGACGCCGGTCACGAACATGATCGCGGGAACGAGTCCGACGATGGCCCAGAACGCCTTCAACCATGGCAGGTCCCGCCAGCGGCCGAAGTGAAGCCGCGTCAGCCACGACAGCACGATGTCGCCAGGGCGATCGCCGAGGAAGGCGTCGGGATCCGAAATCGAGTCGACGAAGTTGGAGAATGGCTCGGGCACGCCGAGGTAGAAGCCCGAGATGCCCCACATCACCATGAAGAGGAACAGCCAGAAGCCGAGGGCGCTGTGGAGATCCCAATTGAAGCGCTTCCAGCCAACTCCCCGCTTCATGGCCAGACTGCGCTTCCACCGGCTGACACCGGGCCACCAGACGACGAGGCCGGTCACGAAGAGCACGGTCGACACGGCGCTGAGAACGCCATTCCAATATCGCCCGGAGCGGTCGAAGAGGAGCTCGTCGTGGAGCCGCGCAAGCCACAGCACGAAATACTCTCCCCGCGTCACCGAGTCACCGAGCTCCTCACCGGTGTAAGGATTGAAGAGGCGCTCCTTCTTGATGCCGTCCTTCTCGAACCAGACCTCGAGCGTCGGGTTGCGACGAGAAATCCGGTCACCGACCCGAGTAATCTCCCATCCCGGGTACGCCTTCTCGACGATCGCTCGCAGTTCGTCCTGGGTCAGGATCGTCCGCCCCTGCTCGAACTGCGGCCGCGGCGTCGCGAAATAGCGATCCATTTCATTGCGGTAGACGAGGGCGCTGCCCGTGATGCTCAGCATCACGATGTAGAGGCCAATGGCCAGGCCGATCCACAAATGAATCTGAAAGGATGCCCGCCGCAGCCACATCCGCTGCGGTTGCCGAACCCATTGTCGCCAGAACGCCACGTATCCCCCGCTCCGGCACCCTGCATCGAGCGCCGTCCGTGAGTTGTACACCACATTCCCGTCTTTTTCCGAACCCTCGCACCTCCGCACGAACCGTCTGACCTTCGCCCCGTCGCCCCGTCGTTCCGCACGTTCTCTCGCGCTGATATCAAGTGCGCCCGCGTCCCGGCCGATAAGACATCAAACCCCCAGGGACTGCGACCGGGCATGCGATTTCGTGCATTTTTGCGGACGGCGGTGGCGCTGGCGTTGTGGCTGTGGCCATCGCTGGCAAGCGCCCAGATTTATGCATGGCGCGACGCCAACGGCACGCTCGTGCTGTCGGACCGGGCGATCGATACCCCGACCGACATCTACAAGGTCGCGGGTGCGCCAACGTACGTCACGACCCGCCCCGCTGATGACTTGCCCGAGGACAACCGGTTCGAGCCGCTGATCCAGGAACATGCCGGCCGCCAGGCGCTCCGTCCGGAGCTCGTGCGAGCGGTGATCCAGATCGAGTCGGGCTTCAACCCCCGCGCGCTGTCGCCCAAAGGAGCAATGGGGCTGATGCAACTGATGCCGGCCACGGCGCGGAGCCTCGGAGTGAACAACCCGTGGGACCCGGCGCAGAACATCCGGGGTGGAACCGACTATCTCCGACAGCTTCTCGATCAGTACGGCGGCAACGAGGAGCTTGCCTTGGCGGCGTATAACGCAGGCTCTGGAGCAGTCGCCCGCTACGGCGGACAAGTGCCTCCCTATCGCGAGACCCGCGACTACGTTCGCAAGGTTGGAGCCGCCGCCGGCGATCCAGGACCGGGTAGCCGGCGCAAGCTGGTCATCTACAAAACCATCGAAATCGTCGAGGGGCGCGCCGTGCCCCGCTACTCGAGCGAACGCCCATCGTCCGGCAGTTTTCAGATCGTCAGCCGCTGAACGCTGGCACTGAACTCGGGCCGGGCCTCCCGTGGCCTGAGCCATGTCGAAGGCAGGGCCGCTGTTCAAATTCGCGGTGACGAATCGACCCTGCGTTGTGATCAATTGCGGTCTCATGCGGTGATTCGCCGAAGGCGGGTCTGACCACCCCACTCACCCGCCGCCTCACCTGCTATAGTGCCCGCGTGAGCCGACACCAAGCATGGATAGCAGCGGCTATCCTGACTGGCGCAGTCGCCGTCGCGGCCCAGGCACCGGAACCGGTGCCCGAGGCGCTCACGCAGATGATCGAAACAGAGCGCGCGTTCGCAGCGCGCGCCCTCGCCGCCGGATGGAAACAAGCCTTCCTCGACTACTTCGCCCCGGACGCGATGGGGTTCGACGAGGGCAAGGTCGGCCTGGCTCGCGAGCAGATTTCGCGAGCGCCCGATCCGCCATCCGATCTCCAGCTGATATGGGAACCTCGATTCGGAGACATCTCTGGCAGTGGAGAGCTGGGATATCTCACCGGGCCGGTGCGCAACGTCCGCGCTTCACGTGATAACGGTCGTCCGCGGCACTCCAACTACATGACAGTCTGGAAGCGCCAGCGCGACGGATCCTTCAAGGTCGTGATGGACGCCGGCATCAACACGCCCGGCGCGGTGCCGTTCGCTCCCGGTTTCACACGGGCGCCGCAGAAGAACCGGTTCACCGCCGACTACGACGAGACCACTCCCCCGCTCGGGACTGCCGACAGTCTCCTGAACGCCGAGCTTCGAAGAGATCCGGCACGCGCCTATCGACCCAACCTGACGGTGTTTGCCCGGCTGCACCGGCCGAATCTCATGCCGCTCGTCGGCGACAAGCGCATCCTCGAATGGTTGCCCTCTCAACCCGCCTTCACAGCCACCGACACGCGGTTCTCTGAAGCGGCGCGCTCTGGCGATCTTGGCTACACGTGGGGAACCTACAGCCGGAAAGGCGCGCGCGGCGCCAACGAAGCAGGCTTCTACGTGCGCGTCTGGGAGCGGGAGCGCAACGGGCAATGGAAGCTGGCGATCGACGTCCTGCAGCCGCAGTAGTGGCCCAACGCTCGCCGGGTCCGGCGCCGCCTTCGCTCGCCGCGGGAGAGCTACGGCGGACCTCGCCGCCCGTGAGAGGGCGCGACGGCGGGAAGCCGGACACTACTCGGGCGAGCGTGGTACAATAAGCGTTTTGTAAGTTCGAGAATATTCAGGCGCAGTGTCCGGCCAAGCCCGGACCTCGCAAGACTGACCGAGAGGACGCCAGAACCGTGGCCAAGCGCACCAAGTCCGCACTGAAAGCGAATCGCCAGAACATTCGTCGCCGCGAGCACAACCGCACTCTGCGGTCCAAGCTGCGGACGACACTCAAGGCCATCCGGGCTTCACTGGACGCGAACGACGTCACCGCGGCTAAAGCGGCGCTCAGTCAGACCGTGTCGCTCGTGGACAAGATGGCGACCAAGGGCATGATTCACAGCAACACGGCGGGACGCTACAAGTCGCGGCTCGCGGCGCGCCTCCAGAAGGCCAGCGCGTAAAGTACCGCCCTTCAGGCGGGCCTTTTATTCCTCAGGTCCGCCTGCCCTCGCACAATTCGACGACCAACCGCTCGATGAGAATCCGCGGGTCGCCACCCGAGGATTTCAGGGCGAGGTCCGTCCTGAAGACGGCCTCGACGGCCGGTCTGATCCGGCGTGCCGGCAGCCGCTGCGCCGCCAGGCGCAATTGACCGAGGATGAAGAAAGGGACCATCCCGGCGTCGAGCGAGCGCGCGACTTCCCTGAGCGCCTCGCGCACGTCGTTGCGCTGGATAGCATTGGCGATTCCGAAGTCGGTATGCGCCTCCGGACCCGCAGGCACCGACTGGCGCACATCATCGACGGTAATCATCGGCTGCCCCATCGCGTACAGACCCACGCGTTCGAGCCCCTTGCGCAAGCGCACGATGTCGAGGCCGGTGCGCGCCACGAGCGCGCGTACGGTCGCTGCATCGAGCGTCAGGCCGTCACGGGCCGCCCGCCCTTTGACCCAGCGCTCTGCGTCGGCCTCGTTCTCGATGATGCCGCAATTGACGACCTGCGCCTTGCTCACCAGCTTCTTCACGGCGCGGCGGCGCATGTCGAGCGCGCCGCAGACGAACACGATGGTCGTGAGGGGCGCCGGAGAATCGATGAACTCCTCGAGGCGCTGCAATTCCTCGTCGGCCGCCTTGCTCTCGCGCTTGGGAATGAACAGCTTCTCGGCTTCGAGCACGATGACGATGCGGCGCGGCACCATCATCGGGAGCGTGTTTGCCGCATCGACGAGGTCGGCAACCTTCGTCTCCCCGCCATACATCCGCTCGACGTTGAAGGCGCGCAGCCCTTCGTCCACCATCTCGACGAATTCGGCGGCCACCGCTGACTTCTCGGTGTCATCGCCACCGATGAGCGCGTAGAGCGGCTCGGTTTCGGCGGACGCAATCTGCTTGCGGAGAACCGATGCAGCAACAGGCGGCACGAAGCTAAAACGCCTCGAGAATGGAGGTGACGACCGTACGCGCCACGTCGGTCGCGATCCGTTCGGCTGACGACCGCTCCTGATCGACGAACGTCGACCCCAGGGCGCCTATGTCGCTCCCGCGCTGGGAGAGCTCGTACTCACCACGGACCGTGAGCGCGTCGTTCGACCACAACACCATGTTCGTCATCGCGTCGGTGAAGGCCACCTTGATGGTCCACGTGAAGAGGTATCGCGAAGCGAGCTGCTGTTCGTTGAAGCCCACCGGCTGGACGTTAATGGCCAGGATCTCTCCAGTCAGCACCGCGTCGGTCCCTGGCGCATCGGGCACCACTCGGTACTTGCCGCGGCCGATGAACTCGGTACGGACTTTATCCGTCAGCACCTGCTCTACTTGCGAGAAGCTGCTCCGGTTCTCGAACGGCGGGATGCCGACGACTCTGATGTAGTCGGGCAGAAACGATCCGCGTCCGGCCAGCGCGTAGCCACAACCCGAAGTCGCGAACACGCACAGGAGCGCGACTGGCAGCGCGAACCGCCTGAATACGTGGGAACTGCTGAACCTTTTGAACAAGGCCTTCTGAACCTTCTGAACCCCTGAACCTACTGAACCACGAGCGACACAAGCTTTCCCTTTACCACCACGACCTTCTTGATCGTCTTGCCCTGCGTATGCGCCAGCACCGCCGGATCGGCCAACGCACGCGTTTCGAGCTCGGCTTCTGTGGTCTCGGCCGGTACCGTCAATCGGCTACGCAGCTTGCCGTTGACTTGCACCGGAACGACGATCTCCTCGGCCTTCGCAACCTCGGCATCGAACTCCGGCCACTTCGAAGCGGAGAGCCCGCCTGTGTGGCCCAGCATCTCCCACAGTTCCTCACCCGTGTGCGGGGCAAATGGCGAAATCATTCTCACGAGCGCGTCCACAGCCTCCGCGACGACCGCGATGGTGCCTGGCCGCTCGAGGACGGTCGTCGGCGTGGCCGAGGCGACGTGGCGCGCGGGGCTGCCGGTTTCGGTCTGCTCGCTGAAGGTGTACAGCTCGTTGACCAGTTCCATCAGCGCGGAGACAGCCGTATTGAGCTGCTGCCGCTCTTCGATGTCCACGGTGACGCGCCGTATCGTCTCGTGCGTCTTGCGGCGAATCGCGCGCTCGGCGGCCGTCAACTCGTTGGTGCTCATCGTCCCGTGACCCGCTGCGACAGCACCTGCCCAATGATCGACGAGCCTCCAGACGCGCGCGAGGAAGCGGAAGCTCCCCTCGAGACCGGCGTCGGTCCACTCGACTTCCTTCTCGGGCGGCGCCACGAACATTACATACAACCGAAGAGCATCGGCGCCGAACCTCTGTAGCATCGTGTCCGGATCGACGACGTTGCCCTTCGACTTGGACATGACGTTGCCGTCCTTGAGCACCATGCCCTGCGTGAGCAATTGGGTGAACGGCTCGTCGTGATCGACCATCCCGAGATCGCGGAACACACGCGCGAAGAAACGCGAGTAGATCAAGTGCAGGATCGCGTGCTCGACGCCGCCGCTGTAGAAGTCGACCGGTAACCAATACTCGAGCGTGTCAGGATCGAAGGCCTGCTTGTCGTTCCGCGGATCGGCGAAGCGATAGAAGTACCAGGACGAATCGACGAAGGTGTCCATCGTGTCGGTCTCGCGTCGCGCGGGACCACCACACTTTGGACACGTGACGTTCACGAAATCGGCGATCTGCGCGAGCGGCGAATCGCCGCGGCCGGTGAACTGCGCGATCTTCGGCAACACGACCGGGAGTTGATCGTCGGGCACGGGCACGATCCCGTCCTTCGGGCAATAAATCATCGGGATCGGTGTGCCCCAGTAGCGCTGGCGTGAGATTCCCCAGTCCTTGAGCCTGAACTGGACGGTTCCCTCGCCAATGCCCCGCTCGCGCGCCCACGCGGTCATCTGCTTCTGCGCGTCTTCCGACGGCAGGCCGCTGAACTCCCCAGAGTCAACGAGCGTGCCGTACGCCGACGCCGCCTCGGTCATTCCGTCGGACGATGCAAGCTTGCCGTCTGGCGTGACCACCACCCGCACGGGCAAGTTGAACTTGCGCGCGAACTCGAAGTCGCGCTCGTCGTGAGCCGGCACGGCCATGACCGCGCCAGTGCCGTATTCGCCGAGCACGAAATTGGCGACCCAGATCGGCACCGGCTCGCCGCTGAACGGATTGATTGCGCGGAAACCGGTGTCGAAGCCCTGCTTCTCGATATCGCCGCTGATGCGCGCGGCACGATCCTGCATCCGGAACTCGAGCGCCTTGCGCTTGAACCCGGCCGGATCGGCGGACTGCTCGGCGAATTGGGTCACGAGCGGATGCTCTGGGCCCAGCAGCACGAACGTCGCGCCGAAGATCGTATCGATGCGCGTCGTGAAGACCTCGATATACCCGGGATCCGGGATCCGGGATCCGGATGCCGCGAGTCCGGGATCAGCGAGTGCAAACCTCACTCGCGCGCCCTCCGACCTGCCGATCCAGTTCCGCTGCATCGTCAGGACCTTCTCGGGCCAGCGCGTGAGGTGGTCGGTCGCATCGAGCAGTTCGTCGGCATAGGCCGTGATCTTGAAGAACCACTGCTCGAGATCGCGGGTCTCGACCGGTGTGCCGCATCGCCAGCAGCCGCCGTCCACGACTTGCTCGTTGGCCAGCACGGTGTTGTCCACCGGACACCAGTTGACGGAGGATTTCCGGCGATACGCGAGCCCGCGCTCGAACATCCGGATGAAGAGCCACTGGTTCCACTTGTAGTACTCGGGATCGCAGGTCGCCAGCTCACGTTCCCACGAGTAGCTGATCCCGAGGCGCTGGAGCTGCCCCTTCATGTGTGAGATGTTGTTGCGCGTCGACACCTCGGGGTGAATGCCGCTCTTGATCGCTGCGTTTTCAGCGGGCAGACCGAAGGCATCCCAGCCGAATGGATGCAGGACGTTGTAGCCGCGCATCCGCTTGGTGCGCGCCATGACGTCGCCGATGATGTAGTTCCGCACGTGGCCGACGTGGGCGTGCCCCGAGGGATAGGCGAACATCTCGAGGCAATAGAACTTCGGGCGCGAGCGATCGACCTCCACTTCGAATGCGCGCGAACTGCTCCAGCGCTCCTGCCACTTCTTGTCGAGCTGCTGCGGATGGTAGTCGGCCATGGATGCTCTTACGAGAACTGCCAATCTCTCCGCCTTCGCGCCCTGTCTGGTGGCGCTTCGAGGAGACCTCGCCATAGCTTGTCACCTGGACAACTGGGCGACAAGCGCCGGCGGGCAACTCCCAACTTGCAACGTTGGGAATTGGTGATTGGGAGTTGGGAGTTGACTACGTTCAATTATAGCGTCCAGTACTTCGCGAGATACGGGGTGACGGCCTTGATCGTCGCTTCACCGCGAGGTGTTGCACCGGTGGGCGTCGCGTGAGCTCGTGTGTCGCCTGTCAACGCATCGATCGACGCGCGCAGGCTCGCGGCCAGTCCGGCCAGGTCGTACCCGCCTTCCGTGATGGCCACGACACGCCCGCGCGCGGTGGCATCGGCGACGTCGGCAATGGCTCCGGTGAGCTTTCCAAAGTAGTCGCTGGTGAGCCGCATGCCCGCGAGCGGGTCGTCCATGTGCGCGTCGAATCCGGCCGAGATCAGCACGAGCTCGGGCCGGAACTGCGCGAGTACTGGAAACGCGATCCGCGTATACGCCAGGTCGTAGTCGGCATCGGTTGCCCCCGCCGAGAGCGGCAGGTTCACCGTGAAACCGGTGCCGGCGTCCCTGCCAATGTCGCCCACCGCACCCGTGCCGGGATAGTAGGGATATTGGTGCGAGGACAGGAACAACACGGCCGGATCGTCGTAGAAGGCCCACTGCGTGCCGTTGCCGTGATGGACGTCGAAGTCCACGATCGCGACGCGTGAGATCCCGCGTGCCCTGGCATGCGCCGCCGCGATGGCGATGCTGTTGAAGAAGCAGAAGCCCATCGCGCGTGCATGCTCGGCGTGATGTCCGGGAGGACGCACCAGGGCAAACGCGCGTGCCCCATCGCCGCTATCAAGAACGTGGTCAACGGCGCTCACGGCGGCACCGGCTGCCATGCGAGCGGCATCCCACGTCCGCGGCGACGTGAAGGTATCCGGATCGAGTGCCACTGCGCGGCCGGCGGTTTCTTTGATGAGCGCGATGTGCTCGACGGCGTGAACGCGGGCGATTTCGGCTTCCGTGGCGGCGCGCGGCTCCTCGACGGGGATGCCCTTCTTGCGGAATTCGGAGGCCACCGCCTGCATGACCTCGAAACGCTCGACGCGCTCGGGATGGCCCGGAGGTGTCAGATGATCGGCGAAGATCGGCGAGGTGAAAAGAGTCAGCGACACATGAGGATTGTACGGCGTATCCCGTAGCCTGAATGGCAATGCATGCGCCCTCGACCAGGCGTTGACTATTGGGGTTGGAAGTTGGGAGGTGTCTGCTTAGCCCCTTCCATTCACTGCGGAGTTCGCAGAGAGTTTTCATCGCGGAGATCGCGGGGATCTTTGCGTTGAAAAAAGACCAACGTGTGTCCTTCCCGTGAAGCGCTAATCAATGACGTTGGGAGTTGGGGAGTTAACGAATGGCGATCCTGCTCTGGATTCTGGCGTCAGCCATGGTGATCGTGGGGCTGATCGGCGTCGTCATGCCCGCGCTGCCCGGGCACATGTTGATCTTCGCGGGACTCCTCGTCGGTGCGTGGGCCAATGGGTTCACTCGAGTCGGAGTCTGGACGCTGGTGGTCCTCGGCGCCATCGCGATTGCGAGCCATGGCGTGGACTTCGTCGCCGTGGCCCTCGGAGCAAAACGGCTGGGAGCAAGCCCCCGCGCCATGACAGGAGCTGCCCTGGGAACGTTCGCCGGCCTCTTCTTCGGCCTTCCCGGCGTCATCGTGGGTCCATTCGTCGGAGCCGTGATCGGCGAACTGACGACTCAGCGCGATTTCGCCAAGGCGGGCAAAGCCGGCGTGGCGGCGTGGATCGGGTTCGCTATCGGGACGGCCGTCAAAGTCGCCATGGCCTTCCTGATGATCGGCATCTTCCTCGTCGCGCTCGTCTTCTAATTCTCGCAATGCAACCGGAGCGCGACGCAGCGAGCTTCACCGTAACGACGGCATGGAGCTGGCCTGCTCGCTCCGGTTCGCACCATGGAAAAACAGCCTCTCCGGCACGGCTCACGTTGGCTGCGTCGGCTGAGGCGATCCGGGCGCCGGTGAACAATCGCGTCAGCAACGAGCGAATTCATCCGCCATTGGCGAATCAGTGCCGCCGCAGTCGGTTGGCCTACTAGACTGTTTTACAGTCTGTCGTTGATCACGGTGCTCACAGTCGCTCGCACCAGCCATGCCGTCGTTGCGGTTCAATTA
>Ga0310810_10000520_pt1 | contig 39064 bp, 36 predicted proteins | sample NCmetagenome_FD_207641 | JGI IMG/M metagenome (GOLD analysis project Ga0310810, IMG submission 207641) | Soil microbial communities from experimental microcosm in Duke University, North Carolina, United States - NC | ecosystem: Engineered > Artificial ecosystem > Soil microcosm > Unclassified ...
TTGGAGCTGGCGGGGGGCGGAGCGGCGTTGTATGGTCTCAAGGCGGGAGATCTGATCAGCTTCTAAACTAAAAGGGGACAGGCGACACGGGTCCATATGGCCGGAAACGCTCGTGTTACGGGGCAGTTCCCTTTTAGCTAACCGTTGGGCGGGCGGCGCGAGCGGACAAGTATTCCCGGATGGCGTCGTCGAGCGAAGGCATGGCAGCGATCCCCAGACCTTCCATCCGGGCGTTGCTCAAGGCCGAGTAGCGCGGGCGGCGCGCGGCCGTGCGGAATTCGCGTTCGTTGGTCGGTTTGAGCGGCGGATTCACGCCGGCGGCCTGGAAGATTTTGGCCGCCCAGTCGAACCAGGATATGGGCGTGCCGCCGCCGGCATGGATGGTTCCGTGCACCCCCCGCTCGACCATATCCGCGGTTCGCGCGGCGAGGGCGGGGGCGTAGGTGGGCGACGCGACATGATCCTCCACCACGCGGATGGGGCTGTTCTTGGCTGCCAGCCGGAGCATGAGCTCGACGAAATTGCCGCGCGCGGTATCCATGCCTCCAGGTCCGAAAACCCCCGAGGTCCGGATGATCAGCGGCGTATCCAAATACGCGCGCGCGTACAACTCGCCCGCGAGTTTCGAAACGGCGTAAGCGCCCAGCGGCCGCGGCGTATCTTCTTCGGTGTAGGCGTGCCCGGCCAGGCCATCGAAAACGTAGTCGGTGGAGAAATGGACCAGTTGCGCGTCTGAATTCCGGCAGGCGACGGCCAGATTGCGCACCGCCAAGGCGTTCACCTGGAAGGCGGCCTGCGGCTCCTGTTCGGCCACATCCACCTGGTTATAGGCGGCGGCGTTCAGGACTACGGCTGGATCCACTTGGGCGATGGAACGTTCGACGGCAGCCGCATCGGTGATATCGACCGTGGAACGCTCGAAGCAGGCGACGTCGTAACCGCGGCTGGAGAATTCCGCCTTTAGCTCCACGCCGAGTTGGCCCCGGCTGCCAAACAACGCGGCTCGTTTCACCTTACCGCCAATTGAGTGCAGCCCACACCAGCAGCCCCAGCGCGCCAGGAATCAGCAACTCCGGCCAGTTCCGACGCAGGAAGCGAGCCATCGGCTGCGAGGCCTTGGGCGCCGCGGTCTCGTTTTCGTTGGGAGCCATCGACGCGGCCAACCGGGTGCGCAGCGCCGAGGGCAAGCCCTGCAAGGCCCGCAAGATTTCGGTGCGCCCGCGCCGGTCGGCAATCAAAATGGTCGCCGAGTTGAAACCGTTGGTGGAATCCTCCAGTTCCTTGCGGAGGCGCTGTGGAACCTCACTAACCGAATGGTACACGCGCGTGCGCCCGCCCTTCGCGATGAAGATGGTGGAAGTTTTTACGGTCACGCGGTGCATTTGCCTACTCCGTCCAGCCCGCTCAGCTCTCCGCCGGAACTGCCTTGGCGACGCGCTCTATAGAGCCAGCGGCTCTGGCCGGCACGCGAACAATGCTTTCCACCACGGAGTTTTTGAGCGTCACTTCTATGAATCCCAGGGCGGCCTTTGAAAGAGCCTTGTCCTTCCTATAGATTAACGCAAGCTGCCGCACCATGGCTTCGGGCCCTAGCGAGACGGCGGCTAATTTGCCTGCCGCCACTTCGTCGCGGCAGTGCGTCGCGGCCAGGAAACTGATTCCCAGGCCCGCCAGCACGAAGCGCTTGATCATCTCGGTGGAGTCGAGCTCCATGGAGGAATTGATATCGTCTTCCACCGGCTCCAGCCACACGGAAAGACGCCGCCGCGTAGTGCCGGTCTTGGGCATCAGGAGCGGGAACCCGACCAGATCGGCCGGCAGAATCTCCCGTTTGTTGGCCAAGGGATGAGCGGCCGGCATCAGGGCCTTGATCTCATCGGAGTGAATCTTCACCACCTGCAGGCGCTTCTCGGCCACGGGCAGCTGGGTGATGCCGAAATCGGCCTGGTTATCCAGCACGGCCTCCACCACGCGGGCGCCGTAGGAGCGATCCACCTGGATCTGCACGTTGGGAAACTGCTTCTTGAATTCGGAAAACACCAGAGGCAGGACGTAGATGCAGGTGGCTTCGTTGGCGGCGATGAGCAATTCCCCACGCGGGACGCGTTCGAGCTCATTGATCGTATCCTGGGCGCGGCGCCGGAGAGCCAGGATCTGCTCGGCGAAATCGGCGAAGATGTGCCCGGCGGGCGTGATGGCGATCTTGGTGCCCAGCCGCTCAAACAGCGGGGCGTTCAGCTCCTGCTCGAGCTGCCGCACTTGAGCGCTCACGGCCGGCTGTGTGCGAAAGCACGACTGCGCGGCCTTGGAGAAACTTTTGAGGCGGACAATCTCGAGAAATGTGTGGAGCTGATCGAGGTCCATGAAAGAAGTCCCAACTTTTTCGGCAGATGGGGGCCGTATGCTTCTAGCTATACTAGCACTGGGTGCACGCTGCGATGGGCCAGAGGAATGGCAGGTACTCCCGAGGGGCTGCCAGGATCCTGGGACTCCTCGTATTAGTCCAGCAAATCATTGCGGCTCAAGGTGTTGCGAATGTCTTGCTGGTGGTAAACGACGCTTCGCCGCTATCGCGTGATATCGGCCGGTACTACTCTGCTCGAAGGGGCGTTCCGCCCCGGAATATCTGCCACATCCGGACCGTCGAGACGGAGAATATCGCCCGGGCGCAATATGACAGAGAGATCGCGGGGGCGATCGGCGCTTGCCTGACTCGCAACCGTCTCACCGAACAGATTCTGTACATCGTGACGACCGGGGGTGTTCCGCTTCGAATCCCAGCGGTAAACGCGGGGTCATCGGAGATGGAAACGGACAATGCCGCCGTGGATAGCGAGCTTACGCTGCTCTATTCCGATATGAAGAGCGGAAAAACGCACGCTATTGCGGGCCCGGCGAATAATCCATATTTTGGACGGCGGGAGGCGAAATTCGCGCATCCCGAGTTTCCGATCTACCTGGTGACGCGTCTGGCGGCTTACGATCTGGAAGGCGTGAAGGCCATCATCGATCGCAGCCTGCAGGCGGCCAATCAGGGAAAATTCGTGATCGATCTGAAATCGCCGGGCTCGGAAGAGGGCGATTCGTGGCTGCGTCAAGCCGCGAACCTGCTGCCCAAGGGCCGGGTCATTCTCGACGCGTCGGAAAAAGTGATCTACGACCAGAGTGGCGTGATCGGATACGCTGCCTGGGGCTCGAACGACAAGAACCGGCATCGCCGGCTGGTGGGCTTCCACTGGCTCCCGGGGGCCGTTGCGACCGAATTCGTATCGACCAACGGCCGCACGTTTAGACGTCCTCCGGAGAACTGGAACATCAGCGATTGGAAGTCCTCCAAGCTGTGGTTCGCCGGGAGCCCGCAAACCCTCACGGCGGATTACCTAAGCGAGGGAGCTACCGCCGCGACCGGCCACGTGGACGAACCGTTCCTCATGATGACTCCGCACCCCGAGTACCTGCTGCCGGCGTATTATTCGGGCCGCAACCTGGCGGAGAGCTACTATCTGTCGATCCGCGCGCTCAGCTGGCAGAACATCGTGATCGGAGATCCGCTGTGCTCGCTGGGAGCGCCTGGACATTGAACTCCTTCCGGGCGTTATTTCGAAATCCACATCTGGCGACGCTAGCGGGGAATTTCTGGCGTCGTCCGGAAAGCGAGCGGCAATGGCCGGTGGAAGCGGTGGTCTATGAGACCGAGCCGGGTGTGCGGGTACTGGTTCATTCACAGCGGCCCACACGAGAGCCTAAAGGGGAGCTGATCCTGGTGCATGGCCTGGAAGGATCAAGCGCCTCGGGATATGCCCGTAGCATGGTCCACGCCGCTCTGGAGCGGGGCTGGGTGACCCACCGGTTCAACATGCGAGGATGTGGGGGATCGGACGAGCTGACGGTGAGCGGCTATCACGCCGGCCAGACCAGCGACCTGCTGGCGGTGCTGCGCGAGCGCCGCAGGATCAGCTCTCTGCCGATATTTGTGATCGGATTTTCACTGGGCGGAAATGTGGCGCTCAAACTCGCGGGGGAACTGGCGGAGGACGCGAGGGGCCTGCTGAGCGGGGTATGCGCCGTCTCGACGCCGATCGACCTGGCGGCGTGCGTTGCGGCTCTGGGAAAGCCTCAGAATTTTATCTATCAAGGACGATTCTTAAATCGCCTAAAAGATCGGATAAGGCGTAAGAATCGGCAGGCGCCGGACGTCTATAGTCTGGAGCACTTGCCAAAAATTCACACCATCGAAGAATTTGACGACCACTATACGGCCCGGCTATTCGGTTTCGGCACGGCGGCGAACTATTTTCGCACCCAGTCGTCGAACCAGTTCCTGGAGCGCATTCGAGTGCCCACACTGCTGGTTCAGTCCAAGGACGACCCGCTGGTCCCCTTCCCGATCTTCGAACATGCGGCGATTGGCAGTAATCCATTCCTGACTCTGCTGGCGGTGGAACATGGTGGCCATTTGGGGTTTCTTGCGAGAGGGAAAGCCCGATTCTGGCTGGATGGGACGGTTCTGGACTGGGCGGAAGGGAATATCGCCGGGAACCTGAGCGGCGCAAAGCACGTATCCTAAGACTTCAGGGTTCCTTCACTGTGAAATCCCAAGCTTCCTTTTTCGAGGCCGCCCGCGTCGCGCTGGATTCGCTGCGCGGCAGCAAACTGCGCAGTTTCCTGACGCTTTTGGGCATCATTTTGTCCACCACGACCCTGATTTCGGTGATGTCGGTGATCCACGGGATGGATGTGGTGGTGGCCACCAGCGCCTCCACCATGGGAACGGAAGGATTCCGCGTGGTGCGCTTCGCGTTCATCGCGAACTGGGATCCCAAAAAGTTTCTGGAGTACCAGCGCAAGAACCCGCAGCTAACGCTCGAAGAATACGACTTTCTGAAAAGCCGGGCCACGCTGGTCAAGGAAATGAGTCCGTCATCGCAGCGCGGCGTCAAGGTTACCTATGAAGGCGACCTGGTGGACGGAGTCGCGCTCATTTCGTTCAACTCCATGGGCGCGACCTTGAGCAATACCGAGATCGAAACGGGCCGGATGTTCACGGAGACGGAAGACAACCGTCATGTCGAAGTGGTGGTGCTGGGAGCCGATCTGAAGAACCGCTTCTTCCCGAACGTGGATCCGATTGGAAAGACCGTCCAAGTGGATGGCCGTCCGTTTCAGGTGATTGGAGTGGCCAAGTCCAAGGGAAGCGTGTTTGGGCAGTCCCAGGACAACTTCATCTCCATCCCTATTGGGACTCACGTCAAGATTTACGGAGGCAGAAGCGGCCTGCAATACAACTTCTCGGCTCTGAACAAAGACCGGATGAATGAAGCCCAGGACGAAATTCGCGTGCTGCTGCGCGCTTTCCGGCACCTGCGGCCGGACCAGGACGACACCTTCATGATTATTTCTTCGGACACGCTGATCTCGGCCTGGAATAATCTGACGGGCGCGATCGCCGCGGCGGCCATCGGCATTGTCAGCGTGTTCATGGTGGTGGGCGGCGTGGTGATCATGAACATCATGCTGGCGGTGGTCAGCGAACGCACCCGCGAGATCGGCGTGCGCAAGAGCGTGGGTGCGCGCCGGCAGGACATCCTGAATCAGTTTCTGGTGGAATCGGCGACGCTGTCGGGAATCGGCGGATTGATCGGCGTGACCATTTCGTGGCTGGTGGCGTTGATTGTCCGCAACACCACGCTGGTTCCCATGGAGACGCCCTTGAACGGCGTGATCATCGGGGTGACGTTGTCGGTAGCGGTGGGACTGTTCTTCGGAATCTATCCGGCCCGGCGGGCGTCGCGCCTGGATCCGATCGTGGCCTTGCGGTCGGAAAGTTGATCTCGGCCGCATGAACCTGCTGCTATCGGTGATCGGGCTGGCGCTGGCGACACTGCGCGAGAACAAGATTCGTTCGTTCCTCACGCTGCTGGGCGTCATGATCGGCACCGGGACCATCATTGGCGTGGGATCGATCTTGACCGGCCTCGACGGGGCGGTGACCGGGGCGATCCGGAGCCTGGGAACCAACACCGCGATCGTCATGAAGATCGGGCCAAGCTTTGGCGGCGGCCGAACGCCGGAGCAACGCCAGCGCCGCCCGCTGACGTATGAGAACGTGGTGGCCATCACCGAACGCTGCCCCGCGGTGGAGCACGTGAGCCCCATTCTGCAGCCGCCCAACGGCCTCCTGCGGGCGCGCTATAAGGGGAACGACGCGTTTCAGCTGCAGATGTTCGGCACCGCCGAGTATTACGCCACGGCAGGCCAGGCCGACATGAGCACGGGGCGTTTCTTCACCGATTCCGAAGACCGCCACCGCATGGCCGTGACGGTGCTCGGCCAGGATATCTACAAGCAACTGTTCGGCAAAGAAGACGCCCTGGGGAAGATCATTCTGGTGGCAGGCCACGAGCTTGAAGTGATCGGCGTCATGAAAACTCCGGCGACGGCTCTGCCGGGACAAAATGACAATCGCGTGATCGTCCCGTACTTCACCATGCGCAAATTGTTTCCCACCGCGCAGGAGCACCAGCTCATGGTGCAAGCCAAGGACGGGCAACTGGCCGTGGCCATCGACCAGATGCGTTCTGTGCTGCGGCAGGAGCGCCGCGTTCCTCTCAACAAGCCCGACAACTTCGACATCTCGACGGCCGATCAGCTGGTGGACCAGTTTCGCTCGGTCACGTCGGTGGTGGCGCTGGTGATGGTGGTGCTCAGCTCGATCGGACTGCTGGTGGGCGGGATCGGCGTGATGAATATCATGCTGGTGTCGGTGACGGAGCGGACGCGCGAAATCGGAGTGCGCAAGGCGATCGGCGCGCGCCGGGGCGATATCATCGTGCAGTTCCTGACGGAGGCGGTGGTGCTCACCGCACTGGGCGGGATCATCGGCATGCTGTTCGGCTACGCGGTTTCGCTTGCGACGCGCTTCTTCCTGCCGAATCTCCCGACGTTAGTTCCGCTGTGGGCGGTAGTGCTGGGGATCGTGGTGAGCGTGGGTATCGGCGTGTTCTTCGGTATCTGGCCGGCCAGCAAAGCCGCGCGGTTAGATCCAGTGGAAGCTCTCAGGTACGAGTAACCGCGGCGGCCGTGGAAGCAAGAGTTGCGACAATAGCAGGAAGAGGCGTTATGTCGATTAAACTGCGGCCGGACCATGAACGGCGGTTCCTCGATGCGGTGCGGGCAGGGGGATTTGAAAGCGCCGATGACGCGATGGATACAGCCCTCGAGATGTTGCGATCGCAGAACGAATGGCTGCTGGAAAATCGTGCGGCCATAGACGCCAAGATTCAGCAGGGGATAGGCGAACTCGACCGGGGAGAAGGAATTCCCGAAGATGAGCTTGACGCTTACCTGGATAAGTTGAAAGCCCAGCCTGAGTGAAGCGCTACATCCTCGCACCTGCGGCGGCCCGCGACCTCGTGGAGATTTGGCGCTACATCACGGAAGAAAGCTCGCGAAACACAGCCGAGCGCGTAGAGAGTGTCATCCGCGAAAAGCTGGTGTTTCTGGCTGGCTCACAAGGAGCGGGTCATCGCCGGCGTGATCTGACGAGTGCGGATGTGCGATTCTTCCCGGTCTATTCCTACTTGATCGTGTATCGTCCGGACACGAAGCCCATGCAAGTGGCCGCTATTCTACACGGTGCACGCGACGTTGCAAAGCTCTTACTGACTCGGCTGCATTAAATCAAAGTGCTGAAGCCCCCCGGGCGGTTTCACATATCGCCGGATTATCGGAAGCTAGCGGCGATCACTCTACACTTCCCGACTTCTCGTGACCATCGGTGACGTACGAATTTAATTTAGTTCGCCGTTGGCATTTGTACATCGTCGATCACGATCATTTGGACGGGACCGCGCCCGGATTTGAGGCGAAGCCCCAGCTGTTCCGTGATTGCTGTGAAGATCGACGTCCCCTCTGGGGTTGAAGCGGGTTGATCACGGGTTCCTGGAGGCAAGCCAGCGGTTGTGGGTCCGCCATCCTCGCCGGGTTCGGGGGTCCACTTAAGCGCGAAATCGAATTCGCCTGAAAGGCTTGTCTTGTCGATCACAGGCCGGCCCAAGGCGTACGAAAGCTGGCTGGCAAAGGTCGATGCCGTGGCCTTCGTAAATTGAATCAAACCGGCTCCGACCCGCACGTCAGCTTCAGTTTCGCTGTCTTTCACTCTCTGAACCTTCGAACCCTTGCGGTCAACGGTGAGTTCATAGACCGGTAGTTGCCGTTCTTCTGAATGGGAACGAAGTTGAAACCGGTTTTCGAGTAGAGCTCGTAGCATTGGTCGAACTTGGTTAGGGGATACCGCTCGGTCAGGCTTCGCTTGTATGTCCCATCGCCTGGAAACCACCCAATCGGGACCTCCGAGAATGCGAAAACCTTGGACGTTATACGCCGTCATCATTAGCCTTTTCAGAGTGATGCCAGTCGCGGCAAGCGGCCCGCTTGGCTCGATTCGAAACGCAAAGCCAAAGTCGTTGTCGGTGTTGGGCTTGATTGAGGCCACTTCGTATTTCGGCGGCTCTCCGCCTGACTGTCCGTAGCCTGCGAGTGTGGTCATCAGCAGGACAATTGCAGGCTTCATTACCAAACTATACAACGAAGGCAACGATCCACGCATCGAATTCGGAGTTTTACCAGCCCCTAACGGCGCAGTGTAGATCGATCCTGTCGGATGCTCTTCTACATAGACGATAAAGCATGTCGTCGTCTAGCATTGTGATTTCGACAAATCCAAATTCGTGGTTGCATGAACGACGCGTATATGCAGCATCGCTTCATTAGTCGTGGCAGGAGGAATGAGACTATTTCTCTCGCGCCTCCGAAATCGCGCTGGCCAGTTCCAGCGCCCGAGCTCTCACACCCCGCAGGTCGAGCTTGCCGGTGCCGAGCACAGGCAGCTCCTCCACGCGATGTATATTCTCCAGCTTTGGCAGCCACAACTTGGGCAGGTCGGTCTTCGAGAGGCGATGCCAGAGTTCCTCTGGTGTGATCGCCGGGTCGGTATAGAGCACGGCGAGGCGTTCGCCCTTACGCTCGTCGGGGAGGCCGGTCACGGCGCAGGGGGCGTCGCCACAGGCTTTACTGATTAACTCTTCCACCAGCAGATGCGGAACCATCTCGCCGCCGACTTTGCTGAAGCGTGAGATCCGGTCGGTGATGGAAAGAAAGCCATCCTCGTCAACCTTGGCCATGTCGCCGGAAACATACCAGTCATCTTGAAAAACCTGGGCTGTCCGTTCAGGTTGATTCAGATAACCCAGCATCCGGTTGGGACCCTTGACCAGCAGCAGGCCTTCCTGGCCGGGTGGAAGAGGCGCCTTGGTTTCCGGATCGACGATGCGCACGGCCACGCCCGGAATTGGCAGGCCCACGGTGCCATGCTTGGTTCCTATTTGAATCTCTTTGCCCTCTCGAAAGTCCGGCGTGTTTACCGCCACCACCGGAGACATTTCGGTCATGCCGTAGCCTTCCAGAAGATCGATCCCGAAGGTCTGCTCGAATTCCTGACGCAGGGGCTGGCGAAGTTTTTCGGCGCCGACGACGACAAAGCGCAACGAGGCGAACTGTTCCCGGGTGCATTTTCGCATATACGTTCCGCAGAAGGTGGGAGTGGACAGAAGGAAGGTGCCTTTGTACTTATGAACCAACTCGCCGATGACTTTGGCATCGGTCGGATTGGGGTGATAGACGACTCCGGCGCCGGCGAACAGCGGCAGCCAGATGGTGGCCATGAAGCCGAACGAATGAAACAGCGGCAGCACTCCGATGATGCGGTCGCGGTGATCTAGCGAGAAAAGCTGCAGCACGGCGTCGACGTTGGTCGCCAGGTTGAAGTGCGAGAGCATGATGCCCTTCGGCACTCCGGTGCTGCCGCTTGAAAAGATCACCGTGGCCAGGCTGTCGGGATCGGCATGGGGCGTGAGCCAGGAGACCGGTGCTAGACGCGCCTTTACGAGTGCCCAAAGCTTTTGCCCCTTCGTGAGCGCCGCCATAATGTCCTCGAGGTAGATCGAACCTTCCGGCGCTTCGAGCTTGGCCTTGGCCAGGAAAACCTTGGAAGTGATGACGGTGCGGATTTCGCACTGAGCGACGGCGTACATCATCGATTCCTTGCCGCCGGTAAAGTTCAGGTTGACTGGAACCTTGCCGGCGAGCGAGACGCCCAGGTTCGCGAGCGCCCCGCCCACGGTGGCCGGCAACAATAAGCCGATCATCTTCTCGGAGTCCGCCTTGCGGCGGACCTCTGCCGCGAGCAGTATCGCAGCGGTGAGCGCGCGGCCGTAGGTCAATTCACGGCCGGTGGAATCGGCCATGGCGAATTTGACCCAATTGCGCCGGGCCTGGCGCACGAAGCGCGCGGGCAGGGTGGCCCCCGGCTCCCTGGTTAGCTGGGCCGCCTCGCTTCCCAGCTCCTGGACCGCCTGTCGAGCATCCACCGCGGTGGCCGGGGCAGCCAGAGGCGTCCCGAAGGACACCGTAACCGGGTGGGGCCACTGGCGCGGCCGCTTTCCAAAGAACTGGCCGCCTGCGAAGCTGAAGATGCTGCCCCACAAGCGGTCGAGATGAACCGGGATCACGGGAACGTCCAGCCCATCGATAATCTTCTCCATCCCGCGTTTGAACGGCAGCAGGCTGCCGGTGCGCGTGACCGATCCTTCGGCGAAGATGCACACGACGTGCCCGGCTTCGATCTCCTTGCGGGCGGCCGCGATGGCGGCGATCATGGCGCGGGGCCCCGTTATATCGACGGGGATGGTATAAAGCGCCCTGAAAAACCAGCGCAACAGGCGATGTTCATAGTAGGGACGCCAGATCATGAAGCGCGTGTGACGGTGGCGGGCCGCCCATCCGACCAGAAATCCGTCCATCAGGGAGACGTGATTGGATACCAGCAGAGCGCCGCCCCGCGGCGGTACGTTGGCGGCGCCCAGCACGCGCACGCGGTACAACGCCGCGATCAGGCAGCGGATGGCGAGCCGTACGAAGACCAGCGGTATCACAGGAATAGTGTAAGCCGAGACGTCACGAATGTTGAATCGCCGCCCAGCGGCGGCTTATCCTCTAGACTGAAGGTTGGCTCGAAAGGGCCGTTTCGCGCGCAGAGGGGAATGAGGAAATCGTGAAGCTGATTGGCAGAATCTGCCTAGTATTGGTGTGTTCCGTATTAGCCGCCCAGCAGGAGCCGGCGCAGCCGCGCGCGGTTCCATCGCCTGTGAGGCCGCAGGAGCCCGAGAATATCGAGCGCATGATGTCGATCTCGCTGTACGACTGGCTGCCCAATGGGGGACCGAAATTTCGCGGTGGAGCGCTGGCGATCGAGCCTCCTTCTCACAGTCTGACTCTGCCGAGGAAGCCCTCGCGAGCCTATGGCGCCATGCTCACGATTCCCATGAAGGGATCGACACGCCTGGAGTTGTCTTACGAAACACTCAACGATCGGGGTAACGCCGTGGCACCCACCGATTTGGGTCTATTCGGCGGCACTATTCCGACGGGCGAACCCCTGGCGATGGACTATAGCCTGCGCCACATCAAGGGGTCCTGGAACTACCTGACGTATCCGAATCCGCCCCAGGATGCCAAATTTCGAATCAAGACGCTGTGGGAGGTTCACTACCTTGAACTCAATCCCACAGTGGTGGCGACCGTCACGGCGCCCGACCAACCGCTTTCGTTAAGGCAACGGATCGTCCTTCCGGCCGCGGGTCTCGGCGTGGAGTATGTACCGTCCAAGCACTTCCGCCTGGAGCTTAGAGGATCGGGGATGGGGTTCCCGAAACGTTCCGCGCTGGGAGATGGCGAAGCCTCGGCCGTGGTGCGCGTGCGGAGACTCGAAATTTTTGCGGGCGCGAAAGCCCTCTATTTCCGGACGTCTCCCAAGAAGGAAACATTTATCAACGGCACACTGTGGGGACCCTACGGCGGACTGCGGTGGGTGTTCCGATAAAAGCGCGGTTCGGCTCAGGGCAGGGCATCAGGCCGCGGATCGTGAGAATGCCTGTCGCCTGAGAGCGCCCAGCAACAGTCCGACGCGTTCCACTTTGGAGATCGCCGGCCTGGAGCTGAGGACATCGTAATCCCGGGCTTCAATCTTTTCCAGAACCCGCAGGCCGCCGCGGCTGAACAGATCCAGGTCGATGGCCAGGCGCCGGTCGACGGAGTCGGCTAGGGGTAGTCCCTGCAGGAAGAGCTTGCGTGTGACGTCCACCGCCTCCCGCATGGCGGCGCGAAAACGTCCATCGAACTGGCGCGCCAACAGGACCTCGATCGGATAGCCGTGGGATTCCAGCAGATCGAGGGGCAGATACACACGGTCCTTGGCCAGATCCACGGTGACGTCCTGCCAGAAGTTGGCCAGCTGTAGCGCGGTGCAGGTGGCGTCGGACAGGGTCTGGCGCTTCGCGTCGCGATATCCGCACAGGCCCAGAACCAGCCGTCCCACGGGATTCGCGGAATAGCGGCAGTACTGGAACAGCTCCTCGAAGTTGCGATAGCGCGTGACGGTCTGGTCCTGCTCAAAGGCGGTAATCAGATCATCGAAGAGCGGAACGGGCAGAGAAAACTCTCGAACGGTGCCCGCCAGCGCCACGAACACGGGATGCCTGGCTTGGCCCGCACACATCGCGTGCAATTCGCCGCGCCACCACGCCAGCAAGCGCAGGCTTTCCGCCGGATCGCCGATTTCGTCGCCCAGATCGTCAGCCCAGCGGCAAAACGAATAGACGTTGTAGAAATCCTGGTGCAACCGCTTGGGCAGCAGCAGACTGACCACGTGGAAATTCTCGTAGTGGTGGGTCGCCAGCCAGCGAGTGTAGGCGCGCGATTCTTCCGCCGGCCAGACGCGATTCATGGCTTCCGGGGATGCCAGGAATTGAGTGGGGTAGAGGCTCGTAGAGGGACTCCTCTACGGGATGATGGCGGTCTTGAGGTGGCCGTTGTGGCTCATCAGATGCTGCATGACTTCGAGCAGGTTCGAGAGCGGCTCCACGCGATTCACGAAATCGCGGGCGGTCACGCGGCCGCGGCTGATCACTTCCAGGGCCTGGCGGATCAGGGCGGGCGTGTGATGGAAGCTGGCCTTGAGCGTCAGCTCGGAGTAATGCAGCAGTCCGGCGTCCACCGGGACGTCGGTTCCTTCCGGGCAGCCGCCGAAAAAGTTCACCACGCCTCCGCGGCGCAGCAGCTTGATCGCCAGTTGCCAGACCTCGGGCAGCCCCACCGCTTCGATGACCACATCGGCGCCGCGCCCGCCGGTCATTTTGTGGACCGGGGTGACCACGTCGGAACCTTCCTCATTGAGGACCACTTCGTCGGCGCCCATTCCGGAGGCGCGATCGAGCTGCGAGCGCCGCCGGCCGATGGCGATGACGCGCGCGTTATACACGGACTTGGCCAAGCGCACGAACATCATCCCGATGGGGCCCAGTCCGATGACCGCCACGGTATCGCCGGGCTTGACGCCGCTTTCCTCCAGGCCGCGGATCACGCAGGCCAGGGGTTCCACCAGCGCCGCATCCTGATAGCTGACATGCGCCGGGATCTCGTGCATATTTCTGCCTACGATCCGCTCCGGGATGCGGATGTATTCGGCATAGGCTCCGTTGTTGAACAAGAGATCCTGGCACAGGTTTTCCTGGCCGCGCTGGCAATAGTAACAGGCGCCGCAGGGAGCCGAATTCGCGGCCACGACCCGTTGCCCCACGTGGAATGCCGAGACGTCGCTTCCCACCGCGGCCACGTCTCCGGACAATTCATGTCCGAACAAGGCGGGCGGCCGGATCATCTTCGCGTGGTAACCCCGGCGGAATACCTTGACGTCGGTTCCACAGGTCAGCGCCGCGCGGACGCGCACCAGCACATCGCCACGCCCCAATCGGGGAACTTCCACCCGTTCAATGCGGAGCTGCTCCTTGCCATACAGCACGGCCGCGCTCATCCGCTGAGTATCAGGACTCATCTTTGTGGTTGGACTACTACCTTTAACGATACCTCATCCGGATGTAAAGCGCGCTCGATGCCGCTATGAATATCGTTTAATGGAACGCGGTGGGTGATCAGTTCCTGGACTGCGAGAGCGCCGCTGAAAACCAGGTGAGCGGATTCCTTCTGGAGGTCAACCGAAGCGCTATAAGATCCGAAGATGGCCCGCTCGCCCACGCATACGTCCGCGCCGGACACTTCAATGCGCTCCTGATGCGAGGTTTGGGCAAACAGAAGAATTCGGGCGCCGGGCCGCGAGCACGCCACGGCCTGCTGGACGATTCCGGGGGCCGAAGCGGCCACGATTACCAGGTCGGCGCCACGGCCGCCGGTCATGCCCTTTACGCGGGCCTCCAGATGTTCATCGCGGGGGTTGAAGGCCTCCTGGACGCCGAAGCTCAACGCCAGTCCGCGGCGGCTGGTCATGCTATCGGTGACGATCACGCGGGCGCCGGTACGCACCGCCATCATCGTGAAGATGAGACCGATGGGACCCTGTCCCAGCACCGCGACAATGTCTTCGGGCTGCGGATCCACCTGCTTGAATCCCTTGAGGCAGGTGTTCACGGGTTCGACGAAGCAGGCCTGATCGAAGGTCACTCCGTCGGGAATTCTCTCCACGCCGCGCTCCACGATCCAGTCCATGACGCGCACGTATTGCGCGAAGCCGCCGCCAGCCGGCTCAAATCCCGCCGTGACGCCGACTTTCTTATAGACCGGACACTGCGCGAACAGTTTCCGCCGGCAATAAAAACATTCGCCACAGGGAATGTGATGGAACACCACCACTCGATCGCCGGGATGGAAGCGGTGCACATCGGAGCCCACGGCGGCCACCACGCCGGCGGTTTCGTGTCCGTAAATCCGGGGCGGCTCGAGCAGATCATACGCGATTTTCTTGAGATCGGTGTGGCAGATGCCGCACGTCTCTACGCGCACCAGCATCTCTCCCGGTCCGATCTCGGGGACGGGAATTGTTTCCACCGCCACCCGGCCCGAACCGCGATATACGGCAGCCTGCATGGTTCCGGCTGCCTCCGGCAGCATTCCAGCTGACTCCGGCCTTATGACCACCAGATTTTCGGCGACGCTAGTTTTCGCAGTTGGCAAGAAACTCTCCTAACCGTTCCGCGGCATGACTGCAATGGCGGTCCAGACGAATCAACCCCGGCAACACGGTGAACGGACGCCCCAGGGCTGCCAGAGCAATGCGCGAACGCTCGAAGCGCCCGTCGGCATCGCGGTACAGATTAAAATCCAGCGGAAGATCTTCCCCGGCCGCATCGGACACCACGCGGATGCAGCCGAACGGTACGGCCCATTGCCGCGCTTTCCTGGCGACGGCCGCCGATTCCATCTCGACCACCGCCGCGCCCGTGGAAGCCCGCAAAGCACACTTATCCCGAGCTGTGATCGCGACCCGATCTACCGATACAACGTCGCCCCGCACAAACGACGCTCCTAACCCTCCGGGAACTTCACCCGATACGACGATATCACCAATCCGGAGCGCGGGGTCAAGGGCCCCGCAGAAGCCAACGCTCAGGATCCGGTCCACTTCCGGCCGCTGCTCCAGCGCGCGCTCCACCAGCCTCGGTCCCGGACCGTTGGCAATCAAGAACCAGCGGCTGTTCCTCCCGCTAGCCTCCCGCGAAAACGCTGCCCCCGGCCACGGTAGCGGGCGAATCTCACGGGCACGTTTCAGGACTCCTTCGAACTCGCGCGCTTCCGCCGCCACCATGAGCCAAGTCACCATCCTTCAACAGTACCCATGCTCCTGGAACCAGACTACAGCGCGGCGCAGGGCGTCTGCGGCGGGACCTGGGGAATACCCGAGGTCGCGCGCGGCCTTCTTATGGTGTACCCACATCTTCTTGCGCGACATGCGGACGGCGTCCAGCGGCGCTCGCGGCTCTTGTCCGGTGATCTCCGCCCAGGCCGTGGAGGCCACTCCGGCGGCATACGCCACGGCGTAGGGAATCCGCACTCGGGGCGCCTTCCGGTTCACGATGCCGGCCAGAGTCTCCAGGATCTGCTGGAGCGTCAGGTTCTCCGAACCCAGGATGTAGCGTTCTCCGACAATACCCCGTTCGCACGCGGCCAGATGCCCGCGGGCCACGTCTCGCACGTCCACCACGTTGAGGCCCGTGTCCGTATATGCGGGGATAGCCCCGCGCACGAAATCGACTACGATCTTGCCGGTAGGCGTGGGCTTGAAATCGTGCTCGCCCACGGGCGCGGTGGGATTCACGATCACCACCGGGAGACCACTCTTGGCGAATTCGAGCGCGACTTGCTCCGCCATAAATTTCGAACGCTTGTAGGGGCCTTGCATGTCACTTAGAAACGCCTCACTACGCTCGTCTCCCAGGTTTTCCAATGTGACGTCAGGCGGGACGCCGATGCAGCCAACCGTGCTGGTGTACACAAATCGTTCGACGCCGGCGCGCTGTGCGGCGGTGAGCATCGCTCGGGTGCCTTCGACATTGGAGCGGTACATCTCCTCGGGCTCTTGGGTCCACAGGCGGTAATCGGCGGCGACGTGGAACACCACGCCGCAGCCCTCTACGGCGCGCTCGAGCGAAGCGGGATCGCGCAGGTCTCCTTGGACACCCTGGACTCCAGACAGTTCACGGAGCTTTCCGGGATCGCGAGCCAGCGCACGCACGGGACGCCCGAGTTCGAGCAGCGCACGGGCCACGTGCCAGCCTACGAAGCCGGTGGCTCCGGTAACGAGCGTGGGTTTCACGAACGATTTAGCCCAGCAGCCAACTCAACGTCTTGAATGGATCGCTGAGCTTGGCGTTGATGCCATAAGCCGAGGAAGGCTCGTAGCCGCAATGCACCATGCATTGATCGCAGCGCGGGTCGTTTCCGGAGCCGTAATTCTCCCAAGGCGTCTTGGTCATGAGGTCTTCGAAGGTCTCATGGTGCGCGTCGGTGATCAGATAACACGGGCCTTTCCATCCCTTGACGTTGTAGGTGGGATTGCCCCAGGCGGTGCAGGGAAGATTGCGTTCGCCCTTGAGAAAATCCATGTACACCGGCGACGAGACCAGCGGGAAGCGCTTGGCCAGCTTGTCGATATTCTTGAATTTCTCGTAGATATCCTCGCGCGTCATGAAGATTTCCTGGTCGTTCACCGAGGAATATCCGTAGGCCGGCGAGATGGTATGGCCGTCTACCTTGAACTGTCCGAGGAAGGTGTACAGCTCCTCGATCTCGTTCATATCGGTTTCGCGATAGACGGTAGTGTTGGTGAACACCTTGAATCCGTTTTCCTTAGCGATCCGAATGCCTTCGATGGCCGCCTTGAACACGCCCTCGCGCTCCACGGCCAGGTCGTGATTCTTCTCCATGCCATCCAGGTGGACGTTTAAAACCAAGCCCGCATCCGGCGTGAATTCCTTGAGCCGCTTGGCGATGAACATGCCGTTGGTGCAGAGCTGGATATACTTGCCGCGTTTCAGGATTTCCTGACAGAGCTGGGGCAGTTCCGGATATAGAAACGGCTCGCCGCCGCAGATGGAGACCATGGGCGCACCGCACTCATCGACGGCCGTCAGGCACTGTTCCAAAGTAAGCCGCGAGCTGATGGAGGTTTCGTACTCCCGGATGCGACCGCACCCCGTGCAGGTGAGGTTGCAGGCGTGCAGAGGCTCGAGCATCATCACCAGCGGGAAGCGCTTGCTCAGCATCGGATGCGGCTTGCGATCCGCGCGAGCAGCCGGAATCTGGGCATGCACGATGCGGAACGGATTGTTGGCGGCCTCGGTGGCGCCCAGGTTCTTCTGCCACTCGGGCTTGGGACGCAGTTTGTTCTTGGCGATGTAGGTCGCCATGCTGGCCGCCTGTGAAATCGGAAATCTCATGCGTGTGTTGCTCCTCTTGCTTTGCGGTAGGCGGCCAGCGCCAGAACCGGGAACGAATGCCGATAGAGATGATACTGCAGATAAAAAACACCGGGGAACCCGGTGCCCGTGGACAAATCCTCATCCCAGCCGCCGTCGTTGCGCTGGGTCTCGACCAGATGCTCGACGCCCTTGTGCAGGCTGCTGCTAGTGGTGTCGCCCCCCGCGATCAGCCCCAGGATCGCCCAGGCGGTCTGCGAGGGGGTGCTGTGATCGGGTGTGTAGGTGTGGTTGTTGTAACTGGCGCAACTCTCGCCCCAGCCGCCATCGGCGTTCTGAATGGAGCGCAGCCACTCACCCGCGCGAAGGATGTAGGCTTCGCGGTCGCTTTCGCCGGAAGCGTGCAAGCCACGCAACGCCAGGTAGGTGCCGTAGATGTAATCGACTCCCCACCGCCCGTACCAGCTTCCATCGGATTCCTGCGTACGCTTCAGGAAAGCGATCCCGCGCCGCACGGCCTGGTGGGTCGGTGGGACCTGGCACGCGGCCAGCGCCTCCAGGACCCGCCCGGTAATGTCCGGACAGGTGGGGTCAAGCATCGCATTATGATCCGCAAAAGGCACGCTGCTCAGAAAATTCCAGTTGTTGTCGACGTCGAAGGCGGCCCAGCCGCCGTCAGAGCCCTGCATCGCGAGCAGCCAGTCGATGGCGCGTTTGCGGGCAGCCTGCTGGGCTTCGGGATCCGATGCGGCGGATCGTGAGAGGGCCAACAAAACCTGCGCGGTGTCATCGATATCGGGATACCATTCATTGGCGAATTCAAAATACCAGCCCGACGGTTCCACGTTCGGCCGCTTGACGCTCCAGTCGCCTCTCTGGCGGACTTCCTTGGAAAGCAGCCAGTCGGCCGCGGGCGTCAGCGAACTCTCAGATACACACCCGGATTCGCCTAATACGTGGACGGCGATGGCCGTGTCCCAAACCGGCGAGTAGCACGGCTGGAAAAAGAAGCCGCGATGATCGTCGATCATCAGGTTCATGAACTGGCGCGTGGCTTCCTGCACGTCGGGATGATCGGGCGGATACCCGAGCAGATCCAAAGCCATCACCACATACATCATCGAAGGGTAGATCGCGCCCAATCCGTCGGCATGGCGCGTCCGCGCGAGGATCCATTGTTCGGCGCGGCGGATGGCGCGGGTGCGCAGGCTGCGGGAACCCCAGCGTTCCCAAGCTTTCAGGAAGTGGTCCGCGACGAAGAAGAAATTGCCCCAGCTCAGGATTTTTTCACGATCCACGAACGCCAGCGACACACCCGGCACCAGCAGTTCCTGGACGGTGAATCCGGCCGGCACGGGACGGCGCGGGTTCATGGAGTGCAGGATCGAGAGCGGTGTGACGATCGCGCGCGTCCACGACGACATTTCGTAGATCAGGTTCCCGAACAGGTTCAGTTCGGGAGGAATCGACGGTGTGTGCTCGCGCGGATAGAGGCCGAACAGGCTGAGGTTGATCTTGACGTAGCTATTGGCCGCCTGCAGGCCGCCCAGGGCGATGACCCGCTCCCTTAAACGAGCCAGGTTGGCGTCGTTCAAGTCCAACCCGGACAATTTCAGCGCGACATACGCCTTGATGCTGGCGCTGACTTCCGACGGACCTTGCTCATAGATGCTGAAGCCGCCATCGGCCAGCTGGCGGGCCAGAATCGACCGTACTGCCTTGTTAATGAGGGCGCGCGTGGGCGGGTTCCAGACCCCGTCCGGTTGCGGTGGATGACGCCACAGCTCCAATAAAATGAAATCCGATTCGAGCGTGGTGTCCGCGGTGAGTTCGCCGCACCAATAGCCTTCACCGGCCCGGCGGCCCAGCAGGTATTCGGCTGCCTGGCGCAGCGTCGCGGACGAGGCCGCGAGCAAAGTGTCCGCAATTTGCAGACTAGGACTGCTCATACTCGTGCAACGGTTTGTAATTGCACCGTGCGCGCCAGCTCGGCAGGCAGATTGAAGCGCACGTCTTCTTCCTTGATTTCCATTTCTTCCAGCTGGGCGAAGCCCCGTTGCTGAAGAAATTCGACCAGTTGCTCGACCAGATTCTCAGGCGCCGATGCGCCGGCCGTCACCGCCACAGTCTGGATGTTTTCGAGCCACGGCTGTTGAACCTCCGTGAGGTCGTCGACAAGGTACGCCGGCACGCCCATTTTTTCGCAAACTTCGACCAGACGCCGCGAATTCGAGCTGTTCTGCGATCCCACCACCAGCAGCAATTCGCACAGCGGCACCACTGCCTTTACGGCCACTTGCCGGTTTTCCGTGGCGTAGCAAATGTCCTGCGCGGCGGGACCTTGAATTTTGGGAAACTTCACTTTCAGCCGCTCGACGATATCGCGGGTTTCATCCAGGCTGAGCGTGGTCTGAGTGATGAAGGAAACGCGCTCCGGATCGGCAACTTCCAGGCGGTCGACATCCTCGACGGTCGAGACCAGCGCGGTCGCTTCCGGAGCCTCGCCCAGCGTGCCGATCACCTCATCGTGGTCCTTATGGCCGATGAGAACGATGGTAAAGCCCTTACGCGCGAACTTCACGGCTTCCAGATGGACCTTGGTGACCAGAGGGCAGGTGGCGTCGATCACCTTGAGACTGCGCTGGCGTGCCTGCGTCCGCACTTCCGGTGATACGCCGTGGGCGCTAAAGATCACCCGCGCGCCCTGAGGCACTTCGACCAGTTCTTCCACGAAAATGGCCCCTAATGCGCGTAATTCCTCCACCACGTGACGGTTGTGGACGATTTCCTTCCGCACGTAGATAGGCGCCCCGTACATGTTGAGGGCGATCTTGACCACGTCGATGGCGCGGACCACTCCGGCGCAAAAGCCTCGCGGCCGCAACAAGATAATCTTCTTCCCCGCTGCGGACTTAGGGCTAGAGGACATAGGAGTACCTCATTATAACAACTCGGCAATAGAGGGAGCGAATTGCCGAGGGAAACCGGGAAAGCCCGTCCGTTCAAGAAGCCGGCCCCGCGCCATCAGGACCATGTGGATAGGAATTCGATACGGTTCCGCATTTTTTCGGCGGGAACGCGACTGATGAGCCGCATCAGCCGTCGAAGTTCTTCACCGACCGGATACCGTTGTTGGCGCGCGACAATAATTCCGGAGTGAGAGCGTTTTGAAATCCAAGCCCGATGAAGTCTACAGTAGTCGGCCAGGTTAAATTTGTATAGTACCCGCCCGGATGCCGCGGCGGCGGTGAGGTGATCCTGATCGTCCCGGTTGATCATTTCTGCCTCCGAGGCGGTCAGAATATCCACATTGCGGGCCCTTTAAGGCGAAGACGATGGATCGGCGCATGGCGTACTCGTCGAGGTACAGGCGTACCTGGCTCATGGCCGAAACTGATCGCTAGCGAGTTGCTCCTCCCAATGCGCCGAGGCCTCTTCTTCCCCGGCGATGTCGGCTTCAATCTCCTCACTGTTGGCGTGATAGTAGGCCAAGGCAGCATGGATATGGGCCAGAGTCACATGGGGGTATTCGAGGGCAATTTCGTCCGGGGACAGGCCCAGCTTGTACCAGCCCACGATTCGCCGTACGGTCAGTCCGGTCCCGGCAATTTTGGGCCGGCCGCCACGTATTCCCGGATCTCGGTCAATAAGCGTACCGATTTCGACACCCGAAGCCATGGCTCTATTCTATCGCTGTTCTCTGTTGGGATCGGCAGAAACCGGGCGGCACTGGTCTCACGAGCAGAGGATTTGCGCAACGCGCAGATAATTCGAAGGAGGTATGGTAGTTTGGAATGCTTGAAGATGTCGCACCAGCCAAAAGGCTCATCCGCGTGCGGCTACCGAGCATTCTGCCATTGGACCCACGCTTCTAGTATTAGTACTTGCGATTGTCTCTCTCTCGGCGGCTGCAGTTACGTTAGATTTCATGGATGTCCCCGACGCTTATGGTTCACTCACCTTCCTTGTTATTTCAATCGTGATTGCTCACTTCATCCGACCAGGGTGGCTGGAGTTCGACTGGGAGTGCAAGACGATCCGGATGGTGTCCGTGGTTCAGCGCCAGTTCGAAATCGCATCTTGGTCCGTCATCCTTAAGCCATTGCCAATCATCTCACTCTCTCTAGGAAGCGAACTCCTGATCTGCCGGGACGGAGCCCTCGAATTCTCCATCCGAGTGCGGGAAACTGACGGCAAAGAGTCCATCATCTGCGGCCTCTGGCCTTTAGGGTACAGAGAGGGAATCAAGCTGGCGCGATCCATCGAGGAACGTACCGGCCTCGCTACGCGCTTGCGGGCAATGGCAGTCAACGCTACTGGTAAACACGAGGTCGAGTGGACCCAGCAATCCAACCGCAAACACTTTCGGATCATGGCTGCTCGCCGGATTCGCCTATGTAACTGTGATGCTCGGCGTTACTCTGATTATCTTGCGCTACTTCCGGCGATGATCTGCCGGCCGTCATCGCTCGTAGGGACCGCGGGCCGCTGCTACGGTTTCAGTTCAATCGTGGGCCAGTTGAAACGTTACGCACGTATTGCAATCTTAAGCATTAGGGGATACTGGTATGGCTCACGCGGTGCACGGAGAAGAGGGCGAGGTGCAGGACCTACCGTTTGTGCGCAACGATATGAAAGACCACACGCCAACGATGGACAAGCCGCTTGACACTACGGATGCGCCCGGTCGAGCCGATTCGGAAATGGCCGGCGAGAGCACAAGGAGCACACGAACTTGAAGTCAAAGAACACGATCTGCCTCTGGTTCAACAAGGACGCGCATGAGGCGGCGCGCTTCTACGCCGCCACCTTCCCGGATAGTAAAGTAACCGCTGTTCACAAGGCTCCCAGTGACTATCCGAGCGGCAAGAAGGGCGATGAGCTGACGGTGGAGTTCACCGTCATGGGCATTCCCTGTCTCGGCATCAACGGTGGCTCGGCGTTCAAGCACACCGAGGCCTTTTCCTTCCAGATCGCGACGGAGAATCAGGAAGAGACGGACCGTTACTGGAACGCGATCGTCGGCAATGGCGGCACGGAAAGCCAGTGCGGTTGGTGCAAGGACCGCTGGGGCATCTCCTGGCAGATCACCCCGCGCGCGCTAACCGATGCGATGGCGGCTGGTGGCGGTGAGGCAAAGCGTGCCTTCGACGCCATGATGACGATGAAGAAGATCGACATCGCCGCGATCGAGGCAGCGCGGCGAGGCTGACGATTTAGCGATGGGCGCATCCCGGCCAACAACAGGGGCGTCGTTTCCCATCCCTCAGGCTTGAACAGCCCCACTCGATCCGGCGGCATCTCGTTTCTGCCTTTTTAGCGGACTCAATCCAACATATCCACTCGTTGCGTGCGAGCGGTGTGATATCCTCCCATGCGGCTAACGCTTGCGGGTCGGATGTGAGTGCCTTTTTTAAATCCGTGGGCACTTCGTGTACCACCCCGCTAGAAATCTTTTTTTGCGACATAGTCGGTGCGGCCCCTCAAACTTCGAGCGTGGAGTAAAATCGATCAGCAGTTCTACCTTAACAGGCGGCAAAAGGGAGGCAACGCGTGGTCAAGGCTGATTCGGCGGATAGACTCTTGCGCAGACAATTTCTGGGTAAGGCTGGGGCGCTGGCTTTCGGAGGCCTGAGCAGCACCAGACTACTCGGACAATCCCAGCCCGCGAGCGCCACAGACCTCCTCATCGTCAACGGCAAGATTCATACGATGGACCCGGCGAACCGGGTGGTGCCGCAGGTGCTGATCCAGAATGGCCGTTTCACCGCCGTGGGGAATAACCTCCCGGTTCCAAGAAACGTGAAGCGTGTCGACGTCAAGGGGCGGACCGTGATTCCCGGCCTGATCGATGCGCACAACCACATTGTTCTGGTGGGAAATCGGCCGGGATGGCACACGCCGCTGGAACATGTCTTCACCATTCCGGACGCAATCGCGGTGCTGAAGGCGCGCGGCGCGGAAGTGCCTTCTGGAGAATTCATTTCGACGATCGGACCGGTATCGGCCATGCAGTTTATGGAACGGCGGCTACCCTCGCTGGCCGAACTGGATGCAGTGAATCGTCCCATCTATATCCAAGCCGCGCAAGGCGGCGCCAGGACCAACAGCCAGGGCAAAGCATGGCTCGAAGCTCGGAGCGTGACGGTGGCAGCGGATGGCGCCATCGCAGGACCGGCCCTTACCGCGGCTCTCCTAGCGCTGCGCAAAGAGCTGCTCACTCCAGAAACCAGGAAACGCTCGGCGCTCGATGCCCTGCGGTATTACGCCAAGCTGGGTATCACGACGCATCGCGACTGCGGCGCGTTTCACTCTGACGGACCATCGGGTGGCCTGGCCAATGAGAATACTTACACGATGCACGATCCGTTTCTCGCGCTCCACCGTGAGGGCGCGATGCCTGCTCGCTTGCGGATCGATTTTCTGCATCAAGACTCGCCCACGGCAAACCCGCCGTTGCCGACACTTTCCCAGCGCCTGAAGAATTCATTTCCATTTTTCGGGGATGAGTGGATCAAGACGGGCGGCATCGGCGAATTCACCGGCGGGGGAGTGGAGGGTCTAAGGGCCATCGCCAAGGCGGGATGGCGCGCCGAAGACCATGCGCTCAACCTGGCCGGCGTTACGAATCTGATCAAGGATCGCGAGACGGTCAACGCGGAGATCCCGCTTTCGGGGCTGCGCTGGATCATCTCCCACGTGCCGGAGCTCCCGTTAGATCTGGCGAACCGCATGGACGCCATGGGGATGGGCGTGCTGGTCGGCTGGGGCCCGTTGCGCAACCCGACACCCGCCAATTCCAACCTTGGGCCGCCGTACCGGATGCTGATGAATCATCCAATCAAGAAGGGCTACCATTCCGACGGCGGCGATATCACAGTCATCAATCCGTGGCTCAACTTCTCCACCATCGTGAGCGGCCGCAATCTCGCGGGACAGCAAATTCTCGGGGATCAGGCGCTCACGCGGCAGGAGGTTCTATGGTTGGCGACAGCCGCCAACAAGTGGTTCCTACGGGAAGACGATTTGGGCTCCATCGAGACAGGTAACCACGGGGATGTGGTGGTGCTGGATCGAGACTGCTTCACTGTTTCCGATGAAGACTTCAAGCGCACACGGTCGCTATTGACGGTGGTGGGCGGGAAAGTTATTCACAATGACGGGGTGTTGTAGCGTGTGCATCACGGCAGCTGGGATAGTCCCGCCCGAATGATCGCCGCGTTGGGTCGGTGTCACCCGCTCGCCGCTAGAGTGCCGGTCGGAATCGTCTATGCGGGCCGGCCCTCGCCTGAGTGAATGGTGCGATTCACCAGCAATAGATACGCCGCCGCCGCGGCCAGGCAGATGACCGCACTCAGCAGCAGCGCTTGCGAAAAACTTCCTGTCCGCGCCACAATGAAGCCGGTAACAGCGGGAGCCAGGGCCCCACCTAGATATCCGCCGAAATTCTGGATCGAACCGAGGGAAGCAGTGAAGTGCCCAGGTGCCGCCACCGGCACCGTTGCCCAAGCCGTCGCCGCGGCAACATAGGTTAAGAACAGCGAAACCGAAATTAGCACCAAAGCAAGCTCGTTCGATTCTGCGAACGCCACGGCTGTCGTGCTAACCGAAATGCCGCACAGCGACGAAGCCATCAGCAGTTTTCGGCCGCCCATCGGAGTCCATCCCCGCCGCGTCAGCAAATCGCAAAGCCATCCGCCGACCACCGCACCCACGCATCCAAAAAAGTACGGGATCGCCGCCACCACTCCGACCTTGGCAACAGTCATATGCCGCTCGTGTTCCAGATAAAAAGGAAGCCAACTCGTATAAAGCCAAAGGGTATAGATCGTTCCGAAGAACCCGGCGATCATTCCCCACGTCGTGCGGTGGGCGAACAGCTGCCGCCACTCGGCGAATGTCGGTGATTGCGTCGCCGTATTTTCATCACCCTCGGTGAGATACTGCCGCTCCTCTGCAGTCAGCCCAACCTCGGCCGGATCCCGGTGCACCGTCCACCAAACAACTGCCAACGCAATCCCAAGCGCGCCGACAGTGATGAACATCCAGCGCCAGCTCAAACTCAGCATCAAAAACGTCAGCAACGGAATCGCGATAAAATTGCCCAGCGACGACGCCGACTGGCAAAGCCCCGTAGCAAAACCCCGCTCTTTGATCCCGAACCAGTCCCGCACCACGCGTGCGCCCGCCGGAAACAGGGGAGCCTCCCCAACTCCCAGCGCAAACCGGGCCGCCACAAACGACCCGAAGTTCGTAACCAAGCCTCCGGCCGCCTGCGCAACTGACCAGCCAAGCAGCCCCAGCCCTAGTGTCCGCCGCGGACCAAACCGGTCAATCAATCCTCCGATCGGCAGTTGCGCGAACGCATAAGCCCATAGGAATGCCGAAAGCAAGAGTCCCATATCGGCCACGGGGATGCCGAGGTCTTCCTGGATCAGCTTGTTGGCCACCGAAAGCGTTGCCCGATCGACATAGTTCAAGGCCCCCGCGACCACGAGGAGAAGCAAGGACCACCGCTGGGTGGAAACAATGCGAGCGGACCGCTCTAGCGCGGGTGCCGCACCAACCGACTTTGAAGTACTTGAAATTGCCACATCAGAATACTATCCGTTGCTCGGCCAGAAGTCCACTCGGCCAAAGAATACAGCCCTTTGCCTCCGCCCCCCGATCGAGCGACAATAGCCCCCATGAAATGGCTCGCCCTCGCTGCCTTCGCAGTACTGCATCCGCGAAAATCATCGTAATATGAGTGGCAACTCGTCGACCCAGCTTCATATCGGTCATGCAAGGGTATTGGAATTACTCGAGGCGACTCCCCGCCGAATTGCGGCGCTAACCGGAGGTCTGCATGACCACCAACTGACTCTGAAGCCGAGCGTAGACTCCTGGTCCGCCAACGAGGTTTTGGCTCACTTGCGCGCTTGTGCCGATGTATGGGGTGGGAGCATCGTGACGATGCTAACGCAGGATCATCCCACTTTTCGATACGTATCTCCGCGCGCTTGGATTAGGAAAACGAACTACTGCGACTTGAAGTTTGGCGTGTCCTTGGCAGCGTACGCCAAACAGCGAAAAACTCTTCTGAAGGTGCTTCAGACCCTGCCACAAGACGACTGGTTACGTAGCGCCAGTGTCAAGGCAGCCACGAAGATTCGAGAGGAGACAGTTCTCAGCTATGGACAGCGCATGGCTCACCATGAGGCTGGACATTGTGAGCAAATAGCGAGGATCTTGGGCGTGTCGTCCCTCCTCGGCGTTGAAAGATAAAGCCCTTTGCCTCCGCCTCACAATCGAGCGACAATGGCCCCCATGAAATGGCTCGTCCTCGCCGCCTTTGCGGTCACCTTGACATTTAGCGCGTACGCGCAAATCAATTACGCCAAAATCGAGATTCTCACCGAGCAATACACCCCGAATCTCTACATGCTTGCGGGCGCGCCCGGGGACGCCGATCCCAATCATCCGGACGGCGCCGGCGGCCGCATCGGACTGCTCACAGGTCCCGACGGCATCTTTATGGTCGACTCGCAGTACGAACAGGTCACCGGCAAGGTGATCGCCGCCATCCGCAAAATCAGCCCGCAACCCATACGCTACCTGGCCAACACGCACCTCCATGTCGACCACACGGGCGGCAATGGCAATATCGTGAAGCAAGGGGCGCTGCTGATCGCCCGCGAGGAACTCCGCAGCGATATGGCGCGCGCCGCGAATACGGACCCCGCACGCCTCCCCAACGTCACCTACGGCATGGGCGATCCAATCAAGTTCCGGATGAACGGCGAAATCGTCGACCTGATTCCCATTCGTGCCGCCCACACTGGCGGCGACACCATCGTCCGGTTCGAGAACGCCGACGTCATCATGATCGGCGACTTCTACCGCAACTACGGCTATCCGTTCATCGACACCAACAACGGCGGTAGTCTCAAGGGCGCGCTGGAAGCTTTGGATTATGTGATGAAGATCTCCGGTCCCAACACGAAACTTATTCCCGGTCACGGCACCATCATCAAGCGCGAGGACATCCTTCCCTACCGCAACATGATCCTGGACGTGCAGTCGAAAGTGCAGGAGTTGATCAAGCAGGGTAAGACGCAGGCGGAAGTGCTGGCCTCCAAACCCACGGCCGCTTACGACGGAAAAATCCCCGGAGCGCTCGGCGCGGCTGGCGGCGGGACCAGCGCGGACCGCTTTGTGCGGATGCTTTACTCCGAGCTGAAAAAATAATCCTGCGGATCAAACTTCCAGGATCACCGGCAAAATCAGGGGGCGGCGGGCGGTTTGCTTGTTCAGGAACCGTTTCAGATCCGTGCGGATCTTTTCCTGCATCACGCCCCAATCGCCGCGCTCCTCGGCGGTCGAGGATTCCAGCGTCTTCAGGACCACTTGGCGGGCTTCCTTCATGATTTCCACGCTGTCCTCGGTGGACATAAAACCGCGGCTCACGATCTCGGGTAAACCTTCGGAGCGCCCGGTCTGCTTGTTGATGGCGATAATCGGCAGCACGAAGCCGTCCTCGGAGAGATGCCGGCGGTCGCGAATCACGAACTCCTCCACCACCTCGTCGATGGTGCCGGAATCGATGCACACGCGGCCAACCTGCACGTCATCGCTCTTGCGCGCGCCCTGGCTGTCGATTTCCAGCGTATTGCCGGATTCCAGAATGAAGGTTTCCTTCAGCCCCGAGTGACTCAAATGCTGGGCGAGCTTGGCATGCCGGGCCAACTGCCTGTATTCGCCGTGGACCGGCACGAAATACTTGGGCCGGACCAGATTCAGCACCAGGCGCAGCTCTTCCGCGCTGCCGTGACCCGATACGTGAATGGGAGGGTTCATGGTGCCGTAGACCACATCGGCGCCGCGCCTCGAAATGTGGTTAATCATCCGGTAGATGGCTTTTTCATTTCCCGGGATGATGCGCGCGCTCAGCGCCACCGTATCGCCGCGCTCGATCGAAAGATCCTTGTGGTTGTCGACGGCCACCCGCGACAGCGCCGACATGGGCTCGCCCTGCGTGCCGCTCACCACCGCGACCACCTTGTTGGGAGGCAGTTGCATGGCATCCTTAGGGCGCAGGAGCACGCCGTCGGGAATGGTGAGGAGTCCCAGGTCGTGCGCGATTTCGGTGGTGTTGGTCATGCTGCGGCCGAAGAACGCCACTTTGCGGCCGTACTGGTTCGCGAAATCCAGAATCTGCTGGAGGCGGTGAATGGACGAGCTGAAGCAGGAGATCACCAGGCGGCGCGGCGAGCGTACAAACAAGTCTTCAAGACGCGGCCCCACGGCGCGTTCGCTTTCGGTGTAGCCGGGACGATCGACGTTGGTCGAATCCGACATCAGCAGCAGTACGCCGCGCTTGCCGTATGCGGCCAGCGTGTGCAGATCGAACAGAAGATTGTCGGTGGGTGTCGGATCGACTTTGAAATCGCCGGTATGAATGATCACGCCCAGCGGTGTGGTGATGGCCAGCGCGACGCAGCTTACCAGCGAGTGGGTGACGTGGACGAACTCGATTGAGAAGGGCCCGAGCTCCAGCCGGTCGCCGGGCTTGACCGCGTTGAGCTTGACGTCGTCGAGCATGCGATGCTCTTCCAAGCGGCGCTCGACCAGCGCGAGCGTGAACGCGGTTCCATACACCGGAATGGAGATCTGCTTCAACAGGAACGGCACGCCCCCGATGTGGTCTTCGTGGCCGTGCGTCAGGACCAGACCGCGGACGTGCGCGGCGTTGTCCTCCAGATAGGTGAAATCGGGAGTGACGATATCGACTCCCAGAAGCTCGTCATCCGGGAACATCATCCCGGCGTCCACTACGATGATGTCGTCGCCGTAGCGGATGGCCATGCAGTTCATCCCGAACTCGCCCAGGCCGCCGAGGGGGATGATCTTCAGTTTTTTGTCAGACAAGTCTCAAGGTTAACAGGGCGGAAGGCCGTGAGGGAATGAAGGGCGTAAAGCCGGACGTTTTTAGCGAGGAATCTCGCGGCCGAGGTAGCGGGACACAGCCGTCCACAGTTCGTTGGCGTCGATCGGCTTGGATAGGAACGCCTGCATGCCGATGGCCCGGCACTGCTCTTTCACCTGATCCGAGCAACTGGCCGTCAGAGCGAGAATAGGAACGTCCCGGTAGCTGCTCATCTTGCGGATTCTGGCGGCAGCCTCCAGGCCATTGATGTCGGGCATCTGAAGATCCATGAGGATCAGGTCGTAGTGGCGCAGCGCGACAGCCTCCAGTGCTTCGCGGCCGGACGCCACGCAATGCACATTCTTGAGGCGCCGCTGCAGGACATGGCGGAGTACCGTGATGCCGATCGGATCGTCCTCCACGGCCAGCACGGCGGGACCGAGGTCGGCCGCGCGGCCATTCTGACCGTCGATGGGTGCGACCGGACGGCGCAGGGGGATTTCGAGGGTGAACGTGGATCCCACGCCTGGCTGGCTTTGGACAGCGATCTGTCCGCGCATGACTTTGGCCAGTTTCTGAGCCAGCGCCAGACCCAGTCCGAGTCCTGGATAGGCGCGTGCGAGCCCGCTTTCGCCCGCCCGGAAGGATTCGAAGATATTGTCGAGCTGGTCGGTGGGTATGCCGATTCCGCTATCGCGCACTTCCGCCACCAGCAGCGTCGCCCGCATGGAAACACGGACGTCGACTGAGCCGGCGTGAGTGAATTTAATCGCGTTGTTGACCAGATGCCCCAGCAGTTCCCGCAGGCGCGATGCGTCGCCGATCAGCGTTTCGGGGAGGCCGTTGTCCAGCGTTAACCGCAAGCGGAGCTGCTTCGCCTCGGCCTTGGCGCGCTGCTGCGCCAGCGCCGCTTCCAGCATTTCCCGCACGCTGAACTCGGTTTCTTCCAGGCTGATCTGTCCGGCTTCGAGCGCGGCGTATTCCAGGCTGGAGTTCAGAAGCTCGGCCAGAGACTCCGTGCACAGGCGGGCGGCATTGAGGTAATCGCGCTGTTCCTCATCCAGGGTGGTTTCTATCAGCAAGTCCAGCATGCCGATGATGCCGCTCAGGGGCGTTCGGATCTCATGGTTCAGGCTGGCCAGGAATGCGCCCTTGACCTGATCGAGTTGGAGCCTTTCGGGGGTTGAGGCGCGCCGTTCCGGCGGAGTTTTCCCTTCGTTCTGCGCGTCCTCGGGTGCAGTTACGTGAACAACCATGCCAAGTTGTCACTTCGGCAGATACCGGGACGTAGTTTAGGGGTTTTACGTAGCCGCCAAGTACTAGAAGCTATGGTTTCTTGGGCGGCTCGGGTTTAGGCTTTTCGACCTCGTCGCCGAAAGTAATCGTGCTGGTGGCGCCGAACACCTTATAGTCCTCATAGCGAACGGTTTGTTTGATTCGTTGGTCGAATTCGGGGAAGTGTAAGGTGGCATTGGCGATGGTATAGGTGGGGAACCAGTATTTGCCGTCGATCTGCTCCCGGTAGGTCTCAAACTTAGGGTAGGCGTTGCCTTTCTTGAAGACCCCGGTGCCGCGTCCGTAGCTCTTGACGATCTGCAGGTCGCGGTCGTCGACCCACACGATCCCTTCGAAGTAACGCTGTCCGGCGTCGACTTTCTTGGGCTTCACGGCAAACGCATAGCATCCAATCTCGTCGAGCTTTTCCCGGCCGAGGTAGCGGATCAGGTACTTCGGCAGTTCCGCGGTGGTCAAGACGAACGGCTGGACGCTCTTCAAATCTTCCAGATCCTCCGGGGTCAGGAGGATATGGCTCAGCGTCGAAACAGGGGCCCTCACTACTTTCTCGGTGCGTTTGAGGCCTTTGTCGAAGACGATATCGGACACCGTTTCCCAGCGCCCCTCGACAGCCCCGGATTGACTCAGTTCCTGAATGCGCGCGGTCTGGTGATAGGTATAGCTCTCCCGGGCCTTGGCGAACTCGGCCTCCTTGGCGGCAAACTTCTGGATAATCTCGTCGATTTGCGCCTGCGAAGGTTCCTGCGAAGATTCTTGGGCAAACAGCGCGGCGGCGCCCAAAACGATCAGTCCGATTGCGCGCATGGAGCCTCCTTCATTCTTAGACGAATATTATTGCGGGCGGTTTCCAAGCAATTGCCTGGCGATGGTCAGCCGCTGCATGTTGCTGGTGCCCTCATAGATCCGGCCGATCTTGGCGTCGCGGTACAGCTTTTCGACGGGGTAATCCTTGGTAAAGCCGACTCCGCCCAGAACCTCGACGGCCCGTGAAGCCACCCTTTCGGCCACTTGCGACGCGTAATACTTGCACATGGCGGCTTCCATCAGATACGGCTGGCCGGCGTCTTTAAGCCGCGCGGCGTTGTACACCATCAGGCGGGCGGATTCGACTTCCACGGCCATCTCTGCCAAATCGAATTGTACTCCCTGGAATTCCGCGATCGGCTTGCCGAACTGCTTGCGCTCGCGGGCGTAGGCGATGGCATGGCCCAGCGCGCCCGCTGCCAGGCCGGTCATCTGCGCGCCGATGCCGATGCGGCCCTGATTGAGCGTCTCGATGGCGATCTTGTAGCCCTGACCGACCTCGCCGATGACGTTGGCCTTGGGAACGCGGCAATCGTCCAGGATCAGCTCGCAGGTGGAGGAGGCGCGGATGCCCAGCTTGTCCTCTTTCTTGCCGACGGCGAAACCCGGAAAATCGCGCTCGATCAGGAATCCCGTGATGCCTTTGTATCCGGCCTCTGGATTGATGGTGGCGAACAGTAGGAACAAACTGGCTTCGGCCGCGTTCGTTATCCAGAGTTTACGTCCGGTGAGACGATAGTCGTCACCGACTTCGACGGCGCGCGTGGTCAGCGCAAAGGCGTCGGAGCCTGATCCAGCTTCCGACAACGCATAACTGGCCACGGCGTCTTTCGCGGCCCGAGGCAGCCATCGACGCCGCTGGTCATCATTTCCCCAACGCACAAGTGCATTGTTAAACAGCGTGTTCTGTACATCAACGATCACGGAAGCCGAAGGGTCCACTTTGGCCAGCTCTTCGATCGCCAGGATTGCCTGAAAAAACGTTCCGCCTTGTCCGCCGTACTCCTCCGGGACGTCGATGGCCATCAACCCCAACTCGAACAGTTCGGCAATGAGTTCCTTACGAAAAACGCCGGCATCGTCCATGGCGCGGACGTGGGGCGCGAGGCGCTCGGCAGCGAATCGCCTGACCGAGGTTTGGAACATGAGTTCTTCCTCGCTGAGCCGGGTCAGGGGCGGGGCGGCGACGTGCTTGTCGGCGGCCAGCATCACCTTGATTGTACGACTTGTATATTTAGGGAGTGACGAATTGGAAAGCACTGGCCGAGGCCGTCGAGCCGCCTGTTCAAAAAGAACTGCTGCCTGAGGTGATCACGGCGCTCGAAAATCTGGACGCTGCCTTGCGGCCGCTGGAACTTGCGCTGCGGCCCGAAACACTCCTCTGGTCCGGTCCTGAGGAAGAGGAGTGACGATTCCCGAGATCGGCGCGGCGCTACGCGAGAAGAGACTATCCGTGCGCGAGTTGACGGACGAAACGCTGCGGCGGGTGGCGGACCTGAATCCGCGCCTGAATGCTTTTATCACGGTGACCGGAGAGGCGGCACAGGCGCGCGCGGCGGTCTTGGATGGCGATCTCGCTCGCGGGGTCGATCATGGCCCTCTGCACGGGATCCCGATCGCGCACAAAGACAACATTTTCACCCGCGGCGTGCGGACCACCGGAGGCTCGAAAATCTTTTCGGACTTTGTGCCGGACCATGACGCGGCGATCGTGCGCCAGTTGAACGATGCGGGCTCCGTCATGATCGGCAAGACGGGGCTGCACGAATTTGCCTACGGCATCACCTCGAACAATCCGCACTTTGGCGCGGTTCGGAATCCCTGGGATACGGATCGGATTCCCGGCGGATCAAGCGGAGGGTCGGCGGCTGCGGTGGCGGCCGGAATTGTGCCGCTGGCTACGGGAACGGACACGGGAGGATCGATACGCATCCCGGCATCGTTCTGCGGTGTGGTGGGACTGAAGCCGACCTACGAGCGAGTAAGCCGCAAGGGTGTGATGCCACTCGGTCTGACGCTCGATCACGCCGGCGTGCTAGCGGGAACGGTGCGCGACGTGGCTCTGGCGTTCAGCCTGATCGCGAAACATCCGAGCGGCTATGTGCCTGTTCCCCATGCCGATCTTCGCGGTATGCGCATCGGAGTGCCTGAAGACTTCTTTGTCGAGCGGATCGCCCCGGATGTCATGCTATCGTTTCGTGCGGCCGTGCAGACCGCGGCGGCGCTAGGGGCGCACGTGATCGAGATGCGGCTGCCCTACGCCGCAGCCCTCAACGTGGTCGGACGTATCGCGCAACTTTCGGAAGTGTCGGCGCTGCTGGCGCGCTACCTTAATTCTGATGGGGACCGTCGCGACGATATCGGGCGGGACATTCTGGTGCTTGTCGAGCAGGGCCGGCTGATTCCCGCGACGGATTACTTGAACGCGCAGCGTGTTCGCGGCGTGCTGGCCCGGGACTTTTCGAAGATCTGGAAGAATCTCGATTGCCTGATGACACCGGCCACGCCCATGACCGCTCCTAAAATCGGCGAGACCAGTGTGGGGTTCGGCTCGGTCATCGAGGATGTCCGGACCGCGGCCACCCGCCTGACACGACCGTTCAATGTTTTGGGCTGGCCGGCGCTGGCGCTGCCGTGCGGACTTTCGAGTGCGGGGTTGCCGATCGGTCTGCAATTGGTCGCACCGCCGCAGCAGGAAGACACGCTACTGCAGGCCGGTGCGGCTTTGGAAGATGCCTTCGGGGTCGCAGGACGGAAACCTACCACGTGATGATACATTGAATGAGACCATGCAAAAAACCAGTGACGTCGCTCAACTGGCCGCGATCACCAAACGAATGCGGAGGACGGCGATTGAGATGATCACCGAGGCCGGCTCGGGTCATCCGGGCGGGTCCCTTTCCGCGGCGGAAATCGTGACAACCCTGTTTTTCGATGTGCTGCGTCACGATCCGGACAATCCTCACTGGCCGGATCGCGACAGATTCATCCTGTCGAAAGGGCATTGCTGCCCGATCCTGTACGCGGTGATGGCGGAATGCGGCTACTGCCCCAAAGACCAACTGATGACCCTGCGCAAGCTCGGCTCGATTTACCAGGGCCATCCGGACGTGCGATTCATCCCGGCGTTGGAGGCGTCCACGGGCTCGTTGGGACTGGGTCTTTCATTAGGGCTGGGGATGTCGCTGGCGGCGCGCCTGAACAAAAGCAAGTCGCGATCCTACGTGGTGCTGGGCGACGGCGAAATCCAGGAAGGCCAAATTTGGGAAGCGGCCATGGCGGCGGCCTTTCTTAAAGTCGACAACCTGGTGGCGGTTGTGGATTACAACCAGATCCAGCTGGACGGTTTCGTCAAGGACATCATGAGTCTGGAGCCCCTGGCGGACAAGTGGCGCGGCTTTGGATGGCACGTGATTGAGGCATTCGGGCACGACATCGCGGCGCTGCAAAACGCGTTTGGTGAAGCGTCCTCGATGCAAGGCAAGCCCACCTGCATCCTGGCGCACACCGTCAAGGGCAAGGGCGTGTCATTCATGGAGAACAATCCCAAGTTCCACGGCACTGCGCCGACCCGCGAAGAGTGTGCCAAAGCACTTCAGGAGTTAGCCTGATGCCCGCCAAGACCAAATATGATCTGCCGCTGGGCGCGGCCACGCGCGAAGCGTTCGGCAAGGCACTGGTCGAACTGGGACGGACGAATCCGAATGTGGTTGCGCTGGATGCGGATCTCTCCAAATCGACATACACAGCCGGATTCGCGAAGGAGTTTCCCGACCGCTTTATCGAATGCGGCATCGCCGAGGCGAACATGATTGCCATTGGGGCTGGCATGGCGACGGCCGGAAAGATTCCGTTCGCGGCCAGTTTCTCGGTATTCGCGCTGAACAAAGGATTCGAACAGATGCGGGTTACCGCGGCCTACCCCAACGTCAATCTCAAGGTGGTGGGCACGCACAGCGGGATCTCGATCGGCGAAGACGGGCCGTCGCAGATGAGTATCGAGGACTTGGGCCTGGCATGCTCTTTGCCGGGATTCACGGTGCTTTCTCCCGCCGACGAGGCCGCCATGATCGCGCTGGTCAAGTTATCGGCCGAGCACATTGGACCCGTGTTCATCCGCGCGGGGCGGCCCAAAGTCGCGCGAATTTACCAAGCCGGCCAGCAGTTCAAGATCGGCCAGGCGATCGAGCTCCTGGAAGGTTCGGACGTAACGCTGATCGTGACGGGTCTGCTGGTAGCCGAATCGATTCGCGCCGCGGAGGCACTGGAGGGCGAGGGAATTTCCGCGCGGGTGATCGACTTCCACACGGTCAAGCCTTTGGATCGCGATGCGATCACGCGGGCGGCGCGGGAGACGGGCGCGATCGTAGTGGCCGAGGAGCATCTGGCCGACGCCGGACTAGGCGTGCGGGTGGCGCAGGTGGTGGCGGAGACGCATCCGGCGCCCATGGAATTCGTCGGGATCCAGAACACCTACGCGGAATCGGCGACTCCGGAACAACTGCTCGACAAGTACGGCCTGCTGGCACGCGACGTCGCCGCGGCCGCCCGGCGCGTGGTGAAGCGGAAGCGCTGAGCGCGTGAAAGTTCCGCGTGTAAAGGTCCCCGTGGTTGGCGACGCGAAGCAGCTGGCGATGCTATGCCACCTGCTGGGATCGAAGCTTCGAAACGCCTCCCGCCAACTGCACGATGACGCCGGACCGCTCCTGTCCGCGGCCGGGTTGCGGCTGCAAATGCTTGGCACGGATGTGCCGCAAGCGGGGGCCGCGATCGAGGAAATCACGCAGATCCTGGACCAAGCCATGGATCGAATCCGCGCGGTCAGCCGGGAGTTGTATCGTTCCCCGGCCGATCAAATCGGACTGAAGAACGCGTTATTCCGTCTGGCGGAACAACATCCGGCGCTTTCGATATCGTATTCCGCAACGGCTTCGCTTCCTGCCGAGGACGCGGCGGCGTTGTATCAGGCCGCGGCGGAAGCGGCCTCGGAGGCGCTGCAGGCAGGTGCTTCACAGGTGCGCATCTCGGTGGGCGGAGGAGCCGGGGTGCGGATTCGAGTGACCGACAATGGGCGACGAAAGGGGCGTGCGCGTGCCTTGTCCATTCCCCGTCTGCTGGCCGAGCAAGCGGGGCTCGCGTTTGAATGCACGACAGGAAAGAGTACAATTGTTTCCATCCGCTATGCCGTTCGACGTCCTTCTCGTCGATGATCACAAGATCATGCGCGATGGCATCAAGGCCATCTTGAACCGGTCGGGTGAATTTCGCGTGGCGGGCGAGGCCGAGAATGGCTCGGACGCCGTGCAGTTTGTCAAGAAATTCCATCCGCAGATGGTGTTGATGGATATCGGCCTGCCGGGCTTGAACGGCGTGGAAACCACGGCCGAGATCCTGCGGTATCAGCCCGACTGCAAGATCGTCATCCTTTCGATGTACGACGATGAGAATTCCGTGGTTAGCGCGATACGCTCCGGCGCGCGCGCATTTGTTCTCAAGCGGGCGTCGGACGGCGACCTGCTGGAAGCATTGCGGATCGTGTCGGCCGGCGGGATGTATCTCAGCCCGCAGGTTTCCGACCGTTTGCTCACGCGCATCCAGAAGGGCGACCTGGAATCGCGCTCGACGCCTGCGGTCCTCGAATCACTGTCGCCGCGCGAGGTGCAGGTGCTGCGGCTGGTGGCGGAAGGAAAGACCAGCAAGGAAATCGCGGTTCTGCTGGACCTGCGCGAGCAGACGGTGCGCAGCTATCGCAAGACCATGATGAAGAAGCTGGGGGTCAACAACGTGGCCGGCTTGACCCAGCTTGCGCTTTCGACCGGGCTTACCAACGCCGCGCACGGGAGCCAGAAGTGAGCGGCAGGATCGCGCGGGCCTCGCCGTGGGGGCCGATGGTCGTGGCGGATGCTCACCTGCATTTCTTCTCGCAGAAGTTCTTTTCGGCCCTGGTCAGTCAAAAACCAGGCTTGACGCTGGAGGCTGCGGGGGCGCAGTTAGGCTGGCAACTGCCTCCGCACGAGCCCGAGAAGCTGGCGGCGGCGTGGGTCCACGAACTCGATCGCCATGGGGTGTTCGCGTCGGCGCTGATCGCGAGTTTTCCAGGCGATGAAGACTCGGTGATCGCGGCGGCCCGTGCCTTCCCCGGCCGCTTCTTCGCGTATGCCATGGTGAATCCGCGGGCGCTGACAGCCGCGCTGCCGGCGGCGTTCGCCGACATTCGCGTGGCGTGCTTGTTTCCGGCGATGCATGGTTATTCGATTCAGGACGATTGCGTCCGGCCGGTGTTTGAATGGGCGCAAGCTCATCGGCGGGCGGTGTTTGTGCACTGCGGGGTGCTCAGCGTGGGCTTCCGCAAGAAACTGGGATTGCCCTCGCCTTTCGACATGCGGTTTTCAAACCCCATCGATCTGCACGCGATCGCGCTGCGTTATCCGGAGGTACCCATCATCGTTCCGCACTTCGGAGCGGGCTATTTTCGCGAAGCCCTGATGCTGGCCGACCTTTGCTCTAACGTTTATCTGGACACGTCCAGCTCCAATCAATGGATGCGTTACCAGGCCGGGCACCTCACCCTGCGCGAGGTTTTCCGGCATGCGCTCGAAGTGGCCGGGTCCCAGCGGCTGCTGTTCGGCACGGATTCTTCGTTTTTCCCGCGCGGGTGGCAGCATGCGATCTTCGAAGATCAGGCCAAGGCGCTGTATGAGATCGGGACCAGCGAGGCGGACGCGCGCGCGATATTCAGCGAAAATCTCCTGAGAATTCTGGGGCACTGAAGCAACGTCATTTAGGTATGACGCTGGTACCTAAAGCACTCGTCAGACTTCCTTTTCGCCGAAAATCGGTGTTCCGGTATCCGATGGACCCGGCGCCACGCACGGCCGTGCTGGCGGCCTGTTTCCGGCAACCCATGCTCCCGATGTTGCGGCCGAACCATCCTGTGCGGGTATTCCCGCAGGGATGGTCGGAGGAAGTTTCCGCATTCGCGCCGGCTGCCGTGGCGGCCCCCCGCGAGCAGTTGCTGGGGCTGGCGGCAGCGGAGCGGCCGCCAGCGTTCACCCATGCGGTCATCGCGCTTGAGAGCCCCGGTGATCCCCTGCTATCAGCCATGGAGCGCGAACGGCTGTGGCGGGCGTTTCGCGTCCCGGTGTTTGAGCAAATCATCGGGCCGGACGGCGAGCTGCTGGCGGCCGAGTGCGAGGCGCACGACGGGCTGCACATCGAGGTTCCCGGGCTGCGG
>Ga0310810_10000521_pt1 | contig 39050 bp, 39 predicted proteins | sample NCmetagenome_FD_207641 | JGI IMG/M metagenome (GOLD analysis project Ga0310810, IMG submission 207641) | Soil microbial communities from experimental microcosm in Duke University, North Carolina, United States - NC | ecosystem: Engineered > Artificial ecosystem > Soil microcosm > Unclassified ...
AAGTGAAAGCCGTGACCCGCCATCAATTTTTCCTATCCCGCACCCCGGCGGGGGGATGGGAAGCCCGCGTCATCTTTGACGTTTGAGCCGGCCGGCAAAACGCGGATTTTACACGCCCTTTACATAAAATAGAAAGGAGCCGCAAAGGCTTCCTGATAAAATAAGGGCATGACGACGCTGACTTCGCCTTTACGGAAACTCGACGATTACCGCTGGGAAGTGCCCACGTCTTATAAGAAAGGCATGCGGGTTCCCGGCCTGATTTTCGCCAGCGAAAAAATGCTGCCCGCGCTGCAAATGGACCAGGCCGTCGAGCAGGTGGCGAACGTCGCGCATCTTCCCGGCATCGTGAAATATTCGCTGGCCATGCCCGACATCCACTGGGGCTACGGCTTTCCGATCGGCGGCGTGGCCGCGACCGACCCGCAGCAGGGCGGCGTGATTTCGCCGGGCGGGATCGGCTTCGACATCAACTGCGGCGTGCGGCTTGTGCGCACGAACCTGCGCGCAGAAGAAGTCCGGCCGCGCCTGAAAAGCCTGGTCGCGCTTCTTTTTAATAAGGTGCCATGCGGCGTCGGCGTTTCCGGCTCGATCGAGATCGGGAAAAAAGACGAGCGGCGCATGCTGACGCAGGGCGCGCGCTGGGCGGTTTCTGAAGGCTATGGCAGCGAAGAAGACCTGGAAGCCACGGAAAGCGGCGGCGCGCTGGAAGGCGCGAATCCGGACGTTGTGTCCGCCCGCGCTTACGAAAGAGGCCGCGGCCAGCTCGGCACGCTGGGCTCGGGAAATCATTTTCTCGAAGTGCAGGAAGTGGAAAAAATTTTCGACGAAGAAACCGCGCGCGCCTTCGGCGTGGAAGAAGGTCAGGTGCTCGTCATGATCCATTCGGGCTCGCGCGGCTTCGGCTACCAGATCTGCGACGATTCGCTGGAAGGCATGCGGCGCGCGCTTACGAAATATCAGATCGCGGTGCCGGACATCCAGCTTTCCTGCGCGCCTGTGGATTCGCCGGAAGGGCGGGGGTATCTCGGCGCCATGCGCTGCGCAGCCAACTACGCGTGGGCCAACCGCCAATGCCTGATGGCGCTCGCGCGCGAATCTTTCGAAAAGTTTTTCGGCCGGAGCTGGCGCGATTTGGGCATGGAACTGATTTACGACGTGGCGCATAATATCGCCAAATTCGAGACGCACGAGGTCGACGGCAAAAAAATGAAACTGTGCGTGCACCGCAAGGGCGCGACGCGCGCATTCGCGCCGGGCGAAGAAGAACTTCCCGGGCCTTACCGCGAAACCGGGCAGCCGGTCATTATCCCGGGCGACATGGGGCGCAATTCGTACCTGGCCGCGGGAACGCCGCGGGCCATGGAAGAAACGTTCGGCACGTCCTGCCATGGAGCGGGACGGGCCATGTCGCGGGGCGCGGCGTTGAAGGCTGCGCGCGGCCGCTCGATCGAGAAGGAATTGGAAGAGAAGGGCATCATCGTGATGGGCAAGGGCCATAAAGGCATTGCCGAAGAACAGCCGGCCGCGTATAAAGACGTCAACGACGTGGTCGAGGTGGTGCACGCGGCGGGGATTGTCCGCAAAGTGGCGCGCATGCGGCCCATGGGAGTGATCAAAGGATAGCAGCCGTCAGCATGGACGGGACGCCAAAACTTTATAGTTTCGGCAGGCTCTCGGAAGCGGGACGCTTCCGTATGCGCACCAGGATTTGTCAGCATGGGCGGGGACAGGCCTTTAGACCTGTCCCTCCAGGTCGAGAACGCAGGACTTCATTGATAGTAAGTGAGCCGTCGCGGCAAAAAAATCAAAAGCATGGGCATGGCTAAGGAAATTATTGTCATCATCGAAGACGAAAAAAACATCGTCGAGCTTTTGCAGTACAACCTGGAAAAGGAAGGCTACCGCGTTTTCAGCGCGCTCCGGGGGGAGGAAGGCCTGGACCTGGCGCGCAAACATCTCCCGTCGGTCCTCATCCTGGATCTGATGCTTCCCGGCATGGACGGGCTCGAAATCTGCAAGACGCTGCGCCAGAATCCGGAGACGTCTCGCATTCCCATCCTCATGCTGACCGCGCGGGGCGAGGAAGTGGACAAGGTCCTGGGCCTGGAGCTCGGGGCCGACGATTACGTGACCAAGCCTTTCAGCCCGCGCGAGCTGGTCGCCCGCATCAAGGCCGTGCTGCGGCGCTCGCAGCCCGCGCCCGACACGGCGCTCCTGCGCTGCGGCCCGTTGGAACTGAACGCCGAAACGCATCAGGTTACCCTGAAAGGAAAGATCCTGGATCTGACGTCCAAGGAATTCCATTTGTTGAAAGCGCTGATGGCGGCGCAGGGCCGCGTGCTCTCCCGCGCGTATCTCCTGGAGCACGTGTGGGAATTCGACCGCGGCGCCAACATCGAAACGCGCACCGTGGACATGCACGTGGGACAGCTGCGAAAAAAACTGAAATCGGAGGCGCTCAAGATCGTGACCGTCAAAAACGCCGGCTACAGGTTTGAACGTGAAGCCTAAAAAGAAACCTTTTTTCCATCTGACGCTGGGCTGGCGGCTGGCCCTTCTTTCGTCTCTGGCCTTTCTCCTCGTCTTCCTGGCCGCGGGCTGGGCGGTGGAAAAAGCCGTACGCTCATCGGGATCGCCGGACGTTTTCAGGGGCGCGGTGGCTGCCGGGGCGCTGCTCGGAAGCGCCGTCATTTTTTTGATGGGGCTTGTCTGGGGCAAGCGCTTCAGCCGGCGGGTCAACGGGATTTCCCATGCCGCGTCGCGTTTCGCACAGGGCGACGTGACCGGAAAAATTTTCGTCGAGGGTGACGACGAGCTGCGCACGCTCGCGCATTCGGTCAACCAGATGGTCTCTTCTTTGAAAAGGCGCATGGCGGAAAATGAGTCGGAACGCGCGAAGCTGACCGCGATCCTGGAGCACATGGGCGAAGGCGTGATCGCGGTCAACGAAGCCCGGCAGGTCCTGCTCGCAAATTCTTCGGCGGAAGAAATCTTCGACGTGCCGCGCGGCACGGGACCGGGCAAAAGCCTGCTGACCCTGACCAAAAAGCCGCGGCTCGACGAGATGATGGCCCACGCCATCGAGCGGGGGGCGAGCGTTTCCGGTGAGATCGAGCTCGTCCGCGACGAATCCAAGACGCTGCAGGCCAGCGCTCTCGGCATCGGACGCAACGCCGAAAGCGTGTCCGGCATCCTTGTCCTTTCCGACATCACCCAGATCCGAAGGCTCGAGAACCTGCGGCGCGAATTCGTCGCAAACGTTTCCCACGAGCTGCGCACACCGCTGACTTCCATCCGCGGTTTCGTCGAGACCCTGCTGGGCGGTGCGCTGCGCGACGCGGCGACCAGCGAGCGGTTCCTGCGCATGATGGAAGACGATTCGCGGCGGCTGGAAAGGCTGATCGACGACCTGCTGGAGCTTTCCCGGCTCGAGGCGCGCCAGGCGCCGCTGCAGCTCAAGGCCGTGGACCTCGCCCGTGAAGCCGGGCAGGTGATGGAAGGATTCGGCAAGCGCCTGAAAGAAAAAAACATCGCCGTCGAAAACCGGATGGCATCCAAAAAAATTCCTGCCGTAAACGCGGACCAGGACCGGGTGCGCCAGGTCCTGCTGAACCTCGTGGACAACGCCATTAAGTTCAACCGGGACGGCGGGCGCATCGCGCTCGACGCCGAAGCCCTGGACGGCCGCGTGTGCGTCGTCGTGGAAGACACGGGCATCGGCATTCCGGAAGAGGCCGTGGCGCGGACGTTCGAGCGCTTTTTCCGCGTGGACAAGGCGCGCAGCCGGGACGCGGGCGGCACGGGGCTCGGTCTGGCCATCGTGAAGCACATCGTCGAAGCCCACGGCGGAGAAGTCGCATGCGAGAGCGTGCTGGGCCGCGGTTCCAAATTTTCGTTCACGCTGCCGGTCGAGGGGCCGGACCGAACCGGCAGCTTGTGAGTCGGGTCGAAATCTGTTAGTCTTCTCCGTGCATCCTGCGGGAAGATTCCCGGGCGGGAAAAAATGGCGAGGTCAAAGTGAAACGGCATTTCGAAGACGAACTCAAAACGCTCAAAGAAAAACTTTTTCGCATGGGGCTTCTCGTTGAAGAAGCCATCCGCAAGGCCACCGAAGCTCTCTTTGAACGCGATTCCAAAAAGGCTCTGGAAGTCATCAAGCACGACCAGGAGATCAACCTCCAGGAAATCGAGATCGACGAGGCCGGCCACGAATTTATCGCCCTTTACCAGCCCGCCGCCGCCGACCTGCGGCTCATCACCATGGTCCTCAAGATCAACAATGACCTCGAGCGCATGGGGGACCAGGCGGTCAACATCGCCGAAAAAGCGCTCATCATCAACCAGGAACCGCCTCTCAGCAAGCCTTCGCGGGACCTGGTGAAGCTCACCGAAGCCGCGCTCAAGATCGTCCGCGACGCGCTGGACTCTTTCATGGAGACGGATCCGGCCAAGGCCAAGGAAATCCTCGAGCGCGACGACATGATCGACGACCTGAACGACCAGCTCTACGACGAAGTCCAGAAGATCATGCAGGAAAACGTGGGCTGCGTGCGCGCGGGCGTCAGCCTCATCATGGTGTGCCACAACCTCGAGCGTGTCGGAGACCTGGCGACGAACATCGCCGAAGACGTCATTTACGTGAAGCGAGGCATCGACGTTCGCCACCACATTCGCGAAAGGCGCGCGGAAAACACCTGAGCCTCTTCCCGTCCCTTCTTCCCGGGCGTCCGTTTTTTTTCATCGCAACCCCACTCCTTCGAATGGTTTAAGCAGTCTAGACAAATCTACTCGCCTGAGGTATCATAACTCCTCCGGGAAAGGGAGTCCCTCCGGAGTTCCCCTATCGCAATCATCACAGCATTCTTACTTATCAGGAGGTCCTTTATATGAATCTTCGTGACGCATGGGTCGACAAGCGCCAGGGCGATGGCAACAGGACCCAGATGCACTACGCACGCAAGGGTATTATTACGGAAGAGATGGCTTACGTGGCCCGGCGCGAGTCGCTCGAGCCGGAATTCGTGCGTTCCGAAGTGGCCCGCGGCCGCATGGTCATTCCCGCGAATATCAATCACCGCAATCTCGAGCCCATGGCCATCGGGATCAACGCCCTCTGCAAGATCAACGCGAATATCGGCAACTCCGCCGTCACCTCCGACATTCCGAAAGAAATCGAAAAGCTCCACATGTCCGTGAAGTTTGGTTCGGATACGGTGATGGACCTTTCCACGGGCCGCGACCTGGATGAAACGCGCATCGCGATCCTGAAGCACAGCCCGGTTCCGGTCGGCACGGTTCCGATTTACCAGGCGCTCGAAGAAGTGAACGGCATTCCTGAAAACCTGACGCCGGACATCATGTTCGACGTGATCGAAAAGCAGGCGCAGCAGGGCGTCGACTACATGACGATCCATGCGGGTGTCCTTCGCGCGCATCTGCCGCTGGTCGCCACGCGCATCACGGGCATCGTGAGCCGCGGCGGCGCGATCCTCGCGCAGTGGTGCATGCGCCATCACAAGGAAAACTTTCTCTACACCGAATACGACCGCCTCCTCGCCATCTGCAAAAAGTACGACGTGACAATTTCCCTCGGCGACGGCCTCCGTCCCGGCTGTCTCGCGGACGCGAGCGACAAGGCGCAGTTCGCGGAGCTGGAAACGCTCGGCGAGCTGACCAAGAAAGCCTGGGAACAGGACGTGCAGGTCATGGTCGAAGGCCCCGGCCACGTGCCCATGGACCAGATTCCCATGAATATCCAGAAGCAGATCGAAGTCTGTCATGAAGCGCCGTTTTACGTTCTCGGCCCTCTGGTGACGGACATCGCGCCGGGTTACGATCACATTACGTCGGCGATCGGCGCCGCGATCGCGGGCCACTCGGGCGCCGCGATGCTGTGCTACGTGACGCCGCGCGAGCATCTTGGTCTGCCGGATCTCAACGACGTGAAGCAGGGCGTGATCGCGTACAAGATTGCCGCCCATGCCGCGGACATCGCGCGTAAGCGCCCGGGCGCCCGCGACCGCGATGACGAACTTTCGAAGGCGCGCTTTACGTTCAACTGGAACCGCCAGTTCGAGCTTTCGATGGATCCCGAGCACGCGCGCGCGCTGCACGACGAAACGCTGGCCGACGATTACTTCAAGGAAGCGGAATTCTGCTCCATGTGCGGCCCGAAGTTCTGCTCCATGGCCATTTCCCAGGAGCTGACCCAGCTTGGCCAGGCGAATAAAGATTCCAGAGACAAAAAGAAAGAGGAAAGGCGGGAAAAACTCCTTCAGAAGAGCTGATCTTCCGAAGAATTCTCCATGAAAAAATTCTACAACTCCATCCAGGATGAAATCCAGGCGCTGAAACAGGAACGCCGCGCCGTGATCCTGGCCCACAATTACCAGATCGCCGAAATCCAGGACATCGCGGACTTCACCGGAGACTCGCTCCGGCTCGCGCAGGAAGCCAAGAAAACCGACGCGGAAGTGATCCTTTTCTGCGGCGTGCATTTCATGGCCGAAACCGCCAGCATCCTTTGCCCGGACAAGAAAGTGCTCGTCCCGGACCTGGAAGCCGGCTGCTCGCTGGCCGACATGGTGCTGCCCGAAGACATCCGCAAATGGAAAGCCGGGCATCCGAACGGCGTCGTGGTCTGCTACATTAATACGTCCGCCGCGGTAAAGGCCGAATGCGATTACTGCTGCACGTCCGCGAACGCGGAAAAAGTCGTGCGCGCGATTCCCGCGGACAAGGAAGTCCTTTTCGTGCCCGATTATTTTCTCGGCACATTCGTCAAGCGCAAGACCGGCCGGCAGAACATGGAATTGTGGAAAGGTTATTGCCCGACGCATGTCATGATCCAGTCGGAAGCGATCGATAAGATCAAGCATGACAATCCCGGCGCGGAATTTCTCATGCACCCGGAATGCGGCTGCATGACGAAATCCATGGAATACGCGGACAAGGTGCTTTCCACCGAAGGCATGGTGAAGTACGCGAACGAATCACCGTGCGGGAAATTCATCGTGGCGACCGAAACCGGCATCCTTCACCGCATGCGCAAAGACAATCCCGGCAAACAGTTTATCCCGGCGTCGTCGCACGCCGTTTGCAGCTACATGAAAATGAACACGCTCGAAAAAGTCGTGGCCAGCCTGGAAAATCTCCAGTACGAGGTGAAGGTGCCCGAAGAGCTCGCGCGCAAGGCCTACCGCTGCATCGAGCGCATGATGGAAATCGTATGATCGAAAGAAAGAAAACGCGGCAGGTGAGCATCGGCGGCGTGACCGTCGGCGGCGACGCTCCCATTCGCATCCAGTCCATGTGCACGACGCACACGCGCGACGTGGAAGCGACAGTCGACCAGATCCACCAGCTGACGGAAGCCGGCTGCGAAATCGTCCGCGTGGCCTGTCCCACGGAAGAAGACGCGCGCGCGCTCGGCAAAATCCGCAGCCGCATCAAGATCCCGCTTGTCGCCGACATCCACTTCAATTACCGCTTCGCGCTGATCGCGCTCGACGAAGGCGTGGACAAATTGCGCCTGAACCCCGGCAACATCGGCAAGAAAGAACGTACGGTCGAGATCGTGCAGAAGGCGAAGGCCCGCAAAGTCCCGATCCGTATCGGCGTGAACGGCGGCTCGCTGGAAAAAGACCTGATGGAAAAATACGGGCCCACGCCCGAAGCGCTGGTCGAAAGCGCCAAGCGCCACGTCCAAATCCTCGAAGAACTCGATTTTCACGACATCATTCTCTCGCTCAAGGCTTCCGATGTTCCGACCATGGTCGCGACGTATCGTCTCGCCAGCCAGACGTTCGATTATCCGCTGCATCTGGGCGTGACCGAGGCCGGCACGCTGCTGCGCGGCAGCGTTTACAGCGCCATCGGCATCGGCATGCTGCTGCACGACGGCATCGGCGACACGATCCGCGTTTCGCTGACGGCCGAATCGGTCGAGGAGCTGAAAGTCGGCAAAATGATTTTGGAAGCGCTCAACATCCGCAAGGGCGTGCGCGTGATTTCCTGCCCGAGCTGCGGCCGCGCGGAAGTCGACGTGTTTAAGCTCGCGGCGCAGGTCGAAGACCGCGCCATGAAATTGAACGATCCCATGACGATCTCGGTGCTTGGCTGCGTCGTGAATGGCCCGGGCGAAGCTCATGAATCCGATTTCGGCGTGACCGGCGGCAAAGACAAGGGCATGATCTACATCGACGGCAAGCAGCATCGCGTGGTCGATGAAAATGCGCTGGTCGACGAACTTTTCAAGGAAATCGACGCCAAGAAGAACGCCCCTTCGAATACTGCAGACTCGACCGCCGCTCCCAAGGAATAATCCATGAGCTTCTTCGATTACGGGCCTCTCCAGGACATCGCGGAAAAAGTTGAAGCCGGAGAACAGCTTTCGTTCGAAGACGGCGTGCGGCTTTATCGCACCAACGATCTTCCGCTGCTCGGCAGCCTCGCGCAAACGGTACGCCGCCGCATCAACGGCAACCGCGTTTTCTACTCGATCAACCTCCACGTCAATCACACGAACGTCTGCACGCTGCGCTGCCTTTTCTGCGCGTTCGCGCGCCGTCCCGGCGAAGAGGGCGGCTATACCTTTTCCACGGACGAGATCCAGGACAAGGTCCGGCAGGGGATCGCGAAATGGCAGATCAATGAAGTCCACATCGTGGGCGGCCACAATCCCGATCTTGGCCTCGATTATTACGTGGACATGTTCCGCAAGATCCGCGAGGCCGCGCCTTCGATTTATATCAAGGCGCTGACGGCCCCGGAGATCGACGACCTGGCGCACCGTACCGGGCTTTCTTACCGCGACGTGCTCGCGCAGCTTCAGGCCGCGGGTCTGGACGGGCTTCCGGGCGGCGGCGCGGAAATCTTCCATCCGGTGACGCGGCGCAAGATCTGCCACGAAAAAATCGACGCGGATACGTGGCTGGCCATTCATGAAATAGCGCATGAGCTCGGCCTGCGGACGAACGCCACCATGCTTTACGGCCATATCGAGTCCGACGAAGACCGCGTCGACCACGTGCTTCGTCTCCGCGAACTGCAGGCCAAGACCAAGGGCTTTTATTCGTTTATCCCGCTGGCCTACAATTCAGACAACAACCCGCTCCAGAAACTGGGCGAGGCGGGCGGTTTCCTCGACGTGAAGGTTTATGCCGTGTCGCGGCTTCTCTTCGATAATATCCCGCACATCAAGGCGCACTGGATCACGACCGGTCTCAAGATGGGGCAGGTGGCGCTTTCCTTCGGGGTCGATGACCTGGGCGGGACCAACCTGAACGAAAAGATCGTCCACGACGCGGGTTCCGAAACGCCGGTCGACCTTTCCCAGGACGAGATGGTCCGCCTGATCCGTGACGCGGGCTACGAGCCGTGTCTCGTGGACAGTTCTTACCAGTTTGTCGGCTGATTCCGGCCCCATTTGCTAAAATGGCGGACGCCGAGCATACTTACAACAGCAGTGAACCCGCAGTTCAACCCCTGTTTTGAACATGAGAGACCACAGCCGGTACCAGCGTCAGATGATTCTGAAAGAAATTGGACGCGAGGGCCAGCGCCTTTTGGATCAGTCCTGCGTCGCCGTCGTCGGGCTCGGAGCCCTGGGATCGGTTTCCGCCAACCTGCTCGCCCGCGCGGGCGTCGGGCATCTGGTCGTGATCGACCGCGATTTCCTCGAAATCAATAACCTGCAGCGCCAGGTCCTCTACGACGAAAAGGACCTTTCCCAAAACCTTCCGAAGGCCGTGATCGCGGCGCGGAAGCTGCGCGACATCAATTCCGAAATCATGATCGAGGAAAAAGTCGCGGACGTGAACCCTCTTTCCATCCACGAAGTCCTGGACGGTGTCGACCTCATCGTGGACGGCACGGACAATTTCGAGACTCGGTTCCTGCTGAACGACTACGCGATTTCCAAACAGATTCCCTGGATTTACGGAGGCGCGGTCAGGACCGAAGGCATGACGTACGTGGTCCTGCCGGATGATCCGCCGTGCCTGCGATGCCTTTTCGGCGAAGTGCCGCCGCACAAAGACATGCAGACCTGCGATCAGGTGGGCATCCTCGCGCCCGTCGCGCACATGGTCGCCTCGTTCCAGGCGACGGAGGCCATCAAGATCCTTGCGGGAAAACAGGCCGCGGTCGAGCGCAAACTCTGGAAAGTCGACGTCTGGCACCGCCACTTCAAGACGATTTCCGTGTCGCACCTGAAAGCCAATCCGTGCACCGGCTGCCGCGGCGGCCATCTTCCTTACCTGGACGACGAGGCCCCGGCCACGCGCGGCGTTACGCTCTGCGGCCGGAACGCGGTCCAGATTTACCAGACCGTGCAGCAAGAGCTGAATTTCAAGGCCCTCGCCAGCCGGCTGGAGCACCAGGCGGAAGTCACATTCAACGAATACCTGCTCAACATCCGCACTCCCGACCCGTACGAAATTACCGTTTTCAAGAACGGGCGGGCCATCATCAAAGGCACCGAGGACATGGGCCGCGCCAAAAGCCTCTACGCCAAATACCTCGGCTGCTGATCCCGGATTTTCGCGGTCCCAAGAACTTCGCTTCACCTTCCCATGCCTTTGTGCTAGTTTATTGCATCGGCCGGACGGCCTGACCACCATCAAAGAGGACGGACTCATGGATAAAGTGATTTTGACGCGTGAAGGTTTCGACAAGCTGGTTGAAGAATTGACTTTTTTGAAGGGAAAGAAACGGATCGAAGTGGCCAATGCCCTTGAAGTGGCCCGCGCTCACGGCGACCTGCGCGAAAATTCCGAATACGACGCGGCCAAGGAAGCCAAGGCGCGCCTTGAAGAGCGCATTGCCGCGCTCGAAGACAAGCTTTCCCGCGCGAAAGTCGTGGACCCGCAGTCCATGCAGCACGACAAGGCCTTCCTCGGCGCCAAGCTCAAAGTGAAGAACCATCACAGCGGAGACACGTTTGTGTATATGCTGGTTTCTCAGGACGAAGCGGATTTCGCTGCCGGCAAGATTTCCGTGACTTCTCCCATCGGCAAGGGGCTTCTCGGAAAGGCCGTAAAAGAAACCGTCGAGATCAAAATCCCGGCGGGCACCATCAAGCTGGAAGTTATCGAAATCACTTACGGCTGATCATGTTTTACCTTCTGGCCCCGCTTTACTCACTGTTCAGCGTGGATTTTTACCGCCTTATTCTCCGCCGCCGCCTTTCCTCCGGTTTCATTCACCTGCTCGTCCTCAGCACTCTCAGTCTCATCATCGTCCTGGTCTTTTCCTTCACGCGGCTTTTGCCCGGCATCAACCGCTTCGCCTCGTGGCTCGAGAACGAATTGCCGCCGATGACGTGGACGCCGGAAGGCCTGGTCATGAACGCCCGCAGCCCGCTGAACCTCGTGCATCCCGATTACGGGCTCCTGGCCACGCTCGACATGACCCAGAACGAGGTCGAGCCTGAAGCGCTGGGCGATGCGCCGGTTTTCGTGACCTCGAAAAAACTCTATCTCAATTTTGGCGACAACGACATCCGTTCCTACGACCTGACGAGCCCTCCGGAGAAAGTCCCGCAGGACAAGCTGGTTCTTCAAATCGACGGGGAATTTATCCGGTCCATGGCGCGTGCCGCCAAGCCTTTTATAATCGGCGCGGCGGGCGTCCTTGCAATCCCGTTTTTTTTCCTGCTCCGCCTGGCCGAGGCTTTTGCCGCGTCCGGCATCGGCATGCTGATCAACCGTCTGCGGAAGCTGCCGCTTTCGTACGCGCAGGTATTCACGTGCTCATGCTACGCGCTGACCCTGGCTTCGATTCTCGAATTGCGCGGCCTGATTCTCCCGGTTTTTTCGGCGGTCCCTTTCGGCTTGCCCGGAACGCTGCTCGTGACGGGCGCTTACCTTTTCCTGGCGGTCAAGAAAACGGAAATGAAGATCCCCGAAAGCTTGTGACGAATTATTCCTGCGTCGGGCAGGTGCTTTCGTCGCGCGCGCCCCAGTAGGAAAGCAGGCTGCCGCCGCCGAGAATGAGGATCATGCCCGTGAGCGAGGCGGGCGACAGGGTTTCTCCCCAAAAGAAGAGGCCGTAGAGAAAGGAAAGCAGCGGGGTCAGATAAGAAAACGGGCTGACGAAAGACGCCGGGGCCCGGCGCAGGGCGCGCGTCATCCAAAGCTGCCCCCAGAAAGCGCCCGCGGCCACGCCCAGCAGGGCAAGCAGGTCTCCGGTTCCCGGCCATTGGAACGAACGGAAGAGAAATGGAAGCGAACCGAGCGTCGAGACCAGCGTGAAATAAAAAATGATGGTCAGCGATGACTCACGGCCCTTCAGCGACGCGATCGTCACGTAAGCGATCGCCGAGAACACGGCTGACAGCACCCCCCAGAAAAAATTCATGTTCCATCCTCCGGCATCGCCGTGCAGCAGGAGATAAAGCCCGGCGAAACAGACGCACACGAGCACGGCCAGCATGGGGCGCACCTTTTCTTTCAGGAAGACGGCCGAAAAAAGGACGACGAAAAGCGGCGCCGAATAATTGAGCAGGACTGCGGTGCCCAGCGGCATGCGGCCGATCGTGTAGAAGTGCAGCGACAGCGCGAGAAATCCTGTCACGCCGCGCATCACGAGCGCGGCTTTGTGGCGTCCCCAGACCGGAATGGCATTCATCTTCATCAGCGGTACGAGGACGAGCACGCTGAGAAAACTGCGCGTGAAGACGATTTCCATGCTGGGGACGCGCGGGCTGGCCAGCTTGACGCAAAGGGCCATGACCGAAAAGGCAAACGCCGCACGGACCATGAGGAAGACGCTCGCAAGATGATCTTTTGAGAATTTCATGGCAGCATGATAGCAGGGAACGGCAGGAGCCGGAAAAAATCATGAAAGAAACCGCGGAGCAAAAAAAGAAAAGGGCAGCCCGTATCATGGTCCGGCTCGAAAATGCCTATCCTGATGCCGAGTGCGCCCTTGTTTTTTCCAATCCACTCGAGCTGATGGTGGCCACGATCCTGTCCGCTCAGTGTACGGACAAGCGCGTGAACATGGTCACGCCCGCGCTTTTCAAAAAATTTCCCGCCGCGAAAGATTACGCGGAAGCGCCGCTTCCGGAACTCGAAAGCCTGATCAAGAGCACGGGCTTTTACAAAAACAAAGCCAAGAACATCCAGGGCGCGGCGCGCGAAATCACGGTGCGCTTTGGCGGCGAGGTTCCCGCGAAGCTCGAAGACCTCGTCACGCTTCCAGGCGTCGGAAGGAAAACCGCGAACGTGGTTCTCGGCAATGCCTACGGCATTCCCGGTATCACCGTCGATACGCACATGATCCGCCTGAACAACCGCCTCGGCCTGACCCGGCAAAAAGACCCGGTTAAGATCGAGCAGGACCTCATGCCGCTTGTCCCGCAGAAGCATTGGACCCAGTATTCCCACCTCATCATCCACCACGGCCGCGCCCGCTGCTTTGCCCGCAAGCCCGATTGTCCGGGCTGCGAGCTCAAGGACCTCTGCCCTTCTGCCTTTAAAGTTTGATCTAACTTTAAGCTAGCCCATAGCTTAAATGAAAGCTCCAACCCCGCTCCGGAAAACTATCAATTCATAACATCCTTAAAAAATAAAGATCAATAGCTTGCAATGCCATTCTTATTTATGTAACTTTTAAAAAGAAGCCGTCTACTTCTGACGGCCCGACTCGAAAGGAAATCACAGTCATGGACAATGAACAAAGTTCTCCGATCGATCCGGCTTCCAAAGCGCCAGCGGAAATCATGACGCTGCAGGAGGTCGCGGATTATCTGGGGCTTCATTACCTGACCATCTACCGTCTTATCCAGGAGCGCAAGATCCCGGCCGCTAAAATCGGAGGAAGCTGGCGTTTTCGGAAAGATGTTCTGGATGAATGGATCAAGAACGACATGCATCGCCGGTTTAAAAACAACCGGTCCAAGCGCGTCGCCTGATCCCAACGGAAGACAGGTTAAGTCGCAAGATGAAACGTAATTCCACTCTTATCTTAATGGTGGGTTTTCCCAAAGAGGAAGGCCTGAGGATGAAAAAGTGCCTGCCTCAGGAATTGTCTTTCCTTTCGCTGGCCGTGGACTGCATCCTTTCGAGCAAGCAGGCCCTGAAGCAGCTCGACCACACGCAGTACGACCTTTGCATTCTGGACGCCCGTAAAAAACCCGCCGCGGCGCGCAAACTTCTCCTCGATCTCTGCGGCAAATGTTTCCGCATGCCCGTCATCTGCGTGACCGCGGGCTCGGCCCAGGGACAGGGCATGGCGCTCCTGCGCGCAGGCGCGAAAGATTATCTGTCCGGAAAGGAGTTCAGCCCGGGCGCGCTCGCGCGCAAAATCCAGGCCGTCTTGAAAATGGAACAGAAAAAGCGCCTTCAGAAAAGGACCGAGACCGACATTCAGAGGGCGCACCGCCGCAATGAGCAATTCCTCGCCTCGATCACGTCCATTCTCATCGGCATCCGCCGCGACGGCACGGTCACGTACTGGAACCAGGTCGCGGAAAAAACATTCGGGATTCCCGCGCACCAGATCGTGCACCGGCCTTTTTCGGAATGCACGATCGCATGGGATCTGCCGCTGCTCTTGAAAGGGATCAAGGAATGCATGCAGACGAAAAAGTCGGTGAAGGTCGAGGACGTGAAATACCGGAAGCCGGACGGGGAAGTCGGCCTTTTGGGATTCACGCTGAATCCGCTCAGCGAGGCGTTCGGCAGCCAGAGCGAAGTCCTGGTGCTGGGCGCGGACATCACCGACCGCAGGGCCTACACGCGGGACCTCGAGGCCGCGAACCAGAGGATCGCGCAGGAAAAGGCAAAGGCCGAAGCGATTCTTGCCAGCATCGGCGAAGGGCTTGTCGTGACAGACAAGGAAGGAAGGATTGTGCTGGCCAACAAGCAGGCGATCGCGACCTTCCACTGGCATCCGGTGGACATCATCGGGCAGCCGCTCCTGGAACAGGTGCCGCTCTGCGACGAAAAAGGCCGGCTTATTCCCGCGGACAGGCGGCCGACCACCATCGCGCTCATGACCGGAAGGAGAAACGCGATCACTGCAAGTTACGGCGAGGGCGCCAACATGGTGGCCCTGCAGATCCTGGCGTCGCCCGTTCTCTTCGACGGCAAGGCCGCGGGCGTCATCGTGATCTTTCGCGACATCACCCGCGAAAAAGAAATCGACAAGACGAAAACGGAATTCATTTCCACGGTGTCGCACGAACTGCGCACGCCGCTCACGTCCATCCGCGAAGGCGTGGCGCAGGTCTCCGAAGAAATCCTGGGCCCGATCAACGCGGACCAGAAGGAATTCCTCGGGATCGCGCTGGAAGAGGTGGACCGCCTGGCCGCGATCATCAATGACCTGCTGGACATTTCCAAGATCGAGGCCGGCAAAGTCATACTGAAAAAAGCCTGGGTGGACCTGAAGGAGCTGGTGGAGCAGACCGTGTTCGCGTACCAGAGCTTGATGAAGAACAAGAGCATCGATCTGGCTGTGGACCTCCCGGAAGAAATGGCAGATGTCTTCTGCGATTCTGACAAGGTCAAGCAGGTGCTCACGAACCTGCTCACCAACGCCTACAAATTCACGCCCGACAATGGGCGCATCACGGTGCATGTCCAAAACCGCGCGAAAGAGATCCAGGTGAACGTGCGGGACACGGGCATCGGCATCAATGAAGAAAATCTCCCGAAACTTTTCAACAAATTCGTGCAGGTCGGACGCACGGCCGGGCCCGGCATCAAGGGCACGGGCCTGGGCCTTGCGATCTGCAAGAATCTCGTCGAGATGCACGACGGCCAGATCGGCGTCGAGTCCCAGCAGGGCGAGGGAAGCTGCTTTTATTTTACGCTGCCGCGACTGCAAAAAGATTCCGTGGCGCAGAAAAACATCGATCAGGGGCTGGAAGAGCTCGGGCAGCAGGCGCCGAACCTTTCCGTCATGGTGCTGAAGCTGACCGAGCACGCCCGTGCCGGTAAGGCCGACCCGCGGCGCGTGTATGAAATCTTGAAGCCGTTCTCCAAATGGATCCAGCGGCGCCTGTTGAACGGCATCGGCGACATCTTCCTGAACGGGTTCGACGAGAGCATGGTCGTGCTGCCGGGCATGAACAAGAAAAAGGCCGTGGAGCTCGGCGAGCGGCTCAAGGCCTCGCTTGAAGAATTCGTGAAGACGCATGCCGCGGGCCGCTCGTCCGACTTCGAGATCGCCTTCGGCATTTCGACTTATCCGGAAGACGCGGACACGAGCGAGAACCTGCTGTCGAAAGCGCGGCCCTCGGAATCTTCGCACATCTCCGCGCCCGAGCGCCGCGGCTCAATGCGCCTGCCGTGCCGCGTGGCGGTCACGATCCAGGACGACGCCGGGGAATGGGCCGAATCGGAAACCGTGAATCTGGGACAAGGCGGCTTCAAGCTGTACGCAGCCGTGCCTTACCGCATCGGTGCTGTCAAGCAGGTCGAGCTGAGGCTGCCTTTGAAAAACGGCACCGTAAGGTCGAAGGCCGTCGTTGTCTGGGTACAGCGGGACGGCAAGCCCGACCGCTATCTGGTCGGATTCCAATTCGTCGGAATTTCAGAGGCCATGAAATCCAAGATCAAGCATTTCATCGAAGAAGGCCCCGCCGAAAACGGCGATTTCCGGAAAACGGCATGAACCCCTCACCCTTCCCTCTCCCCAAAGGGGAGAGGATAAAGGAGAGGGGATAAAGTGAGGAGAATATGAATCTCAAAGGCAAAAAAATCCTGTTCGTGGACGACGAGCCCACGATCGTCAAGATCATGATGAACCGGCTTAAATCGCATTCGTTCGTCGTCGAGACCGCGCTGAATGGCAAGGAAGCGCTCGAGAAAGCGAAGACCTTCCAGCCGGACCTCATCCTGCTCGACGTGTCCATGCCCGGCATGGACGGCTACGAAGTCTGCCAGCTTCTCAAAAAAGACCACGCCACCGCGCACGTGCCGGTCATCATGTTCACGGCCTCGCAGGCGGAAGATTTCTTGACCAAGGGCCTCCGCGCGGGCGCCGAGGACGTCATCAATAAGCCTTTTGTCGCCGACCTTCTGGAATCCATCAAAGGGGCGTTCAACGGAAAAAAAGAAGACGAGGTTTGATCTCATGGAAAATGCCGTGCCGGTGCTTTTGATCGAGGACGATCCGGGAGACGTCCGCCTGGTCCGGCAGCAGCTCGCCGCCTCCAAAGACACCCATTTCGAAGTCGTGGAAAAAGGACTGCTCTCCGAAGGCCTCGAACGCCTGGCTCAGGGCGACATCCGCGTGGTGCTTCTCGACCTTTCGCTGCCGGACGGCCGGGGCCTCCAGGCCGTCACGCGCGTGCATGAGGCTTCGCCCGCCACTCCGATCATCGCTATGAACGTCGTGGAAAACGGGACGCTCGCGCTGCAGGCCGTGCAGGAAGGCGCGCAGGATTTCTTCGTCAAGGCTGCCGGGAGTTCCGCCAGCCTGCCGCTCGTGATCCGGCTGGCCATGGAACGCAAAAAAGTCGAGCGGGAGCTGGCGCGGCTTGCGTCGTTTGCCTGGAAAAATCCGAACGCGATTTTCGAAAGCAGCTTCCAGGGCAAAGTCCTTTACCTCAATCCCGCGGGCCGGCACGCGTTTCCGGAGCTTTTGGAAAAAAGCGACCATCCTTTTTTGAGCGGCCTGCCGGCCTTGATCGAGGCGCTGCAGAAAGACCGGAAAGACGTGGCCGTGCGCGAGCTCGAGCTCGGCGAATCCATTTACGAGCAGCACGTCTGGTATATCCCCGAGGCGCGCGTGATTCACAGCACGCTCGTCGACGTCACGGAAAGAAAGCGCGCGGTCGAGGCGCTGAAACGGCGCACGGTGGAAGTCGAGCGCATGAACCGCGTCATGATCGGGCGTGAAATCAAAATGAAGGAACTCAAGGAACAGGTCAGGCGGCTCGAGTCCCAGGGACCGCAAGGCAAGGAAGCAGCCTAACAACGCAGGAAACAGTGTCATGAAGCTCGGAACAAAACTGGTGATGGCCTTTCTCGCGATGGCGGTGCTCGTTGGCTGCGTGGGTTTTTCCTCGTTCCTCGAGCTCAAACGCGTGCTCGAACCGCTCACGTTCGATATTCCCCAGGGCCTGCGCAAAATCGAAAGCACGTCGCACCTGGATGCTCTCGCCCAGAAGATCCGCCACTACGACCAGATCCTCACCGAATCCGCGCGGGATTATGTTTACACCGGCGGCCGGCAGTACAAGTACCGCTACAAGGAATTCGAGCCGCGCCTTGATGCCGCGATCCGGGAAGCCATCGAGAAAGGCGATGAAGAAGACAAAAAAATATTTTCGGCCATGCAGCAGGCCAAGCTTACATTCGTTAATCTCGAGTACCAGGCGCTCGCGTCCATGGATAAGGGCATGAAGCCGGAGGCCATGCAGATCCTCGAGACCGCGGATTACTGGCGCTCGAAAGGCGAGTACCGGCGCGGCCTGGAAGATTACATCGAGCGGCGCGGCAAGCAGTACGGCGAGTCCCTGCAGCTGACCTCGAGCCAGGTCGACGGCGCGGTGATGAACACCCACCATCTGGTTGAAAATGCCATCCAGCGGCTTTGGGTCATCAGCACGCTGGCGCTCATTCTGGGTATCTGCCTCGGCCTGTATGTTTCGCGCAGCATTCTCGCGCCCATCCGCGCGCTGAAGCAGGGCGCGGAGGTCATCGGTAAGGGCGATCTGAACCACTCGATCGAGATTCTTTCCCGCGATGAGATCGGGCATCTGGCCTCGGCCTTCAACGACATGACGCGCAAGCTCAAGGAATCGTATGCGGGCCTCGAAGACAAGGTGCTCGAGAAGACGAGCGAGCTCGGGCACAAGGTGGAAGAGATCGAGGAACAGAACAAGATCCTCGAAATGTCCAAGGCCGCGATGCTGAACGTGCTGGAAGACCTGGAGCATGCCAAGTCCGAAGTGGACGAGGAGCGGGCGAAAGACGAAGCCATCCTGGCCAGCATCGGCGACGGCATGATCGCGACCGACCCGCAGGGAAAAATCATCAAGGCCAACAAACAGGCGGAGGTCATGCTGGGCGTGAAGGCCGCGGACATGCTCGGGAAAACCTTCAGCGTGGTCATGGCGCACGAAGATGAGGACGGCAACGCGGTGCCGCCGGAGCAGAGCCCGATCCCGCTGTCGCTCGCGCGCGGTAAAAAAGTGCTGGCCATCGCCTATTTCGTGCGCAAGGACGGCACGCGGTTTCCCGCGGCCATCACGGTCTCTCCGATCGTGCGCGAAAACAAAATCATGGGTGCGATCGAGATCTTCCGCGACATTTCCAAAGAAAAGGAAATCGACCGGATGAAGACCGAATTCATCAGCCTGGCCTCTCATGAGCTGCGCACACCGCTCACCGTGATCCGCGAAGGCGTTTCGCTCGTCATCGACGAAATCCTCGGGCCGACGACGGCGGAACAGAAGTCCTTTCTGTCCATGGCGCTCAAAGACATCGACCGTCTGGGACGCATCATCAACAACCTGCTCGACGTTTCCAAGATCGAGGCGGGAAAAATGGAGATGAAGCGCGTCCACGTGAACCTGTCCGACATCGCCGCCGGCGTGGCGGAGGCGTTCGCGCAGCACGCGAAATCCAAGAAGCTGGAACTCAAGACGCGGTTTCCCAAGAAGCCCGTTGAAATGTACGTGGATAAAGATAAAATCGTCCAGGTGTTCACCAACCTCGTCGGCAACGCCATGAAATTCACGGAACAAGGGTCGGTCGAGATCTCCATCGAAGACGGCGAAGACATGATCATCTGCTCGGTGCGCGATACGGGCCGGGGCATTTCCGAGCAGGATATGGAAAGGGTGTTCCGGAAATTCCAGCAGTTCGGCGGAGCGGCCTCCAGCGGGGAAAAGGGCACGGGCCTCGGGCTGTCGATCGCCAAGGGAATCGTGGAAATGCACCACGGCAGGATCGGCGTGGAAAGCATTCCCGGCCAGGGAACGCGGTTCTTTTTCAGCCTGCCGAAAGACACCCCCCAGAAACTTTTCCAGGACCAGCTTACCCGGGAACTCCGCGCGGCCATGAACGAGAGAAGCGCGCTTTGCGTAGTTTCGTTCACGCTGAGAGACCTTCGCTTCGGCGAGTCCGCCGGCAGCGCCAGGGAAAAGACCGCGGGAGCGCTCCTTGAAGACGTGATCCGCGCCGTCACGCACAGCCAGGCCGACCAGGTGCTGCGGGAAGGCGAGAGCGTTTTTGCCGTCTTCTCCGGCGCGGATAAAAAAGAAATCGAAAAGATAGCTTCGAAAATCCGGACGGAGTTTGCATCCGCTCTGGAAAACGCGGGCAAGAAAGGCGCGAAGGCCGGCCTGGATTTCCGCATCGCGAATTATCCCGAGGACGGGGCAACAGGCGAGGAGCTTTTGTCGCTTCTGTCCGCCGCATGAACGGAGTCGAGAGATGAAAAAAATCCTACTGACCGACGACGAACCGAACATCGTAAAAGTCGTGTCCGCGCGCCTCAAGGCGCACAATTACGAAGTGATTCCGGCCTACGACGGCGAGTCGGCCCTCGACGCGGTCTACCGCGAAAAGCCGGACCTCATCCTCCTGGACATCATGCTGCCCAAACTCGACGGCTACAAAGTCTGCCAGAAGCTCAAATCCGATCCGAAGTGGAAAGAGGTCCCCATCATTCTCTTTTCGGCCAAGACCCAGGCCGCGGACAAGCAGACCGGGCGCGAATACGGGGCGGACGCCTATATCGCCAAGCCTTTCCAGCCGGAACAGCTCCTGGAAACCATCAAGTACCTTCTCAAGGAATAGTCCCGAAACAAACTGCCTCCCGCCTTGTTGGGAGGAAAACGAACGTGGACAAAGGGCATCCCCCTGAGTTATATTAATCCTTCCTTTTCCAGGAAGTTCCCCTGAAGGGACAAGGCAATAAATACCCCCTTAAACCTGAGTCGGAGACGTTATGGGACGCGAAAAAACTTTTACCGAGGCCAATTTTGACACCGAAGTGCTGGGTTCCTCCCAGCCCGTGCTCGTGGATTTCTGGGCGGAATGGTGCGGTCCCTGCCGCATGCTGGGTCCGGTGATCGAGCGTATCGCCGAGGCGAACGAAGGCAAGCTCGTCGTGGGCAAGCTGAACGTGGACGAAAACAGCAGCGTCCCCCAGAAATATGGCATTCAGGGCATCCCGACCATGATCATCTTCAAGGGAGGGGAAGTCGCCTCCCAGCTCGTGGGCTTTCAGTCCCAGGAAAAAATCCAGAAAGCCATCGACTCCGTCATTTAATCTTCCGGTTTCCCCGGGGCGGTCCCCTGAAAAAACGGAACACACAGTGTCTTTGATTTTTTAATTCAAGCAAAGGAGAAGTTCCAATGAAAATGACTGAAGGAAAATTAAAAGGGCTCGAAGCGCTTTCCAATGACCGGGGCGTAATTGCCGCCGCCGCCATGGACCAGCGCGGTTCCCTGCGCAAGAGCCTGGCCAAGGCCAAGGGCGTGGAAGACAAGCAGATCACCGACGCCATGATGCAGGAATTCAAAACGCTCGTCACGAAGGTGCTGACGCCGCATGCCACTGCGATCCTGCTGGATCCCGAATTCGGCCTGCCCGCGGTGAAAGCCCGTTCGAAGAACGCCGGCGTGCTTCTCGCGTATGAAAACAGCGGCTACGACAACACGAAGCCCGGACGCCTTCCGGACCTTCTGGAAGTCGAGACCGTCCGTTCGCTGCAGGAAGCGGGCGCGGACGCGATCAAGATCCTTCTTTATTACACGCCTTTCGATCCGAAGCCGATCAACGACCATAAGCATGCGTGGACCGAGCGCATCGGCGCCGAGTGCGCGGACCGCGACATCCCGTTCTTCTTCGAATTCGTGGGTTACGATCCCGCGGGCGGCGACGTGAACACGCTCGAATATGCGAAGCAGAAGCCGGAAATCGTGGCCAAGAGCATGGAAGAATTTTCCAAGGCAAAGTATCAGATCGACGTGCTGAAGGTCGAGATGCCTATTAATATGAAGTTCGTCGAAGGCACCAAGTCCTTCAAGGGACAGAAGGCCTACTCCAAGGCCGAAGCCGTCGCGTCTTTCAAAAAGACGGCGCAGGTCACCAAGAAGCCCTTCATTTATTTGAGCGCGGGCGTGGATGACGATGAATTCCGCGAAAGCCTCGAGCTTGCGGCCGAATCCGGCGTGCGATACAACGGCGTGCTTTGCGGCCGTGCCACCTGGAAGAACGGCATCCCGGTTTATGCGAAAGAAGGGGCCAAGGCTTTCGAAGCGTGGCTTCTCGATCAGGGCGTGAAGAACATCAAGGCCCTGAACGCGGTGCTCGACAAGTCCGCGACCGGCTGGTACGACGTGTACGGCGGGCGCGACAAGGTCCAGGCCGTGGGCAAGACGCTCGAAACGGCGCGCGCTTAAGCCGTTTTTGCGACCGGATGAAGTACCGGAAACTGGGCAAGACCCAGCTCGAGGTATCGGAAGTCGGCTTCGGCTCCTGGGCCATCGGCGGCCAGGGGTACGGCGCTACCGTGGACGACGAGTCGATGGCCGCGCTGGAAACGGCGTGGGAACATGGCGTCAACTTTTTCGACACGGCTGACACCTACGGTGACGGCCACAGCGAAAAGCTGATCGCGCGATTTTTGAAGTCCAAGCCCCGGGACAAGGTCATTGTGGCCAGCAAGGCCGGCTGGGATTTTTATCACGAGCCCGTCCGCAAGAATTTCACCCCCGAGCATATCCGTTTCGCCTGTGAGCAGAGCCTGAAGCGCCTGGAAGTGGACGCGATTGACGTGCATCAGCTCCACAACCCCTGCCTGGACGAAATCGCGAAAGGCGAGGCGGTCGGCGAGCTGGATAAGCTGCGCAAGGAAGGCAAGATCCGCTTCATCGGGATCTCGGTGCACCGCGAGGACGAGGCTTTGGCTGCTTTGAAAGACCCGCGCGTGGACACGGTGCAGCTGATCTTCAATTTGATCGATCAGCGCATGGCCGAAAACGTTTTTGACAAGGCCAAGGCCGCGAACGTCGGCATTATCGCGCGAGAGCCGCTGGCCTGCGGTTATCTGACCGGAAAGTACGGTCCGAGCCACGAGTTCGCCAAGGGCGACCACCGGCGGCGCTGGCACAAGGACAAGCTTGAGATCGACACGCAGAAGATCGAGAAGCTGAAAAGTATCCTGGCGACGCGGCGGCTGTCGCTTGTCCGCGCGGCGCTGGAATTCGTGCTGGATTTCGACGCGGTTTCGACCGTGATCCCGGGCGCGAAGCGGCGCGAACAGGTCCTGGAAAACCTGCTGGCGTCGGAAGACCCGATGCTCCGGATCCAGGAATCGCACCAGCTTCGCGAGCTTTACAAGAAGGAAGAAATTTTTTCGAAAGGCCTCAATCCTTGCTAAAGGACAAAAACGATGAATTTTGATTTCAGTTCCGAACAGCTCACGCGTTACAGCCGGCACTTCATCCTTCCCGAGATCGGGGAGCCCGGGCAGAAGAAACTGCTCGCGTCCAAAGTGCTGCTCATCGGTTCCGGCGGCCTGGGTTCGCCGATCGGCCTTTACCTTGCCGCGGCCGGCGTGGGCACGCTGGGCCTTGTGGATTTCGACAAGGTCGACCTTTCCAACCTTCAGCGCCAGATCATCCACACGAACGATTCCATCGGCACGCCGAAGATTGAATCCGCGGAAAAGCGCATCAAGGCCATGAACCCGGACACGAAAATCGTGAAGTATCCGGTGAAAATCACTTCCGAGAATGCGCTCGACATCATCAAGGACTACGACCTCGTCATCGACGGCACGGACAATTTCCCGACGCGTTATCTCACGAGCGATGCCTGCGTATTCCTTAATAAGCCGAACATCTACGGTTCCATTTTCCGTTTTGACGGGCTCGCCACGGTTTTTAAATCCGACGAAGGCCCGTGCTACCGCTGCCTGTATCCGGAACCGCCTCCTCCGGGCATGGTCCCGAGCTGCGCCGAAGGCGGCGTGCTGGGCATTCTTCCGGGCGTCATCGGACTCATCCAGGCGACCGAAGCCGTGAAGCTCCTCGTCGGCATCGGACGCACGCTGGTCGGGCGCCTGCTCGTTTACGACGCGCTGCAGATGACCTTCCGCGAGCTCAAATTGAAAAAAGATCCCAACTGCCCCGTGTGCGGCAAGAACCCGACGATCACCCAGCTCATCGACTACGAACAGTTCTGCGGCCTGGGACGCGGCGGAGCGCAGGACTCGATCGACGAAATCAGCGTGGTCGAGCTCAAGGCCAAGATCGATGCCAAGGGCGATTTCCTGCTGATCGACGTGCGCGAACCTTTCGAGTATCAAATTGCGAGCATCCAGGGGGCGAAACTCATGCCGCTCGGAACGCTGCAGGACCACCTCCCGGAACTCGAAGCCTACAAGAACAAGGAAATCGTGGCGCATTGCCATCATGGCGGCCGCAGCCGCCGCGCGCTGCAGATGCTTCAATCCAGGGGCTTCAAGAAGCTGAAGAACGTCGCGGGCGGCATCGACCAGTGGTCGGAAAAAGTCGACCCGGCCGTCGCGCGTTACTAAACTTCTTCCCGTACCGGACAACTTTTATGGCGTCATTCTGGAAGAAAATCCGCAAAGACTTCCCCAATGCGCGCCGCTCTGTCTACTTGGACCACGCCGCCGGCGGCCCGGTTCCCGCTCCCGTCGCTTCCCGCATCAAACAGCACCTCGAAGAAAACGCCCGCGAGGCGGACTTTGCCTGGCCTCGCTGGACGCGCCAACTGGATGAAGCGCGCGAAAAAGCGGCGCGTTTCATTAATGCAGACCCGGACGAAGTCGCCTTCATCCAGAGCACGTCGCAGGGCATGAACTACATTGCCGACATGGCCGCGGGCGAAGGCAAAGTCCTCGCGAGCACGAGCGAATTCCCGTCGTCCACGCTGCCTTGGCTGTGGCGCAAGGCGCGCATGGTCTTCCAGACGCCAAAAGGCCCGGGCGTCATGCCGGCGGAAATCAAAAAGGTTCTTCCCGGCGTCAAAACAATCCTTACGAGTTACGTTCAATACGCCACCGGTTTTCGGCAGGACCTCGAAGCGCTCGGCAAAATGAAGGGGAATCGCTTTCTCGCCGTGAACGCGACGCAGGGTTTCGGCGTGCTGCCCGTGGACGTCAAAAAATGGAACGCGGATTTTCTTTGCACGAACAGCTACAAGTGGCTGATGGCCGGCTACGGCGGCGGCCTCCTGTACGTGCGCCGGAAATGGCTGAAGAAATACAAGCCCGCTTCCCTCGGCTGGCGGAGCGTTGTCGACTCGGATAAAATGGACAACCGAAACACGCGGGCGCGGGCCGAGGCGGCGCGCTACGAGTTCGGGTGCTCGAGCTTTTCCACGATTTTCGCCGTGACCGCCGCGATCGATTATCTGTCCGGCATCGGCATGCGGAAAATCGAGGAACGGGTACTGGAATTGACCGATTTTGCCGTTGAACAGTTGCAAAGGAAGGGGTTCCGCATCCTTTCCTCGCTGGAAAGAAAGCACCGGTCCGGCATCGTGATCGTGGGCGTGGAAAATCCCGAACCGGTGTGGCGCCGGCTGCTGGGGAGCGGAATTTTTACGACCGTGCGCGGCGGCGGCCTCCGGCTTGCGCCGCATTTCTACAATTCCATGGAAGAAATCGAATTTTTCGTGAAAACCCTCGCCCAATGCCGGGACAAGCAAGGGGCGAAAAGAAAGGCCGTATGAAAAAAAAAGCAGCCGTCTCAAAGAGCAAGGCATTCAGCGCGTTCGAGTCCGTGAATTTCTACCTGGAAAAGGCCTTTGATTTCCTCGGCTACAACGCGCCCATGCGCACGCTGCTGAAAACCCCCTGGCGCGAGATCCAGGTGATCGTGCCGGTCCGGATGGACAACGGCGAACTGCGGATCTTCGAAGGCTACCGCGTGCAGCACAGTGCCGCGCGCGGCCCGTACAAGGGCGGCATCCGTTACCATCCCGAAACCGATCTCGACGACGTGCGCGCGCTGTCGTCGCTCATGAGCTGGAAGACGGCGCTCGTCAACATCCCGTTCGGCGGAGCCAAGGGCGGCGTGCGCTGCGCGCCGGAAAAACTCTCGCCCCGCGAGCTGCAGACGCTTACGCGATCCTACATTAATAATATCCAGAGCGTGATCGGGCCTTACCACGACATCCCGGCCCCGGATGTGGGCACGAATTCCCAGGTCATGGCGTGGATCATGGACGAATACTCGATTACGCACGGCCACACGCCCGCGGTGGTGACGGGCAAGCCGCCTGCGCTCGGCGGCATGAAGGAAAGGGAAGAGGCGACGGGCCGCGGTGTCAGCCTGATCGCGGAAATGCTGTGCGAAGACCTGAAGCTCTCGCTCTCGCGCGCCACCTGCGCGGTCCAGGGTTTCGGCAATGTGGGTTCGCACGCGGCAAGGCTTCTTTGGGAAAAAGGCGTGAAGATCACCGCGGTGTCCGGCAAGGAAGGCGGGCTTCACAATCCCAAAGGACTCGATATCCCGGACCTTCTCAATCACGCGGCCAAGGGCGGTCTCCTGACCGATTATCCCGAGGCCGACGTCATGACCAACGAAGAATTGCTCGCGGCTAAATGCGATATCCTGATTCCCGCGGCGCTCGGCAACGTCCTCGACAAGACCAACGCCAAAAAAGTACGCGCGCGCGTGATCCTGGAAGGCGCCAATGGCCCGACGAATCCGGACGCGGACGATATTTTCGCGGAGAAAGGCGTGGTCGTGATCCCGGACATCCTGGCCAATGCCGGCGGCGTCATCGTGTCGTATTTCGAGTGGGTTCAGAACATCCAGCAGTATTCGTGGGAAAAATATCACATCAACCTGGAGCTGAAAAAAATCCTGACCAAGGCCTACCAGGACATGAAACAGTTTTCGCGCAAACACAAGGTGTCCTACCGCATCGCCTCGTTCATCCTGGGTGTCGGCCGCGTCGCCGAGGCGGAACGGCTGCGCGGAACATGACGCTTGCCCGACGCCGCTTTTTGTTTTTCTGCGCGCTCGCCGTTGCTTTTACGGTTTGCGTCGATAATCTCGTCGGCAAGGCGGTGGACCCTTATCTCGAAAGGCTGCTGGCCAATTTGTTCGGATGTCCCGTCCGGATCGAGGCGCTGCAAATGAACATCATTACCGGACGCGTGCACGTGTCCGGCTTCGAAATCCGCAATCCTCCCGGATTTTCCGAAACGCCGCACCTGTGGGCCAAGTCGCTTGATTTTTCCCTGGATTTTCTCGGGCTTCTGCAGCACAAGGTTCTGATTTCGAAGGTCACGTTTCAGGATCTTTTCTTCCTGATCGAGCGCCAGCAATTTCCGGACGACAAGTGGAGCAATATCAGGAAGTGGGTGCATCACATCCGTGACCGCAATGACGATAAGCCCGAAGGGCCGGAAGAAAGTCCGTCCTGGATCGTGGACATCGCGAAGATCGAGTTCCATAACAGCACCTTCATTTTCGACGACAGGACGCGGGCGGACCACGAAAACAGGTACGTGTTCGACAGGCTGGACGGCAGCCTCGACGGATTTCATTGGCCCACGGATTCGCCGACCGATCTCCACCAGAAGGTTCACGTCAAGGGAATCATGGGCGCCGACGGCCCTTCTACTCTCGAGATCGACGGCGACGCGAATTTCGCGACCAAGCACGTGAGTTTTGATTTGACCGGTTATGCCAAGGGCGGCAAAATTAACGAATACCGCCGGTTTTGGAAAGAATATCCGATCCAGGTGCAGGACGGAAAATTCGATCTGGCCATCCGCATGATCTGCATGGACCGCCAGATCAAGACGCAGACCATGCTCCGGCTTTATGAATTGAGCGTGATGCCCGGCGGCAAGCCCGCCGAGCTCTTCCTCGGCGTGCCGTATACCGCCGCGCTGGCGTTTTTGCAAAGCCAAAAAGAGATCCACCTGAAGATCCCGGTGTCCGGAGACATCCGTGAGCCGGAGTTCGAATTTAACCGCGCCTTCGGCCGCGCGTTCCAGGAATCGTTGAGCCATAAGATGCAGTCCGGCATCCGCGCGCTCACGGTCGCCCCGGTCATCCTGGCGGAAAAGACGGGCAAGGCTGTCACCGAAACCGTCGTCGGCACGCAGGAGAAGCTGACCGGCGGTCTGGAAAAGATTACTTCGTTTGTCGTGAAAAAAGAAGCGGAACCGAAAGAAGGGGAATCGAATGGAACGTAAATGCGGCTTTGTTTCTATCATCGGAAAGCCGAACGTCGGCAAATCCACGCTGCTTAATTCTCTGGTCGGCGAGAAACTCGCGGGCGTTTCGCCCAAGCCGCAGACGACGCGCGGCGTCACGCGCGGCATCGTCTCGCGCAAGGAAGGCCAGATCGTGTACCTGGACACGCCCGGGTTCCACAAGCCCGCGGACAGGCTCGGGGAATGGATGCTGCACGAAGTCGAACAGTCGCTCGAAGATTCCGACCTGATCTACTGGATGGTGCTGCCTCTGCGGCCCGAGGCGGCCGAATACCGCCTTGTGGAGCTTTTGAAAAAATCCGGGCTTCCGGTTTTTCTCCTCGTCAACCAGGTGGACAAGTTTCCCAAGCCGGATGTGCTTCCGGCGCTCGAGGCCTATTCCAAGCTGCATGACTTCAAGGAGCTCATCCCGATCTCGGCCAAGCAGGGCACGCAGGTGGATCTGCTCGTGCAAAAAACGCTCGAGCATCTTCCGGAAGGCGAGCCGATGTTTCCCGAAGACCAGCTCTCGGACCAGAACGTGCGGTTCATCGTAGGGGAACTCATCCGCGAGAAAATTTATCTCATGACCGGCCAGGAAGTGCCCTACGACACCGCGCTCATGATCGACGACTACAAGGAGCGCGAAGACGGGGTCGTGGAAGTCTATGCCACGTTCGTCGTGGAAAAAGAATCGCAGAAAGCGATCCTGATCGGCAAGCAGGGCACCAAGATGAAAGAGATCGGGCAGGCCGCGCGCCTGGACGTGGAAAATTTTCTGGGGAAAAGGGTTTTCCTGAAATTGTGGGTCAAGACCATGGAGCATTGGAAGCGGGACGCTTCCTCGCTCCGCCAGCTGGGGTACCAATAAATGAAGATCCTTGTTTTCGGCGCCGGATCCATCGGCATGACGTTCGGCGGTTTTCTTTCGCCGCGCCATGACGTGACGCTGCTCGGCCGCAAGCCCCACATGGCAGCGGTCCGCCGGCGCGGCCTGCGCGTAGGCGGCATCTGGGGACGGCACGTTTTCCGCCGGCTGAAAACCGCGACGGATCCGCGTGCGCTGGGCCGCGATTATGACCTGATCCTTCTTACCGTCAAATCCTACGACACGGAAAAGGCCGCGCGCCGGCTCCGAAATCTTCTCGGGCCCAACACCGCCGTTGTGTCGCTTCAGAACGGCGTGGGAAACCTGGAAATCCTGCGGCGCCATCTGCCTGCGGACCGCGTCCTTGGGGCGCGCGTTATTTTCGGCGTCGTGATGAAGGGGCCGGCCGATCTTGAGGTGACGGTGATTGCCAAACCTACGGCCGTGGGCGAAGCCTCATTGAAAAAAATAACGCCGCGCGCGAAAAAAATCGCAGCCATGTTCGACCGCGCGGGCCTTCCGAGCGTGCCGGCCGCGGACATCCAGAGCGTGCTGTGGGCGAAGCTCGTCTACAACTGCGCGCTGAACCCGCTTGCGTCGCTTCTCGGATCAAATTATGGTTTTCTTGGCGACCACGGACTGACGCGCTCGCTCATGGACGAGATCATTGCCGAAGTTTACCGCGTGGCGCGCGCCGGAAGGGTTGTCATGAATCCTCCGAATGAGGCCGCGTACCGGAAATTATTTTACGGAAAGCTCGTGCCCAGCACCTACCATCACCACCCTTCCATGCTTCAGGACCTGCGGAACGGCAAGCGCACGGAGATCGAAGCCCTGAGCGGCGCGGTCGTGCGCATGGCCCGCAAAACCGGCAAGGCCGCGCCCGTCAATGAGTACCTCTGGAAGGCGATCCGCGAAAAGCAGGCGGGCATCAAAGAAAGGCCGCATGGCGTTTAACCTGCTCATGTGCCCGCCCGATTATTTCGAGGTGGCTTACGAAATCAATCCATGGATGAGCATCGAGCGCCGCGTCCACCAGGAAGCCGCGCAAAAGCAGTGGCAGGATTATTACAATCTCCTGACCGGCACGCTGAAGGTGAAGGTGGAGCTGCTGGAGCCCGTGCGCGGGCTGCCGGACCTTGTCTTCACCGCGAACGGCGGCATCGTGCACAAACGGCTTTTTGTGCGCAGCAATTTCCGGCATAAGGAAAGAAAAGGCGAGGAGCCGTATTTCGAGAAGTGGTTCAAGAAAAAGGGCTACAAAGTGAAGACGATCGGCCGTCCGCTGTGTTTCGAAGGCGAAGGCGATGCGCTCATGATGGGCAAGGATTTGTACACGGGGTTTCATTTCCGTTCGGATGTCGAAGCGCATGACGCCGTGTCCGGCCATCTGAACCTGACCTACTTTGCGCTCGAGCTTTGCGACGAACGCTTTTATCATCTGGATACGTGCTTCGCGCCGCTCAACGAAAAGTCCGCGCTGGTTTATTTCCCGGCCTTCGAGCCGTACGCGCAGCTCGTCCTTTGGGAAAATGTTTCGGACCCGATCCAGGTTCCGGAAAACGAGGCCGTGCGCTTTGCGTGCAATGCCGTGGTGCTCGGCACCGACGTCGTGATGCCGGACGGATGCCCGCAGACGACGGCCGAGCTTGAAAAGCGGGGCTTTCGCGTGTATCCTCTCGACTTTTCCGAATTCATGAAAGCCGGCGGCGCGGCCAAGTGCCTCGTCTTGAAAATCTAAATTCCTCGAAATGGACGGGGACAGGTCTTTAGACCTGTCCCCACAGGTTCGAATGCACAAGGCCGGTGGGATGCGCGCCGGCCTTAAAGGCAAGGTATGGAACTCAACAAAAAAGCCGTGGCGCTTCTTTCGGGAGGGCTCGATTCCATGCTGGCCATCTGCCTGATGCGCGAGCAGGGGATCGAAGTGCATGCCCTGAACATCCAGACCATGTTCGGCTGCTGCAAGGACGACGCGCGTCAGGCCGCGCATGATCTCGGCGTCGACTTCGCGGTGCTGAAGGTGGGCGACGATTACCTGAACCTCGTCCGCAGCCCGAAATACGGGCATGGCCGCGGCATCAACCCGTGCGTGGATTGCCGCATTTACATGTTCGACCTGGCCAAAAAATACATGGCGCAGACAGGCGCATCGTTTCTCGTGACCGGCGAAGTCCTGAACCAGCGCCCCATGTCCCAGAAGATGAGCGATTTCGTCACGATCGAAGCGGACTCGGGGCTCGAAGGGCTGATCGTGCGGCCGCTTTCAGCCAAGCGCCTGCCGGTCACGCGGCCGGAAAAGGAAGGCATGCTCGATCGCGCGAAGATGCTTGGGCTTCAGGGCCGTTCACGCGTGCGGCTTATCGCGATCGCCAAGCGCTACGGCATCATGAATCCGCCGGCGCCTTCGTCGGGCTGTTCGCTCGTGGCGCCGGAATTTGCGCAAAAAGTACGCGACATCTTCGAGCATGCCGACGATTACCAGCGCTGGGAATTCGAGATCCTGAAAATGGGGAGGCATTTTCGTTTGTCGCCGCGCTCGCGCGTGATCCTGGGGCGCAACGAAGAGCAAAACCAGTATTTTGAATACCTGCATCCCGAAGGCACGGTGCTCATGACGCCGCAGAATTTCGAAGGACCGGCCGCGCTCGTCGTGGGGCCCGAAGCCCGTGAAAATTTGAAAGAGGCGGCCGCGCTCATCCTGCGTTTTTCCCGCAAGCCTTTCCCGGAAGAGGCGCGGGTGCAGGCCGAATGCGGCGCAGCCCTCGAAACCGTTTCTGTTACCGAACCCACAAGTGATGAACAATTCGAAAAGGTAAGGATCGTATGAAATCAAAACCCGAAATCAAAACCGTGATCTTCGACCTCGGCAACGTGCTGCTCAACTTCGACGCCCGGCGCTCCGCGCTGCGCTTTTCCAAGGAATGCAAGGTCTCCGTGACCCGGGCCTGGACCCATTTCTTCACTTCCAAGACCGAAAAGGCGTACACGCGCGGCGAAATTACCTGCCGCCAGTTTTACGAGCACGCGCGCGAGGTCCTCAAAATGCCTGTCGATTTCAAGACGTTCAAGCATTACTGGAACGACATCTTCTGGGAAAACGAAGGCATGGACGATCTTCTGGCCGACCTGTCGAAGCGGTATCCGCTTTATCTGATCTCGAACACGAACAAAATGCATTTCGATCACATCAAAAAGAATTTTAAAATTCTCCGCCACTTCAAAAAGACCTACCCTTCCCACGAGGTCGGCGCGCGCAAGCCGGATGTCATCATTTACGAGCGCGTCCTGGCCAAGATCGGCTACAAGCCGGAAGAGACCGTGTTCGTGGACGATAAGCGCGAATTCATCAAGGGCGCGAAAGAGGCGGGCATGAACGGCATCATCTTCCGCAGCAAGAAGCAGCTCATCCGCGACCTGAAAAAGCTCGGCGTCAAAATTTAATCGGTCCGGATTCCGGGCTTCCTTTCTTTTTTTCGCGTTTTAAAAATCAGCGCGGCGTCCGTCCGCCTACAATGGATGGATGACCGCATTTGTTTCCTCCTGCGCGGGCCGCCTGATCCTGGCCATGGTTCCCGGGCAGTTCATCCTTCCCGAACAGGCGCCGGAGGTCCGAGTCATCCTCGAAAAAATTTGCCGGCGCGCCGGGATTCCGGTTCCGGGTCTTTACGTGATCGCAAGCGCCGGCGGATATGCGTTCACCGTACGCGGCCCGCGCGGCCATGTGATCGCGCTCTCGCAGGGGCTTTTCGAAATCCTCAACCGCGAAGAATTTGAAGGGCTCCTTGCCCATGAAGCCGCCCACATTGTCCGGGGCGACGTGTCCCGGTCGGCGATTGCCGCGGCCGGGCTGGCGTTACTTTCCAGGATGGCCGCAATCGTGCGCTGGACCGTGGCCGCCTCAGGCGAGGGAGGAAACCCGGACCGCCATCCTTTAGTCCTCCTGGCCGAGGCCCTGCTCTTTCCGTTCCGCGCGCTGGTGCGTCATGCGCTGGTTCCCCGGAACCGCGAAGAAAGGGCGGATGAGGCGTCTCTTGCCTGGTCCGGCCATCCGCTTTATCTCGCGGGCGCGCTCAAAAAAATGGAAGCGCGGAACCGGCGGTTTCCGAATCCGGCACTGCGGGAAGACCTGGCGCATTTGCCGCCTCTGGACCCTTGCCCCGGCGGCGGATTTTTCCGGCTGAAAGGGACGCATCCCTGCCTGGAAGCGCGCCTCGCCCGTCTTGAAAAAGCGGGCCGTTATAAAGACGCCGTCTGATTTTTCCCTTAACTTATCGAAGGTATTGACGTTAAAAGGGGGAGCCATTAAACTAACCGGGAATTCAGCACCGAACTTATCTTTTTTGGACGAAAGGAGCCGTTATGGCGTATGTAATCATCGAAAAATGTTTGGGCGAACGTTATGCTTCCTGCGTGGCCGTGTGTCCGGTTGACTGCATTTATCCCGGCGATTATAACGGCGAAGAATTCATGGTGATCGATCCCGCTATCTGCATTACCTGCGGCGCCTGCCTTCCCGAATGTCCGATCGGGGCCATCGTGGAATCTGAGGATTACAGCCCCGAATGGGCCAAGATCAATGCCGAGCTCTCTCCGGCCTATAAAGAACACCCCAAAGTGCCGGAACGTGCGAAAGACGATCCTCCCCGCAAACCGGGCAACAAGCTGGTCAATTAATTTCGTCCGAGAGGCCGGAGGCCGGTTCAAGCCATGAGATCAAGCGGGGCCCTATGCCAAACGCCAATCTTTTAGACTCCGGATCGCAGGACCCTCTCGAAAAACTCCTCCGCCAGTACATCGAAGAATTCATCACGCATAACCGCGCCGCGCGCGTGGTCTCCCAGGGCCTCAAGTGCATCGGCATCGGCTTCCGTCCCATCGTGGACCACATCACGTTCCGCACGCTGAACGTCGACGGCCGGGCCAGGGAATTTTTGCCTTTCGGCTACGAGTACGATGCCAAGCTCGGCGTGATCGAGTACGACACCTGGTGGGCGAAGGTCTACCGCAAGGCGGGGTACCCCGCGATTTTCATCGACCAGGCGTATGATTTGCCGCGCGGAAAAGGGTCCCTGATTCCCGAATGGGTGAAGACTTTCGGCGACAAAGGCCTGCATCACGTGGCGATTCTCGTCGACGACATCGAATCCGCGGTTTTTTATCTCGAGAAGCAGAACGTGCCTTTTGCCGGCAGCATCGTGGGCGACCGGGGCGCGGACCTCCGCCAGATTTTTTCCGAACCCGAACAGCGCGAGGGCAAGCCGTATACGGTCCTCGAGCTCACCGAGCGCCACCGCGGCTACGCGGGCTTTCTTCCTCCCCAGGCCGAGGGCCTGATGCAGTCCACGCGAGGAAAAAAATAGCCCGTGTGCCTGCAAACGCTTCCATGCCTTCAATAGGCCTCCTGCATTCTGGGCCTAGGGGGACAGATCTAAAGACCTGTCCCCGTCCATGCTGACATAATCCCCGCTCCCCATGCCCCTTGCCCGTTTATGGTTGTTCCGCTATCATGAGGCCCATGATTATCGGTCTTACGGGTAAAAACGGGGCAGGCAAGGGCGAGGTGGCCAAATTCCTCCAGGAACGGGGCTATGCTTATTATTCCCTTTCCGACATGCTGCGCGAAGAAGCCGCCCGGGAAGGCAAAGAAGTCACCCGGGACATCCTCGTGGAACTGGGCAACCGGCTGCGGGAAGAGAGGGGGCCCGGCGTACTGGCCGAAAAGGTCATCATGAAGCTGGATCCCGAAAAACATTATGTCATTGATTCGGTCCGGCATCCTTCCGAAGTCCAGGTCCTGCGGCGCCGGGCGGATTTTATCCTGGCCAGCGTTCGCGCGCCGGAAAAACTCCGCTTTGAACGCCTGCGCCAGCGCAAACGCGAAAGCGACCCCCTGACTTACGAACAGTTTCTCGAGCTCGAGCAGAAAGAATCCGCCAGCCAGAACACAAGCCATCAGCAGCTCGACCGCACGATCTCCATGGCCGACGTGGTCGTGGACAACACGGGCCCGCTGAAGGCGCTGCATGAACGCGTGCGCGAAATCCTTCTGGAATTTTCCAAAAAAGAAATGCGGCCGAACTGGGACGATTACTTCATGGGCATCGCAAAAGTCGTGGCGCTCCGCTCTAATTGCATCAAGCGCAAGGTCGCGGCCGTCATCGCCAAAGACAAGCGCATCATTTCCACGGGTTACAATGGCACGCCGCGCGGCGTGAAAAACTGTTCCGAGGGCGGATGCCCGCGCTGCAACACGATCGGGACGTCCGGCCAGGCGCTGGAAGAATGCTACTGTTCGCACGCGGAAGAAAACGCGATCGTGCAGTCGGCCTACCACGGCGTGAACATCAAGGGCTCGGTGCTCTACACGACGTTTTCCCCGTGCCTGATGTGCACGAAAATGATCATCAACGCCGGCATCCACGAGGTCGTCTACAACGTGAGTTATCCGATGAGCGATACGTCGCTGGCGCTTTTGCAGCAGGCGGGCGTCGGCGTGAAGCAGCTTGCCGTCAATTCCGCTTCGGGAGCGTTTTGATATGATCAAGGACGAAGCGGCCAAAAGTGCGGGCATCATCCGCAAGAGCTTCGGGCTCAAGAAAGACATCCTGCCCCAGCTCAAAGCCACCTACGACAGCCCGCTGATCGACCGCATCAAGACGCAGAATTTCCGGCTGGAAGCCGGCCGGCTCACGATCTGCCTGGCCCAGGAGTTCGGCTTCTGCTACGGCGTGGACCGCGCCATCGACTACGCTTACGAGACCAAGGCGAAATTTCCGGACCGCCGCATTTTCCTCACCAACGAAATCATCCACAATCCGCGCGTGAACGCGAAGCTGCAGGAGCTCGGCATCCAGTTTCTGGCCCAGGACCCCGCGGACGGCGTGACAATCAACGACCTCACGCCGCAGGACGTGGTGCTGATCCCGGCCTTCGGCAATCCCATGATCGAGCTCGAGCATCTCCAGAAAAGGGGATGCGTGCTCGTCGACACGACCTGCGGGTCGGTGATGAGCGTTTGGAAGCGCGTGGAATCCTACAGCCGCGACGGCTTCACGGCCGTCATCCACGGCAAATACGACCACGAAGAGACACTGGCGACAAGTTCGCGCGCCAAAAAATACGTGATCGTGCGCGACAAGGAACAGGCGCAGAAGGTCTGCGATTTCATCCGCGGGAAGTTCGGCCGCGAAGAATTCATGCGCGAATTCGAGCGCGCGCTTTCGCCGGGCTTTGATCCCGCGGCGGACCTGCAGCACATCGGCTGCGCGAACCAGACCACGATGCTCTCCAGCGAATCGCTCGAGATCGCGAACATGCTCCAGCAGTCCATGACCGAAGTCTGCGGCGTGGAAGAGACCTGCCGCCGCTTCCGCCACTTCGACACAATCTGTTCCGCGACGCAGGACCGCCAGGACGCGGTGCTCCGGCTCGTGCGCGAAGACGTGGATCTCATGGTCGTCGTCGGCGGCTACAATTCGAGCAACACCGGGCATCTCGTCGAGATCTCGCTCGGCTTTTGCCCGGCGTATCACATCAAAGACGCCGAATGCATCCTTTCCGCGGACCTCCTCCAGCACAAGAAGGTGATGAGCAAAGACATCATTGAAACGCGCAACTGGCTGCCGGAAGGCCCGGTGAAGCTCGGCATCACGGCCGGCGCTTCTACGCCGAACAAAGTCATCGAAGAAGTAATGGAGCGTATCCTGCAGGTGGCGAACGTTTCGCCCGAAGGAGCATGATGGCCAAATCCGTCACGGTGTACACGACCCAATTCTGTCCGTATTGCTCGCGCGCGAAAAGCGTGCTCAAGCAAAAGAGCATCGCCTTCAAAGAAGTCGACCTCACGAACGATCCCGAACAAAGAGAGAAGATCTCAAGCCAGACCGGATGGACGACGGTGCCCATGATTTTCATCGGTGAGGAATTCATCGGCGGCTGCGACGACCTCGTGGCGCTGGACCGCCAGGGCAAGCTCGAAGAGAAAGTCCGGGGCTAACCTATCCCATGAAATTTCAAGGATTTAGAACGCCGCCCCTGCGCGCCTTTAGTCTAGAATTGTCTTGATCTCAGGAGGGGGCGTTGCTATTATAAGGCCCCTATTTTTTAAGTAAACGTCTTACAAATGGACCACTTATGCTGAAGCCTTTCGCCACAAAACTTGACGAGGCCGTCCTCAAAAAACTGGACGAACTTGCCCAGAAGACACGGATCCCCAAATCGCGCCTCTGCCATCAGGCCATCGAGCTTCTTGTCGACCATTACGATCAGCGGGAAAAGAAGTTAGCGCTGGCCGAGCGGATTTACCAGGAAGATGCCAGCTTGGTCGCTTCAGGCAGCTCCGCGTCTGAAAAGACTTTCTGAGTTTAACCCATCCGGCAGGAAGGTTAACCAGGTCGGGCAGCAGGCCGGGTGTCATCAACGGAGGGCCGTTCTATGACACTGAAAGATATTTTGGGCGTCAAAGGGAATGCTGTTTGGACCGTGAGCAAAAGCCAGACCGTACGCGAGGCCGTGGAGCTTCTGGTCGGCCGTAACATCGGGGCGCTGGTCGTGCTCGACGGCAACGCAAGAGTCGCGGGGATTATTTCCGAAAGGGATATCCTTCGCGGCGGCCATGAAAACGGCGAGGGTTTTCAGGACCTTCCCGTGAGCCGCCTGATGACACGCAAGGTGATCGTGGGACGGCCGGAAGACGACATTCAGACCATCATGAATGTCATGACGCACAGCCGGATACGGCACGTGCCGGTGATGAAAGACGGAGCGCTGCAGGGCATTGTTTCGATCGGCGACATCGTGAAGTCGCTCTTGCAGGATTCGGAAGACCAGATCCAGACGTTGAAAGAATTTATTTACGGACCCGTAATGTAACAGGGGACCTGCCGCGCAAAGACCCCGCTTTGACAAAGCACGGAAGCCCGCATCAATCGGTTGACACGATTCGTAAAATACCCCAGAATGTGCGGAAAAATTTGGCCTCCTTACAACCCATGATGACGAAAAGACCCCCAAAACAAGGGCTTTACGACCCTCAGTTCGAACACGACGCCTGCGGCGTTGGATTTGTCGTCAACGTCAAAGGACGCAAATCCCACGAAATCGTCCGCCAGGCGCTCACCGTTCTTTTGAATCTGCGCCACCGCGGCGCCTGCGGCTGCGAAACCAACACCGGCGACGGCGCCGGCATTCTGCTTCAGATTCCGCATACCTTTTTGAGAGAGGCCTGTATCGGCATCGGGATACGCCTTCCGTCGGCCGGGGAATACGGCGTGGGCATGGTGTTTCTGCCGCCCGATCCCAAACAGCGCAAGGCCTGCGAAAAAGTGGTCGAGGACATTATTAAGGAAGAAGGGCAGACGCTGCTCGGCTGGCGCACGGTTCCGACCGACAACAGCACCCTCGGCCCCACGGCCAAAGCCAGTGAACCGTTCGTCCGCCAGCTTTTCATCGGACGTAATGCGAAGCTGCAGGACGACATGGCCTTCGAGCGCAAACTCTACGTGATCCGCAAGCGCGCCGAGAACATGCTCCGCTACGGCGGCGTGAAGGGCGGCGAATACTTCTACGTTTCCAGCCTTTCCTATAAAACGATGGCCTACAAAGGCATGCTCATGTCCGAGCAGGTGGACGCCTTTTATCCCGAGCTCGAGCATCCGGCCATGGAAAGCGCGCTTGCCCTCGTGCATTCGCGCTTCAGCACGAACACGTTTCCGAGCTGGGACCGCGCGCACCCCTACCGCTACGTCGCGCACAACGGCGAGATCAACACGCTGCGCGGCAACGTCAACTGGATGCACGCGCGCCAGGCCCAGTGCGCTTCCGACCTTTTCAAAGACGACATGAAGAAAATCCTTCCCGTGATCCAGCCCGACGGCAGCGACTCGGCCATGTTCGACAACTGCCTCGAATTTCTGGTGCTCGGCGGCCGCTCGCTTCCGCATGCGATGATGATGATGATTCCCGAACCCTGGTCGGGCCACGAGACCATGAGCGATGCGAAAAAGGCCTTCT